>JGI26470J50227_1000692_pt1 | contig 13200 bp, 13 predicted proteins | sample FreactTroBogLake_FD_50227 | JGI IMG/M metagenome (IMG submission 50227) | reverse complement strand
GTTCAGTGAGTAAATAATGGAAGAGATTAGAATTAAATGTGACGTTGAAACAGTTATAACCAATTTAAAAACAGGTTATATCTATAAAGATGAAGCAGAAGCTAAAGCTGATACTACCGTTGATCCAGCGGATATAAGAAGAGATGTATTTGTTACAGTTCCCCCTATTGACATAAACAGTATTACCCAATAAGACTATTGGTGTAGAGAAGATGGAAAATCATAAAAAAAGAATAGCTTATTATAATAAAGTTAATATTAACTTTAAAAAAGTTTTAGATATTGGTGCATACGAAGGTAATTGGACTAAATCATTTAAAGAATTTTATCCAAATGCTGATGTGTTAATGATTGAAGCTAATACTGAAAAAGAAGAAATATTAAAAGAAGTTGGTAATTATAAAATAGCAGTACTTGGTAAAATAGATGATGAAGAAGTTGATTATTATAAATGTTTAGACGGTACTCCAACCGGTAATGGAATATATCCAGAAAATACAGAATATAAATTTATTCCTGAAAAAAGAAAAGCAATAACATTAGCTACCTTATTAAATTCAGAAGATGGATTTGATCTTATAAAAATGGACGTGCAAGGTGCTGAACGAGATATTATTCAAGGATCACTTCCTATTATTGCTAAAACAAAGTTTTTATTATTAGAATTACAAACAGTTCAATATACTAAAGGTACCCCACGATTCTCTGAAATGGTTGCTTATTTACATGATCTTGGATTTGAGTTTATAGATATCTTTGATTTAAAATACGATAGAGATTGCTTAATTGAAATGGATGGTTTATTCATTAATAGAAACATAGAGATAGAAAATGAATCCTAAAGGTGGAACAGAGATATTAAAAGAACAGTTAATACAACAATTAACTAATCTACCAGAAAATATAAATTTAATTGGTTCTTTTTGTCATCCACAATTAATTAAACAAGATAAAATTAATATTATTTGGCAACATTTAAGCTACGATCAACCTAATGTACAATACATGAAAGATCGTAAATTTGTAGATTCAGTTGATTATTTTGTCTATGTTAGTAATTGGCAATACAATAAATTTAGAGAACATTTTGGTATACCTGAATATAAATCGATAGTTATTAAAAATGCTACTTATCCATTTAAAGATATTAAAAAACCAAATGGTAGAATTAAATTAATATATACCTCAACTCCATGGCGAGGTCTTGCTATTCTTATTAAAGCGATTGAAATATTAAATCAAACTAGAGATGATTTTAGTTTAGATGTTTATTCATCAACTAAAATATATGGATCACAATTTGAAGAATCAGAAAAAGGTAAATTTGATGATTTATTTAATTTATGTAAAAAAACAACCAATGTAACTTTACATGGTTATGCAACTAATGATGACATTAGAAAAGCAGTATCTCATTCGCATATCTATGCTTATCCAAGTATCTTTGAAGAGACATCTTGCTTATCGGTTATTGAAGCGCTGTCCGCGGGTTGTAAAGTAGTAACAACCAATTACGGAGCTTTACCTGAAACATGTGCTGACTTTGCACATATGGTTGAATTTGATAGTAGTGCAATGAATCTAATACATCGGTACGCGGATGCTTTAAATACAGTACTAGACAATTATAAAGCAAATGGTTATACAGATGAATTAGAAATGCAGAAAAAATATTATAACAATTATTATTCTTGGAATACAAGAATAGAAGAATGGAGAACATTTTTAAATTATGTCGGACAAAAAGAAATTAATTAAATTATTTATAGCAACTCCTGCTTTTGGTCATCAAGTGACTACAACCTATATGAACAGTGTTATGAGATTTGTCTCATCAACTAATCCTAAATATCAAGTATCAACAGCATTACATTTACAATCAGGAATGGCATTAGTTACACAAGCTAGAAACAATTGTGTAGCATCTTTTTTACAAACTGATTGTAGTCATTTTTTATTTATTGATGCTGATATAGGATTTGAACCAGAAGCTATATTTAGACTTATTGATAAAATAGAAACATCTGATGCTGGAGTAGTATTAACTCCATATCCAGTAAAAGGATTTGGTGCGCAAGGTCAGTTACAATTTATAGTTCATTTTCCAGATCCTAAAAATGTAAAATTAGATAAAGATGGTTTTACAGAAGTAACTGCTGGACCAACTGGTTTTATGTTAATCAAAAGAGAGACATTTAAAAAACTTGCAGAATTATATCCAGAAAAGAAATGTGTTAATAAACAATTAGTAGGTAATAAAGTAGAGACCATGAATGAAGGTTGGTATACATTCTTTGAAACCGGTGTTGATCCTGAAAATGGTTATTTAGGGGAAGATATATGTTTTTGTAAATTATGTGTAGATAAAGGCATTAAAATATATGGAGATGCTAAAACAGCATTATCTCACTTTGGATCTCACTCATATACTGGGGCTTTAGACTTAATGTTTAAACCTCGAGTTATTGACTTTCCTAAAAAAAACAAGTAAATTAGCACTTTAGGCTTACCAACAAGATTAGCCAACTTGCTATGATTTTCATATTTGATAAGGAAAAACTTAAAGATATGCATGATGTCATATCTTTATACAAGACTTTTGATCGGTATAAAGATAATACCAGAGAAGAACTGTACTATCATATCTTGCCTTCTTTCAAATTAAATCAATATAAAATACATAAAGACAAGGAAAATAATATGTACGCTTTTATAAATTGGGCTTTTTTAAATAATGATGCTGAAAAGCGTTTTATTTCAACAGGTATTTTAGAATTAGAAGATTGGAAAAGTGGTCATAATGTATGGCTTGTTGACTTTATTTGTGCTAAAAACCTTATAAAAGTTATGTCTTTAACAAAACAACATTTTAAAAATATTTTAAAAGTTAACCAACCTGTTAAATGGTTAAGAATAACAGATGATCATAGTATATATAAACAATCACAAAAATTTAAAAGGGAGTTTCATAAATAATGGGTAGTCCGGTAAAAGCAGTTGAAAGTGCAGTTGGTGGTATTGGTAGTGCAATAGGTAATGTAGGTAAAGACCTTAGTGGTATATTACAAGTTGCCGCACCTTTAGCCGGACTTGCATTTCCAGAATTACTTCCTGCTCTAGGAACTTTTGGTGGATTAGGTGAAGCTGGATTGTCTGGAGGTCTTGGTGAATTATTAGCTGGTGCTGGAAATTCTGAAATTGCTGAAGCAATTAATGCTGGTTTAGGTGGAACATTATTAAGTTCAGGAACACAACTTGCAACAAAAGGAAGTATAAACCCAATATCCGCTATTGGTTCTGGAATTTTAGGTGGATTAGGTTCACCAGGACTTTCTAATGCTTTAGCTGCTGGAATAACTCCTGCATTTACAGGAAATGAAGGAGTTTTAGATTTTTTACAAAGTTCATCAGATATACCTCAATCAGTATATCAAAGTGCAATTGAAAGTAATAAACCTTTAATAGATGTTTTAGCAAGTTCACCTGACGTATCTCCAACATTATATTCACAATTAGCTCAATCAGTACCTGATGAAACATTATATGGTACTCCATTTAATACGCCAACGATGCTTCAAAAAATTAAAAATGCAGGGTTAGGTACACTTAAAGCTCCTGCAGATTTATTAAATCAAGCAACATCTAGTATTCAATCAGGTGATGTATTTACCCCAGCAGTAGGAAAAGGAGTTGCATTAGAAGAAGCTCCAGTTATAGCAGGTAAATATGTTAGTAGTTTAGATAAATTAAAAGCACAACAACAAGCACAAAATCAAGGAATTCAAACATTAGACAATTCAAGAGTTGATTCTCGTATTGCTGCAATTACAAATGCAATGAATCAAGCAGGACAATCTTCTAAAGTACAAGGAGTTTTACAACAAGAAGGATTAGTTGATGCTAATGGTAATCCTATTTACAATACTATAACAACACAATCAGGTAATATACCTACTGGAACAGCTGCTTCTCAACCAAGTTTATTTAGTATGTTAGGATTTAAAAAAGGTGGAAGTGTTAAAGGTAGAAAAAAATATGCTCAAGGTAGTCAAATAACATTACAAGATTTACAAAAAATGCAACAAGCAATGGCTGCAGCTCAATTATTAAAAAAGAAAGCTCAATTAGCTCAAACTATTGCTAATCCAACAATTTATCCAACACAAAAACCATATTCACAAATGGAACAAATGTTAACTGCCCAACAAGGTATTGGTGGTATGGGCAACATAGGTGGTATGGGCAACATAGGTAATATGAATCAACCAAAAGCTATGAAAAAAGGTGGATTAATGAATTTAAAAGGACATGAAATGGATTTTAGAGATGGTGGTGGTTTTGTTCCAATAGGAAAAAAAGAAAGAGCAGATGATGTACCAGCAAGATTATCTAAAAATGAATTTGTTTTTACCGCTAAAGCTGTTAGAAATGCAGGTGGTGGAGATATAAAAGAAGGTGCAAAACGTATGTACCGAACAATGAAACAATTAGAGGCTAAAGTATAATATGGCAGACCCAACACCAACACAAGTCACCCAGAATTTACCCGCACCGTATATTGAAGGAACGGCGACCGCATTAACTACTGCATTAAATCCATTAATAGGAACTCCTCTTAATACAGCTTCTTATGCACAACAGATTGCAGGTCAAACTCCATTACAACAACAATCTTATGATTTGTCTTCTGGTCTTGGAAATTATCAACAATATTTAAATACTGCACAACAAAATTTAGGACCACAGGCATATCAACAATATATGTCGCCATATCAACAACAAGTTATTAATTCAACTTTAGCTAATTATGATGTTCAAGCACAACAAGGTGCTTTACAAAATCCTGCTAATGCTATTGCATCAGGTGCATTTGGAGGAGCTAGACAAGGAGTTCAACAAGCTCAATATCAATCACAAAGTGATTTAAATAGAGCACAACTTCAAGCTAGTTTATTACAATCTGGTTTTCAAAATGCACAACAACAAGCTAATCAAAATTTTACTAATTATGGTACTCTTGCTAGTCAAAATCAAAGTTTGTTAGGTAATCAAATTACTGGATTAAATACTTTAGGATCACAACAACAAACACAACAACAAAATATTTTAAATGCTCAAGCTGCAAATGCTCAAACAGCTGCATTTGCTCCATACACACAATTTGGATTAATTGGTCAACAAGTTGCTCAATTAATGGGAGGATTTCCTAATCAAGTTCAAACTTACCAAGCTACACCTACAGCTCCATCAACTGCTCAAAGTTTACTTGGAACGGGTGTTGGTTTAGGATCATTAGGTAAAGGTTTAGGATTATTTGGATAATATAAGGATAAGATATGAGTAGAATATTAAGAAGACCTATGTTTAGAAAAGGTGGATTGAGCAGCGAAGATACAGGTATTGTATCTGGACTTGGATATAGACATAGACAAGGATATGCAGGTGGAGCAGATAGTCAAGGAGTTCAACAAAATATTATTGATACTTTAAATACAGCAGGAATTGAAGCATCTAATTTACCTAATATAATGCCACCAGAAATTAGAGCTAAAGATTTAATTAATACACTTAAATATAAAACAGGTATAAATGAAGTTAATACTACTAGTGATTTTGATGTAATGCCAGCACCAAGAGGTGTTCCTTTTATATCAGCTACTCCACAAAGTGAATATAATCAAAAAAAAGCACAATTAGATATTTTAAGTCAACCAGAAATGATTGATAAATTAAAAAAAGAATATGAACAACAAGATTTATCACAAATTTCAAAAATTAATCCAACTAATTTAATTTCTTATATAAATAGGCAAACACCAGGAACACAACAATATTTAAATAGTTTAGTTGAAAAATTACCAGAACAATATAAATTAAACAAACAACAACAACAATTAAATCAACAATCAAAAAAAGAAGATTCTTTTTCAGAAACAAATCTTGGAAATGAAGCACAATCATTTTTAAAACAATTAAAAGACTTAGGTATAGGACCAGACCAAGATGCACTTACAAGACAAAGATATTTAGAACTTGCTAAATTTGGTTTTAATTTAGCATCTCAACCAACACCTGTTGGTTATAAACCTAATTTATTAAATAGTATAGCAAGAGCTGCTGAACCAGTTGTTCCTGGATTAGAAAAAATTGAACAACAACAACAAGAACAAAATCAAGCATTAAAAAATGCTGCGGTTACTTTAGCTAGTAAAAAAATATTCCCAACATCTTCTGCAGGAGAAACACTTGCATATTTACAAAGTAAAGGAATTAAAACTCCAGATGCTGTTAATCTTATATTTGGAAAAGCAGAACAACAACAATTAAATCAACAATTGAATTATTATCAATCTGCATTTGGTAAAAAAATTGATAAAAATATATTAAATTCTGTAGCTCAAAACGCCGCTATTTATACTACAAAAACAGGAAATCCTATATCGGTTAGTGACCTTCAACCTTTTAAACCAAATTCATCAGTAAATAATGCTCAAGCAGGTAAATATTATTATGATGAAAATAATGGTAGTATATATTTAGGAAATGCAAACGGTACTTATACTTCTGTAACACAACCAAGATAATAGGTAGTTATAATGCCTTATACTCAAGAAGATTATCAACGAGATCTTCAACAAACACAGCCTCAAAAAACAAATAATGAAGATCCGGGATTTTTTGAATCAGCTTTAGCTGGAATTTATACTGGATTATGGAATATACCTAAAGGATTAGTTTCTTTACCTTTAGAAATATATGATGCTTTCGGTAATACTAATCTTGCAAAACAATTTGAAAATACTTGGGATCATTTAAATCCTTTTGGAGATGAAGCAGAAAAAACATTAACTGGAAGATTAACACAAGCTGCAGCACAATTAGGATTACCAATAGGAGAAGGTGCATTAATAGGTTCAAAAATAGGTGGTATAGTTGCAAAATCGTTAGCGGCAGCAAGAGAAGGAAAAGATTTAGGTAGTTTAGCATCATTTGGTGAAAAATTTATAGGACCAAAACTTGGAGCGTTTATTGGATCTGGGGTTGGAGCTGGATTAGTTACAGATCAAAATATTGGAACATTTGCAGATATGCTAAGAGGAACATCTTTAGAACCTTATGCATTAACCATGTTAAATATTGATGATAAAGAAGGAAGAGAAGATGCATATAGAAAATTATTAAACAGAGTTAAATTTGGAACTGAAAATGCTTTATTTGGAGCGGCAATATCAGGAGTAATTAAAGGAGGAAAACTTTTAGCAAATGGTATTCCTATTGAAGGAACTTCTGGAGAAGTTACTACAAAAACTAAAATATTAGATGCTTTATCAGTAAATTCGGGAATGGGAAAAGATGGAACTGTTGTTATGCAATCATCAAATTCAGCTAAACGTGCAGGAGAAGAAGCTAATATGTATATGGCTGAACAAAGTAAAGCTACAATGGATAATGTTATTTCAAAAGTAGCTACTGTAGATAAAAAATTAGCAGAACAAGTTCCTGAAATATTAAATAATGTTTCTAAATCTGATTTATTAAATATGGATAAATTAAATCAAAGAATAAAATTTATATATGATGATAGTAATGTAAAAAAATGGGAACAGTTAACTCCTGATATACAAAATACATTATATTTAAAAGACTTAGATGATTGGAATAAATTAACTTTAAAACAAAAACAAGTAATATCTAGACCAAAATTTGGACCTCCAGAACCTAAAAAAATATTAACTTTAGCTCCTCAAGAAGAATTAGATTTAATTGAATTAAAAGCAGCTCAAGATAAATATAATTTATTACCAGATAATATTAAAAAACAAACAGATGCTCCAACTTTAAAAACAATTGAAGATATTAAAAAAGATAAATTAATAAAAGCAACCGATGAATTTTATGCTAAACCTGAAAATGAAAGAAAAAATTTAAATCCACCAACTTTTGAAAGTTTAGGTCTTAATAATAATAAATTTATTATTAATAAAGATCCTATAGGAATACAAGATTCTGATTATACTTTTGAACCAATTAAAAAATCAGGATATAATAAAGAACAAATTAAAGAATTATCAAATAATTTAGATAAATTAAAAAAAGATAAAGAAATATTTTTTAATGGAATTAATAATCAAGCACAAAATATTTTTAATAAACCAGGAATAGTAACTGCTGAACAATTAGCTACAAAATCTCCAAATAAAATAATTGAAGAATTTAAACAAAATTTATTACAAAATGAAGAAAATTCAAAAAAAATTACATCTTTTGACAATCAAATAAATGATTTAGAAAATAAAGTTAAAGAAGCTAATTTACCAAAAAATCAAGAACAAATATCCACTCCAGAAGAAATAGAAGCAAAACAAAAATTTAATGATTTATTAAATTTAAAAAATCCAGAAACTAATAAAAATATATTTACATCAGAAGAACAACAAAAAATAAAAGATTCAATTACAGGACCGTTGTCGGCTATAAATAATAATCAAATAAAATTATTACAACAAGGTTTATACGGTGAAAATTTATTTAATGCAGTATTTGATAATCTTAAAAATTATAGAACAACTTCATATAGAGCTTTTAAAAGATTACCTTTTGAAAGACAATATAAAATAACAGATGAAATAAGACAAAAAGGTTTTGATTCATATATTAAAACTGAAAGTCCAGAATTAAAAAAAGCTGGACTTAATGAACAACAAATTATTGTAAAAGCTAATGAAGATATAGATAATTGGATTAAAGGTTTTAATGAATCACAAAAATTAGAAATAGAACAAAATAAACCTACTAGAATTTTTGGGGGAGAAAAAACAATTAATGTTGGTTTAGATTCTTCTATGTTGGAAGCAAAAACAACAAAACCTTGGCAAAGAGAATTATTACAAGAAATTAAAAATCCTGTTTGGACTTTATTTTCAACAGTTAATGGATTAACTAATATGAATTTATCTATAGAATATTTTAAAAATATGCGTGATGCACTTACTCCAATTGAAAGAGTTTATAATCCTTTAACTTTAGAAGTAAATTATTTATATAAAATAAAAAAAGAAAATATTGAAGCATCTATAAATAGATTAACAAATAGTTTAATTGATCAAAAAAATGCAGAAAATGCTTTACGGGATCCTAATATAAAAATATCTGCATATGAAAGAGATCAAATAGAAAAAACAGCAAAAAATATAGTAACAAATGCAATAGAAAATCCAGAAAAATATTCTAATGTAAATGAACCTTGGAAGAAATTATTAGAACGTAAAACAGCAACAGCTCAAGAATTTTGGAATACAAATACAGGATTTGAACCAAATGAAATAAAAGAATTAGAAAGAGAAGGAATTATAAATCCAAATGATAAATCAAATCCAAATAAATTAGTTATTGCTGGAAAAGTTCCTGGATTTAAAAATTTACCAAATGAATTAGAAGGAATGTATATAAAAGCAAGAGCATATGACCCAATTTATAAAATTGGTAATAATACATTAAATAGTAGTTGGGCAGGATGGTTATATAAAAATACGATATTATTACCAAAAGCATTTTCACAAGCAGCCAAAACAGTATTTTCTGTGGCAACTCATGGTCGTAATTTTTTAACAGCTTCTGCATATGTAATGGCAAACGGTGGATTATTACAAGGAGATTCATTTAATATGATATTACCTGAAAGTTTAGGAGGACAAGGTTTATTAAATAAAGCAAGAATTTATAGTTTTAAACAAGCATTAGGAACTTTAACACCAGAAGAAAATGCATTTTATCAAAGGTTATTAAAAGTTGGAGTTGTAAATACATCTTTAGAAAAAGGACAAATTAATAATTTATTTAGTGATACTATAAGAGATTTTGATCCTAATTCATCATTTAATAGATTAATAAATAATTCTTCTAAAATTCAAAATATTTCTAGAAATATACAAAATTTGTATACTGCGGAAGATAGTTTTTGGAAAGTAGTAAATTGGAATTTAGAAAGAAATCGTTTTGATAAAATATTAGAACAAAATAATATAAATAAAAATAATTATTTAGATGTTTTTACAAAAGATTTATCTAATATTATACCAAAAACACCAGAAGAAGCAGAACAAATAAAAAATCAAATTAATTTACAAAATTTCTTTTGGCATGATGAATTAAATAAAGCATATGCTATTGGATCATATGATAATTTTTTAGATGAATTTGCTGGTCATTTAACTAGAAATCAAATTCCAAATTATAGTTATACTACTGCAGGAGCTAGAGCATTACGATTAACACCATTTGGTAATTTTATAGCTTTTCCATTAGAAATAATGAGAACAGGAACACGTATTGCTCAACAAGGTATAAAAGAATATACAAGTGGTATTCCAGGAATAAGCGGTTTAAATGGTATTGGTACAAGAAGATTATTAAGTTTTGGAACAACTATAGGAGGTCTTCCTATTTTAGCGGTTAATGCAGCTAAATCGTATTATAATGTTTCAGATGATGAAATGACTGCTTTAAGAAGATTTGTTCCAGAATGGTCTAAAGATTCTATTTTAATGCCTGCAGGAAGAGATGATAATGGATATTTAAAATATATAAATTTAAGTTATGCAACACCTTATGATACAATTGCAAGACCTTTTAATACTTTATTTGTTAATATTCAAAATGGAATAGAAGATAAAGAAACATTATATAAATCTTTAGGTGATTCAATATTACAAGCAGGAAAAGAAATTTTAAATCCTTTTACATCTGAATCAATTTATACACAAGGATTAGTTGATTCTGTTTTTGGAAACGGAATTGGTAAAGATGGAAAAAGAATTTGGAACACAGAAGATGATCCTTTTGTTAAATTTGAAAAAAGTATTTTTCATGTTGGAAATACACTTGTGCCTTCAACTGTTGATACTTTTAAAAGATTTGATTTGGCAGTTACAGGAAAACCAGACGATTATGGAAGAACTTTTAATTTAAAAGATGAACTTCCTGGTTTGGGTGGATTTAGAGTTTTACAAGTAGATCCAGAAGATGGAATGAAATTTAAAGTAAATAGTTTTGGATCAAAAATAGAACAAGATAAAAGTTTATTTTCTTCACCTTTATTAACTGGTGGTAGAGTTACACCAGATGAAATTGTTGATAGTTATAAATATTCTGAAGCAAGAAGGTTTAATAATATGAGAGAAATGTATTTAGATATAAGAGCTGCTAGAAAATTAGGTATTCCAGACGCTATTATACAAAAAACTTTTCAACAAAGACAAGGTATAACAAAAGATGTAGCTGCTTATGTAATGCAAGGAAAATATTTACCTAATGTTCCTAATAAAGAATTTGCACAAAAATTACAAATAATTACAAATAATTTAAACAATAAACAAGGAGTATATTTACAAAATCCATTAATTGATGCATTACCTCAAATTAATGAAATTATAAATAACAATAAAAGCAAAGATTTATTAACAGATCCATTAGAATTACCACAACCTTCATTAAGAACAGGTGTTTCTGATTTTATGAGCGGAATAACTTCATCAAATGCTAATGTGCCTGATACCGGAACAGTTTCTAATTCTTTTGTAATTAATCCAAGACAAGAGGATATGTATAGAGAATTACAAAAAAGTAACGCACTTGATCAATTTATAAGATAATATTTACAATTAAAACGTTAATTGATATATTGAACAATTATGCCAAAACGAGCAATTACGACCGGAGAACATATAGTAGAACTTTATGGCCATATTACTGGCTTAAAAAAAGAAATATGTCATATAAAAGATAATCATTTAAAGCATTTAAAAGAAGATATGGAAAAAATGAACTCTAAAATAGATAAATTAACTACTATGATAATTAGTGGTATGGGTTCTATAATTATTTTAGTTATTACAATGATACTAAAATATTATAAAATACTTTAATGTTTGAAGACGTAAAAGAAAGAATTAAACAACACGAAGGTTTTAATAATAGAGTTTATAAAGATTCTTTAGGTAAAAAAACTATAGGTTATGGTCATTTAGTTTTACCAACAGATTCATTTAAAGATAGTGAGTATTACGAAACTTCTGTTTTAAATGATTTATTTGAACAAGATTTTCAAAATGCTTTAGATCAAGCTCAAAAATTATTAGACGGTTATAATCTTCCAGATAAAGCTATAGGAGTTGTTGTAGAAATGATTTTTCAACTTGGTATTGGTGGGGTATCTAAATTTAAAATGATGTTAACTGCTTTAATGGCTCAAGATTATGATAATGCAGCTAATCAAATGCTTCGTTCAGAATGGCACGAACAGTCCCCAAAAAGATGTGAAGAACTTTCTAACATCATGAGATCGTGTTCATAAAATAATTAAAATTTTTCTTGTTCCCATAAAGAAAAAAATATAAAAGGTGTTATGGAAAATAAATTACTAGTCCACAAACATTTAATTATTCGGGCAGAAGTTGCGAGGCCTCCCCAAAGTGAATCATTTTTCCGTGTTTGGTTAAGATTTTTTATAAAAAGTATAGAAATGAAAATAATGATGGGACCATATGTTAAATATTCACATATGAAAGGAAATGAAGGATTAACTGGAATGGCTATTATAGAAACATCTCATGTTGTAATGCATTGTTGGAATTTACATAATCCTCCTTTAATGCAATTTGATGTGTATTCATGTAGTGAATTTGACCCTATTAAAATATGTGATAAAATTAAAAAAGATTTTGGTGCAACTAAAATAGCTTATAAATTTTTGGATCGTGAACACGATTTAACAGAGATTGACATTAAGAAAAAATAACCTATATTGTTATTATGATGAAAAAAATAAATGAACTAGTACACATTGTTCACATAATAGTAACATATATTTGGAAAATAATAGTTTGGATTAAAAATACTATTGTTTCAATATTGCATACTGCTATCCCTGACAATGTACCAGTTGTTACTATTAAAAATCCAGTTGTTGTTTCAAACACTGTTCCTGTAGCAAGTGCTACAACTGCTGCTGTTTCTACTACAACTATAGTTAGCTAATAGCTACTTGAAATAAAAATAGTAAACACTATATACATCTAGACTGCACCATGTGGGTGGGTCGATTAACTTGCTTAACAAAGGAGATAATTATGAATTACAATTCATTATTCCCAAACAATGGTCTTATCAATGTGGATGAGTTCCATAATCAATTCGTACAAC
>JGI26470J50227_1000691_pt1 | contig 13200 bp, 15 predicted proteins | sample FreactTroBogLake_FD_50227 | JGI IMG/M metagenome (IMG submission 50227) | reverse complement strand
AGCCGAGGTTGTCGGCAACTCGGGCATCGCGCTTGCGAGGATTCATGAACTCATCCCGGCCGGGGCCAAGGTCATGACGAATGCTTCGACGACTCTGAAAGAAATTGGCCTCGAAGCGGAGCTTGGAAGCGGGGGAAGCCCGTGGAATTGGCTCAAACCAGCAATCGGTGCAGAGAATGATCCGGCGAAAAGAAGTCTTTTGAGGGGGCAGGCGAGTCTAGCAGAATACTACGTGGGAAGCGTCCAGGCAGTCACGGAGATGGGACAGGTCATCTGCGCCAGCGGTTCCGGCAGCCAGCTTGCGTCCTATGTGTATTCGAGTCCCAATGTGATCTGGGTCGTCGGTAATCAGAAGGTCGTCCCAACCCTCGAGGACGGCATCCGCAGGATTCGAGACGTGTGTGTTCCTAAGATGGCAGAGTTGACGAAATCAATGGGAAAGCCTGAACTCGGAGTTCTTGCCAAGATTCTCATCATTGAAAACGAGATGGCCTACACCGGGAGGTCCGTTCATCTCCTCTTGGTGGAAGAGGCGCTCGGATTTTGACCTAGACACATCCCGTGAGGAGGTCCCACTTGGAAAGGATGAACGAAAGATCCAATGTCGTGACGTGGATCGAGATTCCGGTCGTTGATATGGATCGGGCGCAGAAGTTCTACGAAGCGGTATTTGATATCAAGATGAGACGGATCTCTCCGCATGGGGAGGAGATGGCTCTCTTTCCTTCCGTTCCCAACGTCATCCAGGCAACCTCGGGAAGGGTGTCCGGGTGTTTGCTCAAGAGTAGCAGGGCCGTGCCAAGCAAGGATGGGATACTGATCTATCTCAATGCCTACCCAGAAATTCAAATCGTCATTGACAAGGTCCTGAAGTACGGAGGGACGATCCTTGTTCAGAAGACCAAGCAGTTCTACGGGTTCTACTGCGTGTTTGTCGACACCGAGGGCAATCGGCTGGCTCTCCATTCTGAAGCGTAGTAAGAAGAGTGAGTCCAAGCCGTGCATCCAACCCTGACCCGAATCCCTAATCAGCAAGGGACTCTCTTGCGGTCTACTGGCGTGAGTTGGGGTTGCACCGTGTGGAGTCACCCTTCAGAACGATCCACTTAGTAGTTCAGCGTTTTGTTAACTTCCTCAAAGAGATCTTTGTAAAAACTTACTTCGTCCAAGGAAAGCTCAGAGGTCCTGTTCTTCTCACACCAGCGAAGGAAGGAAATGGCTAGCTTGCACTTCTTGGGATTCGTGAACTCGGCTGCCAAGATGTCGGCAAATGCCGGGGGCTTCTGACTTGAGGAGGAGTTGAAGGCCACCAGCGATAGAAGGTGCCTGGCTACGATGATCAAAGTATCCCGAACGAGAGCATCCAACTCTTCCCTGCTGGCTTGCCTCTTGGGAAAGCTGGTCAGCTTGAGTATGTTTCCGTGTCTAGGTTGGTGAAGCCCAACGCCAGCCGCGCTCACTAGTCGCTCGATCATGGCCTAATGATCGTGAAGTCTGACGTCAGTGTCAATACATGACTAAGTAACATGAGATACTTTATTTACGTTCGTTTTCGGGAATACTGTGCCCGCGCTTCCAGAACTATCTTGGACATACTTGGCGGTGTAACTTGGGCCTTTGAATCAAATCACGTAGTCAACTTCGATGCTTTGGTCCATGGACCGCGACGGCTCTGACGTCGATGGCATTCCCACAACCTTGGCCGGAATTCCCGCGACCGTGGTGTGGCTTTCTACCTCAGAGAGGACGACGCTTCCGGCTGCAACCTTGGCGCCCGCTCCGATGCGGATGTTGCCGAGCACCTTGGCACCCGCTCCCAGCAGAACGCCGCTCTCAACTTTGGGGTGCCGGTTGCCGGTTTGCTTGCCTGTGCCACCCAGGGTCACGTCGTGAAGCATCGAAACATTGTCCCCGACGACTGCTGTCTCGCCGATGACCACACCCGTGCCATGGTCAATAAGGATTCCCTTGCCGATTTGGGCCGCCGGGTGGATGTCGAGGCCGAAGACCTCGCTGATGCGGGTTTGAAGATAGAGTGCCAGGTGTTTGCGGCCCCGGCCCCACAGCCAGTGGGATACCCGCCAGGCCTGCAAGGCGTGGAAACCTTTGAAATAAAGAAACGGCACTGCTGGCGTTCCGGCAGCAGGGTCGCGGTCAACCACGGCGGCCAAGTCCGCGCGGATCGCCTCTTTGACCTCGGGACTGGCGCGGAAGCCCCGCCTCAGGATGTCGTGAAGCGACAGGGCTGTAAGGTAGGGCGACTCGAGCTTTCCCGAAAGCAAGAACGACAACGCCGACTCGAGGGTCCTGTGCTTGAGGACGGTGGCATGGAGGTAGCTGGCTAGCATGGGCTCCCTTCGGGCGATCTCCGCCACCTCGGTGCGCATTTGGGCCCACAGGGGATCGACGTTGTCAGACACTATAGATCCCGCAGGGCGCGGACCATCCGGTCGATCTCGTCCTTCGTGTTGTACACCGAGAACGACGGCCGCACCGTCGCTTCGACACCAAAGCGACGAAGCGAAGGCTGAGCGCAGTGGTGCCCGGAACGTACCGCGATGCCGTGCTGGTCCAGATGTTTGCCGACCTCCGTTACAGACCTCGTGGCGTGGACAAATGAGAGCACGCCGACCTTTTCACGAGCGTTGCCGATGATTCTGAACTTGTCGAGCTTCGAAACAAGAGCTGTTGCGTATTCGAGCAGCTCGTGCTCGTGTGCGGCGATGCGTTCGAGGCCGACACTGTTCACCCAGTCGAGGGCGGCGCCCAATCCCACCGCGTCGGCGACGTTGGGCGTTCCAGCCTCGAACCGTGCCGGGGGCGGGTTGAAGGTGGTTTCGTCGAAGGTCACGTTGTGGATCATGTTGCCGCCCCCCTGCCAGGGAGGAAGATCCTTCCAGACCTCTTCCCTGCCCCAAACGGCGCCGATGCCTGTGGGGGCAAACACCTTGTGGCCGGAAAAGACGAAAAAGTCGATGCCCCACTTGTGCACGTCCACAGGCAGGTGAGCCACGGATTGGGCTCCATCGACCAGAACCGTCGCGCCGCTTTTCTTCGCCAGCCAAGCCATCTCGGCCACCGGCAGGATGGTCCCCAAGGTGTTGTTCGCGTGGGCGAACGCGACGAGTTTGGTNCGTGGTGTGAGCAGGCGCTCGTATTCATCAAGTAGGATCTCGCCCCGTTCATTCACCGGGGTGACGCGCAAGATGGCGCCGCGCTCTTTGGCGATGAGCTGCCAGGGGACGATGTTCGCGTGGTGTTCCAGCACCGTCAGCAGAATCTCGTCTCCGCGGCCCAGATTCGCTCGGCCCCAGGTGTTGGCGACGAGGTTGACGCCCTCGGTGGTGCCTCTGACGAGGACGATTTCAGACGAGAAACGGGCACCGATGTAGTCGCGCACTTTGTCGCGGGCCTTTTCGTAAGCGTCGGTGGCTCGGGCCGCCAAGGTGTGCGCGCCCCGGTGGATGTTGGAGTTGTCGGTTTCGTANAACCTGCTGATCGAGTCGATGACTGACTGCGGCTTCTGTGTCGTGGCGGCGTTGTCAAACCACGCCAGCGGATGGCCGTTGACCTTCTGCCTCAGTATGGGGAACTGGCTTCGGATGCCGTCGGCCGAGAACGGCGCCGACGNCGTGAGACGTGACGGGTCCTTCAGGGTCGAATGAAACTGGCGGCTGAACGGATCGGCAGGCACTCCGGGCCGGGANGGGGGAGTGTGGCCGCACGTCCGGACACCCTCGACGAAGGCTTTCAGTCCTGAAAGTTCGGCTGATTGTCCTCCNGGGTAGGCTTGTGCCGTCGCCCGCGGGCTCACCTCCAGCGCGGGGAGTTGACCGGGAACGCCCACGTTCTGGGAGGACGACGGGACCTTGGGTGCGCCGGCCTTCAGAAACGTGGCTGCGATCGTCTCGAGAATGGGATCAGAAGTGAACCCCTCTGGTGGATCCAGAGCAGGCGGGGTGGCAGGTCCTTGCGGAACGCCACCGCCGGTGTCTTGCTGGACCCGGTCGAGCAGGGCCCGAACGGGATCGTTGAGGTCGCTCATGGCTGTCCCCTCAGATTCCCGAACCGCCGGCGTGGTCGTCGGGAGTCGAGTTCTCGTAGTGGTGGTAGCTTCCGACCTCGACGTTTTCGAGCACCGCGATGGCGTCGTCGGTCAGCACGGCCGCCGAAAAGTACAGGGTGAGAAGGTAACTGGCCACCCCGAGGTTGTCCAGACCCATGAGCCGGGCCGACAGGCTAGGCGCGATTTCGCCGGGGATGCCCTTCTGGTGCAGGCCCACGACGCCTTGGTTTTCTTCACCGACACGGACGAGCAAAATTGAGGTGGTCCCTTGTCCCTGACTGTACTGGTAGCGGCTCTTGAGCTCGACTTTGTCCGACGGGATAAGGGGAATGCCGCGCCACAGGATGACGGTGGCGCCGTTGACCGTTGCAGTCACCGGAGGGACGCCGCGCCAGGTGCATTCGCGCTCGAACGCGGCGATGGCCTTCGGATGGGCGATGAAGAAGGCCGGCTGTTTCCATACCAGGGCCAGCAGCTCATCCAGATCGTCGGGTGTGGGGGCGCCGTACCGGGCGCTGATCCGGAACGCCGGGTCTACCGAATGGAGCAATCCAAACTTCTTGTTGTTGATCAGCTCCCACTCCTGGCGTTCCTTAATGCCTTCGATGGTCAGGCGAAGCTGTTCCTCAAGCTGGTTGTAGGGGGTGTTGTACAGGTCGGAAACGCGGGTATGGACACGCACCACCGTNTGCACGGAACTGAGCGAGTACTCGCGGGGTGTGGCCGAGTAATCGACGAAGGTTTCTGGGATGATGACGTTCTCNGCGGAACCCGACACCAGNTCAATGTTCTTTTCGCCAAACTTGTTCACAGTGGCTTGAAGTTCCTGGAACTCGACAATGGCCCTGTCGAACTCAGCCTTGTAAGTGGGGTTCTTGGTCAGCAGCGCGTCGACCTTGGACCGGGCGAGCCTCAGGATGAGGCTTGGAGTCAGGGTGCGGATCGTGACGTCGCTGGGCTTGTCGCTGACAAGCTCGCCTTCGCCGAAGTACTCGCCGTCGGTCAACAGGGCGATGCGCAAGTCGCTCCCGTGGACGCCCTTGTTAAGGACCTCGATCTGGCCCTGGGCCACGATGAAGAAGTTGTTTTCCTTGTCACCCTCGCTCACCAGGGTGTTGCCGAGCGGAATCGTCTCGGTGACGAAGTTGGTGGTCAACGCCGCCAGAATGGGGTCCGAAAGGCGGGCAAAAAGAGGGACGCTGCGCAGCGCTTGGGCGGCGAACGCGGCGCTCTCGCCGGTCACGTTGAGCTCAACNCGCTGGGCCTTAGGCAGTTCTACCTTGGTGCGGTTCACACGGTAGGTGCCGCCCTCCACATCCCTCCACGGAAGAAGGTTCAGCAGGTGCCTCGGTGTGATCGAGGTCATCTGCGGTGCGGTCTTGGTCGTTGTCGCCAGGTTGCGCGCCACCGCGGTGGTCACGCTCCTCTGAATCAAGCTGTCGGACATGGTCTGCTCCTTTTCGAACTCAAATCTGGTATTCGCACAAGTAAGGGAAGAATCCGATCTGTCGGCGGGTGTCGGCCCAATCGCGATGCAGGACGAACAGGCCCTTCCATCCCTGGGAGTTGGTTGGCGTGTCATCGACCAGCAGGTCGTCGGGTCGGCCGTGGGCGCCCTTGGCGGTGTCGAGAATCAACGGAACCTTGGGCCCCAGATTTTGTTGGGCCCAGCGCCATTTCCCTTGAATGCAACTCGGAGCAAAATGCGGGCTTGATAGGACGATGGGCGCGCGCGGCACCATTTCGTGCCAGAATTCCTTGGCACCAGGCAGCCACGGCATGTCGGCCCAGAATTCCTCCGGGGCCGTCGCCAGATGCTCATCGATCGTCGCTCGAATGGTCGCGTCGGTCTTGTACAGCCAGACCTTCACCTTCTTGCCGAACCAGCGTTCAAATTGGCCGTCGAAGTCGGTAAGGACGCCGTCCATATCGAGGAACAACTTACCCATCAATCTCCTCCTGGAGTCTGGAAAGCACCGTCGTGTCCCGGAGAGTAAATCTGCTTCGTTATATTGTCAAGTGAGTAAGTCGTGTATATTGACAAGATCCGCCTTTTCAGGGTACGAACAGGGATGCCCCAAGCGGCAGATTCCACCCTTACGGAGGCCAGTTATGCCTAACGTCAGCGACCGTTCAAGCCAGTTCGGCGAATCGGTCATCCGCCGGATGACCCGGGTCGCGAAGCGTTTTGGTGCTGTGAACCTCAGTCAGGGCTTTCCCGACTTCGACCCCCCGATGGCCCTAACCGACGCGCTGGCTCTTGTGGCCACCGCCGGACCACACCAGTACGCGGTCACTTGGGGTGCCGCCAACTTTCGGCGCGCGTTGACCGCCAAGCAGAACCGCTTCACCGGCCTTGAGTACGATGCCGACGAGAACGTCGTGGTGACCTGCGGCTCGACGGAAGCGATGATGGCCGCCGTGCTGGCCCTCGTGAACCCGGGCGACAAGGTCGTAGTTTTCTCTCCCTTTTACGAGAACTACGGCGCCGATTCCATTCTGTCCGGGGCTGAGCCGATCTACGTTCCGCTGACCCCACCGTTGTTTAGCTTTGATCCCGAAACCCTGCGGGCGGCGTTTGAGCGGAAACCAAAGGCACTCATCCTCTGCAATCCTTCGAATCCGACCGGTAAGGTCTTTTCAAGAAAGGAATTGGAGTTCATCGGGACGCTGGCCGTCCACCACGAGGCGTGGGTCATCACGACGAAGTGTACGAGCACATTGTGTTCGAGCCCCACTCCCATATCAGTTTCTCCACGCTGCCGGGGATGTTCGACCGGACTGTAGTCTGCGGCTCGCTTTCGAAGACCTACAGCATCACGGGATGGCGCCTCGGATACGCGTTCGGCCCTGTGGCGGCCATCGAAGCGATGCGCAAGACCCATGATTTTCTGACGGTCGGCGCGGCGGCGCCCCTGCAAGAAGCCGCCTTGGCCGGGCTGAACCTGCCCGATTCTTACTATGTCGACTTGCGCGACGAATACCAGGCCAAACGCGACTTGTTTCTAGCCCTCCTCGACGGGGCCGGCCTCACGTACACCCGACCCGACGGCGCCTACTACGTGTTGGTCGACATCAGCGAGTTCGACGCCACGAACGACACGCGGTTTTGCGAATGGCTGGCCGAGCACGTTGGCGTCGCTGCGGTTCCCGGGTCGAGTTTCTTTCGCGAGCCGGTCAACCATTTGATCCGGTTCCACTTCGCCAAGAAGGAGGAAACCCTGCGGGACGCCGGGAAGCGGCTGGGGGGACTAAGGCAAGTCTGGAAAGAAAAAGGCTACACGAAAAGCTAGACCGCGAAACGGAACTGAAGGCCCCCGCATCCTTGAAGAGGTGATCCATGCTGCCCCCCGTGACCATTTCTGTTCCCATCCCCGGCACCCTCTGGCGTCGATGGCTCGACACCGAGCCAAGGGTGGGCGTTGACCTGAAATCGTTGTTGCCTGTCCTGTTGGAGCTTTACCTCGAGCGAGAGGAGAGCAGCCGGGACGGACTCACCGGGATTGAGTACCAGATTTGACGCGGTGCCCAGGCGCAAGCCCTTGGGCTTCACCGCCCCTACAACTTTGTCAAGTTAATAAATAGACAAGGTAATTGACTTGGTTCATCGAAATAGCGTACCCTCGTTTTCGGATACATGACTAAGGAGATAGACATGAAGAAGTATATTCTTTTCGCCGCAGCCATTCTGCTTGCCGGCGCAGCGTTTGCTCAGGACAAGGATCTCGATGTTCTCACGAAAGCAGGGACCTGGAAGGTCGGAACCGAAGGCACTTATCCCCCGTTTACCTTTCACGACGCAGCGGGCAAGCTTGTCGGTTTTGACGTCGAGATCGCCCAGGAAGTCGGGAAGAAGCTCGGCCTTAGGACCGAGTTCGTCGAGGGCAAGTGGGACGGACTGATCGCCGGCATCGACGTGCGCCGTTACGATGCCGTGGTCAACGAAGTGACGATCACCGACGCCCGCAAGGCCAAGTACGACTTCAGCGACGCCTACATCGTCTCGAAGGCCGTCTTGGTCGTCAGGGCCGACAACAACTCCATCAAGTCGTTCGCCGACGTGAGGGGCAAGAAGCTCGGCCAGTCGCTGACCAGCAGCTTCGGCAAGCTCGCCGCCGACAACGGGGCCGAAGTGGTGGCGGTCGACGGGTTCAACCAGTCGATTGACCTGCTCCTTTCAGGCCGCATCGACGGCACCTTCAACGACAGCTTGTCTTACTACGATTTCGCCAAGCAGAAGCCCGACGCCAAACTGAAAATCGCCGCCAGCGAGAGCAACGTCGACGCTCAGGGCATTCTTGTCCGCAAAGGCGAGGCCAAGTTGGTCGCGGCCATCAACAAGGCGCTGGCTGACCTCAAGGCCGACGGTACCTACGCGAGGATCAGCCAGAAATACTTCGGCGCCGACGTTTCGAAGTAACGCGGACGCTGCACCATGCCCCACTGGTTGGAAATCCTCCGGGACGCCTTCATTCCCCTGGTGGCGGCTGGGGCGGCTTTTACCATCCCCCTGGCACTGCTGTCGTTCGCGATCGGCTTGGCCTTGGGGTTGGTCACCGCGCTGGCCCGCGCCTTCGGCCCCGCGCCGTTATCGCTCCTGGCCCGGTTCTACGTCTGGATCATCCGGGGAACGCCACTCTTGGTCCAGTTGTTCCTGATCTTCTATGGACTTCCCGCCGTCGGGATCGTGATCGACGCGTTTCCGGCTGCCCTGATCGGGTTCTCGCTCAATATGGGCGCTTACACCAGCGAAATCATCCGGGCCTCGATCGCGTCGGTGCCCCAAGGTCAATGGGAGGCCAGCTTCTCCGTCGGAATGAGTTGGAGTCAGGCCCTGCTCAGGACCATCTTGCCCCAGGCGGCCCGAGTCGCGACGCCGCCGCTGGCAAACAGCTTCATCGCGCTGGTTAAGGACACCTCGCTGGCCGCCGCCATCACCGTGACCGAGCTGTTCCAGACGGCACAGCGTATCGCCGCCGCCAATTACGAACCTCTGATCCTCTATTCTGAGGCCGCCGTCGTCTACCTTGCGTTCTGCTCGGTTCTCTCGGCCCTTCAGAACCGCCTCGAGGAGCGCCTGGGACGGCACTTGAGCCCCCTGGAGGTCGTGCGATGATCCGACTGACCGGCATCGAAAAAGCCTTCGGGACGAACGTGGTCCTCCACGGCATCGACCTCGAGGTCAAGGAAGGAACCGTCACCGCCTTGATCGGCCCGTCGGGGGGAGGGAAGAGCACTCTCCTGCGGTGTGTGAACTTGCTCGAGCGGCCTCGGGCTGGCCGTTTGGAACTAGGCGATCTGACGTTGGAGTTTCACAACAACCTTCCTCCCACCCGCGACCAGCTGCACGGGGTCCGCCGGCGGACGGGCATGGTGTTTCAGTCGTTCCATCTGTTCCCCCACCGGACGGCCCTGGGCAACGTCATTGAGGGGCTCTTGACCGTCCAAGGCGTCCCCCGCCAAGAGGCCCAAGACCGTGGCCGGGCCCTGCTCGAGCGCGTCGGCCTCAACGACAAGGAGAACGCCTACCCGGGTCAGTTGTCGGGCGGCCAGCAACAGCGTGTCGCCATCGCCCGGGCGCTCGCGGGCAATCCGCGAGTCTTGCTGTGCGACGAGCCCACCTCCGCCCTCGATCCTGAACTCGCCAAGGAGGTCGTCGACGTGCTCACTTCGCTGGCACGGGACGGCGTTACGATGATCGTCACCACCCATGACCTGAGGCTGGCCGGCAATGTGGCGGGGCAGGTGGCCTTCCTTGAAGCAGGAAGGATCGTCGAGATTGGAACCCCCGAGGCCGTCCTTTCAAATCCCGAACATCCTCGCACTCAGGCCTTCGTCTCGCATCTGTCCTGAAAGGAGTCGCCCGTGAAAGTCACCCTAATCGGCGGAATGGAGCGCCTGGAACAGCACTATCGCCGCGAAGCGAGAGTGGCGGGCCACGAGCTGAAGATCTTCTTCAAGTACGAGACCGACCTCAGCGCCAAGATCGGGGCCACCGACGCAGTGGTTGTCTTCACCGGCAAGGTCAGCCACAGCGCCCGCAACTTGGCGGTGGACACGGCGAAGACCCTTGGGATTCCCCTGGTCCAGTCGCATTCCTCCGGGGTGACTTCGCTGCGGCTCTGTCTGGGGGCACTTTCCCCTAGTGATCCACGCGAATCTGGTCCCACTCGTTCCCCAGGACCTCTGGTTCCTGGTAGTCCGCGATGCGCTGCAGTTGACCGTCGAAGTCGGCGGCGTAGAGCCGGGTCACTATGCCCCTGGCCAGACGTTCGGCCCCAAGGCTGATGCCTGGAATGTCCCCCGTGAGCTTGCCCAGACTCATCAGGGCGGCGCCGGTGAACAAGTGGATGTGTTCCAGGGCCGGCCAGGTTCCGGGGTGCCTCTCGCGAAAGGAGAAGTCAGGCCCCAGGTCAGGGAAGATGTTGTCGCTCCAGAATCGGATGTGCGAGGCAAAGGCCTCCAGCTCTGGGCGGGCCGCTAGGTCCAGGGTGTACCCGGTCGCCAGCACAAGATGGTCCACAGGGTACAGGCCGTGCGGGGTGCCGACCACCACGGTCCCATCGGGCGCTGCCGCAAGGGACGAGACCGGGCTGTTGAAATGGAGGCGGATGTTCTTGAAGCGGGTAACGCGGGCAATGGTTCCTCGGGCCGGCGGCGTCTTCTGGGCCTTGAGGAAGTTTAGAAGTCGCAACCTCGCCTCGGGCGCAAGGGACGGAAATCCAAAGGAATGTCCCGGATGGGTGAAAGCCTTCCAATGGTTCACCCGGGAGAAATCGGAAGCCCGGACGAACATAAGCACTTCGGCGGCCCCAGCCTCAAGAGCGGTGGCAGCCACGTCCAGCGCCGAATCGCCGCCGCCCACGACTCCCAGCCGGCGGCCCCGAAGAGCAGCGAAGTCAATTGACTCAGTGTTGTGCTGCCAGCGGTTCCTGGGGAGCTGGGAAGCCACAGCGGGGATCGCCGGGCGACCAAGGGCATCCATCCCGGTGGCGAGCACCAGGTGCCGGGTCGCTATGGACTGAAGCACTCCGGAGCCTTCGTCCAGTACTTCGAGTTCGAGGAGTGGAGAACCGTCTGTTGTGGTCAGGGAGCTGATGCGCTCGATTCGGGAGCGGTGGGTGACCGGGAGGTCAAGAACCGAACGGTACCAGTTGAGGTACTCCTGCCACTGAACCCGGGGAATCCGGCCCAGGGCGTTCCACCCCGCCTGCCCATACTGAGCCTCGTACCAGGCCCGAAACGTCAGAGACGGCTGGCCCAGGGCGGGACCCACCAGGTCCTTGGGTGAACGAAGAGTCTCCATCCGGGCGTGGGTGACCCAGGGGCCTTCCCTGCCGGGAGGGCTGGCGTCAAACAGGCGGACCCGGTGCACACCGGCAAAGCGCAGGGCCGCAGCGGTCGTCAGACCCGACATTCCGGCACCGACGATGGCAACGTCGAGGGGGTCGTCGGCCCGACGGTGCAGCCAGTCTCCCGCAGGCAGGCAAAGACGCTCCAGGTCTTCCTGCAGACGGCGCTCCAACGCCTTCAGGCCTTGGGGTTCACCCATCGATTTTTCTCCTTGATGTCTAGACACTTTCTTACTAGAATACATGATCTAATCAGTTTAGTAAGGGGGGATTCCTTGAAGACGAGCAAGTTTCTTGGTCGGGTCGTGCCAAACATGGTTGGGATGGCCCACGTTGTCTGACGTGATCGACCTTCTGACGGGGGTGGACGAAGGCTCACCCGTGGATAGGCTGCGGCGTCGGCGCCCAGTGACTCGCGAGCACGCGCAGGGAAGCTGGGAGGCGCTGTTCCAGCCGCAGGTCCTGGGGACGGTGCCGCTCAAGGACCGCTATGCCCTGGCCCTTTTTGTCACGGGGGTCAGCGGTGACAAGGCTGCTTCGGGCTTTTATCGAGCGGGACTGCTGCGAGAAGGCGGCGGCCATTGGGCCGCTCTGATCGACCAAGCCATCGAGGCAGGAACAACCCGCGGCCCCTACGGCAGGTACGACACCCAAGAAAACCTCGCCGCCGAGAGTGTTGAAGGTCTGCATTTCCGCGTCGCCGAAACGCTTCGGCCGAGACTGGGTGAAAGGCTGTCAGCCGCCCTCGACCAGGCTCACCTCCTGGTCTTCCGCCCGCGAGAAAGCTCGCAGGCCGCCCTGAAGACCCTCACCGACGCCGGATGGTCGGTGACCGACGTCGTCACCCTTTCGCAGTTGGTGGCGTTTTTGACCTTTCAGCTCCGCGTTNTTGCCGGACTGCGCANTCTCAAGGAGGCAACAAGATGAGCAAGAGACCGAAGGGTTTCACCCAGTCGCAGCTGAGTTGGTCCCCCTGGCTGGCCCCCCTGTCCGAAACGGAGTTCACCGAACAGCATTGGGAAGCCCTAGTGGAGCGTTCCCGTGCCAAGAATCCNTATTTTGCGCTCTTGGCGCGCNACCCCCAGATTCTGCGGGAGCGCACCAAGACCGACAACGATATCTTCTACAACACCGACGGAGGCCTTCCGCGCGCCGAGAGGGAGTTGGCGGCAACNGCGGTCTCGAGGATCAACGGCTGCGTGCTGTGCGCGTCGGTCCACTCACGGTTCGCCAGCCAGCACTCAGGGCGAGGTGAGGACGTCCAAAGGCTTCTTGACCNGGGAGTGAAAGGNGAACAAGATCCCCGTTGGCGGGCGCTGATCGACGCCGCAGAGGCCTTGACCCAGACTCCTCCCCGGTTCGAAGCAAGTCATGTGGAAAGGCTGCGCGAACTCGGAATGGACGACCTCGCCGTCGCTGACTTGATCCACGCCACGGCGTTCTTCCAGTGGGCGAATCGCCTCATGCTAACGATCGGCGAGCCCCTGGAGCCTTCGAGGCCGGCGTGACCTAAACCCCGGCGACACTTCGCCGAACTGGCGCAGGTCACTGCCTTCACTGCCAAGTGGGCGGAAGCAAAAGCCTTCCTGGACCAGGGGGTCGCGCCGGTGGAAGTCGGCCAAAAGGGATTGTCCCACCTATTCCCCACCAATTGACGCAACATCTCCAGACACAAGCGAGTAAGATGGAGCACAAACTCCGCCGCTGCTTGACACGCAACCCTCTTCAGGGAATACAATTAACCACAGCGAGACATAAGCAAGCATCAACCCCCGAAGCCCC
>JGI26470J50227_1000688_pt1 | contig 13266 bp, 19 predicted proteins | sample FreactTroBogLake_FD_50227 | JGI IMG/M metagenome (IMG submission 50227) | reverse complement strand
CTTTTACAAGGGTGTACAGCCGGGATTTCGGGCTCATCAGCTTTCTCCAATCTGTGACCGTCCAGTCTAGATAATTTTTAGCGATTTTTAGACTCCTGTGACTTTCATAGAATCTGACAGAATCCAGTAAATATGTGGCTTTAAAGCACATAATCCTTGAAGAATCTAAATGGCTCTAGTAATATCTTAGTATTAATAGTCCAATGAATAGTCCAATTTGAAGAAATATGGACAGTCACAGATAGGAAGAATATGGCCCGTATAGCAAAAGCCCCCATCGGCAGCCGCACAGAGCGCAAGGCAAACAAGGCCGTCCTGAAAGCCAGGGCAGAGCCGTACTACTCCCAGATCACCGATGGTGTGCATCTTGGCTATCGGTCAGCATTCCCAGCAGCAGGTCAGTGGGTGGCGCGTAAGGCCATCAAAAAGCCAGATGGCTCACCTAGCTACACCACCCAGGTGATTGGCACTGCTGATGACATCTTGGACTCTGAGTGGACTGATGCTGAAGTCAAAAAGAAGACGCCTGGTCTATCAGCTACCCACTTAGTAAATATTTTTAAGTCATCGGTGCTGACCTACTCGCAAGCTGTCATTCTCACTAGCGCATGGGCTGGTGCCGCTACTACTGCAGATAAAAATATCACTGTAGATGTAATAGCAGATTTGTACATTCAAAGTCTGCGAATTGAGGGCGGTAAGAAAGATTCCAATGTGAAGACTTTAGAGTCCACCTTAAATCATGCAAGAGCCAAATTTGGCAATGTCAAAGTAGAGGCGCTCACTATGGACATGATTGAAGCCTGGCGTAACGATTTGGTAGCTGCAACAAATCCCGATGGCTCACGCAAGTACGCCAAGACTACTGTGAATCGTATTTTGCAGATATTCAAAGCCTGCCTTAACTACGCCTATAGCAAAAACAAAGTGTCTTCTGATAGAGCCTGGCGCGGTGTAAAGCAGATCAAACCGCAAAAGGGAGAGAAAGTTTCGCGTAAGTTGGTGCTAACGGAAGATCAGGTGGATATTCTTGTGGATGCTACAGATGAGCAGGCCCTAAAAGATCTCATCATTGCGGGATTCTGTACGGGTGCGCGTTATGGTGAATTAGTGGCTGCCAAGGTCGCAGACCTTAATGGCTCAGTATTGATGGTTGATGGCAAGACTGGTGAGAGAGCAATGCACTTGTCTGGCCAAGCTCAGGAGCATTTTGCAAAGTTAGCTAAGGGCAAGAAGCCAGGCGATCTGCTGCTCCCAAATCCACAAGGAAATGCCTGGAATAAATCTATTCAAAATCGCTTCTTTAGGAAGGCCTGTGTGGCTGCTGGCTTAACAAAAGATAATGGGCTGATAGAAGACCCAGTGTTTTACACATTACGCCATAGCTTCGCCACGATTGCTTTAGATACTGGTACTTCGCCAAGTGTGATTGCTGAGAATATCGGCAACTCAGAAAAAGTGCTAAATGGTTTTTATCGCAAGCACATTAAAGATGGCGCTACTGCCAAGTTGATTGATTTCGCATCACCACGATTGAAGGTGGTCGCATGAGTGAAGCTAAAAGAGGGCGCCCATCCAAGTACGGCGATAAGGATGCCAAGAAGATCATTAAGAGCAACGCCCAGAAGCTGCTTCCTAAGGCCAAGGAGGCCTTTGAAAACGACCCAGCCTGGGGCATTCATGTTGGTGTGTTGCAATGGGTAACGGCAAACCCAGACCTGGTTAAAGAAGATTCAATTGAAGGCATAGCCAAAGCCATCCAAGACCATCCAGAATTACGAATCAATCTTTTGGAGCGCGCTAATCCAGATAACTCTGCCCTTACAAACATCATGCTAGATGCCGCTCTTCGGGCTGGCATTGTGAAGGTGATACAAGATCAAGATCTTAAAGATCGGCGGGACGACAAGACAGAAATAGAAAAAAGAGTGGCAGCAACAAAGGCTATCGCTAAAAAACTGATAGCAGATAACGAAGGCAAACAACCAAGAAATTTCAACAAACTAATTGCAAAAGATTTAAAGCAAAATTTCGGTGTTGTGAGTACATCAACGATCATTCGTGATCTCAAAAGCCCAGACGATCAAACTATTTAGTGTCATTCCACTAATTGAAATTATTTGACACACTTCATCGCTGTAAAAGTAGACATATAAATTAGAGAATTGACTCCAGTCCTAACGATTGGAGTTGATGATGCAGTACGCAGATAAATTTGTATTAACACTTGATGATGTCCTGGTGGCACTTGGCTCACCAGATGAGCCATTCCCAGAGTCATCACTTCATGCGCTCAACAAGGCAGGCAAAGGCCCCAGGTGGTTTAAGGTAGGCCGCCGCCTCTACACCCTCAAAACAGACTTTGAAGCCTGGCTGATCACTCTCTCCCAGGGAGAGCAGGCATGAGCCACTTCATATTCATAGATGACATTCTGAAAATTCCAGTCATCGCTAATTCCCAGCAATTAGTTTTTTGTGGCGATTACCGCAACCAGCCCGATGACAAGATGATCGGCATTCAAGTTGGCACCCGCACTGGGCGCGCTACAGCCAAGGATTTGAGCCTGGCGCTAGACATGGGCAATAACACCATAGTGCTGGCAGATCCTGGCTACACGATGCACTTCGTAGATAAGCAAGATGAGCATTCCATACGCAAAGTGATTGCCTGGACTGTTACTAAAAATGTCTGGGGCGAAGGCTATAAAGCAACCCCTGTACCTGATCGCATATCCGATAGTCCTTTTGGTTTTGGCTCTGAGTTTGTCGCAGTAGAGCGACCAGACGGCACCTTCTACACCGCCTACAACGAATTCCCAAACATTGAAGCCTGGTCCCGCCACGCCTCTAAAGAGTTGGCGTCTTGGCACAAGAGAGCAACGAAAACTAAATAAAAAAAGAGCCACCTGGCAGGGCGGCTCTCCAACAAACAACTAGGAAACAACATGACTACCCTAACACACCCCCCGACAAATTCACAACGGCGCAAACAGCTAACTGAAGTGGCCGCTTCAGCGACTGGCTTGCGTTTTTGTATGCGTTGCTCCCGCCTAAAAGATGCAGCCTCTGGCGTCCTCAAAAAGGATGGCTTAGGTCGCTCTAGATGGACTTGCTTAGGGTGCAACGCGTCTTGGAAATCAAGCAGATCTTCAAGCAAGTAGGTCTGCCCATGAATCCCAAGTTATCCCAAGTAGCACCACTTTTTCACAACTTATCAGTTTGCAACCTGGACAAATCGTGATGTCCAGGCCATGCAAAGGGTAATCCACGCAAACACACTAGGAATTATAAAAATGAGTAACGATTTTGAAATTGAAGAATTAAAAAGAGCCTTGATGCAGGCCGTTGAGATTTTTGATGCCTTAATCATGATGAGTGGCGGTGTTAAGGATGCTGAGCATCGTGAGGCCTTATATAAAACCATCGCAAGCTGTGCAGTTGCCATAAGTGCAAAGGTACTTTTTTCTCTGTATAGAGAGCATGACCAATCACTAGAGCAATTCACCAAAGAAACTAGGAATGCAATCGGATCTCTTAGGAAGCAGCGCTTTGCTAAGAAGGTGATGTCGGGAGCGACCAATGTCCACTAAATTCCGATTCTTTTTTGATCCTGCTGAATTGACCAAGCCTGGCTTTAAACACCTTGCTATTGAGCATGACGATGGCTGCCCTATGTCCGACTCAATGGGCAATATTGGTGAATGCACTTGTAAAGAGGTTGATTTGAGATTGTGGACTGACGCCCAGGGCGAGGCTCACATGTACAAAACCAGAGAGCAACGCCGTAAAGCAGAGAGAGAAACCGCTGCTGCGATTCGCCGCGCTAAGAGGGCTACCAAATGAATCTAGTAGAAGAAATCGCAAAGGCCATCGCATTCCAAAAAGAGCCAACAGCAATAGGCTGGGCGTTTTTTGCTGCTGCTATGAAACGAATTGAGAAAGATCAAAAATGACTCTCCAGAAAAAAAGCTGCATTACGGCAGTAGACCAGAAAGAAAATCCAAACCATCCACTGTGGCAGACCATGCCAACAGGGCAAGGACAGTTTGATAAAGGTGATTGGTATGGAGCATTCTCGCGTGTCAGCCTCTATCAAATCCTTATGCAAGGTCCTACTGCCTATGAGAAAACCAGAGCGCCTTGGATCATTCCAAGCACCCTGGCATCACGCACTCACAAAGAGCAGCGCGAAAAAGGCCGATTCATTGCCTTAACAGCAGACATTGATAAAGGCAATGTACCGCTTGAGGGATTGCGCCTGATGCTAATTGATCTATTTGGTAAGGATCAACTGATTCGCATCTACTCAACATCCAGTGCTGCTGCCGATCAAAAGAAGTGGCGTGTCATCGTCCCACTCAATGGATCTGTGCCTTATTCAGAGTGGTACTTACGCCAAGTAACAATGGGTGATTTTCTTGAGAAATCAGGCATTCCAGTAGACCGAGTGATGGAGCGCGCTGGCCAATTGCTATATCTGCCAAATGTCCCCAAAACTCACCGCGATGAAAAAGGCTTTCCATACTTTTATCAATCGGTGTTGATTGGTGATGAATTGCTACCCTTTGATTCTGAGTACTACCCCCCACACTTTTCTAAGCTACTTGAAGACACCAGGCAAGAAGAAGTATCTAAGGAAAGACGGCGCGAGTTAATCAGAGCAAACCAAAAGAAAGTAGACGGGCCACAAACCTTTACTGCAGCCACAGTATCTTTATTCAATCAAAAGCACAGCATTGAATCGCTGCTCATTGAATATGGCTACGAGCAAGGTGGTGGCGAGAATTGGCGCAGCCCGCTCCAAAACTCTAAAAGCTACAGCACAAAAGATTTCGGAGATTACTGGGTAAGCCTAAGTCAATCTGATACAGATGCAGGGTTAGGCTTTAAATGTGCATCAGGCTGTCATGGCACTGCGTTTTCTTTATATCTGTTTTATGAGCATGGCAACGATCTAAAGAAGGCAGTAAAGGAATTAACCGATGACTAAGAAGAGTGTAGATAAGGATGCAGTACAGGAGTTGCTTAGCAAAAGCCTGCTCACCAATTTTGATGTGCATGAGGTGCCAATGGTTGAGCGCGCATTACTTGATGCAGGGACAGAGCATTCTGTCGCTCTAGCTTTTGCCCAGCGCTACACCGACCAACTCAAGTACGACCACCATTCTAATAAGTGGCTGCAATGGACAGGGCATTACTGGGCGGTGGAGTCCACTGGTGTGGTGTCGCACTACTGCAGAGAGTTGGCCTCCAGGATCACACAGAAGCTATCTGCTCAGCGCAGTGGATTCGTGAAGGGTGTGGAAACCTTCTGTAAGAATGACCCAACATTCTCCATCACCTCTGCGGCGTTTGATATGGATAACTACCTACTCAATACGCCAGGCGGCACGATTGATCTCAGGACAGGGGCAACAAGAGAGCATGATCCAAAAGATCTAATTACCAATATCACTGGCTGCGCTCCTGGTGATGGATATGGCTTTAGATTCCCTCAGTTTCTACAAGAGATCACTTGTGGCAATGAAGAGTTAGAAAACTATCTCCAGGTTGCTCTGGGCGCGTGCCTATCAGGAGCGATTGAATCCCACTGGCTGCAGTTTTGGGTTGGCACAGGACGCAATGGCAAAAACACACTAGGCGATGCAGTGATGCGCGTCATGGGGTCCTACGCCAGGAAGATTCCTTCTTCTACTTTGATGAAGACCAAGTTTGAAGGTCACCCTACAGAGATCGCTAATCTCAAGGGCTGCAGGCTGGCTGTGGCTTCAGAGGTTGAGTCTGGCTCATATTGGTCAGAATCTAAAGTCAATGAATTGACTGGTGACACAAGGCTATCAGCCAGGTTTATGCGTGGTGATCTATTTGAGTTTGATCGCACTTGTAAGTTTTTAATCTACGGCAATCATCGCCCTAAGTTAAACAGTGTCACGCCTGCTCTGCAAAGTAGGATCAAGATGGTCCGATTCGCTGCTGACTTCACTGGCGTTGGTACTAACCCACCACCCGATCCAGATCTACCTGAGAAATTAAAAGCTGAAGATGGCAACATCCTGCGCTGGCTAATTGATGGTCACCTGGAGTGGATTAGATCAGGTAAGAAATTACCAGTGTGCCAAGCGGTTGAAGACGAAGGCAAAGACTATGTTGAAAACCAAGCGACTGTAGAGAATTGGATTGCTGAATGTCTTGATACAAAGCCACCGATGGTGGATAAGGATTGGGGCGCGGCAAAGAGTTTGTACAACCACTACAAGAGTTGGAAGCAAGAGCGCTATGAGCATCCAGTCGGTTTTGGTACCTGGACAGAGTCCATGGTTAAGAAGTACGGCAAGTCACAACCCAAAAGACACGCCAATGCTTATCCAGTACGGCTCCCAGAGTTATGGGATACAGCATGGTGATGGTGCAAGTGTGGACTTTGTGGACTTTTGAAACATTTTCTATGTTTATCCACATGAGTCGCCCTTTTTTTAAAGAGTAAACAAATGAGAGTCCACAGAGTCCACACATTTTGTGAAAAAGTACTAGCAAAAGATTTTTTTGTGCGTTACAGCTTTACTCAAGTCACAACAAAAAGTGTTTGAGCATGGATAACGCAGCAATACAAACAAAAGGCAAAAGAGGGCCACCAAAAGGCTCTACACACAGTGGATCGTTTAGATCTGGTGCTGACCCTCGCCGTATGCAAAAGATGGTCTATGACCCTTCTGGCAAGCCTATAAGCATTGCCCAGATGGCGCGTAATGACACACGCCTTGCGTTGGACTTAATACGCCAGGTATTGCCTGATACAAAACAACCGATGGACAGACGATTGCACTGCGCCAAGATCCTTATCAATCTAGGATGGGCTGCAGCACCTAGAGCAATCGTTAGCAGTGTTACGCATCACCAAGGCAATCTGCCAAGTACTGATGCATTGATGCACTCACTTCAGACTGGGGCGCCTCTGGAATTACCCCCACCAACAAATGCAGAAATCATTGATATACCCAGTGACTCCCTCAGTCAGACAGTCACAACAGACAGCGAAGGCATATAAATCATGGACCTCAAACAATACATTGGACTATTGGTTGGACAACAGCAGACCCCAGAGCAGATTCGTAGGCAGCTGGTGACAACGCCTGCCGCCGATAGGTACCTTGATCAATGTATCAACGCAGCCATCACAGCACACCTGCCAAAGGTCACAGCACCTGCAGCCGCAGCAGTGGCCCTGTCAAAAGGATCTCAGCCAACCCACCCAGGGGGTGTCAATGGCAGGGGGGCATGGGTTATTTCAAGGTAATACCCCTCGCCTATACAAAAAAATTATGGACCTGACCAAAATCCAAATCACCGATGCCAATCGGCACATCGTTGAGTTATTACTCAAGCACAGACTTGCGCGTGAAAATTTCACTGATTTCATTCAGTGGTCAGACCCAACCTTCAAAATTCGCAAATCTACCAAACGCATTATTGATTTCATTGAGCAGTGCAGAAGCGAAGGCAAAACGATTGGAATAATTTCTGCACCACCCCGAATCGGTAAGTCCCACTTATCCACCGCAATCGCTGCCTTTGAATTATTAAAAACTCCGAAAGCCAAAATTGTCCTAGCCTCCTACGGCGAATCGTTAGCAATTCAAAACTCACGCAGAGTGCAGTCTTTTTTCGCTTTAGACACAGTCAGAGCCATCGCCGCTGAAGTTGAAATCAACCAAAACCAAAGCGCGTTTGATCACTGGTCCACCACCACAGGCGGGACTATTAGAGCAGTAGGCGTAGGAGGCGGTTTAACGGGCTTTGGAGCCACTTTAGCGATCATTGATGACCCACACTCCAACTTAGATGCTGCGACCTCACAGGTGCAGTCTAAAGGCGTCCATGAGTGGTTTTCTTCAGTCCTCATGACCCGATTAGAGAAAACTCCCGATGGCAAGAAGCCATTCGTTTTACTCATCGCTACGCGTTGGAGTCTTTCAGATTTATCTAGCTATGTTTTACAAAATCATCCAGATGCTGCACTACTCAATCTGCCAGCGATTGACGAAAACGGCCAAGCGCTGGAAGAAGAATTCGCAGATTTTTACCAATCTCAAAAAGCCAATCTGCCAAGCAAGATTTGGTCAGCACTCTATCAAGGCTCACCGATAGCAGAAGAGGGCGCACTGTTTTCTTTGGAGTCGGTAGAAGCCTGCACCTACACACCCGATCAACTACCACCACTCAAGCAGATGAATTTCATCGGAGCATCTGACTATGCGTTAGGTGGCCAAGATCGCACCTGTCATGTGGTTGCAGGTGTAGATCAAGAAGGCGTGATGTGGATCACTGACATCTACTGGCAACGCGCTAAGCCCGAAGAGTGGCACGAAGCGCAAGCAGCGATGGCTAAAGAGTGGCAGCCCTCAGTTTGGTTTGAAGAAAACGATGCAGCCAGCAAAGTCATGCGGGGCCTTCGTCCCAGGGACTATCTATACTCTGGCTTTAATCAGTATTTCAAGACGATCCCAACGGGTGGCAAGAGCAAGGAATTTCGCGCCCATCCACTCTCACGATTAGTAGACACCAAACAGATTCGTTTTCCAAAGCAGCACTCTGCCTGGTCCGAATTACTCAATGAGTTGATCGCTTTCCCTGGCGGTCCTCACGATGACTTCTTAGATGCCTGCGCACTACTAGCGCGTGGCTATGGCCAGACACGCAATGCCTCTAAGCCTGCGCCTGCTGATGTACGGCCAGAGTATTGGAATGCGACTGAAACACTCATACGCAAAGACAACCAGATCTTTATCAATCCACGCGTGTCTAGAGATCTTCTAGACATTGACATGACTCACGAATTTTTAACCACCACCAACAGCCGCCGTATTGGCTAACAACAGGAGCAACTATGACTAACCCAGCACCAACACGCAACGAAATACTAGATGCCATCTATCAAGCGCAAGATGGCTTTAGAGAAACTACTGAAGAATTAAATCGCCTAGCTGCGAAGATTCGCCAGCTGACTGATCTGCAAGTACAGCGCAACACCGCCTTTGCTGGTGGCTCTGCCCAGGCGGCTTTGCAGGCTGCTGCCTTGGCCCTGGGTGAAGATGTGGAGGTCCAGGAAGATCACCCAGAATTACCAGGTGATAACTCACTCGCCTTGCAAGGTTTGAATGCGCGACAACAGCAAACCAAAAACATGCAGACACACTACCGCCAGGAGCATTACGCCATGCTGCTCAAGTTGGCAGACTGTGATGCATTGGAAGCGCAGCTGCAGTATCGCCAAGCAACTAAGGACTACATCAACGCCCTAGCGAAGTTATCTGCATTAGATGAATCGTTTGGTCGCAATGGTATTAAGCGCTACTGCGGCATTAGTGGCACTGCTTTGACATCGGCAACGATTCCGATGGATGCGGCAGAAACGAATGAGTCCACTCGCAAGGGTGGCTACTCCACTTCAAAATCCATCGCGTATTTATTGGATGGCCCCAAGAGAGCCGCAGCGCAGTCCTGGGAGAAAGATCTCGACAGCGCTGGTGTAATGATCAAGTTAGGAGCCTAAGATGTATTCAAACCGCACAACACAAGTAGTCAATCAGTTTTCCAGCTTGAGCCAAGAGCAGCAAGAGCAGTACTACTTGCAGACCTATGGCGTGGGATCACGCGGCATGGAGGCCGTCTTAAATACTGCGAAGTCTTTAGCTGAAGGTAAGAAAGTCACCGCTGGCCAGATGAAGTCCTTACTGTCGCAACTACCAGGCTCTGATCCATCAATAGCAGCTGACTTTGCCAACGCAGTTAATAACGCAGGCATGCGGCGTGAATTCTTCCTAGAGGCTTTGACACGAAACTCACAGTGGAACACGCATGACGCCATTCGCACCAGCAACAACTGGAATAAGATTCAATCCAAGTCCGAAGTGCAAGATTTATTAGATGCGAAGTTTGCTCAATCCGAAAAAGGCGTAAAGGACAAATTTAAGAGTGAAGGCAAAGCATTTACTGAGAGCGACATCAATAGCGATGCACACCGCTTAGCGATTCGCGACTCCATCACTGGATCAATGCGCTATGTGCAAGGCAAGCGCGATGCCAAGAGCATTGATGAGGCGCTCTCAAGACTTGCCCCGTCGCTTCTACCAAACACTGACGCCAGGACTCGCGCCCTGATTGAAGAAACTTTTGAGCGCAGAGCATCACCTAGCTTTGAGGCACCCAAAGCAGGATCACTGCGGGGTGACCTGGAGATCGCTTTTGATAACAAGTTAGCTGACGCAGCCGAAGCAGCTGAAACAGGCTACATCACAGTAGATAACAGCGGCAACAAGATTGATGCCGATAACGAAGTTGGATGGGAGTAGTTGCTGTAAAGCCAAAAACCAGGGGTTGCGTGGCCCCTGGTGAGTAGGTTTACTTCACAACAAAAAGTAAAAGCACAAGCGCTAGGAAGATTAGACCGCCAACAACTTTCACAGTTGATTGCAGCCCCTCTACTTTTGCGCCCAGGTCTTTGATTGATGTTGCTACTGGATCAACAGCAACACCTGCAACAGGGGCAGCATTAAATCCACTCGTTTGCTGTATCTCTATGCTGTCAAGATTGCCTGTAGAGATTTCAGCATTGAATATGTCGTCTGAGTCTTTGCTTGGACGCAAGAAGTAATTTATCTTGTCGCCATAGTCGGCGTATGGGTCTGTGGTGTAGAGGCCTTTATCTAGATGGACACCAATATCCATCGTCTTGATGCGCTTTTGAGTAATGCCCATGACCAATTCTTCAATCATGGCTTCGGTCATGTAAACATTCAATTCCCATTGGGCGCGGGTGTATGTTTCGGGGTTATAGCCGCCAAAATATAACTCTGCCTTGCCCATGAATTTACGACTGATATGCTCTTGCAGCCTATCAAGGTATTGCTCTTTAGCCTCTGCCTTCAGAGGGTTGATATTGACTCTGACCTGATTGACCTTGTTATCTGTCTGTCCAATAACTGAGAATGTTTTGTTTTCTACAGATGCAGTACCGACCAGGGAGTACTTAAACAGGTAGTCTTCATCTTTCATGTCATAGCGGTTATACATAAAACCGCTTTTGAAGACTTCAAGATTGGATACTGTGAAATGAATATGTGGGCTAGTGTTGTGATACTCAACTTCACCACTTGCCAGACTAGCGACTAACTTATATTTCTCTTCTTTGATTTCAACGGCCATTATTGGTCCTCAGTTGGAAAGCGCTCATAGGTTGTTTCTACAGGCTCATCTTTTTGTTTCGGCTGCGCTGGAGTCCGATTCCACTTGTTCGTATAAAAAGGGTGTGAATCTTCATTCACTTTTGCTGGCTTTTGAGCAACGCGCCCAAAGAATTCAACATCATTCATTTGGTTGCGTAATGAATGCCGACAAAAGCCCAAGTTACGATGGCCATAGTGACTAAAACTATTGCTGGCGTGCCATTCTCATCAATATATTCGCGCAGGATTTTGATCTTAAATCGGATGATGTAATAAACACCATACGCAACACCGATTGCTAGTGCAACAAGGCCTACAGTTGCAAATCCAAACTTGTAAAGCACCAGGCCGATAACCCCAATAACGATAGCAGTCGTGACTTTAATGTCGCCCAAGCGCATATTTTTTAATTTATTCATTTTTTACTGCTCTTCTTTAGTAAACCGCAAGGCAAGGCACTGAAGGGTATCGGGTACAAGGTTTCGCTCTGTGAAGTCAATCCTTCCAGCAAACAGGCTGTTAGAAACGATATGTCCATTATCGGAGCAGAGGCCTGGTACTTCGCCATTCATTTTTATTCTTACGCACTCATCAATATTTCCAGCAGTCGCACATTTTTGGCGTACATCAATATATTTCTCACAATCACTTTTTTCTTTACACAGCGCCTTAAGCCATGCTCTGGGTTTTTGATAGTTAGATTCAGCAAGAAATTTCTGTTGCTCTTCTGTTGGGGTGATTAAATTCCCATAAAGTCTTCCAACACCAACAATGGCTATCACTACCCATAGGATGGTAAGTTTGCTTGGTTTGGACTCGGTAGTCATTTTGATTTCTTTTGATAAGAATCAATAATCTTGATACTTTCTTTTGCATTTTTTATAGCCTGACTTGGAAGTTTGTCGCCAATGAAGTCCCAAATCAGGATTGATTGTTTAGTCAGCTTGTCGTACTTACCAGCTTTATCATTTTCGTTGATTGTTTTACGAAGGTCTTCTGACCCAGTAGCGATATCATTTTTCTGCGCCGCGTAGATGAGGTCTGAAGTATTTGCCATCAACTTAATAATCTCTAATTCCTGGGCGTATGTGAGGGCGCGGTTATATGGTCCAAGGACATTTTTAATATCAGCTTCGTATCTAGCTTTCTCTGCAGAATTTAGTTTTGAAGGCTCTACTTTTTGTGTGTTGTATTTCTTGACCATTGCCTGCATAAAGTCACCCATGCTTTGAAGCGAAGCATCTAGATCATTCATCTTCTTAAAGAGTGGTTGCTGCATTTGATAAATGGCATAACCATAGCTGCACCCAGGACCTTCTGGCTTAGTAAATGGAATGTCGTACTTCTGGACGATGAGAATCGTCATGGCCGCATAGATGGTCCCATCGTCTGATTTGTCGGCTGGAGTCTTGCCTGTTTCATATTCTTTCTTGGAGATCTCCAACATTTTATTTAAAACATCAATATCTCTCTCGCGCCCACTTTCAACCATTCCAGCCATACCAAGACTAATCAAGCGCTGGCGTAACTCACTAAAACGCACTAATTGCTCTTTATTAAATTGCTCACCTACAGGCTTGTTGGGGTCCTTTGCCTCTTCTGCAACGGCCTTATATTTATCTAATACAGGTATTTGATTGCTGGCAATTGCTGCAGCATTTTTAACTGCTGGCATGTAGTTGTAGCCCAGGATGTAATCCATTGAGCATTTATTCAGAGGGGTGTTTGCCAGGGCAGGCAAGTCAGCAGCAAAGGTGCCGAAACTTGTGGTCATTAAAAAAGTAGCCAGAATCCTGTATTTCATAAACCCTCTAATTTTTATAGTTAGTTTAGATATTAAACCTGCAGGTTTTTTGCCACCAAGAAATAGGGGCCTAGCTTTTATTCACCCCCCGATAGTCCAGTTTTACTATCTAAGTCATTGATTCGTATGGTTGATTACTGTCCAGTCTATGCAGGACGGATTGGAGCCGAAAGGGCTTAAAGCTGATTTATCCGTAGGAAACTTCCTACCCCAGCCCTATTGAGTATAGGAAAGCCTAAA
>JGI26470J50227_1000687_pt1 | contig 13270 bp, 11 predicted proteins | sample FreactTroBogLake_FD_50227 | JGI IMG/M metagenome (IMG submission 50227) | reverse complement strand
GAAGCATCCATATAATGAATTACAGCAGAATCCGAGGTTAAAAGGAGCACTGGATGAAAAGGTTCTTCACGATTCTGGGGGCGGCCCTGTTCCTGGCTAACAGTGGTGCTTTCGCAGAACAAGCTACTCTCATTGATTTCTCAAAGTTGATTGGCGAAGGTGACGCTGGTTTGCATGCGCAGACGACCATCGACTACAGTCGCCAGGCAGGATCGGCCTACAGTGCTGAGGATAAGGCCAAGATGAAGGTCTCCCTTGCCATTCCAAGCTGGGAAATCCAACTGGCCTCTTCTTCTCAGACCGTTGAGAATCAGTCCCTGTCCCAGATCACCGCCGCGCCCGTCAAGCAGGATGCGGCCAAGTATGCTGGTGAAGTTGTGATGGGTGTCCGGATCCATTTTCCCACGTTTGGAATCAATTCCTACGCGGTGATCAAGCCTCCGTTCAACATCCCCGGTTACGCTACCTTGGAAGGTTCCAAGGATCAGAACGCCAAGCCCGGCGCCCAGTTTGACGGCTTCGGCGTTCTCAAGAACGTCGGTGTGATCAAGTCCATCCAGATCAACGTTCTGGGCCGGAACTACTCCAACAGCCTGTCCCTGCTGTTGGAGAATGAGCTCGGTCAGGAACAGGAAATCTTCATGGGTTACCTGAACTTCGATGGTTGGAAGGCCCTTCAGTGGAACAACCCCAACTACCAGACCGAAGTCAGAAACCGGGACATCAAGGTTCTTCCCTTGTACCCCCGGTCTGCTCCGATGCTGAAGCTCAAGGGAATTATCATCCACCGCGACGCGGCTCAGGATGGTGGCGACATCGTTTCCTACATCAAAGACATCAAGGTCATTTACGACCAGGCTGTCCTTGACCGCGGTAGCGACGTCGATGATGAGGCCATTTGGGGCATTCTGAAGCAGCGCGAAGAATCCCAGCGCAACTTCGAATTGTCCAGACTCGGAAACCTCCAGGTCCTCCGTGCCTTGGAAACCAGAAAAATGGCGACCGAATCGGGTTTTGACGCTGCTGCTCCGGCTGCTACCCCGGCCGCCGCTCCCGCTGCTAAGTAACCTTTTTCTTAAGAAAAAAGCCGGCTGTAGAGGCCGGCTTTTTTTTGCCCCAAGGATATCCTCATGAACCTGACCAACGTCCTATCGCAACGCCTCAAACTCTCCGAACGGTCGGTGAAGACCGTCCTTGATCTCCTCGACCAGGACCACACCATTCCGTTCATCGCTCGGTACAGGAAGGAAGCCACGGGCAACCTCGATGAAGTCGTCCTTCTGGCGATCCGTGATGAGCGCGACCGCATCCAGGAATTGGAGAAACGAAAGGTCGCGGTCATTCTGAGTCTGAAGGAGCACGGCCACTGGACCGAGGAGCGGGACAAACTGGTTCATGGCTTCACGACGTTGACGCTGCTAGAGGACTTCTTTCTCCCCTTCCGGCCCAAGCGAAAAACCAGGGCAACGGTGGCGGTGGAGAAAGGCCTGGAACCCCTGGCCACCCTGCTTTGGGGGAATCGTGAACCGACGGTGCAGGATTGTGCACCTTTTGTCTCACCAGAAAAGGGGGTCGCCAACACCGGTGAGGCGATTTCGGGCGCCTCCGATATCGTGGCAGAGCGGCTGAGCGAGCTCGCGTCCGTGCGGAGCAAGCTCCGAGAACGATTTTCCAGGGAGGGCAAGCTCACCGCATCCCAGGCTCGAGGCGCGGTCGCTGGCCATGGGTTCTCCGAGCATGTGGGAAAATCCGAACTCTTGGCGAGCATGCCGGGGCATCGGCTGTTGGCCGTGCTTCGGGGCGAGACCGAGAAAATCCTGTGTCTGGCGGTGGAGGTGGACCTGGAAGCCGCGCGGCAAGACGTGCTTGGTTCGGCATTTCCCCGGGGAACCCAGCCTGTTCCTTCCTTGGACGGGGCGATCCGAGACAGCGTGAAAAGACTCTTGTGCCCGAGTCTGGAGAATGAAGCGCGAAATGGCGCCCGGGAAAGGGCTGAAGCGGGGGCGATCCGGGTCTTCGCCGAAAATTTAAGGCAATTGCTCCTCGCGGCACCCTTGGGCCAAAAAGCCATCCTGGCGGTGGACCCCGGACTCCGAACGGGTTGCAAGATTGTGGTTCTCTCGGCTCAGGCGTCGCTCCTGGATCATGGGGTGATCTATCCCCTGGAGCCGCACCGAAAGACTCAAGAAGCAGAGCGTCTGGTCAGAGAGGCCATTGGAAAATATCACCTTTCCGCCGTAGCCGTGGGCAACGGGACGGGGGGACGCGACGCCGAAGCTTGGCTTCGAGGACTGGACCTGGGTGTTCCCGTGCTATCGGTGAACGAGAGCGGCGCTTCGGTCTACAGCGCCAGCGAGGTGGCCCGGGAGGAGTTTCCCGAGTACGATTTGACGGTCCGCGGCGCGGTTTCCATCGGTCGTCGGCTCCTGGATCCGTTGGCGGAACTGGTGAAAGTGGATCCCAAAAGCATCGGCGTGGGCCAATACCAGCACGATGTCGACCAAAAAGACCTCAAGCGGAGCCTCGATGACGTCGTCGTCAGCTGCGTGAACCGCGTCGGCGTCGATGTGAACTTGGCGACCAAGCCGATCTTGACGTACGTGGCGGGCCTCAATCCCCGGTTGGCCGCCGCGATTGTGGAGCACCGGACTAAACAGGGTCCCTACCGAAACCGGCGTGAGCTTCTCGCGGTCAAGGGAATCGGTCCCAAGGCCTTTGAACAAGCCGCTGGCTTCCTCAGGATCATCGGAGGCCAGGATCCCCTGGACGCTTCCGCTGTTCACCCGGAAAGCTACCCGGTCGTCCAGAAACTGGCGGAAAAGGCTCGTTGCATGGTGGCCGAACTCATCGGTCGGAAAGATTTGGCAGCTCTTTCAAGCCAGGCTTCCGATCTTGGTGTGGGGGACGCCACCTTGGCTGATATTCTCAGGGAATTGGAAAAGCCGGGACGCGACCCCAGGCCGGCCTTTGAGATTGTAACCTTTGACGAAAACGTGAAGACGTTCGACGACCTGAGGGAGGGGTTGGTGTTGAATGGAATCGTCACCAACGTCACGGAATTCGGCGCCTTCGTCGACATCGGCGTCCACCAAGATGGATTGGTCCACGTCAGCCAGCTGGCGGCAAGTTTCGTGAAGAACGCTCTCGATGTGGTGAAGCCAGGCCAGACCGTGAAAGTCATGGTGTTGGCCGTCGACAAGGCAAAGAAACGCATCAGTTTGAGCCGCAAAGCCTGCCTCTGAAGCAAAGGGCGCGGTCAGCCTGAAACCCATTTTTTGAACGAAGAGGGATTCGAACCCCCGACATCCTCCGTGTAAAGGAGGCGCTCTAACCAACTGAGCTATTCGTCCCTCGATGACCCCCCGACCTTATCAAATGGAGGGGGGGCTGTCAATTCTAGAGGCGGCCGGAGGGGTGGGGAAGGACTCCCGCCTTGGCCTTGACGGCCGCGGCATTTGCCAGGAGCAAAGCCGTGCTGTCCCAGGTGCCTTCGAGCAGGGCGTTTCGCCGTGAAGGAGGCATCGTTACCTTCACCGACAGTCCCTCGGCGCGAATCTCCATGGCCGTGAGGTCGACGGTGAACACGGTGCCGGGTTTTTCACTCGCCAGGGCCTGGAGCTTCGCCACGTCGTCCTTGGAGGCCACCAGGGCAGGGGTGCCGAGCATCACGCAGTTCCCTGCGAAGATTTCCGCGAAACTCTCGGCGACCACCGCCCGGATTCCCCACCGGACCAGGCTTTGGGGAGCGTGCTCGCGGCTGGATCCACACCCGAAGTTGACGTTGCCCAAGAGGATGGAGGCACCCTGATACTCGGGACGGTTGAACGGATGATCCTTCTGGGTTCCGTCGGCGTTGAACCTGACGTCAAAAAAAGGATATTCACCCATTCGGCTGAACGTGATTTCCTTGAGGAACCGGGCGGGGATGATGCGGTCGGTGTCGATGTCGTCCCCGACCACGGGAACGGCTCGACCTTGGATGGTGACGATCTTAGACATGGGAGGCTCCTTGGGGGGTGAAGGTTCTGACGTCCACGACGTGGCCAGCGATGGCTGCTGCGGCCACCATGGCTGGGGACATCAAAAGGGTCCGGCCGGTGGTGCTGCCCTGACGGCCGATGAAGTTGCGGTTCGACGAACTTGCCGAAATCTGGTCGCCCTTGAGCTGGTCGGGGTTCATGGCCAAGCACATGGAACACCCTGCTTCCCGCCATTCGAACCCGGCTTCGAGGAAGATCTTGTCCAGGCCCTCCTTCATCGCGGCCTGCCGGACCATCATCGAACCAGGAACCACAAACGCCTGGACACCGGGAGCGACTTTTCGTCCCTTGGCCACTTCGGCAGCGGCACGAAGGTCACTGAGACGGCCATTGGTGCAGCTTCCGATGAAGGCGACGTCGATCTTGATGGTGTTCGCCTGCTGCTTGGGAGTGAGTTTCATGTGCCGGTAGGCCAACAACGCCGTTTCTTTTTCGCCGCTGTCGACGATGGCCTCGGGGTCGGGGAGAAGGTCGTTGACCGCCACGCTTTGGCCGGGGGTCACGCCCCATGTGACCATGGGTTCGATGTCGGAGGCGTTGAACTTCACCACCTCATCGTAGACCGCGTTCTTGTCGCTCGCGTAACCCTTCCATCGCGCCACAGCCTGGTCCCAGTCGGCGGCCTTGGGGGCGTGTTCTTTCCCCTTGAGGTAGGCGAACGTTGTTTCGTCGGGGTTGACGTACCCCGCCCGGGCACCCCCTTCGATCGCCATGTTGCACACCGTCATGCGGCCTTCCATGGTCATTTCGTCGAAGACTTGGCCGGCGTACTCGTAGGCAAATCCGATACCGCCCTTGACCCCCAACCGGTTGATGAGGAACAGAGAAACGTCCTTGGGAGTGACCCCCGGTTTGAGTTTCCCATTCACCTCGACGCGGCGGACTTTCATCGGATCCATACAGAGGCACTGGGTGGCCAACACGTCCCGGACCTGACTGGTACCGATTCCGAACGCCAGGGCACCAAACGCCCCGTGGGTGGCCGTGTGGCTGTCCCCGCAGGCGATGGTCATCCCGGGCTGGGTGAGGCCGAGCTCGGGGCCGATGATGTGGACGACACCTTGGCGGCCCGATGCGAAGTCAAAGAAGTTGACACCAAAATCCTTGGTGTTGCGTTCGATGGCTTGCATCATCAGTTCGGCCTGGTCGTCGGTGAACGGCCGTTTCTGGCTCTTGGTGGGGACGATGTGATCCATCGTCGCGAACGTGCGGTCTGGGTAGGCCACCTTGAGGCCCCGTTCCCGCAGCATGTCGAAGGCCTGGGGGCTGGTCACTTCGTGGACCAGGTGCAGGCCGATGAAGAGCTGGGTCTGCCCCGTGGGCAGGGTCGCCACCGCGTGGGCGTCCCAGATCTTGTTGTAGAGCGTTCCTTTCGCCATAGAAATCCTCCCGGATCGATGAGCCCAGTCTAGAGGACCTTGAAATATTTGTAAAAGATATGTTATCTATGAAAACAATTGGAAATAACTATGGAAGTGCACCAGCTCAAATACTTTTTGGCCATCATCCAGGCCGGGTCGTTCACCGCCGCGGCCGAAGCCTGTCACGTCAGCCAACCATCGCTTTCGATCCAGATTGCGAAATTGGAGGAGGAAGTGGGTGGAATCCTCTTGGAGCGGGGGCGGTCCGGGGCCCGGTTGACGGCCCGAGGGAGGCTGTTTGAGCCCCGAGCGGCCGAGGTGCTCCGGCAATTGGACGGGGCCCGGCGGGATCTGGAGGATTGGGACGGGCTGCGCCGGGGCGAAGTGACCTTGGGTTGCCTTCCGACGACCGGAGCGTACATCCTTCCACCTTTGTTGAAGGAATTCCGTCGCCGCCATCCCGAACTGACGGTCCGCTTGCGGGAGGAATCGTCGCCCGTGCTGGCGGAAGCCTTGCTGGCCGGGACGGTGGATCTGGCTTTGGTCGATGAAGCCGGCCTCTCCCCCGGTCTGAGGTCCCACCCCCTGTTCAGCGAACCCCTCCTGGCGGCGATTCCCCCAGGCCACCGGTTGGCGGGGAGGGGGAGCGTTGCCGTCGAAGCCTTGGCCACCGAACCGCTGATCGTGATGAAGTCCGGTCATGGATTCCGGCAAATTGTTTTGGAATACCTGGCCGGACGGGGAATCGCCCCGGTGATCGTCTATGAAAGTTCAGGAATCGACACGGTCCAGGCCTTGGTAGAAGCTGGTCTTGGCTGGAGCCTGGTCCCCCGGATGGTTCGGAAGAATCCTGGGCCCGCATACCTCGATCTGTTGCCTCCGACGCCGACCCGGACCTTGTCGCTCGCCGTCCGGGAAGGGGCGAACCCCAGCCCCTCGGCCGTGGCGCTGGAAACCACGGTCAGGGATTGGTTCAGTTCCGGCTCGTTCGGTGGTCTCCCCGGCTGATCAACACCTTGCCCGTCCTGACGAGTTCGAGAACTCCGTAGCTGGTCAGCATTTCCTTGAGGGCGTCGATCTTTTCCGATTTTCCGGTGACCATCAGGGTCAAGGTGGTCGCGGTCAGGTCCTCGGAAACGGCTTTGAAAGTCTGGGCGATCTGCAAAACCTCGGTCCGCCTGTCGGGGGGGCAATTGATTTTGAACAGCGCGAGCTCTTTCTGGATGACGTCTTCGTTGCTGTAGTCTTTGGCACTCACCACGTCGACAAGCTTGTTGAGCTGGTTGATGATTTGGACCAAGGTCTCCCCGTCTCCACTGGCGACGATGTTCATGTAGGAGTAGTCGGGGTCCGTCGACTCGCTGACCACGAGGCTGTCAATGTTATAGCCGCGGCGGCCGAAGACCAAGGCGATCCTGTTCAGGACTCCAGGTTTGTTGGCCACATACAAACTGATCGTGTGGCGTCCGAGAGTGTCGGTGCTCATCTCAGGTCCCTCCCGTGGGTTTTTCCATCTTTTTCTTCGGCTGTTCCAGGACCATGGCGCTCAACGGTGCGCCGGCGGGAACCATGGGGAAGACGTTGTCGTACTTTTCAACTTCGGCATCGATGATGCACGGACCATCGTTGTAGGCGAGGGCGGCCTTGAGGATCTTCTTCACGTCCGCCGAACGTTTGATCCGGAACCCCTTCATCCCATAGGCCTGGGCCAGTTTCACGAAGTCGGGGCTTCCCTCGAGATCAACTCCCGAGAGGCGATCGTCGTAGAACATGTTCTGCCATTGGCGAACCATCCCGAGGTACCGGTTGTTGATGATCAGGATCTTGATGGGGAGCTTGTTGATCACCGCCGTGGAGAGTTCCGGGAGGGTCATCTGGAAACCGCCATCTCCTACGATCGCGACCACGGCCTCACCGGGACGCCCCAGCTGGGCCCCGATCGCCGCAGGAAAGCCCCAACCCATGGTACCGGCACCGCCGGAGGAAAGCCAGTTGAGACGCTGGTCGGTCAGGTAGAACTGCGCCGCCCACATCTGATGTTGGCCGACGTCGGTGGACACCACGGCCTTGCCCTTGGTCAGCTTGTACATTTCCTCGATGACGTGTTGGGCCCTCAGGCGGCCTTCCTTCCGGTAGGTCAGCGGGAACTCGCGTTTCCAGCGTTTGACCTGTTTGTTCCAGGCTGCCACGTCGCCGCGTTCCAAGAGGGGAAGGAGTTCCTGGAGGACGGCCTTGGCGTCGCCCGCCAGAGCGCAGTCGACCTTGACGACCTTGTTGATTTCGGCAAAGTCGATGTCCAGATGAATCTTCGCCGCACCGTTCGCGAAATCGGAATAGTCTCCGACGATGCGGTCGTCGAACCGGGAACCGATCGAGAAGATCAAATCGCAGTCGACGACGGCCTTGTTGGCGTAAGCAGTTCCGTGCATCCCCAGCATGCCAAGGCTCATTTCGTGGCTCTCAGGAAACGACCCCTTGCCGAGCAACGTGTTGACGACCGGGATCTGCATGATCTCGACCAGCCGAGCGATTTCTTCTTGAGCTCCGCTGATGATGGCTCCGTGACCGGCCAGGATCACGGGTTTCTTCGCCTTCTTCAGCAGGTCGGCGGCCTTGCGCACTTGTTCGAGATCGGGGTGGGACGGCTCGGCCTGATAGCCAGGGAGCTGGAAGGGAGCGTCGAAGTCGGGGACCAGAATTTGACTGGTGATGTTCTTTGGTAAGTCGACCAAGACGGGCCCGGGACGGCCTGTCCTCGCCAAGTGGAAAGCCTCTTTGAGCACCCTCGGGAGGTCTTTCGCGTCTTTGACAAGATAGGAGTGTTTCACTACAGGGTGGGTGATGCCAAAGATGTCGGCTTCCTGAAAGGCATCGAGACCTAGGTTCCAGGTGGGGGTCTGGCCACTGAGGACGACCACCGGCACCGAATCCATGAGGGCGGAGAACAAGCCGGTGATGGCGTTCGTCGCGCCGGGTCCCGAGGTCACCAGGGCGACCCCGACTTTGCCCGTGGATCGAGCGTACCCATCGGCCATGTGGACGGCACCCTGCTCGTGTCTGGTCAGAATGAGCTTGATCGCTCGACCGACCAAGGCGTCAAAAATCGGAATGGCAGCGCCCCCGGGAAGCCCGAAGATGAACTCGACCCCCTCGTGAATCAGGACATCCACCAAAGCGTCGGCCCCAGTCTTGTTGGTTTGTGTCATCAGAGTCTCCTCAGAAAAAACCTAAAAACCATGATCTTTTCTCTGTTCTTGGAATATCATAAGGAAAATTGAAAGAAAGTCAACAAAATTTTGAAACAGAGAGATTATTCCTCAAAAAAAACTATCAAATCTTGTGAAAGTTATCGATCCGTCAGAAAATTCGCTGACAAAACACAATATTTGTTCGGGATTCAGCCCCGGGGGATCCCTCAACTTGCCGGTCCGTCCCAAAGCGACTATCCTGAACTCATGGAATCCATCCAGGACTTTTTCATTCACCGGGGACTGGTCTACCGCGACCAATGCCGAATCGCCGACCCGAGAGTCTTGGCTTACGATTGGTCGAACAGCCCCTACTATGACGCCAACCGTTCGGAATTTGAAGCTCTGACCGTCCGGTACGGTCAGGCCTTGATGGACCGATACCTTTGCCCCTTGGAAATCCGTGTTGTCGGTCCCGAGGTCGGATATGGCCTGTTTACCAGAATCGATCTGGCGACCGACGACTTGGTAGGAGAATACACGGGAGTCCTTCAGGCGGCGTGCGACGCTCCACCGGACCAGAAGGTCGACGGTCACTACCTTTCCGACTACGCCTGGAACTACCCGGACGAGTTGCCCGACGGGAGTGAATTTGAAATCAACGCCCTGCGGGAAGGCAACGAGCTTCGTTTCGCCAACCACTCGAGCCAACCCAATCTGGCCGTGGACCATACCTTGGTGGGGGGCCTCTTTGTTACCTTCTTTCGAGTCGTCCGTCCCGTGTCGCGGGGTGAACAGTTGACCGTGGACTATGGGGAAGAGTATTGGTCGGGTGGTTTCCGGGATCGGAGAGAGCTTTGATCGGCCTGAACAAGGGTTCGGGTGTCCTGTTGATCGTCTTGACGGTGTTCTACGCGGTCGGCTTGGCGGGTCATCTGGTTGCTTTCCTGAGACCGACCATGCTCTCCCTGACTCCATGGGTCCTCCTGGCCGCCGGGGCCGCCGTCGTTGGTCGAGCCTCCTGGGGGAAGCCGCTGCGGTCGGTTCTGCTCTGGGTTGTTCCCGCGCTGGGGGCCACGTTCGCTTTGGAAGCCCTCGGAGTGGCGACAGGACAAGTTTTTGGTCCGTACCATTACACCACGGTGCTGGGAACCTTGGTTCTGGGGGTCCCTCCCGTCATCGGATGGAACTGGGTCTTGGTTGTTTGGGGAGTCCACGCGACCCTTCAGCGACTCTTCCCTCGGTGGCATCCGGTGGGAAGAGTTTTGGCGGTGGGCTTGGCCTGCGTGGTCTTCGATCTCCTGTTGGAACCGGTCGCCGTGGGGCTCGGCTACTGGGTTTGGGATGGAGGGGGGGTTCCCTGGAGAAACTACGCGGCCTGGGGACTCATCGCCGCCGGTGCCTCCTGGTACGCGGGGAGTCTTCCCCATCTTCCGAACGACTCCCTCCTGGGTTGGTATGTGGGCCTTCAAGCCGCCTTTTTTATTGCCCTGGGCCTGTGGGGAATCCCCACGTGATCCGCTCCTTGATCTTCGCCCTTCTTTTTTTGGTAATGGTGGGAGGCGTCTTTGGGGGGCCCTGGCAGGGGTTCACCGCCTTGACCCTTTCGGCCGATGGCCGCTCTTTCGCCACGGGAGGCAGAGAAGGGGAAGTGATGTGGTTCGACGCGTCCACCGGTGAAATCCTGGCAAAATGGACCCTGGCCGGAAACCAACCCATCGTAGGCCTCGCGTTCGATCCTCAAGGGCTACACCTCGGAGTCCTTTCCCTCGACGGATCCTCGGCGACGGCCGATCTCGCCGACCCCCATCTCGCGCCCGCTTCCCCCGGGGCCGGCTGGGAAAAAGCGCTGGCCCCCGCCCTCCAGCGATGGATGGCAGCCCCTCCTCCCGCGGTGGGAATTCGGATTTCCTCGGGCGACCTCTGGGTGACCGGAGACCGCGAAGGCAGGATTTCTGTTGGCTCGGTGGCTGGCGGTCAGACGCTGATCTCCTGGCACGCTCACGATGCGGCGATCACCGGTTTGGCGCTATCCCCCGACGGAGATTTCCTCATCTCAGCCAGCTACGACGGAACACTCTGCCGATGGGATCCTCGGACGGGGAGTCTGTCGGGGCGCTTGTAATCCGGGTTCGTTGACATTAGACTTTTTCCCGTGCCATGCTCGGTTTGGCAAGGAGACCCGCATGAAAATTGACAAGGTTAAGTTCAAGGAAGGCGTGCTGGGACGGTTGAAGCGCCACTACGGCAAACAACTGGAAGAAGCAAGCCCCCAGGAAATTTATTCCTGCGTCTCCGACTCGGTCATGGAGCCGATCCTTGACAATTGGCTCGAGACGAGGAAGGCCCAATACGATCAGGGTGCCAAACAAGCCTACTACCTTTCCGCCGAGTTCCTCATGGGTCGGGCGATGAGCAACAACCTGGTCAACCTCACCGTCGAGCAGGATGTGAAACAGGTTCTCGAGGAACTGGGAGTCGACTACAACCTGGTCGAAGACAGAGAATCCGACGCGGGTCTGGGCAACGGCGGCCTAGGCCGGCTCGCTGCCTGTTTCCTCGACAGTCTAGCAACCCTGGATTTGCCGGGTCACGGCTACGGCATCCGCTACCGTTACGGTATGTTCCAACAGAAGATCGTCGATGGTTACCAGGTGGAAAAACCTGAGACCTGGCTCCAGGAACGCGACCCCTGGGGCATCCGGCGGGCCGACCAGTCGGTCATCGTCAAATTCGGTGGTCAGGTCATCATCCACAAGGATCCCGAGGGCAAGGAACACTACATCCGGATCAACTCGGAAGACATCAAGGCCATTCCCTACGATACCCCGATCGTCGGCTACGACACGAAGACCGTGAACACCCTGCGCTTGTGGGAGGCAGAATCGGTCGAGGGTTTCGACCTTCAGCTGTTCAACGAGATGCAGTACCAGCGTGCGGTGGAGAAGGCAAACGCCGCCGAGGACATCAGCCGGGTTCTGTATCCCAACGATTCGGGCCCCCAAGGCAAGGCATTGCGTTTGCGCCAGCAGTATTTCTTCGTCTCCGCTTCCCTTCAGGATCTGGTCGGAAATTACAAGAAGAAATACGGGGACGATTTCAAGAATTTCCCCGAACGGGTGGCGCTCCAGCTCAATGACACCCACCCTGTCGTGGCCATCCCTGAACTGATGCGCATCCTGATCGACTGGCAGAAACTCCCTTGGGACGTTGCCTGGGATATCGTCACCAGGACGTGCGGGTATACGAACCACACCATCCTGGCCGAGGCCCTGGAAAAGTGGCCGATCAGCCTGTTTCAGCAGCAGCTTCCCCGGATCACCATGATCGTCGAGGAGATCAACCGAAGGCTTGTCGAGGAATTGAGGCTGAAGTACCCCAACGACTACGGAAAACACCGGCATATGGCGATCCTGAGCGACGGCGTCGTGAAGATGGCCTGGCTGGCGATCCACGGAAGCCATTCGGTGAACGGCGTTGCGGCGCTCCACACCGAAATTCTCAAGAGCCAGGAGTTGAAGGACTGGTACGAACTTTACCCCGAGAAGTTCAACAACAAGACGAACGGCGTCACCCAGCGACGGTTTCTCCTCAAGTCGAATCCGAGCCTGAGCCAGTTATTGACTTCAAAAATCGGAAAGGGGTGGGCGAAAGACCTTTCCCAGGTCGCGAAGTTCAAGGCCTACGCCGATGATCCCGCCGTGATCCAGCAACTGATCGACATCAAGAAAGCCAACAAGATTGCGCTGGCGTCGTATCTGCAAGCCACCCAGGGCATCGTCCTCAACGTGGACAGCCTCTTCGATGTGCAGGTCAAGCGACTCCATGAGTACAAGCGGCAGATCCTCAACATCCTCCATGTCATGTACCTTTACAACAAGATCAAGGAAGACCCGACCTGGAATGGCGTCCCACGGACCTTCCTCTTTGGGGCCAAGGCAGCCTCGGGGTACCGGCGGGCCAAGAGCATCATCAAGCTCATCAACACCGTCGGAAAGGTCATCAACAGCGATCCGGCCACCGAAGGGAAATTGGCAGTCCATTTCCTGGAGAACTACAGGGTGTCCCTTGCGGAAAAGATCTTCCCCGCTTCGGACGTTTCCGAGCAGATCTCCACGGCCGGGAAGGAAGCGTCGGGGACGGGAAACATGAAGTTCATGATGAACGGGGCGTTGACGATCGGAACCCTCGACGGAGCGAACGTCGAAATCGCCGAGGAAGCCGGAGAGGAGAACTGTTTCATCTTCGGACTCAAGGCCGACCAGGTCGTGAGGCTTTCGCTGAGCCAAACCTACAACCCCTGGGCGATTTTGGAAGAATACCCCGAGATCAAAAAGGTCATGGACCAACTGATCGACGGCACCTACAATTTCGAGAGTTTCGACATTTTCAAGGAACTCTACGATTCGTTGATGTTCGGCGTCGAAGGAAATCCCCCGGACCAGTACTTCGTCCTCAAGGACATGCCGGACTACATCAAGGCCCAGGCCCTGATCGACACGGCGTACCGGGATCAAAAGAAATGGCACAAAATGGCCCTGCTGAACATCGCCGCCAGCGGCAAATTCAGCTCGGACAGGACCATCGGCGAGTACGCCCAAGAAATCTGGAACATCAAGCCCCTCACCTGGAAATAGACCCGAACAGAATCCCCTCGAGGGGTGGAGAACAAAAAAAAAAA
>JGI26470J50227_1000682_pt1 | contig 13303 bp, 10 predicted proteins | sample FreactTroBogLake_FD_50227 | JGI IMG/M metagenome (IMG submission 50227) | reverse complement strand
GGATCAACGCGCAGTGGCGCAGGGTGGCCCGCCCGCCGGTCCTGTACACCGCCGACAGGAGTTTCTGCGCGGTGACGGTGCCGTCGAAGGTCTCGGGCGGGTTCTCGCAGACGTCGCAGTGGCCGCAGTCGGCCTCGGGGGTCTCGCCGAAGTAGCTCAGGAGGATGCGCCGGCGACAGCTCAGGGCCTCGGCGTACTGCTTCATCCTCTCGAGCTTGGCCGACAACAGTTCCCGGCGTTCCGGGTTCGCGTCGTCCATGAATTTGAGTTGCTGGGCCACGTCGGCGTAGCTGTAGAACAGCAGCGTGTCCGACGGCAGTCCGTCGCGGCCCGCCCGGCCGATCTCCTGGTAGAACCCTTCGAGGTTCTTGGGAAGGTTGTAGTGGATGACCCAGCGCACGTTGCTCTTGTCGATGCCCATGCCGAAGGCGACGGTCGCGCAGACGATGTCGAGGTCATCCTTGAGGAAGGCTTCCTGGACGGCGGAACGGTCTTCGGTGTTCATCCCGGCGTGGTAGGCCCGGGCCTTGTGGCCCTTCTTCGAGAGGCTGGCGGCCAGATCTTCGGTACCCGCCCGGCTGAGGCAGTACACGATGCCCGCCTGACCCGGACGCCGGGCCAGAAAATCGAGGATGCGCTCGAGGCGCTTTTGACCCGGCAGCACCGCCAAATGGAGGTTCGGCCTGTCAAAGCTCTCGAGGAACACCGACTCCTCCTCGATCGCCAGCTGGGCCAGGATGTCCCGGCGGATCGCGGGGTCGGCGGTGGCCGTCAGGGCCACCAGGGGAACCCCGGGCAACAACGCCCGCAGCTGTCCCAACTTCGTGTATTCGGGGCGGAAATCGTGCCCCCAGAAACTGATGCAGTGGGCCTCGTCGACGGCGACCAAGGCCACGTTCCAGGCGGTCAGCCGGACGGCGATGTTGCCTGAAAACAGCCGTTCGGGGCTGACGTAGAGGAGTTTGATCTCTCCGGCGGCGATCCGGGCGGTGACCTCCTCGGCGTCGCCGGCGTTCTGGGTGCTGTTGAGGAAGGCAGCCGCCACGCCGTTGGCCTTCAGCGCCTCCACTTGGTCCTTCATCAGGGCGACCAGCGGCGAAATCACCAGCGTCAGCCCCTCCCGGCACAGCGCCGGCACCTGGAAGCACAGCGACTTGCCGCCCCCGGTGGGCATCAGCACCAGGGCGTCCTTTCCCGCCATCACGTGGTCGATGACCTTCTCTTGGAGGGGGTGGAATTTCTCGTAGCCGAAGACGCGCTGGAGAACCTCGAGGGGGGCCGGAAGGGGGACGGGGTGAACCATGGGGGGATGATACCGGAAAACAGCGGGCCTTGGCTCCCCTAGGCAGGTTTTCAGGGGCCGTCAGAGGAACCGGACTCCGGCGAAGAACTGGGAAGGGAGGGAGAACCCGAGGGGATTGGTCTCCCAGCGGTAGTCCATCACGTTGAAGCTACTCAGGACCCCCGCCTCGAGGCTCACCCAACCGAACCGGTGCCCCACGAGGGAGCGAAGGTAGGGCTGAGGCAGGCTCTGACCCGCGGCTTGCTGGGACTGGGTCACCCCCGCGTCGGTGTCCCAAAAGAAGACCCCGGGGTTGAGCTCCACCCCCAGGCCTCCGAAGTGTTCGAAGGCTCCGGTTCCTACCACGGTGGTGGCCTCGACCCGGACTCCGTTCACCAGGTAGACCGGTCCCATGCCCCACTGGACCAGGGTCGTGGTCTTTCCTTGGTTGTCGAAAAGAACGGTGGGACGGTAGTAGGCATCGGGGCCGACGTTCACCAGCCCGATGCCCAGGCCGTGGAACCCCGTGTTGATGTTGACCAACCCGACCTGCACGCCGTTGAAAACGCCGGTCACGTTGACCACGCCGAACTGGGCGCCGTTGAAATCCCCGGCCACGTTGCCCACGGCAAACTGCGCTCCGTTGACCCCGTGGGAGAGGTTCACGGTTCCGAACTGCACCCCGATCAGCGAGCCAGTGATGTTGACAGGGGCCGACTGGACCCCCCGGAAGACTCCCTGGGAGAAGTTCAGGGTCCCGGCGAACTGGGCCCCCGCGTTGGAAGGACCGCCGGTGAGGTTGATGCCCCCGGTCGACTGGAGGCCGAGAAGCCCGTTTTCGGCCACGTTGAAGAATCCCGAGGCCTGAACCCCGGTGGCCGGACCATGGCTCAGGGTTCCCAGTCCGCCGAGTTGAACGCCCGCCAAGCTGGCGGCGTCGAAACTGACCAGCCCCGACGCCTGAAACCCGCGGAGAGCCCCTGCCTTGTCCACGACCAGAGAGATGCCGAAGACCTTGTCTTCCCAGCTCTGGTCTGTGTAAGGGGGGGAAGGGACCAGGCCCAGGCTGAGCGTGGAAAGCAGAGAGCTGAACCGCTCCTCCCCGACCGGGGTGCCGTCTTGGCTCTCGCCGGGGCCCCGGAGCGCGAACTGGTCGAGGTTCCGGGCTTGGAAGTCCTGGGGCACCAGTTTGACCGTTCCCTGGGGGCCCAGCGACACCCGGGCCGAAAGGACTTGGCGGGGGGTGACGACGGCGCAGGTGTAGGCCCCTGGCGGAAAGACCAGCACCAGGGGAGCCCCGGCCCCTTTCAGCACCTCGGCGAAGAGCTGGCCCGCCTCGCTCCGGACGTAGACCCTGCCGGCCAGTTCCCCGGCCACCTCCAACCGCGAGTTGGCTTCCTGGAGGTCCGAAAGGACGAGGTCGCCGGTGCCGGAAAGCTGGATCTCGTACGAAGGATGCTGGGGGCCCGCCCTGGTCGACTCGGTTCGGGCCAGGGTGTTTTGGTAGGCGTAGGCGTAGGCCTCGTTCAGAGTGATCCGGCCGTCGCCGAAATTGTCGGCCCCTCCCCGGAGGCCGGAAACCAGGTAGTGGGTGAAGAAACTCCCTTCGAGGGCGTCGGATTCCTGACTCGCCTCGGTGTTGGAGCTGGAGGTCAGGAAGGCGTGTCCCTTCATCTGGGAACTGTCCTGGTCGAGGAACGGGGCCCGAAGGGTTCCTCCCTTGATCTGGGCGAAGGCCCCCGAGGAGCAGCTGTCGAGGATGGCGATTCGGATGTCGGCGGGGATGGCCGCCAATCCTTCCCTGAGCTCCTTGTAGGAAAACGATTCGCTTCCCAGGAGCATGCCGTTTTCATCCGAGTGGCCCGAATAGTAAAACAGGAATTCGGTGCGCCGGAGGCCTGTTTTCCCGGAACTTTCCATCAGCGAGGCCAGGGCCGCCAGGGCCTTCTGAATCTCCTGGTGGGAGGGGTCCAGCAGGAGGATCCGGTCGGCGGGGGCCACCCCACCCACTTCCTGCATGACTTGCTGAACCTTCAAGGCGTCCTTCTGGGCGTACCGGAGCGGTTGCCGGGCCGGACCGCCTTGGTTGGCCCCGACGAAGAGCGCGAACCGCTGGACCGGCAGGTTCGCTGCCCCCAGCCCCGTGGTCACCAGCACGAACAAGACCAAAAGGCCGAGGACGGGTTTCCCGTGGATGGATCGAATCGGACGCAGTTTCAAGGAGGGCCTCCCGGCTTGGCACCTTACTTTAACACCTCCACGCCGGGGGAGTGTCACTTCAGCGGGGCAACACGAGGGTTGCGGTGGTGCCCGAGCCCAGGGTTGAAGCGACTTCCAGGCTCCCGCCGTGGCGGGCGGCGAACTGACGGACCAGGGTCAGGCCGAGGCCGGTTCCGGTTTCACCCTCGGTTCCCGGACGACTGCGGGCCATCAACCCCGATTGGAGCTGCTGAAGCTGCTCGGTGGACATGCCCACCCCCGAGTCGGTGACGCTCAGCCGCCAGTGTTGGGGCGAGGCCTCCGCCTTCAGCGTCAGCCGCCCGCCCGGTGGGGTGAATTTGGCGGCGTTGGAGACCAGATTGCGAAAGGCCGATTCCAGCATGTGCGGGTCGCCGGTCAGCCTCGCCCCCGGGGGGACGACCAGCTCGAGGGCCAATTTCTTCCGGTCCAGCGTCTCCTTGAGGGAAAGCATCACGTTTTCTACCAGGCCCGACACCGAAAGCGCCTGGGGGTGGAAGGGCATTTGGCCCTGTTCCAGCTGGGCCCACCGCAAGAGGTTCTCCATCAGCGCGTAGACCCGGTGGAGGGATTCATGGATCAGGTCGATGTACTGGAGGAATTCCTTCGACCCCAGGGTCGGTCCCGATTCCTTCATCAGATCGATCAACCCGAGCAGACCCGAGAACGGAGACCTCAGATCGTGGGCGATGATCGAGAAGAACTTGTTCTTGTCTTCGTTCAACCGTTGCAGGTCGACCATGGCCCGGCGCAGTTCCAGGTGGGTGACCACCTGCCGGGCCAGGATGTCGAGGGCCTTGCGTTGGTTCTCGGTCAGCGTTCGCGGAACCTTGTCGATGGTGCAGAGGGTGCCCAAGGCCAACCCGTCGGCGTTGATCAGAGGCTGGCCGGCGTAGAAGCGGATGTCGGGGTCACCGAGGACGAGGGGGTTGTCGGCGAACCGGACGTCTTGGGTGGCATCGGAGACTTCGAAGACCTGGTCCTGCCAGATGGCGTGGGCACAAAAGGCAAGGTCCCGGGCCGTCTCCCTCACCCCGAGTCCGACGGCGGCCTTGAACCATTGCCTGTCGCTGTCGATGAAACTGATGAGCGCGATGGGGGTGTTGCAGATCGTGGCGGCCAAGCGGCACAGGTCGTCGTATTCCTTCTCGAATTCGGTGTCGAGAACCCGGTAGGACCGCAGAGCGGCGAGGCGCTGGGCTTCGTTCGGCGGAACCGCGGCGGGGGTCATGGCCGGGCCAGCCCCATCAGGACCGCCACCTTCCAGCTCAAATCGAACTGCCGGAACGCGCTCACGAACACGGCGATGCCCTCGGCCTTCGCGGCGTCGAGCATGTCGGCGGGGGCTTCCCTTTGCCCGGCCAGGACGATGGCCTTGACCCCGGCGAGGCTGGCGCACGCCACCGTGTTCTTGTGGCCCTGGAGCGTGATCAAGNCCCCGTCTTCCACGGCGTGGGCCATGACGTCGGAGAGCAGGTCCGAGGTGTACGCCCCGGCGAGGGGGCCGTCGGTGTAGGGGATCAGCGGCACGCAGCCCAGGCGGTTCTCGAGGTCGGCGATGGTCATACGGCGCTCCCTTCCACGACTTTCAACAGGATGACGGCCTTCACGTGGGTGCCTTTTCCGACGGTGGACTGGAGGTCGAACGCATCGGCGACCCGTTTCGTATTCGGCAAACCCATGCCGGCGCCGAACCCGAGGCTGCGGATCCAGTCGTTCGCCGTGGAAAACCCCTCGGTCATCGCCTTGGCCAGGTCGGGGATGCCTGGTCCCTGGTCGATGGCCTCGATGGTCACCCGGTCGACGTCGATGTGGAAGATCAGCCGGCCCCCGAGGCTGTGGTTCACGAGGTTCATCTCGAGCTCGTAGCTGGCCACCGCGGCCCTCCGCTGGAGGGGCCTGTCGACCCCCCGGTCGTTGAGCAGTTTCTTGAGTTCGGTCGACGCCCGACCTGCGTTCTCGTAGTCGAACTGCTGGACGAGGAAGACGCGTTTGACCTGGCCGGCGGGCACCGGCGCGCTCTGGGCGTTCAGGGCCCTCTCCATCTCCTCGAGGGTCCGGTTCATTTCCAGCAGAAGCCCGGACGTGACGTCGCGGCTGGTGACGATGCCCACCAGTTCGCGCTGTTTGTTGATCACCGGAAACCTGCCGAAGCGGTGCTTTTCGAAACTGGAAATGGCGAAACTGACCGGCATGTCGTCCTCAAGGACCACGAGTTGACGGCTCATGTGGATGCCGGCGGGGCTGTCGATGTACCCCTGGTCGAGGGCGCGGATGATGTCGTCGACGCTGACCATCCCCACCAACCGGCCGTCGTCGACGATGGGAACCCCCGAGACCTTGTTCTCGCGCATGAGCTTCTGGATCTCCCGCAGGGGGGTGTCCTTTTCGGCGCTCTTCACGTTCCCGGTCATGATGTCCTTCACCTTCAGGCGGTAGATCAGTTCCAGAAGAGCCGAGGGGGAGGCGTTCGGATCGATGGGAATCATGGCGCCGCCTCGCGACTCATTCCTTGCCCAGCAACCGTTGGCCCAGGTGCCAACTGGCTTCGAACGATCCCAGCGGCGACCGGATCAGCGTCAGGTCGAGCTGGTCGCAGAGGTCGACCAACGAAGGTTGGGGCGCCTTGCCGTTGACCAGCACCACCCCGCAGGCACCGACCATGTCGGCCGTTCGCGCCACCTGGTCCGAAGGGAGCGACGTCACCAAGAGCACCTCGTCGTGGTCGGTGACCAAGACATCGCTCATCAAATCGCACGTGACCACGTGGCGGATGGATTGGCCGACCCACCGGGACGACCGATGGACGGGCTCCCCCGAAACGGCCTCGAGCACTTGGTCGAACGTCATGGACACCCCCGGACAAGAAAATCGTTCAGCGATTATCCATTTTACCCGGACCCGTCGGGTTCGTCCAGTTCAAACCGTGCTGCGCAGGAGCGTGACCGGTCCCTCGATCACCACGGCGAGCCCCGCCGGGAGAAACCAGGTTTCGCCCGCCTTCACGGGATAGCCTGTTCCGGCGTGGACGATCAGGCCGACCCCCTCCAGGATGGAAACGACCCGGAACCTGTCTTCGGGCGCCTGAACGAACCGTCCCGTCACCTCGATGCGTTCGACGGTGTAGTTCGGATCGGACACCAGGGGCTCCAGGACGGCCCCGGCCACGGGTTTGCGCAACCGGGTGCCGAACCGGGAAATCCGGGGCTCTTCGAACCGGATCACCTCGAGGGCCCGGTCGAGGTGGAGGGGGCGGAGCCCTCCGTTCTCGAGCCTGTCGAAATCGTAGATGCGGTAGGTGGTGTCGGAGTTCTGCTGGACCTCGCAGAGGAGCACCGACCCGGCCAGGGAGGCGTGAACCGTCCCCGGGGTGATGTGGAGGAAATCCCCCGTGGACACCGCCACCTCGCGGAACAGTCCGTCCCACTTTCCCTGCCGCGCTTTCTCGGCGAACCCCTCGGCGGTCACCCCCGGAGCCATGCCCACGATCAGCGTCGCGTCGGCGCTGGCGTGGAGGATGTACCAGCACTCGGATTTTCCCAATTCCCCTTCATGGGCTAGGGCGTACGGATCGTCGGGATGGACCTGGATGGAAAGCTTGTCGTGGATGTCGAGGTACTTGATCAGGAGGGGAAACGTTCCCTGAAAGCGTCCGAAAATGGATTGGCCTACCAGCGCGGCGCCTTCGCTGGCCACCAGGTCGGGGAGGCTCCGGCCGGCCCAGGGCCCCTCGGCCACCACCGAAGGACCGTTGGGGTGAGCCGAGACTTCCCAGCTTTCCCCAAAGTTCTTGCCGCCCTCCAGCGGGATGCCGAGGAACGACTCGAACTCCCGGCCTCCCCAGATCTTCTCCTTGAGAACCTTGGTGAACTTGAGCGGGTACATCGACGACCTCCTGTTTCCGGCCTGGGGCCCCTGGCTGACTGTATCAAAGAAGAGTGCTTTTGTGTTTTCTTTTGGGAGGGAGGACGACCATGGGACAAGGAACGGCCAGGGACTGGGAGACGAGGTTGCGCCTCTGGGCGGCGATCGCCATCGGGACCAACCAGCTGGTGGTGATGACCTACTATTCTTTGGGACTGGTCTCCGGCGACGCCATGGAAGCGTTCATGGACGCGCTGGGCCCGTACTGGTCCCTCGGGCCGGTGTTCACGACGGCGCTTCTGATCCACATGACGTTGGGATTGTGGAAGCTCTTCCGGCGGAACACGCTCAAGATGCCGGCGTGGGAGGCGTTCCAGATCGGTCTGGGGCTTCTGCTTCCCTTTGTCCTGGTGCCCTACAACCTCGCGTCCCTGGCCACGACGTTCGTCTTCCACCTTCCGACGAGCTACGTCGATACCGTCCTTCTTTCGTTTCCGGACATGGCTTGGCGGTACGTGACGCTGACTCTGATCGTCGGTGCCCACGCCCAAATCGGTACCCACGCGGTCCTGAGGATGCGGCCCTGGTACCCCCGGATCCGGTGGGTGATCGTGGTCCTTCTGGTCCTTCTTCCCCTCTCGGCGGCCCTGGGCTACCTCCACAGCGGGGTTGGACTCTACCAGGCCTACCAGAGCGGCGGGCTCTCCGCCGAGGACCTTCCGCACCTTCTCTCCCCGGAGCAGAAGAGCTTCCTCGCGACGGTCGATCGGTACGACTACGCGTTCTTCGCCGGGTTGTACGTCGTCCTGTTCCTCGCCCGGTTCCTGCGCCTGAAGGTGGAGGGCCGCCACCGCACCGTCAGGGTCGACTACCCTACCGGGCATGTGATGGTCCTTCCCTCCACGACCATCCTCGAGGCCAGCCGCATCGGCCGCATCCCCCACGCGTCGATCTGCGGGGGCCGGGGCCGGTGCACCACCTGCCGCATCCGGGTCGAAGGGGGAATGGAAAACCTTTCGGTGGTCGGCGAGCGCGAATCCAAGGCCCTCGCCCGGATCGGGGCGGCCCAGGACATCCGGTTGGCGTGCCAGGCCGAGGGGCGGACGGGGACGATCCGGGTGACCCCCCTGCTGCCACCCGACGTCCGATCGGTGGCCGCGCGGCGGGAGACCAAGGATTCCGTCGGTCGCGACGTGGAATTGACGGTGATGTTCGCCGACATCCGCGGATTCACCAGCCTCTCGGAACAGAAGTTTCCCTACGACGTGGTCTACATCCTCAACAGCTATTTTCAGGCCATGGGCCAGGTGATCGAAGCCCACGGAGGCCGGGTGGACAAATTCCTGGGGGATGGGATTCTGGCGTACTTCGGTTTGGACCAGGATCCTCGGGACGGGTGTCTGAACGCCGTGAACGCCGCCCGGCAGATGGCCCAGGACCTGATCGAGGTCAACAAGAAGCTGGCCCACGTCATCTCGCACGATCTGTCCATCGGAGTGGGGCTCCATTTTGGGGACGTGATCCTCGGGGAAGTGGGGTTTCAGGAAAAGAAGCAGCTGACCATCATCGGCGACACCGTGAACACCGCCAGCCGGCTGGAAGCCCTGAACAAGCAGGCCGGCAGCCAGCTCATCCTGTCCACCATCGTCGCCGCCAAGGCGGGCCTCGATCTGAGCCATCTGGCGGTGGCGCGGGTGGCTCCCCGGGGCAAGGCCGAGGTCGTCAGAGTCTACGTGGTGAAGGACATCCTCAAAGACCTGGGTTGAGGGGGGCCGGAGTGACCGCCCAGTGCAACCTCGCGCTTTTCGACCGCGGGTTGTCGTAGCGTTCCTGGGTGGAGGCCCGGATGGGTTGCCCCGAGATCGTTGCGTAGACCCCCGACTTCAGGCCCTCGGCGAACGACCGGGTGACCCGGAGCTCCTCTCCTGAATGGAACGTGAGGACCGCGACCCGGGCTCCGGGTCCCAGGCACCGGGGAAGGGCGCCCAGGAACGTGTCCAGGGAGTCGAACTCGCGGTTCACCGCGATGCGCAAGGCCTGGAAACACCGTTGCAGCGTCTTGCGCGTTTCGCCTTCGCGGTCGGCCAGCGGAACCGCTGCCAACACCTGGACGATGGCTTCGGCCAAGTCGGTGGTCGTCTTGATCCGGCCCGGGTGGGCCGTCAGGGCCTTGGCGATCACCGCCGCGTGGGGCTCGTCGGCGTTTTCGGTCAACAGGGTTTCGAGCGACCGCCGGGTGAGGCCTTCGAGCAGCGCCCAGGCCGGTTTGCCCCACTGCGGGTTCAGCCTCAGGTCGAGGGGGCCCGGCGCCTTGAACGTGAACCCCCGGTCGGGGTTGTCGATCTGCATCGACGAAACCCCCAGGTCGGCCAACACGAAATCGAACGCCCCGATCAGCGGGAGCAGGCGTTCCATCCCCGAGAAATTCTGGTGGCGGACGACCAGCGACTCGTCGGGATGGCCCAGGGCCCTCAGGCGTGCCTCGGTCTTGGGCAACTCGAGGGAGTCGACGTCGGTGGCCACCAGCCGGCCGCCGGGCAGAACCCGTTCCCAGAGCGCCTGGGCGTGGCCCCCGTACCCCAGCGTGGCGTCGAGCCCGGTTTCTCCGGGAGTCGGGTGGAGAATTTCGAGGATTTCATCGAGGCAAATCGGCCGGTGGGTGCCGGCAGGGGTCTGGCCTCGGCCCCGCACCTTTTCGACATCGGCGGCGTACCGGTCCGGGGCGAGCTCCTTGTACTTCTGCGCGAAGCGTTTCGGGTGGGTGCCGGCGTACCTTTCCCGGCGCTGATGATCGCTCATACGGTGCGGTTCTTGCGGATCAGGGCCAGCCTGTCCTCGACGCTGGTGCGGCTTCGCAGGCGGTCGGCAGGGGTATTCTTCACAAAGTCAAGAAGCTGGTCGATGCTGGTTTCGGCCACGTGGAGCCGGGTGTCGGCCGACGCATAGTAGATCAAGACCCTGCCGTCCGGGGTGGCGATCAGGCCGTTCGTGAACACGACGTTCGACACGTCGCCGACCCGTTCGTCCCCCTCGGGAGCCAGAAGATACCCGCCGGGGGTGGCGATGGTCCGGGTCGGGTCCTGGAGGTCGGCCAGGAAGGCATAGATCACGTAGCGAAGGCCGGCGGCGGTATGGCGGACCCCGTGGGCGATGTGAAGCCAGCCTTCCTTGGTCTTGATCGGGGGAGCCCCGGCGCCGTTCTTCACTTCCTTGATCGTGTGGTACACCTTGGGGTCCAGAACCGTCTCGCGGTCGACGACGGCGGGGTTCATGCTTTTCGACAGACCCGTGCAGATGCCGCCGCCCGAGCCCGTGTCGATGAAACCGTCCTGGGGCCGGGTGTACAGGAGGTACTGGCCGCCCACGAACTCGGGGTGGAGGACGACGTTGCGTTGCTGGCCGCCGCTGGTCTTCAGGTCGGGAAGGCGTTCCCAATTCCGCAGGTCTTTGGTTCGGACGATGCCGGCGGTGGCGGTGGCCGCCGAGGTGTCGCCGGGGGCTGCCTTCGGATCGGGACGTTCGGCGCAGAAGATGCCGTAGATCCAGCCGTCCTGGTGGGCGGTGAGCCGCATGTCGTAGACGTTCGTCTCGGGGTCGGCGACGTCATCCAACAGGATCGGTTCCCCCTCGAACCGGAAGTCATGGACGCCGTCGGGGCTGGAGGCAGCCGCGAAAAAACTCTTGCGGTCCCAACCCTCCACCCGCGCGACCACCCAGTACCGGTCCCCCAGGAAGATCGCCCCGGCGTTGAACACGGCGTTGACCCCCAGGCGCTCCAGGAAGAAGGGGTTGGTCACCGGGTCGTAGTCGTAACGCCAGGTCGGCGGCACGTGCGCGGCGGTCAGGATGGGGTTCTCGTACCGGGTGAAGATGCCGTTTCCGGGAAGAACGGGCTGGTTGTGCCGGTGGATCAATTCGTTGTACTCGCGCTCCACATGGGCGCGTCGGGTGGCGAAGGTGCTCATTGGTTTCTCCTGGATCGTTGGATCACTTCCATGCAGGCGCGGCCGTTGTGGTAGCTGGTTTTCCAGAGGCCGCCCTTGGGCTTGGTGAGGTCTGGGTTGCCTTGCGCATCGACGGCCCAAAACCACTCGCCGCATTCCCTGTCGACGACGTGTTTTTCGATGAAGGCCCAGAGCGTCTCGGCGGCAGCGAGGAAGGCGTCTTCCCGGGTCAGTTCCCAGGCGTTGACCATTCCGACGAGGGCTTCGGCCTGGACCCACCAGATTCGGGCGGTGTCGAGGTTTCCGCGGTGGAGCTCGTTGGGGAGGCTTCCTCCGTTGGCCTGGATCACCGCCAGGGTGGTTCGGGCGATCTGCACGCACACCGCCTGGCGGGCCTCAGGGATCTTGTGACAGGACAAGATCTGGGCCGCCTCGGTCATGAGCCAGCTGGCCTCGACGTCGTGACCGTAACTGACCTGGTCGGTGAGGCTCTTCCAATCGCGGTCGAAGTACAGGCCCAGGTGGTCCGGCGAGACCAGGATGCGCTTCTCAAAGACGCTCAATAGGCTTTCGAGGGCTTCGCGGACCCGAGGGAGACCTGTGGCGAGGAAGAGGGCAGAAAAGGCCTCGAGGAGATGGAGGTTCGTGTTCATGCTCTTGGCGCAGGGGAGGTCGACGTCGCTGAGCGCCTGGATCAAGGGGGTGGACCAGGTTCGGTCCACGGCCTCAAAATACCCGCCGAATTCCCGGTCGCGGGCGGAGCTCTCCACCAAGTCGAAGGTTTCCAGGGCCAGATCCAAGGCTGCGACGTCGCCCGTGGCCTGGTGGTACTGCGCCAAGCCATAGATGGCGAACCCTTGGCCGTACAGCACCTTCGAATCGAACGCGGGGCGGCCCTGGGCGTCGACGGTCCACCAGAAACCTTTGTCTTGCGGGTCGTAGAGAGGCCCGGAAAGGAAAGCAAAGGCCTGACGGGCTGCCATCCTGTCGAGGGGGTTGTGTCGCTCGGCCCAGGCCTGACTGGAGGCCCAAAGGTGTCGGCTGTGCATGACCACGCCCTTGGGGGCGGAGAAATCGGGATGGCCGTCCTGGGCGACGTGTCCGGCGAACCCTCCCTGGCGGTGGTCCATGGTTCGGTACCAGTACGGGAGGATGTTCTCCCTGAGTTCCCCCTGGAGGCTTTGTGCCAGCCTGTCCAGGCGTTCGGCGGCGTTCGTTGTGACCATTTTGGGGAGTATAGGCCGGAAAAAGGGCAATGGCAACCGGTTTCCATGACGGAGGATGGCCCTTGTCCCGGGGGAGGGCGGGGCGGTATCTTGATTCCTGGGGAGGCCAGCCGCACTTTGAAACATCCCTTCGATGAGGCCCTCGACCGAGGCCGGGTCCGGTCTGTCCTGGTGACCGGCGGCACGGCGGGGATCGGAGGGCAACTGACCGTGTCGTTGGCCCGGGCCGGCTTGGATGTGTTCTTTGTCGGTCGCGATCCCGACAGAGGCTTGGCCCTCCAGCGCCGCATCACCGACGGCGGTGACCGGGCGCAATTCCTGAAGGCCGATCTTTCGTCCCAAGACGGGGTCGCCCGGTTGGCGCGGGACGTGAAAGTGGCTTTGGCCGCCCGGGGCCATCGCGGACTCGACGCTTTGGTGAACAACCTGGGGGGGGTCTTCCCCACCGAACGCCACACCGTCGACGGTGTGGAGGCGACGTTTGCCAGCAACTTCGTCCATCCAGTGCTCCTGGCCTGCCTTCTGTTGCCCGAGTTGTCGGCCCTCGGGGGCCGGGTGATTCAGATGAGCACGGGCTATCACCACCTGGTCCGCCTGAGGAACGTCGACTTGACGGGCCGACGGTGGGACTGCGGGATGAACGTCTACGGTCGGGCGAAGCTGTTGTCGGTGCAGGCCGGCGAGGTGATCGGCCTGCGGTGGGCCTGCCGGGGCGTGGGTTGGCACTTCGCCGATCCCGGGATGGCCGA
>JGI26470J50227_1000678_pt1 | contig 13354 bp, 13 predicted proteins | sample FreactTroBogLake_FD_50227 | JGI IMG/M metagenome (IMG submission 50227) | reverse complement strand
GGGTCGAACCCGTAAATTTCCAGAGCCGCGTAAGGTGGCGCGTCCGTCACGTCGCCGTTGTACACCGAAACGTATGCCGATTTGTCTGTTGATTGGAGGGCTCCAGCTTTCCCGGTGAACGTGTTCATGGCTTCTCGCTTGCTGGGTTGACCTTGGCTGTGAATGAGGTCCGAACACGTTCGACCGCCCGAAGATTCTCGATTCGTCGTCGCGCGGGATACGGTGGCGTCCAGGTATCATGCTCAAACATTTCCGAGCCTTCCGTCTCCATTCCGACGCCGCCCTGAATCTTCCACGTCGCCTGGTGTACCCGTCCGCTCATGCGAATCGGTGCCAGTCCGTTGTATTGAATCCCGATTCCGCCCTTTACGAGATATTTGAGAAGTTCGCCCTGGAGGTAGTAATTCGATCGCAACAACGGATCGGCTTCCAGAAGGTTCCCGAACTGCAATCTCCAGAATCCCCCGTTCTGTGGTCCGACTCGCTGATATCCCCCAATAATCCCGAGCTGGACATCTTCCCGGATGACTGACGCGACGTTGCTCCCCTGTCGTATCACGAGCGAGTTGTTGAACCGGAAAAATTGGTTGGTGTCGTTGTCCCGGACGTACACGCCGGTATTCAAGAGAAGTCGCGGGTTCCGTAGTTTCCCACCCACGTCTTGCTTGAAAACATACGTCCCAAAAACAATCATTTGCCATTGCTCGACAACGGAAAAGTCAAGCGGCACGATCGATTGTGTCGGGGTGTTCTGCTTGTCAACCGTGGGTCCGGCGTAGGTCAGGTGGTTCAGGCTCATGATTGAGGCAAGGGATACCGAACCAAAGCAAGCCGCCGACTGTGATTTTGAATAGCCGTTGTAGTAATCCCTCATGTACGGCTCTGAAAATGGTCCCGTGAGGAATGCGGCAAGTCCAGGGTCGGGGACGACCTGACTGACCTTAGTATCAGTCAGGGTGATGTTTTGCCGCACCCGCACGGAATAAGCCCCGTTCGGGGTCGGCACCTGAATCGGTCCCGCCCCGGAAACGTCAACTCCGGTCAGAGCGTAGCATCGCCACACCGACCGCTTCGCCAAGTTGATCGCCTGTTCCCTGGTGAGTCGAGTTGTAGCCTGGACGCCCGCGAATTCTGGAGGCCACTCGTTTTCCCATGTCTTTACCTTGTCAATCCCGGCGACGGCAACTTTGACAGTCAGGTTGTGGTATCCCTGAATCACGAACACCCAACCTGGTAGCTTGGCCGTGACGGTAAGTGTCCCGCCCGCCAATGTGACGGCAAGTTTGTTGACAAAGTCCTTGTTTCCGTTCAGTCCTTGCAACCAGGTCTGGAAGACTCCAAGAATCGTTGCAACGGTGTCGCTTCCGGTCGGATAGTAGACATTGTCTTGAGGAAGGATCAACTGCCCGTTCGCGTCGAATCCGTTTGCGTTCGGCGGGTTGATGGTCATTCGGTAATACGGTGGCTGACTACCCGCCGCCAGAAGTTTGCACGTCACGTTGACAGTGTGGTTCGCCGTCTTTGTGACAACCGGGGTGTAGCTTAGCTGATTGATCGGCAAATACATGCCGTTCCATTCTTCCCCATACGGCTCCAGTTCTAGAAGCAGCTCGAATTTGATCCGATCACCAACGATGTTGATTACGTCGGGCGCTTGAGGTAGCTGAAGAGTCTGCGAAACGGATTTGATCGAATCGATTGGCAATGATTGCCCCTGTCCGTTCCTGGTGATGTACACGGCGTCGGCGAATGGATCGTAGACGATCCTTGATCCGAGTTCATTGCAAAGCTGGTCCAGGGCTTGCGCCGGGTTGACAGCGTCCCAATTGACGGGAGGGTTTACACCGAGGATTGGAAAATTGAAGCCGGTCGGGAGAACTTGCGGAAGTCCCGCCGCCATTTGTGACGTGACGCCTGGAGGCAAGTCGATCGCAACTCGACTCACCCCCATTGCGTTCAGAAGAAGTATCGCCAGCTCCAGCGGCGAACGGACCATTCTGGGAATCAGCTTCCCGTTCGGATCAAGTTGATTGTAACACCCGCTAATTGTGCCGCCGTCCCGCCATTTCCAACGACGATCCGAAAATACGAACTGATCCTCTTCCCCGTTCTCGTTCTTGTTGGTGGTCATCTTCTCCAGCTTGCATTCACTCAGCGGAAAAGTGTACCGACCGTCCGTGAAAATCATGTCGCCAAACGGGAGCGGTGAGCTACCCGGATTGGCGTTAATGGTAATCGTCCCTGGAGAGATTCCGTGAGAACAAGTGTAGGTGAAGGCGTTGAAGCTAATCAAACCAGGGTACGAAACGTCGCCTGCCAGAAAGTCCGCCATTTCATCCCCCGGTTACACGAACTGATAGGTTCTTCTTTCCCCGACCGAGAAGAGCCTCAATTCTGAGATATCGCAGTTTACCAAAACGGGGTTCGTGAACGTCACTGTTGCCCCTTTATCGTTGAACGTGGTGTTCGCTTCCAGGGTGCAATTTGTGATCGTCTTCGGGGCTTCCGAGTGCGTGAAGTCTATCGCAGCGTTCCCGCCCCCGAAGTAAGTCCCGATGGTTCCCGAGCTTTGATAATCCACGTTCCCCGTGTTGTTGTTCAGGGTGGTGTATCCAGCCGCGCCGTAGGCGGTCACGTTCCCGCCGTTCAGGGTCGCCGTCGTCATGCTGCAATACTGGTAGATTGTCCCGCCGTTTGCCAGAAGGGTTCCGCACGTCAAACCGGTTCCCAGATGAAGAGTCACGTCACCAACCTGGCTGTTCTGGAAGCTCGATTTGATTGATGCCAGAGTTGCCACGCTGCCCGGCTTGTACGCCCATGCGCACGAGCCTTTATTGATGACCAGGGTGTTGCCTGCATTCGTGCCGATCGCATCGACAGCGTATTCCCCGGTCGCGGGTTGCCCGGTCCCGTAAACGGACATTGCGCACGATGCCGCCATGAGGTCCAGGCGAATTCTGGAGGAACCCGCACCGACGCCAGAGCCGATTGTGCAAGCCGTCGCATTGAGCTTGAGGCGAGTAGGCAAGTATTCGTTGAAACCAGACGGGTTCCGATCTGGAAGCCCGATAGTCCCGGTGAAAGTCGAATCGATCCAGAGAAGAGCCAGAGCCAGCGGACCAGCCGATTGATCGATTCCGTAGTAGCAACTCACGGAACTGTTGAAGAAGTAGATGTTATCCCCGTTTGCCGGGACAACACCCAACGACCAGTTCGCCGGGTCGGTCCAGTAGTTCGGGCCTGTGCCAGCCGTCGCGGTTGCGACTGTGAGGGTTCCGGTTCCGGTCGCGGTCTGGGTGATCGTAAACGAACGCCCGTCCGTCGGTCCAGTGACAGTGACGACGTTACTGTTGACCGTCGCCGTGAGCTGTTGGAATTCTGGAATTGAAGCGCCGGACACCAACGCCTGGAGAGCGGTGGCAATCGTAGCGTTGGTGTCTGTGCCGGTCGCGGTGTACGCGAGTGTTTTCGAGTTCTGAATCAGTGTGTAGATTTGCCCCGTCGCTGCCGTGCCGCCCACGGTAATCGTGGTGACTTGCTGAACGACGGTCGCCTGCCCAACCCAGTTGTTCGTAGCCATGATTTACTCCGTAAAAATTTTTACGCTGGGTTGTAGACGATTGGAAGAAGGTTCAGGGGTCCATTCGATTGGTACTCAAACGACCAATCGATTTCGTAGTTCGATAGTGTCCCCCGGTAGGCTTTCGGAGACCTGTATCGGTAATCGGGTGATTTGATCGTTTGCATCAGCGGGTTGACAGTCGGATAGCCGAAGTAGCCAACTGCGGTTCCCCGGTGAATGATCGTGTACGGCAGAAATTGCCATACCATTTGCTTCTGTGGTGGTCCGTTCACTGCGGGCTTGAATTTGAATTCAGGTCCGCCCCCCGAGTAGCTCATTTCATCCTGCCACGAAACGATTGCTGTTCTCGCGTTCAGAATTGGAATCGTGGCTTCTGCCGTGAAGGTATAGTCTCGAACCGTGGCGTACTGTGCGGGCTCTGGAGGAAAGTTCGGTCCCGAAGTCGTGACACAGCCGCCTTTCGTGTTGCTGGGATTAAAGTTGATTCCAGTCAAACCGCCGTCATCCCGAACGAAGGAAAGAGCGTACCCCGTTTTCCCGAGTGCCGCCCTGAGTCCGATTTCTTGCGCTGCCGCGTCCGCCTGAGAAGCGACCGAGAAGCGTCCCGCGCAGTTGATCCGAATTCGGTATTCGTAGGGCCACCCGAATTCGTTTTCGACAGCGTCCTGTTGACAGGAAACGTGAACCGAATTCTGAGGGAATTTGTACGAGCCAACGACTAGCTGCATCGATCGATCCCCCTTTATCGGTTCGCGTTGTCGGCTTTCGCCCGCCCGATGGCTTGCTGCCGCACTTGCTGTTCAGTCGTAACGGACACATTGGCAATGATAGCCGCCAGTTTTTCCCCGACGATCCTGGAGATTTCTTTTGCCACCCGGTCAGCGTCGATTTCAATGATGGTTCTCAGTTGAACCTCGACTTGCTCTTGTTTCTTGCGGTTCTCCGCAAGGGTGGACGAATCTTCGCCCGTGCCGCCGTAGATTTTCTGTCGGGCTTGCTCTGACAGACCTGGTAAGAAGTCCGTTTTGTATTTCCCTTCACCAACTCTTTCGATTTCCTTGTTGATGTAGTCTGGAGCAAACTGACGCGCACGCTCCAAGAGTTGAGGCGGGACATTTTCCGCCCCTTGCTCTGCAATCTGATTTAGCAACGACGCGCCGTATTGAATTTGCCCCGAGTGCATTGTCCCCATCATGGAACGAACGGACGACATCCGTTGTTCCATTTGCTGGAGAAGGCTCAACTCGCCCCTAAGGTAGTTCGCCTGTGCCTGTGCTGCCGCCGTTTTCGCTTCAGAGTATTTCTTTTGGGCTTCTAGCGAACGCTCGATTTCGGCTTGCTTCTGTGCTTGTGCCGCGACCGCTGCCGCCGTGTCCCTTTCTGCCTGGAGTGCCGCCTGGTTGATCCCCAACTCGTTCCTTGCTCCGCCCCGTGAATTCTCCAGATCACGGAGGTATTTCAACCGCAGTTCAGAACGCTGGCTTTCCCCTTCTCGATAGTTGGCGTTTTTCGTGGCGCTGGCGACCCGGCTTCCCGCGTTCTGTACGTCCAGGCGTGCCGCTTCCGCTTCTCGCTGCGCACGAACCTGTGCGTCCCGTAGCGGCAAGAGTGTCTTTTGTCGCTCTGCCGCCCGGAGTCCGGCAACCGTGCTGTAATCGTTGAATCGATATTGATCCAGGCGGCTTGCGGATATCGCCGAAATGACCGAACCGGATTGCTGAGCGGCGAAGCTCGCTGCCGCGATTTGTGGAGTGTATTGGGCCTGGACGTGTGCCCGTAGCATTGCGGTTTCGTGGGACCGGTTCGCCCGTAGCAAGGCGTCGTTGATCCCCGAGATTGCCCGACCGAGTTCCCGGATGGTCTTCCCGAACGGGACGAATTCGTCGAAGAGTTTTTCCGATTTCTGCGCGTTCGTCCTGGTGCTGTCGTTCCAAACTTCCATCGTGACGGTAGCTTTTTTGGCCGCGCCTTCAATCGCCATGAGTGCCGCCGCTGCCACGGCGGGTGCCCCGCCAAACTTGCCCATCGCCCCGACTGCCGCGTCCCCGGATTGCCCCGAGCGGAACACGGACCCGGCGCTCTGGAAAGCCCCGGCGACTTTCTGCGCGGCCTGTTCTCGTGACGATACGGTTTGAGCCTTTCCAGGCGTGGACATTCGCCTTTCTTGCTTCTCCAGGTCGGCGACGGCTTTCCCGATTTGCTGAAGTGAGGAAAGGGCATTACCCCCGGCGTTGATTGTGATGTTGATGCCGGTGGCGTTCGCGCTCATGGTTTTTACGACCGCCTGAGTAGTACACCGAGGATGGTTTGAAGCGTCTCGTTGTTCAGCCGGGTTTGCTGTGCAATACGAGCGTCTTCCGTCACTGTCTCGATAATTTCCGCGTTGTCTTCAAACAAGCTGTCTTCGGGAAATCGCTGGACCGCCTTGCAGGTCCGGTAATGTCTCAGGATTCGGATTGACCGCTGTGTCGGTTCGATCGCATTCGCCCGACAACGGTCGCCCCCGGTGAATCTTGAGGGGATTTTCGGACAAACTTGGCAAGGCGTCGGCACCCCTTTCGGTCTTGCAATCTGGGTGCCGTCCTGCCTGTACTTGGCTTCCCCGAGCCCTTCTTTAGTGTCGTTATAAATGTATCGCTCGCAATCGCTACAGGACCGTCGGAGAGCTTCCGGGTGAAGGATCGCTAACCGGACGGTCCAGGCTAGTTTTTTGCGGCGGTAACGTATTCGTCAGATGCCGCGTAACCGAGAATCAGTTCCGTGATTGCTTCGATTGCCGGGTGTGCCAGAGTCTTGCAAGTCTCGAAATCGATCGGCAACGGGCTTCCGTCCGCTTTCGTGGCGTTCCAGGAAACGACCTGGGACGAAATGAGTTTTGCCCGCTTTTCGATCCACGGCGTTGTGCTGTCTGCGATGTGCTTCTGTGCCCCGTCCGCCGAAACGGGTCGGTAGCTGACTACCAACCCCTTCAGGATTCCCTCTGTGAAGGTCTTCGTTTTCTGACAGTTGTCTTCAACCGTGATTCGCATGACTGAGTCCGTGTTATAGGTGAAGCTGGACGTTCACTTCGTAAGTTCCGGCTGGGCTCTGGAAGATTCCGCCTTCAATGTCGAAATAGATTTCTTCCCGTCCGTCCGCGTTCGGGTCGATTTCCGGCCAGATAATCTGGTTGACGTTAAAGATCAACTGCGAAGTCCCGTTCGTGAAAGTCGCCGAGTACGTCGCACCAGCGGCACCACCAGCCGCCCAAATTGCCTGGTAGTCACCATACGGCATTTTGAGGGTCGATTCAACCGTCCGGTCCAGAGCGTTGATAGCCGTCAAGGTGAGCGAACCAGACAGGAATCGCCCCCGGTCGATGTGATTGCTAAAACTGAAATCGAAGTCTGATACTTGAACCGATGTCCCCCCTACGCTGATTGTAGCGTCTGAAAGAAGGAACGGATCATCCGTGTTCAGGGTGAGTCCAGCCGGAAACGTACCCGACGCTGCGATGGTTCGGGTCTGACCGACGATATCCAGGTCGAGATTCAGGCTTCCGCCCCGTGTTGCCTTGAACGTCGCCTTGTCAATCCCGCACCCGGCATAGGTGAAGACGTTGGCAATCCGGTCGATGGTGACGTACCTGGTGCCGATCTGTTCTGCCAGTGGGTACGTCACCAGTCCCGAGCCAGTTGGAGTCCCGCCCATGATCCACGGCAGCAACAACGACAATTCGGTCGGTCCAGGCTGGAGCGAAAGGGAACCGCCTACCGTGATGTTTCCGTTACGCACCAGAGCCCCGTCACGACCTCTTTTCCCGCGCAAGGCGTTTAGGTCCAGCAACGACGGAGTCGCTACCAGTCGTTCTCTGGCGAACTGGAAGGCTTTCGTCACCGGGTTGGCGGTGTCAATACCTAGCTTCGCGTAAGTAGCAATTGCTGCCGACATCGTTGCCCCCTTTAGTAAACGCCGCGTTTGTCCCGTTGCATGTATCTAAAAATCATAGCCGAGACTGCCAGATTGCCCACGTTGTAGGCATCCGGGTTGAACACAACGTCCGGCTGGAAGACGCAATTGACAATCGACGGAACGGCTGGAAGTCTCTGGTATCGGAAAGCCCTGGAGATTCTTTCCCGCCACAGTAAATTCCGGCTCATGTTCCCCGTGGTGTCTTTATTCGCCGCGTCGAAAAGGACAACCATGACCGGGAATCCGATGTCATCCGTCTGATTCATCTGGTTTTCGATCCCTTCCGCGCCGAACGGGGCAACGAGGACGCAAGGAAGGGTCGGGCTGGTGGTCCGGTTCACTGAGGGGAAAAGTTTGACAAGTATCTGATTGCTGCTGATTCCCGGCAGTGTCAGGGATTGCAGGAACGTCGCGGTTGCCGTGACGCATTGTTCCCAGATGGATTTCGCTGCCGGGTTGACTAACGGTAAAAAAATTGACGGACTGAGCTTGTTGATTAGGCTGGCGTTTGATGAAGGCGAAGAGCTGGCTTGCCAAATCCAGTAGCCGAAACCAGGCGATGGTGCAAGGCTTGCAATTCCTCCAGCCGGGACCGTGACGGTTCCGCCGTCGATCCAGGTCTGAGGCGTTCCGCGCGGGCTCCAGGGCGCGTAAAAGATGTCAACGTAATCGCCGACCGCCGCCCCCGTCACCGTGACCAGGGCGGTTCCGCTGTTCTGGTCAGCGAGAGTCAAACCGAGCAAAATCGGTGCGGGCATTATCCAGCCTCATTGAGACCCAGGACGAATTTCACCGAAGAGACGCGAATCTTGTCCGCCATTCCTTCCAGGGTTTCCGGTCGCGGGTTCAGGAATGGACGCGCCGGAATCTTGCTTGTCCCGAACTGGTGGTATCTCCAGTATTTCGGCTCTTCCATTTCCGTCCAGATGACGCCGGGTCTGAACTCGTACACCATTGATTCCCGTGCCGCCTGGAGAGCGCCGTAGAACATCGCCCCCGTAAGGTAGAGTGGCGTGCCTTGTCGGTACTTCAACGGCTTCCAAGGTTGCCCATTACTTGCGGTCGCCGTGAGGAAATTGTAAGTGATGTCCGCCGCCATGTGTTCCTGATACCAGGTCAGATGGGGCTTAATAACGCGATTCGGATTGAACTCCAATTCTCCCAGCCGGGCCGAACACTCGACCATGTAGTCCCGTAGGTGCTGAAGGTCGGTTATCTCGTCCATGTTGCCCTCACGATGTCGCAACCCAGGCTTTCGTGCAAACGATTGCGTGAAGAGTTTCCATACACTTGTCGCTAATGACGCGAATGATCCAGGCTTCCCCGTTCACGTCCACAAACCGCCCGTGCATTGTTGGAGGCGAGAAAGAAGGATCGCTCCCGTCATCCAGGATTGAAAAAGCCGAAACGATGTCTTCTGTCGAAAAGTTTCCCCGGACGATTTCTGTTCTCGTTGGAACCCGCTTTCGATAGTTCACCGTCCGTGGTGTCGAGAAGGTGTCCGCCGTGCCGATCGTGCCAAACGCGATTTTGTCCGCAAGGGTGCCTTGCTTCTGGTTGGGGACCAACGCATACATCGACTGGATTTGTCCCGGTGTCAGCATGGTTCCCCCTTTACATCAGGTTGGCAAGGTTGCGGTATTTTTCCAACATCACCTTCACCTGAACAGGAAGCTCGCTCGCGTTCGCGGCTCCAGCCGCGAAGCCCGTGCCGCCGATCTGTCCCGCGTTGGCGAAACTGACCGAAAAATCCTCGATACTCACGCTCTGAGGTTGCCCGCCGAATTGAGAGTATCGGATTTGTGCGATGGCATCCCCGCACGCCTTGAGAGTCGCCTGAACGAGTGCGTGCTTGAAGATAGGGAAATTTGTGGTGATCTGTGCCGCCGTCAGTCCCGCCGTGTAAGTCACCAGGGTTGACCGGATGGATCGTTGCCAGCCGCCGTAGTATCGGTGCAACATGCCATCCCAACACCAGCCGTTGCTTTCCACGTCCAGGTAGTACGAAGTAGCTGGAATGATGGTCGTCGGGTTCGGTCCCCCTTCCGCCACCGAAACAATTGATATGACCGGCAGTTGGTTCAGAATCAGGGTTCGCGCAAGAGTATTGGTTGCGGTTTGCGGGGTGACGTATCCCGCCCCGTCCAGGACGAATCCCGCGCTGCCGGCGTCGTACTGATTGCTTTGGGTGAGAATCCTGGTCGGATGATATTCGGCGTAAGTGACTGGCCCCTCGATTTCGTAACCAACGTAATCCTTGATGAGTCTATCACAAATAGGCATCAGGATTGACACCAACGCCTGGAGCTGTGGAGTCGTTTTGACGCCAGCGGCAATGGCTTGATCGTAAACGTCTTGAGGCAAAGCAAGCATGGATCGCACCAGGTACGAAGAAACCGCACCGTGGGACGCCGGTGCGGTTTCGTGTTATCCCTGGTTCCAGTCTACCAGATTCAGCGATTTGGGCAATTCCCGCCCGGACAGGTCGATTTCGGGAGTTGGAACCGGCTGAAGGGCGAATAGATCGGCGTTCCGGTTTGCGGTCGGAGATTCGGGAAAGCCGTGTAGGTTCCCGGTTGACAGTTTCCACCAGGGCACGTTCCTGGAGCAATCCCGAAAGCTGCCTGGACGTTCGGTAGAACGGCGTATTTCAGCTTCGCGGGTGCGAGAATCTTCGACATCACCGCTTTCCCCTCATGGTCGCGGTAGCAGATGTACCTACCAGGCTGGATTTCAGCCGGTGCTTTGGTCAGTGACGTATCCCCGCTTTCTGCCGGGACGCCGATACTCGCAACGATTGTGTGGCCGACTTTCACGAGATTCAGGGCGCTCTCGTATTCCATCTCTTTCTCGGTCTGTGCCGTTGCTGGTGCGATCCATGCGAACGCGACCACAAGCATGAGAATCCATTTCATCATTTCAGAACTCCAGGCTGGGTGTGGGAAAGTGAGCTACCCGAAAAGATAGCCCACGGGTGAATTATAGCCGGTTGGGGAAAGTTTCAACCGTTGTCGGTGCTGCCAGAGTCGCCGCCCGTGTCGCTGGACGGTGCTGGCGCTGAATCTTCGACCGTGGTCGGTTCCGGTGCTGTCTCGCGTTGCGGTTGGTTGTCAGGGTTCGCCACGCATTTCGACGCAAGCTCTTCTGCTTGCTCCAGACTGCGGATTGGCGTGGGATTCGATGCAAGTTTCATCAAGTCTTCCGCACTCACGACGGTTGCGCTGAAGGTCGGGCTGTCAGGTCCGCCATTGATCGGGCGAACTTCCTGGATAAATCCGTTCACTGATTCCAAAACCTTCTTGTTTGCGTGGTCAGCTTGATCCAAGAGCATCATGGCTTTTTTCTTGCTGTTGTTTTTCAAAAGCTGATTGCCTTCTGGCGATGGTTCTTTCAGCTTCAGGAAAACGAGGATTTGTTCAAGAATCAGCTCGACATCGGTCCCGTAAAGGTTGATGAGTTCGATGACCTTGCCGATCAGCTTCGGGAGCTGCCAGCGGGTCACGCCGCTTTCCTGAAGCCGTCGCATGACGACGTTGAAAGCCCCACCCCGAGAGTGCCCGTTTTCGATGTTGTTCTCTTCACTGCAAAATGCAGCAACGACCGTGCAGTGCGGCGCGTGTTCGTCCAGGCCGATTGCGATTTCTCGCAACTCTTCATCACTGAATTCAGTTCGCGGGTTCATTCCTTCTCTCCAATTGGTGTAACCATCAAAAAAGTAAACAGTTGGGGCGCCCCAACTGTTTACGGTGTTGCTTAGGATTCGTCAAGCGGTTTACGCCGCTGCCGGTTTCGGGTGAAGGATCTGCCAGATTGCGATACCCTGCGAAATCATCTGAATGATGAGTTCGATATCCGAGATTCCGAACTTGACTCGCCCACTCTTATCGACCGACGAGACGACTCCCGCCGAAACGTCAGCGTAGAGCTTTTGCAGAGCCGCGATCAACCCGGCGACCGCCACGCTGTCCTCGTTGGCGATTGCCGCCTGGAGAGCGTTGTAGACCGCCGTGGCATCCGAACCGTATGCGGCAATCAGTTGCTTGCTCTTGCCGTCCAACCAGGTGAAAGCGTCCTCCAGGCTGTTGACTGCGTCACCGATCCAGGATCGCAGTTTTTTCACTTCCTTGACCGTGGTCAGCGTCACGTTGCCGGTGATTGCGTAGGTTCCGCCCACAACCGGTGCTGGAGGCGACACTGGGGGAGCTGGAGGGGAAACCGGTGCTGGTGGTGCTGGGTTCCAACCTGGCACGATTGGAGCGGAATTGCCGCTGAGTGCCTGGTAGTCAGAAATCGCTTTACCCAGGTCGATGCCCGAAGCGGTTTTCCCGGAATTGGCAACCGCCCACTCGCTATCGATGTTGAGGTAGAAGCCCATGCCTTGATCGGCTGGACTGTACGTCGCCATTGCGTTATCTGTCACGAGTTGGTAGTTCGCCCACGTCCCGATACGAACCCCTCTCTTATCCGCCCCGAGTGCTGCGATTGCGTGACCACCCCATGTTCCCGGCTGGTAGTCCGCCCCGTTGCCGGTGTCCCACGCGACGTTCATTGTCGGGTCGATCTTTTTCGACCAGGCAATCGGAAGTAGGAACCCGCCCGTGAGCGGTCCAAACTCGTTCAGGACACGGCGGAAAAGGTCCGGGTCGTTGGTCGGAATCAGGAACGAGGCAACGTATTTGTGCCCGCTGATGCCGTTCTGAATCATCCAGTTCTGCGCGTCCTCCAACGTCATTCCATTATCATTCGCGCCCGTGTTCGGGTCGTAACCCGTGATTGCAATGTAGGCGTTGAGGATATCCTGGTCGTTCATGTACGCGGGCTTTCCCGTCGCACGACCGACTGTCACCGTGGTCTTGTGCCCCTTGCTGGCCAGCGCACAGTCACCAATCTGGTTGTTCAGGTGCATTTTGAGTTGGAACGCCAGACCGGACAGATCGGTGTCTGGTGCTGGCGGCAAGTCGCTCGCCTTGAAGTAGTCCGTAAATTTCAGAGCCTTGACCCGTCGCGGTTGCGCCTTCAATCCGAGTTTGACTGCTGCCAGACTGCCAGCGATTTTGACCATCGTCGAAATTGCCGTGAACATGCAAGCCCCTGGAGTATTCGCCGCTGGTTTCACCAGCCGACGTAGTGAGACCGCAAAGCGGTCGGGAAAGCCTCTGACATTCTATTCCGTTTCGGGCGGAATGTCTTTCTTATCGAAGCCGTCGCACAAATTAGCATTGGTCGTGTATCGCGGTTCTTTCTTGGAAGTGAAACAAACGCCTTCGCCGTGGGTCTGAGGATACTGGTAAAATTTTTACAGAACTGGCAGATTTTCCCCGCGTTTAGGTCTTCAGGTCCGGGGTATCGGATCACCGGGAGAGAGACGGCGGCTTTCTGATGTGGTAGATCGTCCCGCATCTGGAATCCATCACAAACCGAAGCCTCACTCGATTGCCGTGGTTGCCCCGTGTCGATCCAGCATATTCCACGAACGTAGCTGTGCCGGTCGCGGCTCCAGAATCGGCAGCTTTGGCAACTCTGGTGGGCTTCCTGGTCGGCATCGCTAACCAGGCGAATAGTCGGTAGTGGGCTCATGGTTTACCGCCTTGCTGTATTTGCCTTTGTTCGATCCTGTCCAGGGCTTCCTCTATTTTGCGGGTTCGCACGTTGGCTTCGCAACCCCGATATTGTGAAATTAGGAAGAGAGCCCAAAACATGAAGGAAATGAAGTTTTTCAGGGTTCCGAGCTGTTCAGCTTGCGATGGAGGATTTTTGGGGATCATCCTTACCGGGTTCCTTTTTTTCTTTGTTGTCTTCAGGCTTCCAACCCGCCGCGTC
>JGI26470J50227_1000677_pt1 | contig 13356 bp, 10 predicted proteins | sample FreactTroBogLake_FD_50227 | JGI IMG/M metagenome (IMG submission 50227) | reverse complement strand
AACAGGCGGGGTCCCGCCGCACCGAACGAGAGTCGAGACACGCCGATGGCCGGGAGGCGGGTCTTCGACGACATCCAACCGGCACCAAAAAACACCAGGCCACCGACCACGTGGCCCACGACGATCACAGCCAACCCACCCCCAAGGCCGAGGGGGGCTAGGTAGCCGCCGGTCAGGATTTCAGCCACCGAAATGGCCGCCCCAAACCAGAGGGCGCCGAGGACAAAGGCCGGGAGGGTCTGCTTCGGGTCCGACGGGGACAGGTCACCCATGGGAGGNCCTTCTGTCGAGGGAAAAACTCAGAGTACGCATGGGATCTCCTTGGAGACCCGGGCAACAAAGGGGGGAAAAATGGGGAAACCTCACTCTTTCCTACGCCGGTATGACCCGGATCAGGTTCATGGGTCAAAGACTTCGGCGCGTCTTTCTCTCAGCCGGACTCATCCGGCTCCCCAAGGTGTTACGGACCCAGTCTAGGCAAGAACGAACCTTAGCGCAAGAGGGTACACGCCCAAGCGCCGCCGAGGGCCCCGAGAACGAGGGCGATGCAGACCAGGCCCTGGGCCACCGACAGCCGGGGGGGCGCTTCCGGGGGCTGGCCGTGGAAGCCCTGGAGCTCCAGGGCCATCCCGAGGCGGGTGGCCCGGCGCCATAGGTGGACCAGGGCCGGGACGAAGAGGGCCCCCACCACCCGGGGCGAAGGCGCCCACGACCGGCGTCCCCACCGGGTAACCCGCAACACCAAGAGGTCGGCCATCGTGGCCAGGCGCTGCCCCAGGGCGGGGACCAACGAGGCCGCAGCGGACAAGGAAAACCCCACCGCATAGGGCACCCCCCACCCGGTCAGGGCGATGGACAGCCGGTGACCGTCCACGGTGAGGGAATAGCGATGGAACAGCAACGTGAGGAGACTCAGGCGAACCAAACCGGCCAGGGCTTCCCAGGGACCGACCAACGCCCACAACACCAGGCCGGGGACGATCCAGAAGAGGGCCAGGGCCCGGGAGAACCGCCCCAGGGCCTTCCACCGCCCTCCCCCCAGGTACGATAGAATCACCCCGGCCAGGAACCCCGAGGCCCAGACCAGGGGGAGGGGCTGGAGAGCCCACGTGAGGGTGCCCAGAAAGGCCACCAACCCCACCCGAGGATCCCAGGTCCCCGGGGCCCGGGGTCGGAGGGGCCCCGGGCCCGGGGCCGGTGGGTCCGGGGGAACGAGGGTCAGGGTGTCGGCGCCCAGGGCGGCCACCAGGCCCTCGTCGTGGGTCGCACAGACCACGGCGCCCCCGGCGTCGGCAAAGCCGAGGATCAGACCCGTCACGGCCCGGGCCGACTCGGGGTCCAGGCCGGCGGTGGGCTCGTCGACCAGGAGCACATCGGCCCCCGAAAGGACCCCGCAGGCCACGGCCAACCGGCGTTTGGCCCCCTCGCTCAGCAGAAACGGGGACCGACCGACGTCGTCCCCCAGGCGGGCCCGGTCCAGGGTGACCCGGGGCTCCCCGGGGATCGGAGGAAGGCGCCGGCGGGCCCGGGCCCCGAGGTCCACGGCCGCCTCCTCCACCACTTCGGGGCGGCACAGTTGGTCCCAGGGGTCCTGCCCCACCCACCGAGCGGTTCCGGGGCGATGGACCTGGCCTTCCCGGGGGGGCACCAACCCCGCCAGGGTCCCCAGGAGGGTCGACTTGCCCACCCCGTTGGGCCCCCGGACCCCGAGGATCTGCCCCCGGCGCAGGGTCAGGGACACCCCCGTTCCCAGGGTGCGGCCCCGGCCAAACCCCAGCCCCCGGGCCTCGAGGACCACCTCACCGTCCGACGGCCGGGGCCGGCCCACCGGCGGCCCCCCGGCTTCGGCGGCCGGGTCGGGCCGGGAACCCGGGGTCAGGGTGCCCCGGTCCACCCCCCACCACCGGTCCACCAGGGGGGCCAGGGCCTCAACCCGGTGCTCCGCGAGGATGAGGGTGCACCCTTCGGCTTTCAAGGTCTGGAGGGCGTCGATCCACTGGGCGGTGTGGGCCCCGTCGAGGCTGGCCAGGGGTTCGTCGAACAGGATCACCCGGGGGCGAACCATCCACAGGGAGGCCAAGACCACCAGGGCCTGTTCGCCCCCGGACAGGTGCCAGGGCGAGGTCGACCCCAGGTGGTCCAAGCCAAACCGGCCGAGGGCTTCGTCCCGGGCCCGGACGACTCTATCCGGCTCCCACCCAAGGTTCCGGGGGACGAAGGAACACACGTCGGCCACGGTCTCATGGACGAAGGACTCCGAGGGATCCTGGGGGAACACCCCGATCAGGGGGGCCCGGTCCCCGGGGGACAAGTCCCCCACCGGTCGGTCGGCCACCAGGACAGAGCCCGTGGCCTCCCCACCCCACCCGGGGAGGATCCCGGCCAAGAGGCTTAGCACTGTGGACTTTCCCGAACCGCTGGGGCCCCCGATGACCACACACTCCCCGGGGTAGGCGTCGAACCGGGGGACCGAGAGCTCGGCCACCCGCCGTCCCGTGGGGTCAACCCGGTGGAAGCGCAGGTCCCGGACGACGACCAGGGGCTTCGTTGGTTCGGTCAGCGTCGGCCGTCCCCAACCCACNCCCCGGCTCGTTTCAAGGTGCCAATGACCACCAACGCCAGCACGGCCCCGGCGGTCGTACTCAGCCCGAACCCGGGCAACAGGGCCCAGAACGTCGCCTTCGATTGGATCAACGGAGCCACGAGCCAGGCACTGAGGGCGGTGCCCACCAGGCCGGTCCCGAGGATTTCGGCCAGGGCCGTCAGCACCAGATTCTTCGTCCAACCCCAGGTGAGCCCGGCGAAGACAGCACCGACCATGCCCCCGGGGAAGGCGAACACCGTCCCCAACCCCATGACCAGGCGAATTTGCCCCACGGCGTAGGCCATCCAGCCCCCCCACAGGGGTCCGACGGTGACGGCGGCCAAGACGTTCAAGAACGCCTGGGTGGGATTCACCTTGGCGAATCCCACGGGGAACGAGGTGAGGGGCGCCAGGGCGACCCCGGCAGCGATGAACACGATGGTAAAGGCCAGGTGGCGAAGAAACTCCCGGCGCTGATTCGGAGTATCGGGCATCTCAGGTCTCCTCCAGGGATGGATTCCAACAATCCCAAGGATGCTCCACCAACCAGGCCAGTGCGTCAAGCCACGCAGGCCCAAAGGTTCCCGGGCCCTCGACCCGGGGTCCGGCCCGGTCGGCGGCGGCGTTCCCCAACCACAGGGCGTGGAGGGCCGCCCGAAAAGGATCCGGGTTTACGGCCAAAAAGGCGGCCCCCAGGGCCGACACCGCGCACCCCATCCCGGTGACCCGGGCCTGCCAGCGGTGCCCCCGGGTCCCCTCGTGGTGCTGGGCTCCAAACCAGAGAGAGTCGGTGGCCCCGGTGGCCAAGACCGCGTGGCGGGCCACCAGGGACTGCCACGCTGCCTGGTCACCCAGGGGGAGGCTCCCCGGGCCCCCGGGGGCGTCGATGGCCGTGGTCGCCCGGAGTCGCCCCGGGGTCACCAGGGCTTCGATCTCGGCCCGGTTCCCCCGGATGAGGCTCCCCCGGCCCTGGGCCACCCAGCGGTGAGCCCAGGCCCACCGGTGGGGACTGAAGCCCACCCCCACGGGATCCAAGACCACCGGCAACCCCCGGGCCCGGGCGCTCTGGGCCACCACACGGAGAAGCTTCCACCGGGCCCGGTCGGGGGTCCCCAGGCTGAGGACCACAGAACGGCAAAGCCTGTGGAGAAAAGGAATTTCTGGGGGAAAGATGGCCATCACCGGGGACGCCCCCACGGCGTGGAGGGCGTTGGCCACCAGCCCCGCGGACGCCACCACGGGGACGGCGTGGACCACGGGCCTTTGGGCCAGCAACGACGCACAATCCGCAGAGAACGCCCTCGGATCCGGTTCCGAAACAAACACAGAAGATGGCACCGACGTCACAGGAACTCCCCCCAAACCCTCACGGTATCAGGACCGCCGGGGTGAGGCAACCGGGAGTTAGAAGGTGACCTTGAGGACGGTGAGGAGGAAGGTGTCGACGGAGTACCGGTCGATGAACACCGTCTTTTTCACCTTGGCCCGGAAGGACCGTTTCGAGATCGTCGGGTTCAGGGTCTGGTAGGCCGCCCAAGCCTGGGTGATGATCTTCTCCTGGACCGGGGGCGGCACCGGAATTTGACGGAACCCAGGGGTGACGATCAGGGCGGCCAACTCGTTCCGGAGGACGTTGGCTAACGATTTTTCTTCGACGAGCGACATGGGGTATCCCTCTGACTTTTGGTGCTATGGAAGGCCAAGGGCGTCCGTCACGATGCTTCTGTTCTTCCAGTATGAAGGAAAAAAAAGCAAAATCAACCCCAATCGACGAGATTATGGAGATGTTAGTTTCGCGTTAGAACTTTATGACTACTTCTGACCAGCCCGGTAGTCCTTGAGCTGTTGGGTGATCCTGTCGAAGGTCTCCTTGTCGAAGCTCGTCCCCATGGCCTTGGGCAACCCTTCGTCGGCATCCTGCTTCCACAGTTGAAGCTGGGCGGGGGNCGGCGTGTTGACCACCAGTCCATACTTCTCCATGGTCGCCACCGCCCCGTCTTCGAGCTGAACGATCTGGGCGTCCAACGACTTCTCGTGGGATCGACTGTTGTCCAAGAGCTTGGCCTGGAGGTCGGGGGAAATCTTGTTCCAAACCGACGTCGAGATGACGATGGCCCCGAGGAACGGGGCAACCTTCAGGTTCACCATGTTCTTGGCAACCCCAAAGAACTGCATTCCCCCGGCGGCCAGGGGGCTGGTGTAGAGGGCGTCGATCATCCCACTCGACAGGGCCACCAGGGTCTCCCCTAGGTTCACGGGGACCAAGTGGTACCCCTGGGTCTTGAAGGCCTCGGACAGGGCTTGTTCCGACGGATCGGTGGAGAGCTTCTGGGCTTTGAGGTCGGCGGGGACAAACACGGGCTTCTTCGAGAAGAACCGAACCCNCCCGGCCTTCGACCAGGCCAGCACGACGAACCCCTTGTCGAGCATATGCTTTTCAAAAACGGGCCGGTTCTTTTCGAGGACGTAGTCGAGTTCCGCGTTGTCCCGGAGGAGCAAGGGGGCGCTCAGGGTCAGGATTTCGGGGGNGATGGTGTTGAGACCAAAGCTGGTGAACACGGCCCCCTGGAGTTGGCCAATCTTGAGCTTTCGCAGCATATCGGCTTCGCTCCCGGCGATGCCGTTGTGAAAGATCTTCAGGGTCACTTCCCCGTTGGACAGTTTCGCCCAGTCGTCGGCCATTTGGTTCAGGGCGGCTCCCCAGGGGGTTCCTTCGGGGGCCACCGAAGCGATCTTGAGGGTGAGGGCGGACGCCGGGACGGCCGGGAGCCCCAGGGAGACGGCCAGGAGGAGAGCGCCATAGCGAAGGGTCAATTTCATAGGTTTACCTTTGCTCGTCGTGAGCGGAGTCTGGGAATGGGCCGGTTAAAAGAAACTGGCCAAGGCTGTGGTGATGAACGGAACGTACGACACGACCAACACCACGCCAATCTGTATCAAGAGAAAGGGTAAGACATTTCGGCTCACTTCGAGGTAAGGACGTTGGAAACGATACGAAGCGAGGAACAAATTCAGCCCAATGGGGGGGAGGAGGAAGCCCACCTCCATGTTCACGATGAAGATGATCCCCAGGTGGACGGGATCGATGCCATAGGCCGCCCCGAGGGGAGCGATCAGGGGAAGCAACACCAAGATCGCCGAAAAGATGTCCATGAGGCTGCCGGCGACCAGGAGGGCCACGTTCAGGATGAGCAAGAACAAGTACGGACTGCTCACGTAGGCGTGGACCCACTTGGTCAGCACCTGGGGCACCGCCGAATCCACGATGAAGTACGACAGGGCCTGGGACGAGGCCAACAGGGCTAAGATCCCCCCGATGATGGGCACACCCTTGAGAAACACCCGGGGAAGCTGGCGCCAGGGGATGTCACGGTTAACCACCACCTCGATGACGATGGTGTACAGGACGGCGAACGCAGCGGTCTCGACGATGGACAGCACCCCGGTGAAGTACCCCGTGACCATGAGGATGGGCAACAGGATCTCCCAGATCGAGGCCTTGATCGCCGACGCCGTCTTACGCCACGAGAAGACTTCGACGGCGACTCGGTGACGGATCGAGAAGAACACGCCGTAGCCAATCATGGCCAGGACCATGAGGACCCCCGGCAGGATGCCCCCGGCGAACATCTTGAGGATGCTCGTCCCCGTGGAGGCCCCCACCAAGATGATGGGCAGGCTCGGGGGAAACAGGATGCCAATGCTCCCCACGGCGGTGATCAACCCCAGGGCAAACGCCCGGGGAATCTTGGCGTGGTCCACCAGGATCTTCGACAGCAACCCGCCCAAGGCGATGATGGTGACCCCCGACGCCCCGGTGAAGGTGGTGAAGAAGGCGCAGACCACCACCGTCGCAATGATCATGCCCCCGGGCAGCCACCCGAAGAGGTTCCGGAACACGTGGATGAGCCGGGCCCCGGCCTGACTTTCGGACAACAGAAACCCTGCGATGGTGAACAGGGGAATCGCCGGCAACGTGGTCTGGGTCAGTTCGGTGTAGGCCTGGTTGGCCACGATTTCAAACTCGCCCCCCGCCTGCTTGATGAAGAAGAGCGCGATGGACCCGATGACGATGAACAACGGTGTGCCGGCGAAGGCCGACAAGACGATGAGCCCCACCGCCCAGGGGGCAAACGAGGTATAAAACCCCTCGATCCCCGCCACCGGGGCCCCGAGGATGGGGGGAACCGAGGCTCCCCACACCACCCGAACGATGACGGGGAGGGCCAGGAGGGTTCCCAGAGCCAGGCCCACCAAGGGGATCCGGGAAGGCCGCCCTTCGGGGCGGTACAGGGCGAGCCGCCAGGCCATGAGTCCGTACCCCAGGGGCATCACCCAGGCAACGATCTGGTCGGGAACAAACCCGATGATGGTCCAGGGGTTGAAGCTGAGTTGAACGAACGACACCGAACTCCAGAAAAAGATGGTCAGGAGGGNGGTGGCCACGGTGGAACTGGCCAGTTCCAGGGCCCGACGCCCCCTTCCGGGTTTCAAGTATTCAACCAGGGCAATGTTCAGGTGGTCGCCGTCCCGGGCCGCGATGGTGGCGGCGAAAAACCCGAGGACGATGACGATCTGGGCCAACAGGCCCACCTCGGCGGGGATGCCCGTCCTGAACAGGGTCCGGGACACCATTTCGGCCAAGGGCAATAGGGCCAACAGGAGAATAAAGACGCAGGTGATGAGGCTCTCGGTCCGGCGGAACCAGCGACGAAATCCGAGGCCGCTCAAGGGGCGTCCCCGGTATCGAGGAACAGGTCATCTTTCTGGGCCAGCAGCCAGTTCGCCTTCCGCTGGGACAGGATGTTCACCAACCGGTGGGACGAGACCTCGTCGACGGGGATGGCCAGGGCCGCGGTGAGCAGTTTTTTAAACTCGGGGTAATCCTGGTTCGGGACCGACACCGCCTGGGCGTAGGCCACGTAGGGACCGGCCGACAGGCCCTTGTCCTTTTTCAAGGCGGCTTCGAAGTGGGCCTTGGCCAGGTCCTTGCTCCCCCCCAGTCCTTCGGGCAGCGATCCGTAGTACGAAATGTAGAACTCGTCGAGGGTCCCTTCGTCGTAGTCGGGGTCCAGGGCGTAGGCCCGGGCCATGAGGGCGTCGACGTCCTTCACCCTCACCGACAGGGACACGTCCAGGGGGGTCAGGGCAAAGGCCGACATCACGGCGGCCGACTCCCAATACAACAGGGGAACGTCGGTCTTCTGGGCCTTGGCCAACACAGGGCCGGGGTTGCCCGCCGCCAGGGCGGCCCCCAGCCCCGGGAACTTCAGCTCGAGTTCCGCCTTGAGGACCTGGTCGGCCCTCAGGTACAGGTTCTTGGCCCGGTCGAGTTGGAACTTCTTTTGGGCAAACGCCGTGGCCGGAAGTCTCTCGGCCGGACCCTCGATGAAGGCATTGGCGTACATGACCTCAAGGCTTCCGGTTTGAAGGTTCAACCCTTCGTGGTCCGGGAGTTGTTCCCGGAGCAATTCGAAGGTCTTGATGAGCAGGGGGAGGGAGTCACCGACCAGTTCCGGATCGTTGTCTCCGGTGAAGACAGTGCTGGACCGGACGCCGCCAGTCATGGCGTCGGCCGTCATCTGGAGGGCGGTGCGGTTGATCGAACAGGACGCAAACACGAAACAGGCCATCAGAGCCAAAGCGCCGATGGCCCGGGGACAGAGGGTTAGGAGGGCTTTTAACACGGTAATTCCAGGTTCCTTCGAAGGTACGGCGCTAATCTACACTTTTCTTCACAGGCGTGAGAAGTATCAAGGCCGGGAGACGTCCCGAATCCACCGGCCCGACTTCACCCGCCAGAGGGCGAGGAGCGACTTGAGGGGTTCCTCGAGACCGACGATGAGGTAAATGAGCAAGAAGGGCCAATGGAGAACGAAGGCCAGGGTCAGCCCCAGGGGGATGGCCCAGACCCAGATCCCCAACTGGTCCATGAACAGACTGAAGTTGGTGTCGCCTCCCCCTCGCAAAACCCCGACGATGGTGTCGTGGTAAAAGGCACGCCCCGGAAGCAACAGACAAACCACCCAGATCAGTTGGGTGGACAAGGCCTGGACTTCGGGGGTGAGGTGGAACAACCGAGGGATCCAAGGAGCGGCGATGGCCAGGGGGACGGCCATGAGCACCCCCATCAGGGGGGCAACCAGGGTGACGTTTTTCGCCAGGCGGGTCGCCTCGCCCCGGTCTCCCCGGCCGATGGCCTGGCCAATAATGACGGCGGCGGCGTTTCCGGTGCCGAAGAAGACGATGAACACCAACTGACTGAAGGACTCGACCACGGCCACCGCGGCGAGGTCAACGGCCCCCATCCNCCCGTAGATGGCCTTCCCGATGCTGATCCCGGTGGCCCACAGGATTTCGTTGAGCACCACCGGAAGGGCCACGGTCAGGTACCGCCTCAGGAACCGGGCGTCGAAGGCGAACAACCTCCGGAACCCGGCGTTGGGTCGTTGCTTCGTCTGGGTCACCACCACGAGGATGGCCGTTTCCGCCAACCGGGCCACCACGACCGCGATCCCCGCGCCTTGGGTCCCCAGGGCCGGAAACGGCCCCAGACCGAACACCAGGACCGAGGCCGTGGCCCATTGGACCACGAGGCCCACCACCGCCGCCTGCACCGGAGTCTTCGGGTCCCCCACCGACCTTAGGACCATCCCGTAACTGATCCCCAGGGCCGTCAAAGGGAAACTCCCGGCCGAGGCCCGTAGGTATCGCGCCCCCGAGGCAATCACCCCCGGGTCCGGGCTAAACAGACCCAGCAGCGTCTCAGGCACCAGGCCCGCCACCACCCCAAACCCGAGGCCCGCGGCCAGGCTCAAGACGGCCCCGAGCCCCTGGGTCTTGGCCACCCCGGTAGTGTCCCCCCGGCCCCAGAACTGGCTCGTGAAGATGGCCGCCCCGGCGCCGATCCCAAAGGACGTGAGCACCAGCAGAAACTGCACCTGGCCGGCCAGGCTGACCCCGGCGATAGCGTCGTCGCCCAACTGACCGACCAGCAGACTCGATCCCAACGAGGTCAAGGAACTCACGAGGCTTTGGAGGGCGATGGGAATTGCCACCGGGAGGAACAATCGGAAAAACCGCCGGTCGGCAAAGAGAGCCCGATAGGCCTGGAGCACTGTGCGCATCCTCCCAGTGTACCATGGGAAGGCTCGCTGACCTTTGGGGTCGACCTCAGGTATGCAAAAGGGTCTTCCTTAGGTATGCGAGGTACCCTTGGATCCCTCAGGAAGGGGGCGTTCCTTCCCTGGGGAAATCGGTACTTGCCCGCAACCTCCTATTAATCTAGGCTTGACATTCAAGTGTTGACACCGGCTGTCAGCGTTTCCATACTTTCTTATCTTTTCCTAAGAAAAGAATCNAAAGGAGATTTCATGAAGAAACTATCTGTTCTCTTCCTGGCCCTCGCGCTGGTGCCCTTCGGCGCCTTTGCGGCTCCCTCGACCCTGGTCTACGGGACCACCGAGAAGCTGAGCGACCTTGATACCGGAAGTTCTTGGGACTTCCACACCTGGGAATACTTCCAGAACATCTCGGAAGGTCTGTTGACCTACGCCCCCGGTACCACCAAGCTGGTCCCCGGGTTGGCGGAAAAGTACACCGTGAACGCCGCCGGCGACGAGTACACCTTTACGCTCCGACCGGGCCTGAAGTTCTCCAACGGCGACGTCCTCGACGCCAACGTGATCAAGTGGTCGGTGGACCGGGTGGTGACCCTCAAGGGTGACCCCGAATCCCTGATCAGCAGCTACGTTTCGTCGGTCACCGTGAAGGACCCCCTCACCGTGGTCTTCAAGTTGAAGCTCCCCGCCGCCTATTTCCCGTCCCTGGTGGCCACCCCTCCCTACTTCCCCACGGACCCCAAGGTGTACCCCGCCGACAAGCTGATCAAGGATCCCTCGGAACTCACCGGCGGAGCCTACGTGGGCGTCGGTGCCTACAAGCTGGTGTCGTTCAAGCGGGACCAAGAGGCCGTCTTCGAAGCCAACCCCCTGTTCCACGGGGACAAGGCCAAGATTGACCGGATCATCATCCGCTACTTCGCCGACTCGACGACGCTCCGGTTGGCCTTGGACAACGGCGAAATCGACCTGGCCTACAAGACCCTGAACCCGTCGGACATCGTAAACGAATCCAGTAACACCAAGATCAACACCCTGAAGCTCGACGGTGCGTTCATCCGCTACGTGGCCTTCGAGACCAGCGAGAGCGTGTTCAAGGACAAGTCGCTGCGGTTGGCCTTCGCCTACCTGCTCAACCGACCCGAGATCATCCAAAAGGCCTACCTCGGCCAGAACAAGCCCCTCTACTCCATGATCCCCAACGGCATGGCCTACCAGGCGACCACCTTCAAGACCCTCGGGGACGGGAACGTGGCCAAGGCCGACGCCCTGTTGAAGAAGGCCGGGTTCACCAAGGACAAGCCCTTCGCCTTTGACCTCTGGTACACCACCAGCCACTACGGCGACACCGAAATCAACCAGGCCGAAGTGATCAAGGCCCAGTTGGAGAAGTCCTCCCTCGTGAAGGTCACCCTGAAGAGCGCCGAATGGGCTACCTACAAGACCCAGTGGAAGAAGAAGCAGATGCCCGCCTACCTGTTGGGTTGGTACCCCGACTACATCGATCCGGACGACTACACCGCCGTGTTCACCCGAACCGAAGACTCCAAGGGCAACGGCGTGTACTTCTCGAGCCCGGTGTGGGACGACCTGTACGCCAAGGAAGGGGCCAGCGTCGACGCCAAGGTCCGGGGCGATGCCTTCAAGAAACTCCAGAACCTGTGGATCCAAGACGTTCCCACCATTCCTCTCTGGCAGGGCGACCTGTTCGTCTTCACCAAGAAGAACGTCGGTGGCGTGACCATCGGACCGACCCTGATTTTCAACTACAATCAGCTGACCTTGAAGTAAAGCCACTTTCCCTAATCAGGGAAAATCGCTAGGATGCTGGGGAACCTTCCTTTGGGAAGGTTCCTCTTTTTTTTTCTACCCTTTGGACGGTCCCTATGAAGAATCTGTTGCGCTACCTCGGTATGCGGCTCCTCCTGACCATCCCCATGTTGCTCATTCTGCTGACCGTCGTGTTCATCGTCTTGCGGGTGATCCCCGGCGACCCGGTGTCGGCCATGCTGGGCGACCACGCCCCGGTGGCGTACGTCGCCGAGAAGAAGCACCAACTCGGGTTGGACAAGCCTCTGTTCGTCCAGTACGTCGACTACCTGTGGCAGTTGGCCCGGTTTGACCTGGGGCGATCCATGGTCCTCGAGGAAAACGTCCTGTCGCCCATCGCCGAAAAGCTCCCCGCCACCATCGAACTGACCCTGGTAGCCCTCCTGGTGGCCCTGGGCCTCGGGGTCTCCTTGGGGGCCTGGGCGGCCCGACACCGCCGGAGCGTGGGCGATTTCGGGGCCCGGCTGTACGGAAACATCGTGTACTGTATCCCGGTGTTCTGGATGGGGTTGCTCCTCCAGATGCTCTTTGGAGTGGCCCTGGGCTGGTTGCCGGTGGCGGGCCGGGTGGGCAGTCGGGNGATGACCAGTGATTTTGAGACCACGGGGTTTTACCTCATCGACACCCTGCTGAAGGGTGACTTAGGTTCCTTCGTCGACGTGGGTATCCACCTGATCTTGCCCGCCGTCACCCTGGGGGTCACGTTGTCGGGGATCTTCCTCCGGCTCACCCGGGCGAACATGCTCGACTCCTTGAAGAGTGACTTCGTCTTGGCCGCCCGGGCCCGGGGCCTCCCGGACCGGAAGGTCGTGTACGGCCACGCCCTGGGGAACGCCTTCGTCCCTGTCCTCACCATGCTCGGCCTTCAGTTTGCCGTCTTGCTCGCCGGGGCCATCCTCACCGAGACCACGTTCAGTTGGCCCGGGATGGGTCGGTTGCTTCTGGAGCGGATCTACCTCCGGGACTACCCGACCGTCCAGGGCATCATCGTGGTGTTCGCCCTGTTCGTTTCTGTGATCTCTCTCATCGTGGACGTGATCCACGCTCTGATCGACCCGAGGGTAAAATATTGAAGCATTGCGTTCTGCCGAACCATCGAAGGGGACACCCGTGACCCGGCCCCTGACTCCTGCGGGGCTGGTGGGCCGGGGGCTCCAGGCCTTCCAATCGGCTGGCAAAAAGTACGGTGCCGAGTGGTACATCCTGTTGATCGGGCTGTCCATCGTGGTGTTCATGATCGTCATGACCCTGGTGCCCGGGTTGTTCACGTCGTTCAACCCGTCGAACCAAGACGCAGGGCCCCAGTTATCCCCCCCCGGGGGCACCCACCTGATGGGCACCGACAGCCTGGGCCGGGACATTTGGGCCCGGATGGTCTGGGGGGCCCAGACGATTTTGGGGGTCGCCTTCGCAGCCGCCCTGGTGTCGAGCCTCATCGGCATCCCCCTGGGTCTGCTCTCGGGGTTTGTCGGGGGTCCTTTGGACCGCGTCCTCTCCCTGACCATGGACTCGATCTACAGCTTTCCCGGCCTGATCCTGGCCATTGCCTTCGCCGCCATGCTCGGCCCGGGGGTGATCAACATCACCCTGGCCGTGGCCGTCATCTACATCCCGACGTACTTTCGACTGGTCCGGGGCCAGACCATCAGCATCCGGGAGGAACTCTACGTGGAGGCCGCCCAGGTGCTGGGGGCCAAGCGCTGGACCATCCTGGGCCGGTACATTTTCCCGAACGTCATCGCCACCACCGTGGTCATCTTCAGCGTCAACATCGCCGACGCCATCATGACCGAGGCGGCCCTGAGCTATATCGGCTTGGGG
>JGI26470J50227_1000676_pt1 | contig 13363 bp, 26 predicted proteins | sample FreactTroBogLake_FD_50227 | JGI IMG/M metagenome (IMG submission 50227) | reverse complement strand
TCTGACGGCAACTGGCATCACATCGGGCTGGTTCAATACACACAAACAGCCGGTAGCGCCTACCCAACCTACGTCTACGTTGACGGCCAGTACTTCTCAATCGGAACGCCACCTTTCCCTCTAGGCAAAAACATCCAGTTGGGCAACTACAACACCGGTACTCAGGTCTGGCAACCGGCCACCTACTACATCGACGAAATTGTCGTGACTGGTGGGGTATCGGCGCTCGCCACTATCCAAGGCGAGGTGAAACAACGCTTCGCCGCCGGGTCACTGCTCAAAAACTCCATCGCCTCCGGAGACCGCATCGCCGAAGTGCTGACCATTGCTGGGTACGGCACAATCACCGCCGGAGCCCTAAGCGTCCCAAACTACCTCGTCGACGGCGCCACGTGGTCGGCAAGCAACAACGGCACGTTCTACGTCGCCGGCTTCCAGAGTGACGTGACCAACTCCGCAGCTCTCGACCTGATCCAACAGGTGACCGACACGGACATCGGCTCGTTCTACCAAAACCCCGACGGCACGCTGGAGTTCGACTCACAGGTGTTCGACTACACGGCAAGCAAAAATGCAATCCCAAGCGGAGCCAACGTCTGGACAGACACCGACACACAGACCGGCACCACCTTTACGTACTACCTCCCGGCTTCGCTTTCCATACTGCGAGACGACGCCGACCTCTGGACGACGGTCAAAATCACCGCACAAAACGGAACGGTGCAGACCTACGAAAACACAGCCAACGAACCGCTATACGGATACTCCACGCTGACCAAGGGCTCGACAGTCCACGTCACCAACGAGGCCGCCTACCAGACCGCTGTCTACCTCGGAAACCTCTACCAATCACCAATGCCCCGAGTACAAACGCTCGAGCTCCGATCGGAAACAAACAACGGCGCAAACCTCGTTCAAATGCTCAACTCGTACATCAACGACGAGGTGCTGGTGATTAGAAACGAAAACGGCGCCGACGCCTCTGGTAAAATTAACCTACGCATGGTAATCGAAAGCGTGCGCCACGACTTTAAAGCAGACCCGGGACAATGGCACACAGAGTTCACTCTCGACCCATATCCCCTGCGAGGACAGAACCAAACGACACCGACGTACTTTATGATATTTGACGACCCCACCTACGGCAAATACAACACCACCAACGCCTACCTCTAAGGGAACCGCATGCCATACAACCCAACAGCCATCAACCCATGGACAGTCGCCCAGCAGTTCTACTCCGGCGACGGATCCACGTCGGCTCAGTACAACCAGCTCGTCAACAACCTTTCGCTGATGTACGCACGTCCGTACGCACAAGTGACAGCAACGTCGGCAACCACGGTGTCCTCGGGTGGAGCGTTATTCATTCCCGGCCAAAACCCAACGACACTGTCAAACAGCCCATCATCGCTCGCCGGAACAATCACGTTCGGAGTGGTCAACACGTCGTTTTACGGCTTTACGGTTCCCCTGACTGGAATGTACCGAATCACCCTTTGCATCTCGCTACCATCTGAAGCAACGTCGACCACCTACGGCGGAACCATTGTCGGCTTCGGTGGAGCATCGACCAACAACTGGTCATACGGCAGCCGAACCACCACGACTAACGCCACCGTGGCGACAACCTCGGTTCAGTCTTTCCTCGTGCCAATGTCCGCTACCGGAACCACCGGTGGCTACCCGACTCAGGTCTACTTCACTATGTTGACCACCACGACTCAAGCTATCTCGGTCAGCACGCCACCGTCCTACATCAACGGCACGTTCGCCCAAATCGAATACTTGGGCGCCTCAATCGGAAACATCTACTAAGGAGAAGCATGACAACACCAGCACAAAACCTCGTCGCATGGGCGCACTGGTTCCAGACCAACCGGGCACACGTCCTCTACACCGAGGGAGCACAGCGCATGGAGGCAATCGGGCAGTGGCCACTCCAGCTCCCAGTCTCGTGCGACTGCTCGGGCTTCGTGACGTTGCTCTGCAACCTTGCCGGGATCCCAGACCCCAACGGTCAGCACTACAACCACACCGGCTACACCGGCACACTGCTTGCCAACCCAGCCAACCACCACATCCCAGCCAACCAAGTGCAACCCGGCGACCTTGTTGTGTACGGCCCGGGAACCGGAGCCCACACGGCAATCGTCATTGAGGTGCATGGCCCCGACATCATGACCATCAGCCATGGTGATTCCAATGGCCCAAGCTACTGCTGGGTCAACCCACCGACCACGGTGCCAGACAAGGGCGTCGCAGCCGACGGACGCAAGCCACAAACGTTCCTGCGACTGAACCAAGCGCAGCTCAAGCCCTGCCGACCGGTACCGGCCGCATGATAGCCGTGAGCCTAAACACCTCCAACTTCTGGGTGCAGTTCCTTGCATCCGCAGGATTTGTTGCCGGCTTCCTTTTCGCAGCCGCTCGATGGATCCACAATCTGCTGACCAAATCCGTATCAGAAAAACTTCAAGCCGAATTGATTGAAATTAAGAAACAGACCGTCCCTAATGGCGGTGGCTCCCTGAGAGACGCCATCGACCGAATCGAAAAGAAACTTGACAACCTCGAAAATGAAGTATCTCGACACCTTGGCTTCCATGAGGGTATGGAAGCAGGCAAAAAAGATTAGCCACTGGGATTTCCACCCGGCGGTCAGATCAGGAGACGACCGCACGCTAGGTGAAAAGGCGGCCGACGCCATGAGACACGGCATGGGAACGTGGACGTTCATCATCGCCATGTTCTTGACCATGCTGAGCTGGGCGTATTACAACAGCCACGTCAGCAAGCCGTTCGACCCGTTCCCATTTATCCTGATGAACCTCATGCTCTCCGGGCTCGCCGGACTGCAAGGCGCAATCCTGCTGGTGGCAGCCAAGCGAGCCGATCGAATCTCGTCCGAACTCGCCAAGTATCATCTCGAAGTAAGTGAGCACGCCAACGAGGAGCTCGCCGACCTGAAACAACTAATCCGAGACATGGCGCACGTCATGACCGAATTAGACAGCATCAAAGAAAAGCCGTAATTCCCCTATGGTAAAATAAACAAAGACCCCAAAGGAATCCAATGTCACGACTTTCTGGAGCATTCGCTTCCAATGCCACCGGCACCGTCACATACATCTACGAGCCCGGCACCGTCCAAGGCGCAATCGAGACGGCGACCGTCTGGGCCCAGATACAAACCGCAACGCTGGAGTCAGACTTTGAAACCGCCAGCCTTGCCGGAGCGATTGAAACAGCGCAGCTCACCGCAGACACCGAGACCGGGCAACTGGTCGTTAAACTAGAGATACTTCAGGAGGCGCCATAATGGCCACACAAACCGTCAATGAGGGAACCACCATCAGGTTCTACACTTCGACCCCATTCACGTCCATAAGTGGCACCGTGGTCGACCCCGACATAGTTACTTTCCAGTACGTCCTGCCAAACACCTCGCCGGTGAGCTTCACGTACACGAACGGCTCAGGGGATCCCACCCACACAATCGTGCGAGTGAGCACCGGCAACTACTACGCCAACGTCGACACCACCGGACTGGCTGGTAACTGGACATGGCGCTGGGCAGGCAAGCCCGGGCCAAGCGGTCTCGACACAACCCACACGGCCGTCGCCGTCGAGGGAGTGGTGACCGTATTAGCAAATGACATGACAGCGTAATAAAAATGCGTTAGTATTTCCCTTGGGAACCGAACCCCAGAGGAGACAACATGACAATTGACCTATCAGAGTTCCGAAGCGCACGTGGCCCCAAAGCGTGCAAAATCGGCAAACTTGTTGAAAAGTTGAGCAAAGAGGACACAGAGAAGTTCCAAGCTGCACTTGAAGCCAAGGATATAACGTCGCTGGCAATCACCACGTGGCTCGAGATCAAGACCGGACAGCGCACACACCAGAGCACGCTACGCCTCCACCGCACAGGCGGATGCAACTGTGACTGACCTCAGCGAATTTCAACGCAAACCCCGACACCGCCTAACCCACCCCCGAGGCTTCGAGCCCGGAATCCAATGGGATGGGCGCACCGGATCCATCACGGCAGAGCTCCCCGACGAGCCCGACCAAGCCGTCTGGGATGTGCTGATTGCAGACTGGGGATTAGACCCAGCCCGAACCCAAGTGGTCGACGGCTCGCTTCAGATTCGAGCGTGGGATGCACCAGACCCCGAGACCGGAGGACTGCGCCGGCTCAAGTATTACCGAGCCACAATCGCCCCACGTACCGATCACCACGACAGAGCCGACGTTGACGCCCTGTGCGAAAAGGTTGAAAGGCGCAAACCAGCCAAGGCGCCAGACCGCCCGACCACCGAGCAAGGCTTCCTTGTTGTCCTAAGCGACTGGCAGCTAGGCAAGAGCCAAGAGGTTGGAGGAGGCACGCCAGAGACGACAGAGCGCATTCTGAACGCACTCGAAGCAAGCGTCCGGCGCTACAAAGAACTAGTCCGCATCGGGCGCAACCCGGGAGTGGTCTACCTGATAGGACTTGGTGATTTAGTTGAGGCCTGCTCGGGCCACTACGACATGCAGACATTCGTAAGCGACCTGACCGACCGGGAGCAAGACAAGCTGGCTCGGCGCCTGATCCTAAAAGCGATCGACTCCTACGTCGACATTGGAGCCACGGTCGTCGCCATGGGCGTCCCGGGCAACCATGGTGAAAACCGCAAAAATGGCAAGGCGTACACGAATCTTTTGGACAACCGTGACTACGCAGCATTCGAGACGGTCGCAGAAATCACCGCCGCCAACCCGGAGCGATACCGCAACGTCCACATCCCCACCCAAATCATCAACAATGACGACCTGACCATGGTGCTGGACATTGGAGGAGTGCCGACGGCATTCGCCCACGGCCATCAGTTCCGATCGGGAGCAAACAGCCAAGCCAAGCTCGAAAGCTGGTGGAAAGGGCAAGCCCTCGGACGCACACAAGTCGCCGACGCTGAAATACTCCTGTCCGGGCATTTGCACCATTTCGTTGTGAGCGAGAGCACCGGACGAACCGTCATACAAGTGCCAGCCATGGACGGCGGCTCACGCTGGTTCACAGCCACCAGTGGAGCGAGCTCCGAAGCCGGCATGGTCAGCATGCTGATAGGTCAAGAATTCACACGCCGGTGGTCAGACCTCCTCATACTGTAGAATTAGAGCCTCTAGTGACCCGGCAGACGGCAAACCGCCCGACGTTGGCACTCGAAACTTATGCACCGAGCCACCGCACCATCGTTGGGAAACGAGGGTCGAGGGTCAGGTGAACCAACCGAAAGGCAAACATGAACTCAACCATTCGCAACATCATCCGCACCGCAGTGCCAGCCGTCGTAGGCGCCGTCGCTTCGTGGATCACAAAGGCAAGCGCCCACCTCACACCTGCAGAGACCGCAGTGGTGTTTCCAGTCGCAACGACCATCTACTACTCCGCAATTCGCACCGCCGAAAACAAGTTTCCAAAGCTCTCGTGGCTCCTCGGCGCATTACCAGTCAAGGCTGAAGCACACGTCGAAGCCGCCGTCGCACCAGCTGCACCAGTAGCCCCACAGGCCTAATGCCAGTAGTGAAGCAACCAGTTCCGGGCGACATTGTCTTCGCCCACAGCAATGGAATCGTCGGTCGAGCAATTCGCTTCGCCGAACGACTTCGGTGGCGCAAGGGATCCCACTGGAACCACGCCTGCATAGTTAGCCGAGTCGACGACAAGGGCGTCGCCTACGTCATCCAAGCTGATATTCGTGGAGTCAACGAAGCACTGCTTGGCAGCGTCGGCGAGTACACATTGCTGGAGCCACCATGCGACCGGGTCAAGGTGCTCGAGTTCACCAACAATCAGGTCGGCTCGAAGTACGGACTGCTCTCCATCGTCTCAATCATGATCGACATCCTGACGCCGGAATGGTTCCCAGCCATCCGGAGAGACGACACTTGGATTTGCAGTGCGGTCACCGCAGAGGCACTTCGCTACGCCGGCTGGCTCCAACCATGGGGAGACATCTACACCGTGACCCCGAGCCAGTTATGGAGTGCGCTCGAATCTGCTAACATTTAGAAACGCCTCGCAAGAGGAACGTGTTGCTCCTCAGCTCACGAATGGATCCCCGGTGGTCGAACACGGCGCCGGGGATTTATTCTTGCCCAACTGTCCAAAAATAAAACAAAAACTTTCTATTTCCCAATGTTTTCAAGGGTTTTCAGGGTCGTTAAAAGTTGCGTTGTCCAACAAAAAAACAGTACGCTGGTGACACAAGGGCGCAAGCCCACAAACAGAGGAGCAACAATGAACAACACACACACCAAAAAAGCAGTTCCAGCACTAGACAACAACGGCTACCTGATTGGGTACTCGGTCATCTGCATAAACATCGAATGCGACTGCGACATGGATTACTTCCACACCCAGCAGGAGGCTGAGGACTTCGCAAACAAGGCAAACGGCGTGCCACCAACACTGACAGTCGCAGACATCGTCAAGTGCTTCACAGACAGCCGATACGGCGGATACGGATACAGCGCCGGCGGTTCATGGAATGCAAAAATCGCCGACGAGGTGCTACTGGAGTACGCAGCCAAGTACAACTGGACATACGAAAACCTGTTCTACTTCGTCAACTCACGCCACGGTCGACACTACATGGACGCATGCATACCAGAGGCAACCAAGTTTGACGTGCTCGACAACTGCCGGCTCTGGAACCTGATTCCAAACAACGACGCTCACCAAAGCGTAATGGCAGGTGCATGATGAAAGGCATCTGCACCACCTGCGGTGATTACGAGATCGGGTACCAGCTCGACGTAGCCACGTTCATCTGCGACCCCTGCGCCAGCGCAGCGTGGATAGAGGAGCTCGTCCTCGAGCACCGCCCGGAGGATCACCTCCCACTACCAGAGGACTACATCCGCAACACAAAAAAGAAAGAGGAGACCAAATGAGATGGACTAAAGAGACCGGCACGTTCACCATCACGTTCACGTGGTGGAACGACAGCGAGAACGAGAACGCCGTGAGCCACCTCGACCAACTAACACACGAACTGGACTTGGCGCTAATTCGCAACGCCGACGGCCACACAATCACATGGGCAAAGGATCCACAATGACCGATACCAACCTGCAAGCACTGCTCTCCATCAAGCTGGAGGCCGACGTGGTGAAGTTCATCGACCAGCACGTCAAGGCCGGGCTCTCTCTGCGAGAGGTCGCCGAAGTGATCGAGGAGGAGACCGGAATCACCATCTCCAAGAGTTCTGTGTACCTTTGGCTCATGTCACAAGGCCGCAGTAAAGTAAAACCAACCAAAAAGAAAGGGAACAAATAACCATGGCAAGATTTAATCTTGACGACTACGTCGACGTGGCAGAGCGCATCGAGGAGTTCTACGACCGCTACCCCAACGGCAAAATAATCACCAACCTGCTCAACGTGGCAGGCTGGAACGGCAAGCAGACCCAGTTCATCGTGCAGGCAAGCCTTTACGACGGCAACGAGCTGCTCGCCACCGGGCTGGCAGAGGAGAGCCTCGGCGGATCCGGAGCCAACCTCACCGCAGCGTTGGAGAATGCAGAAACGAGCTCGATCGGCAGAGCGACCTCGAACCTCAATTTCGCAACCACACGGTCAGGCCGGCGCCAGCGTGCCACCCGACAAGAGATGGAAAAGGTGGCCCGGGCTGAAGCCAACCCAGCCATCAAGCAAATCACGGACATGCTCCGTGCTAAATTCGAACTTGCGGCAGACCGTAAAGCCTTTATCGAGGCAACGGTAGGACGCAACGACGTTAAGGGAATCAGCAGCCTCTCCGACGAGGAGACACGGCTGGTGCTCGACGCATTACAAATCAAGACAGATAAGGAATAATCATGAGCAACACATACACCATCGTGGGCAACCTGACCCGGGATCCCGAGCTGAAGTGGGTCGCCAATGGCACCCCAGCAGTTCGCTTCTCAGTCGCAGTAACTCGCAAGGGATACAACGACAAGCCAGACCACACGTCGTTCGTCAACTGCTCCGCAATCGGCACGATTGCAGAGAACGTCGCCAACTCACTCAACAAGGGCAACCGAGTAGTGGTGACCGGGCGCATGGAGCAACGCACGTGGGAGAAAGAGGACGGCACCAAGGGCGAGATTTGGGAACTGCAGGTTGAGGCCTGTGGCGCCGAGCTCCGCTTCAACACGGTGACCATCCCCACCCAGCACGCAGCCAAGCCAAAGGCCGTCAGTCCAGAGTTTGAGGACGTGTTCTAATGGCTGCGGCCAAGGTGTCACTAGCGGTCGAGTCAATCCTTGCGTACTTGAAAACCAAGCACGCCGAGAGGACGTTCGACGCCGAGGCGGCCAAGGTGATTTGGAACGGATCCAAAGCAGCCAAGCTCGAGGAGCTGACGCAGACCCAACTGCTCCAGTTCGCCTTGATCGACGCCTACAGCCAGCGTGACGAGATAATCACGTACATCGAGCAGGTCATCAGCACCCAGAATCCCAACCGGGAGACACGGCGCAAGATAGACAAGAAACTCCACCTGCCCAAGTAATCGCTGCCCCCCAGCGATCAGAACCGCCCGAGACTCCGCACTCGGGCGGTTCTTCCTTTCCCGGGGAAAATCCTTGACATCACCACGCCCAGCCGGTAGTTTCGTGACAGCGCAACAAAGCGCCAAACAGAGGAGCAACAAAATGAAGTTCAAGCACAAGAGAGCAGCCATATGGATTCCAGCACTGACGATAGGAGCACTCAACTTTGTTGGACGAGTGTTCCAACTCCACCAAACCCCACAGCACGCCGTCGTCAGTTCGTTAGCGTGGATCGGTGGGTTGGCACTGTTCACAGCCACCTGCATCTGGGTGGCCTACCCAACCCGGCACTGGACAACCAAGCGTGGCGATCGCAAGCGAGTTGCAAGGGCAAAGTAACCGACTGGTTCTTCCCAGAGACCGCAGAGCAAGCCTACCGGGCACTCGACATATGCGTCGGGTGTCCGGTTCGGGTTTCATGCGCCCACTACGGACTGCACTACGAGCTCGACGGCGTGTTCGGAGGCATGACAAGGCGCCACCGGATCAGATGGCGCAAGAAACTCAACATCAAGGTGAAGCCACCGGAGTCACTGATTCAGATCAGACCGTAAGGCTACAGAATCGGGAGCCGTAAGGCTACACATTGGAAAAAGCAAAAAGCCGAAGCGTCAATGACACCCCGGCTCCGATGAGTTCCCTAGAAACGCACCACCATGGCACGTCAAACCCAAAATCAATCTAGCGTGTCTTCGGGCTCCTCGAGCAGCACGCCCATGGTGAAGTAAGCAACTCCCACAAGAGCCAACAAGGGGATGAACGCAAGGACGCCGATCACTGGCAGGCCTCGCAGTACTCAGGATTCTCCAAAGAGCACGCAAGCGACTCCTCGGCAGTAAAGGCCCGGGTCGTAGCCACGGATCCGTTGGTGAAATCAATTTCAAAAAGTTCAGCCATAGGAGCATCAATTCTACCAAAATGAGACGACTTGCGGGGCCACTCGGATTTGTAGTAGAACTCTCCGTAAAAACGAGACGGACAGACAGAGCGGCCTGAGTAAATCATCTACCCGACGCCGCTCCCGGAATCAAGCAAACAAACCAACAGCGACGCCGGCCCAAGGCAAAACCAGCCAAAGCACAAAACCCGGCTAAAACCAAAACAAACGCTCAAAAGGCAAAGATGAATTAGCCTCGAGGTGATGAAACCGAGCACCGAGGACTACAAGGACGACAACGACGGCTTTCTCAAGCTCCTGCTCAAAATCTGGTCGAGCCAACTCTCGGTGAACTCAAACACGGCACGCAAAGAGCTCTTCATCTACCCAGCGCCAGACCAAGAGATAGCCCTGACCCTATTTGACCATTGGGAGAAGCTTCAGCACTGGCTCCCGGGCGTCTGCGACTCGTGTGGCGAATGGCACCTGCAGCGCATCGAGCTCCCCTACGGATCCCACGCTCATTTGTGCCCTTGGTGCAGAGACAAGGCAATCCAGATATTCAACCGCCAAGGCTGGCCCGAGGCGACGTGGTACGAGGGAGAGAAGTGAAGCGATCGAGAATAAACCCGGTGAGCGCCAAGCGAGCCAAGCTGAACCCAATCAGAGCGTCGTTCCGCAAGCGAATCCTCGAGGAACGCATGGCGTGCGAAGCCCGCATAAGAGGCTGCACCATGATGCCAACCGACGTGCATGAGATTAAGACCCGGGCCCGAGGTGGATCCATAATCGACGAGCACAACGTGCTGGCCCTATGCCGCAGTTGTCACGTATTCATCACCGAGAACCCCGGGTGGGCCGTCGAGACAGGATTTGTGGTTCACAGCTGGGCGACCGAAGCCGACATGCGAGCAGCGCAACGAGCCCGGTTCAAATTCACCTACAACACAAACACAGCCATATACCTCGAAAGCGACAAGGACGAGGACTATGACTTCTAATCAGCTCTTCCACGCCGGCAAGTGGAAAGACACTGAACTCGAAAAGGACTTCCAAGACCGAGTGGCCACGCACCTGCGCTTCAACGGCTGGAGGGTCTACGCCATTGCTGACTCACGCCGGGCGTCGCTCGCTGGATACCCAGACCTCACCTGCTGGCACCCAAAGCAAAAGCGAATCATGTTCTGCGAGCTGAAACGTGAAAAGGGTCGAGTGAGCGAAGCGCAGAAAATCGTGCTAGCGGAGCTCGCCGAGATAGCAGAGACGTACCTCTGGCGCCCAAGCGACTGGGATGACATCGTTAGAATTGCAAAAGAGAAGCCATGAGCAAAAACGCCCAGCGAATGATTAACGACGCCAATCAAGTGAGACGCACACTGGCGGTGGTGAACGACGCAGTCCTGACGGCACTCGCCAAGCGAGCCGGCACCCGGGCCACCAGCGACGCCACGTCCGGTGATGGAATCAAAGCCAAGGGTTCCGTGTCTGATCCCACGCTGAACGCAGTCGTCAAAATCATGTCGGGCAAAGGCGTACAGGATCCGGTCTGGGATACGTGCAAACAGATAGCTGAAGCACTCAACGACATGGCCCGACTCGCTCGGTCAATCGACGCTCGAGTCGCTTACCTCACCAGCGAGCACAAGCCACGTGAACTTCAGATTCACCACTGCGAAGCGTGCGATCGAGAAGTCGCCGGCACGCCAAAAGACCGAATCAGGTCGGGATACTGCGAAGCCTGCTACCACCGGTGGCTGCGCAAAGGACGCCCATATCGCCAGACATTTCGGCAAGAAACTCAAAAAAACTTGTAAATCCCAGCAATTGCAACGCTTTTGAGGGTCGCAAATGTTGCACTGTCCAACAAAAAAACGGTACGTTGTTGTTACCGGGCGAGAGCCCCAGACAGAGGAGCAACACAATGGCAGTAGAACTAGGCATCAAGGGAACCTTCCCAAACAAAACACACCAAGATGAATTCCTGAACATCATCGAAACGGTGATTAACAACTGGGGTGCGCTTCCAATCGGCGGCACACCCGAAGTAACAAACCGCATCAAGGCGCTTGCAAAAGCAACCGACCTCGACTTCAAGTGGCTCAAGAGCAAGGTAGTCCGAATCGCCGGCATCATGCGCTCAGACCGAGACTGGAACCTCTAATGCAAAACTGCCAAAAGAAAACCCTGCTGCTGACCGACGACCAAGTACTCAGACTGCGTGACCTCATCAACCCAGAGGTCACGTGGTTTGAGGAGTCCGAGCTCGAGACCCCAGCAGAACTGCTCGACCTCCAAGCCCAGCTCGTGGAACTCGAAAAGAACCCCGGAGCAGGTCACACAGGTCACATGGTGGTGAACGAGGACGGACTCGGGTCGGTCAACGTCTGCTGCCAATGCTTCAACGAATGCGAATTCGAGCCGGAGCAAGAGGTAGGCCGCCTGATCGACGGAAACGGCGACACAGTCCCCTGCTACATCTGCGGAACCGACATCGGTTAAACTGGATATAGGCAAGAGGAGCCCACCATGAATGCACCAACCCTCTGGGATGCACCACCGCCATATCAGGCGCACAGCACCACCAGCAAGCAAGCTGCCGAGCAGATCCGCCCAACGGCAGGCACACTGCGAGCCAAGGTTCTAACCCTGCTCCAGTCCGAGGCACTGACCGACGAGGAGATAGCCACCCGGCTCAGCCTTTCGGGATCCACCGCCCGACCACGCCGAATCGAACTAGTCCGAGCCGGGCTGGTCGAGAGCACCGGCACCAAACCGACCGCATCAGGCCGCCAAGCGCAGGTCTGGGTAGCGGTGAAGCCCACGAACATTGGACAACATGAGTAAAGCCATCGCCTCGATCGTGCTGTCAGCCTCGATGCTGATAGCAGGACACGGCAACAAGCCAGCACCGGTCACTACGACGACCACGGCACCCACGACGACCACCACACTGGTCAGCCCGGGAGTCATGGCAACGTGGGCCAAGGTGGCTTGGTGCGAGACGAACAGCAACTGGAAACACCAAGGTGCGATGTACGAGGGTGGACTGGGCATCCTTGCATGGAACTGGCGCCACTACGGCGGAACCAGCTACGCACCGCACGCATGGCAAGCAACCCCAGCGCAACAAGTGCTGATAGCGGTCAGGATCCAACACGGACTGCCAGCACCCGACCAAAACGGCACCTGCGCCGCTTGGTAGAGTAAACAAAGAAAGAAAGGGAAACATGACACAACTCACAGCCGTCAGCCTGTTCGCAGGCGTGGGCGGATTTGACCTCGCCATGGAGCGCAACAGCATCAACGTCGTCGCTGCCGTCGAGATCGACAAGCACGCCAGAGGCGTACTCGAAAAGCAATTTCCAAACACAAAATTATTCAACGACGTTACGGAGGTAACAGGTGAACAACTTAAACAAGCAGGATTCGTACCAGAGCGAGGCATCATCACCGGTGGCTTCCCCTGCCAAGACCTCTCGGTGGCTGGCAAACGTGCCGGTCTTGCCGGGAAACGCTCCGGCTTATATTGGGAGATTATTAGACTCGTGGACGAGCTGGCACCTGCCTACATTGTCCTCGAAAACGTTCCCGGGCTTCTTACGTCAAACGGAGGACGAGACATGGGAGCCGTCATCGGTGCGCTGGTTGACCGGCGGTACGGCGTCTCATGGCGTGTGCTTGACGCTCAAAACTTCGGAGTCCCCCAGCGACGCCGTCGAGTCTTCATTGTCGGATGTGCTGGAGACAACGGGGCCGCATCTAGCGAAATACTCGCTCTCAGCGAAAGCCTGCGAGGGGATCATACGCAGAGCAGAGCGCCGAGGCAAGAAACTGCCGCCAATGCTGGAGAAGGCACTACTCCAAGTCTCCTCACAATGCGAGAGGGAAGTCCAGGGGGGGG
>JGI26470J50227_1000675_pt1 | contig 13367 bp, 19 predicted proteins | sample FreactTroBogLake_FD_50227 | JGI IMG/M metagenome (IMG submission 50227) | reverse complement strand
AAAGATAGTCCTGCTATCGTAACAGGTAAAGCTAAGAATAATAAAGATGCACAAGATTACAGCATGAAGTTTTTCTCTGCTGATGAAGCTGATCCAATCGGTAAATATACACAACCTAAAGAATATTCAGTTGATTTATCTAATAACGGATATCCACAAACTGATGTTAAAGAAGATGGTGTTGAATTTCGTGGAGCAGGTGCAGCTACTAAAGCNCGTAAATCTCGTGGTCCATTAGTGTAATGGTAGAAAGTCCCTGTATAGGAATATGCCGTCTATATGATGGTATATGTGCAGGATGTAATAGGACAGTGGATGAAGTTGTAGAATGGTATAACATGNCCAATGAGGATAAACAAAAGGTTATAGATAGAATAAATGAACTACGCACAATTAGTTACTGAGATACAGGACTACACAGAGAATCAGTTTACAACAACTGATATTAATACGTTTATTACCCAAGCGGAACAACGTATTTACAACTCTGTTCAGTTACCTGCATTACGTAGAAACTCTATAGGTACAATGACGGCAGGTGTTAAGTATTTAGATAGTCCTACTGATTGGTTATCTACATTTAGTTTAGCAGTAATTGATTCAAATAATAACTATACGTACCTTTTAAATAAAGATGTTAACTTTATTAGAGAAGCATATCCTGATGGAACAGATGTAGTTGATTGGTCTAAACCTCAATATTATGCAGTGTTTGATAATAATGCTTTTATAGTAGGTCCAACACCAGATAAAAACTACACAGTAGAATTACATTATTTTTATTATCCTCAATCAATTACTCTTGCAGGTACATCTTGGTTAGGTAATAACTTTGATTCAGTATTACTATATGGTTCTTTACTAGAGGCTTATACCTATATGAAGGGTGAATCTGATGTATTGGCTGAGTACCAAAAACGTTATGATTCTGCAATGGATCTATTGAAACAACTTGCTGATGGTAAAGATAGACAAGATGCTTACAGAAGTGGTCAAGTTAGGATTCCGGTTAGATAATGGCTATATACCAAACCCAATGTTCTATCTTTAAATATAATTTACTTAGCGGATTAGAAGACTTTAATGCACCTAGTCCTTATGTTTACAAGATTGCTTTATATACATCTAGTGCTAGTTTGAGTAGTTCAACTACTGTTTATAGTGCAACTAATGAAACATCAGGTACTGGTTATACAGCAGGGGGGTTAACTTTAACACCATCCATAGGACTTGATACTACTAATAATGCTGCATACGTAACATTTAGTAATGTAACTTGGTCCCCTGCAAACTTTAGTACGGCAGGTGCTTTGATATATAATAGCACTACAGGAGCCGCGGTTGCAGTTTTAAATTTTGGGCAGACTATTACAGCAGTAAATACTTTTACAATAACATTCCCAACAGCTAGTTCTTCGACTGCTGTTATAAGGATAAATTAAGGAGAAATATATGATTTTAGAATCAAAAAACGGCTTTGGGGATAATTCCGTAGCTACATTAAGTACAAATGTTAACTCAGCAACAAATGTTGGGATTGAAGGTAAATTCCATGTTGTATGCCGAGATAAAGATGGTAAATTAAAGTGGGAAGAAACTATTGAAAACCAAGTAGTACAAGTTGGTAAGATTTTTATGTTAAGCCAATTACTACAATCTTCTATCTCTTTAGTAGGTCCATACTTAGGTTTAGCATCAACAACAGGTACTACTGTTACAGCAGGTTCATTTGTAACTAACGCAACATACCAAATTCTAACTGTTGGTTCAACTAACTACACATTAATCGGTGCAGCTTCTAATACAGTAGGCTTAACATTCGTTGCTACAGGCCCAGGTACAGGTACAGGTACAGCGACTTTAGTAGGTACATTCTCACCTACAGATACAATGACATCACACGCTGGTTGGACTGAATTTACTAACTATACAGTAGGCGGTTCAGCAGTTCGAGGTACAGCAGTATTTGCAACACCTACAGGTAACTCAAACGTTAACCCAGGTTTAAACGTTGTAACAGCCGCAGCCTCTTCGATTACTTATTTAGTAACGGGTGCAGGTGGTCAGATTGGCGGATGTTTCTTAATTACAGGTTCAGGTGCAGTTAATACTCAATCATCTACTGCAGGTACTTTATGGAGTGCTGGTGCTTTCAGTACAACTAAAATTACAACAGCTGGTGATACAGTAGCAGTAACATACTCAACAACAGCGACAAGCTAAGGGGTCTTTAAATGGCTCTCCAGCTTGCAGATAGAGTCCAGGTATCCGCAACAGCAAATACTACAGTAAGTTTTACACTGGGTAGTGCTGTAGCGGGTTATCAATCGTTTACCACCGCGGGTATAGTAAACGGTAATACAGTATTTTATGGATCATCAGATAGTACCAACTGGGAAATTGGTATAGGCACTTATTCGTCTACAGGTCCTACATTAACCCGTACTACAATTTTATCTTCAAGTAATGCTGGTGCAGCCGTAACTTTCTCAGGTACTCCAGTTGTTTGGATTGATTACCCTGCAGAAACATCTATATATTCTCCAACTTCAGGTGGATTAACCTCAGGATATGTTCCATACGGTAGTGGATCAGGTGTATTAAATACATCATCTAATTTTACGTTCAATGGATCAACATTAACTACACTTGGTAACTATAGTCCATCAACATGGGCTACCACGGGATCTTATGTAGCAAGCGGACCTTATGGAGGTGTAATATCTTTTGTTAATACTAGTGGATCTAGCGATGGATTCTCATTAGCTTTAACTGGAACACCTTCACAATTAAACTTCTATTATGGAGCTTCTGGTGGATCAGCTTCAGGTGTGGCAGCACTTACTTCTGTAGGGGCATTTAGTACAAGCTCTAATATTAATGCAGCGGGTTATATTAGTACAAACCCTAGTAATCAAGGTCAAGTAAGACTTACACCTTCAGGTAATACAACTAACTCAGGCTATGTATCTTTTTTTGATACTACAAGCTCTACACGTTTAGGATATGTAGGATATGCAACTATTGCTGGTAATGGTACATTAACGCTTGCAACAGATGGTACTAATGCCCTTAACTTCTCTACAAATGCTACTCTACGTATGACAATAACTTCTGGGGGTAACGTATTACTCCCTTATGGTGCTGGTCAGTTTATACAAGGTGACTTTGATAATGCTACTGTAACTAGTAGAACACAATTTCAAACACAAACTACTAATGCGACTACAGGTATTTATGCAGTTCCTAACGGTACTTCTGGTGCAGCTTCATGGCAAGCAGCTAATAACTCATCTCTAACTAATGCCTCTAAGATTCTTATTGCAACCAACGGTACAACTGACGTTCAATTAGTTTCAGGTATTAACGGTGCAGGTACATATTTACCACTATCTTTCTATAATAACGGCTCCCAACAAGCTCAGTTACAAACAACAGGTACTTGGACTTATACTGCTACAACTCAATCAGGTACATCTAACTTATCTCAAGCTTCTGCTGGGTTTATGAACTTTGCTGCTAGATCAGTAGCTGGTAAATTAACACCAACATGGAGAGGTCCATCAGGTTTACCGTATTATGCTCAAGCTGGTATTGGTAATATGCAATGGCAAGAATTATATTCTCCAGGTAATACGACATCTAACTTATCTGTAATTCGTTGTAATGCTCCAACAACAACGGGTACTTTAACATCTCGTACTGTAGCTTCTACTAATACTTTAACTCGTGCTAGACGATTAGGATTTGTAAGCTCAGCAACAGCAGGTAACTTTGGATATGAATATGAACCAACTGTAGCTCAATTTACAGTAGGTGACGGTTCTGGTAACGGTGGATTCTATTTTGTAGCAAGATTTGGTATTTCAGATGCAGCTACTGTATCAGGTGCTCGTATGTTTATTGGATTAACCTCATCTATTGCAGCACCTACTAACGTTGAACCTAGTACTTTAACTAACGCGATTGGTATTGCACAATTATCAACAGATGCTACTCAGCTATATGTAGTTTATGGTGGTTCTGCAGCTCAAACAGCAGTGGCCGTAGGTACTAACTTTCCTGCTACAGCAGCTTCATCAAACTGGTTCGAGTTTATTATGTATGCTCCAGGTAACTCACAAACTACTGTATATTGGCAAATTAATAACTTAACTACAGGTAATACTAACCAAGGTACTTTAACTGCAGCGGTAGCAGGTACTCAATTACCAGCAGCTTCGACTTTCTTAGCACAAAGAGCCTGGAGATGTAACAATGCTACTGCTCTTGCCGTTGGTTTAGATATTGGATCAATTTATATAGAAACTGATATATAGAAGGGTACCTAAATGTTTGGGTTAAATGTATTCTCACAAGCACCCTTTGGATCGTTAGCTCCACCTGGTCAGATATATGCACTAGCTATATTTGAAAATACAACTTTAAATGATGTTCCGGGTAACTATGTTTTATCTACTGCAATATCTTTAACAGATAATACTAAATTAAATGATTCAAGCACTCAATTATCAAATTATCTTAATAGTTTAACTGATAATACATCAACTAATGATGTGCCCGGTAATTTCATATTATCTACGGTAATAACAATAAGTGAGTTTTTATCAGCATTAGATATTAATTCTGTAGGGGATAATTACCTAGAAGCGTTTGTTGAAAACTTATATGTTGCAGATTTAAATACTACACAGACTAACTTCTTAAATAGCCCATTATCAGAAAACTTATCTCTTAATGATTTAAGTACTCAATTATCTAACTATTTAGAATCTCTTACTGAGAATGTAACTGACGCTGATACACCTAGTATATTATTTAATGCAGCTTCAGCAATAGTAGAGTTATTTACTTTATTAGATATAAATAATGTCGGTGATAATTACTTAGAAGCGTTTGTAGAGGCTTTATTTAATGCAGATTTGAATACTACACAGTCTAACTTCTTAAATACGCCTTTATCAGAAAACGTAAATTTACTAGATATTCCAGGTAATTTTAATATAACTACAGCTATATCTGTAACTGATAATACAGGGCTACAAGATATTAGTACCCAGCTATCAGCATTTTTAGAAGCAGTTTCTGAGGCAACAACAGTAAATGATCTAAGAACTATACTTGCTCAATTTACTCAAAGCCCTAATGAAAACTTTACAGTACTAGATTTAACTAATGTAGGCGATGCATTCCTAGATTATGTAATAGAAAATTTTGGTGTAAAAGATGTACTAGTTATAAATAATAATTCTTATTTTAGCCCTCAAGATGGACTTGTTGCTGCNGATACTCCTAGAATTAATGCACAATTTGCAGAATCAATAAAAGAACCGTTATATAGCTTAATTGCTTTTACAGTTACTCGTGGATGGCTAAAAATCAATGATAATCAAGTTGCTAATTGGGCGCCTATCAATGATGCTCAAACGGCGAATTGGACAGTTATTGCAGTAGTACAAAACCCGAATTGGACACCTATTGACGATAATCAACCAGGTATATGATATAATAAAACTAATTAAAAAGGATTAAAAATGGCATCAACCTATACCCCCAGTTTACGTATCAACTTAATGGCCACCGGAGACCAATCTGGTACATGGGGCGCAACTACAAATACTAACTTTCAATATATGCTTGAAGAGGGCATTTGCGGAGTTACAGCTGTTTCTTTAGCCGGACAAACTTCACCCTATTCTTTGACTACTTCTAATACGGGCGCAGACCAAGCTCGTAGCGCGGTACTTCAATTTACAGGTGGTATTGCTTCTAATTTTACTGTTTATAGCCCAGCAAATACAGGTTCAGGCCTAGTTCCTAAAGTATATATAGTAGCTAATAATACTACAGGCGGATACTCTATTACTATGCAGATTGCTGGTGGTTCTGGTACTGGAGTTACTATTCCTAATGGCCAAACATATATTGTTTATACAGACGGTACTAACTATTTTTATGCATCTAACTATAATTCTACTTTTGTAACAATTTCTGGTGGTGCTATTGATAATACTACTATCGGTGCTTTTACCCCAGCAGCTGGTAACTTCACTAATTTAACANCTAATAATAACGTTGTTTTAGGTAATGCTACTACTGGAAGTTATACAGGTTCTATTTCAGGAACTACTTTAACTATTACTGNAGTTTTATCAGGTNCCAATNCATTAACAGTAGGAGATATAATTACAGGAGCAGGTATTACAACCGGAACGTATATATCAGCTTTTGTTAGTGGTTCGGGAGGTACAGGTACCTATACGGTATCTTCATCACAAACTGTTGCTTCTACTACTATAACAAATTACACAACTACAATAAATTTAGGTCAGGCATTATTTACACAACCTGTAATATTTACACAAGGTACTACTAATACCGGATTAACTAAGGCATCTGGTGGTATACAAGGCACTGCAGTCGTTGCAACTACTACAAATACAATAGCAGCTAGTTCATTAGGTGGATTTGTAGAATTAACAGGACTTGTAACTTATATAAGTACATTACCTAGCCCAGCTACTTATGCAGGTGCTAAATTAACTGTTTGGAATAATTCCTCAGCAGTTCAAACTCTTTCTACACCTTCTGGAGCTTTTTCTGGAAGTTTTGTATCTGGTAGCCCTACAACGTTTTCAGTAGCTATACAACAATCAGTTGACTTAATTTCCGATGGAACTAACTGGGCAGTATTAATAGGATCAGCATCTAATAATATTGTTAATCCTGGTGGTTGGTCAGTAACTCCTTCGGGAACAAAAATATATTTTAACTATAATGGTACTAACGTAGCTAGCTTAGATTCAACAGGTAACTTAATAGTTAAAGCTGCTGTAACTTCATTTGGTACTCCATAATGGCAACTACTGTATTAGGAAATGGTACAATAACATTTGGTGATGGCACATCATTATCAAGTAACGTAATTCCATGGTCTACAAATGTAGCAAATCACCCTACAAAATTAAGTCAGTATACAAATAATCTAGGTAATTATGGAGGATGGTTATTACCAAGTCAATTTAGTGGCTCTGCAACATTAGGTAATACTATNAGTACAGTTGAATTTGCTATGACTTGGAATGGAACTACAGTAGGGCTACAAGCTATTAATTGTTATTGTAACTGTAATTGCTAAAGGTAAAATAAATGGCAACAAGTCAAATTTCTACAGTATTAACATTTGGTGATGGTACTTCAATACCCTCTGCTAATATCCCTTATGCTAATATTAGTAATGCACCTACAAAATTAAGTCAATTTACCAATGATTTAGGTAATTATGGTGGGTTTTTGGTATTAGCAAATATAGATCAAACTCAAAATGGCGGTGCTTGGGAAGGGGGAGCATGCGGATTACACTTTCAAGTAGTTGGTAGTACTGTATCTGTAATTGTTGATAACTGTAATTGTGCATGTAACTGTTAAGGATAATTAATGTCAGTACAATTAGGAAATGGTATTATAACGTTTGCAGATGGAACTACTTTAAATAGTGCTAATATCCCCTATGCAAATTTTACCAGTGCGCCAACTCAGCTTAGTCAATTTACTAATGACTTAGGTAATTATGGTTCATTTTTATCTATAGCTAATGTTAGCTATGGTGTAACCTATGGGGGTGGTTTTTCTGGATCTTCAGGTGCTAGATGGTATTGGGGTTTAGGATGGAATGGATCAAAAATAACTTTAGTTAATAGTAATTGTAACTGTAACTGTAATTGTTAAGGAGAATTAAATGGAATTTTTAGCGTTATCGACAAATAGAAAAATATTAGAGAATGTTATTACGATTAATGATGATTTGTTGTCATTAAAAATTGTTGATAATACTGCTCCAGATATCCCACAAGTAACACTTACTGGNAGTTTTAATTTATCAGAATTACTTGCAAATAATTCTCAAGATCATGGATGCATTGCACTTATCCCTCAAGGAATGAATACAGATTCTAAATTTCTTGCTATAGAAACAACTCAACTATCACTACCTTCTAAAACAGGTGTTAATTTAAGTTTAAACACGCCTGATACATTACCTGGTAAACAACATGCGGGATCTCCATTTTCAGTTATAAATAAATTATATGGTACTTATGCATTTTTATATATCTTAACTCCTTATAAAGGATGTTCTAAAGAAGATGTTATTTTTATCTATCGAGATACTGATAATGCAGAAATTACTATAGATAATCAAAAAATAGAAGGTGAGAAAATTAATTCTCTTAAAGCCTTTTTAGATACATGGTTACCAATTACTATTGAGGGGCCTGATACTATTGCTGCTGGCGTAAAACAAGTTTATACAGTAACTGCTCCAGCAAAAGCAATTGTCGAGTTATCTGCAGATATTGGTGTTATTAATAGAAGCCGTATTTTAAATGGTGGTAACTTTGTATTAAATACAGAAAGTTTAAATGCAGGAGAAGTAATAACCATTAAATCAGGTTATAAATACTGGGCTGGAGTATCTACAAAGACTATTACTCTATCATAATGGAAAATATAATTTCAATTTGGCCTACTAATTTTATATTTGAACAAAAAGCTTCTGAAGCTACCCCAGAGTTTTTAAAAGAAATAATTGCTATTGGCGAAGAATATGAAGCTATGCATCCTGAAGCTCATGTACCTGTTGCTATGCGTAAGTCTAATATAGAGACTACATATAATTTATTATCTGATGAAAGACCAGCGGCACAAATATTTAAAAAGATGATTAAAGACCGTATGACTAGTTTAGCTATAGTTGAAGGTTTTTATAATCCAGATAAAGTTGTATTTGAAGGAAGTACTAGTTTACGTAAGTTTGCACCGGGTGAATATGCTAAACCGCATAATCATAGAAGTGTAGATTATGTTGCAGTATTATGGGTAGATTTAGAAGTTACTGACCATGCTAATAATCCCACACATCAAAAATTAGCTGGAAACAGATTACATATGATTGACCCTATTGCTGCAAGAAGTAGATTATTAAATCATAAAATGTGCTGGCCAGTAAGTCCTGTTCCGGGTACTTTTGTTATACATCCAGCTTCTGTATATCATACTTCTGAAATGAATATAGGCAATAAGGATACTATAGCTCTTGTTACTAATATTAAAGTGGCAGAAACTGTTAGAAACTACGTGAAACTATAATGGCAAAATTTAGAATATCAGCTATTAAACCAATTACTAATGAAACTGTAGTATTTTGGTACGATAATATGTCTTCTATGGTTTTTAATGAAGATGGAAGTATTATAGAAGTTAAAGGAGAAGGTAAAGAATACAAACCTTTCCCTGTCAATACAAGTAAAAATAATCCGGCAGGCAAAACAAAGGATATTAAAACTTTAAAGATCCAATTAGGTTTATCTTGCAATTATGAGTGTACTTATTGTAATCAAAGATTTGTGCCACATGCTGATGAAACAACTAAAGATGACGTTACTCCTTTTTTAGAAACATTACCAACATGGATGAACGGTGATGGAACAGATTTAAAAGTAGAGTTTTGGGGGGGTGAACCTTTTGTATATTGGAAAACATTAAAACCTTTAGCCGAAGGTATTAGAAAAAAATATCCCGATGCTCAATTTACTATTGTAACTAATGGTACTTTACTTGATTTAGAAAAAAATCAATGGCTAGATGAATTGAAGTTTAATGTCGGTGTATCTCATGATGGACCGGGTTATCATGTAAGAGGTTTAGACCCATTTGATAACCCAAATCAATTAAACATGATTATGGATTTATGGAATAGACTTGGTACTAAAGGACGTATGAGTTTTAATGCCATGATACATAAAGATAACCCAAGTCGTGCTGCAGTTAGTAAATGGTTTAAAGATAAATTAGGATTTGATGTACCTATAGGAGAAGGTGGATTTATTGATCCCTATGATGAAGGCGGTAAAGCTGTCTGTATGTCAGACCAAAGTAATCATCTAGAATTTAGAAATAATGCCTTTAATGAAATTAGAAAAGGTGAAGTTAAAAATTTTGATATTATTACTACTAAAACAAAAAACTTTATTAATTCTATAGTAAATAGAAGACCAGCATCAGCATTAGGACAAAAGTGTGGTATGGATGACCCTAGTAAAATAGCAGTAGATTTAAAAGGTAATGTACTGACTTGTCAAAATACATCTATCGTAGCTACAAGTTTTAATGGAGAAAGTCATCATATTGGACATGTATCGGACTTTGAAAATATTAAATTAAAAACTAGCACTCATTGGAGTAATCGTAAAGAATGTCCAAATTGCCCTGTATTACAAATATGTCAGGGATCATGTATGTTCCTAGATGGTGATATGTGGAGTTTAGCTTGCGATAATGCCTATTCAGATAATATACCTTTCTTTATGGCTGGCTGGGAGATATTAACAGGAACTATTCCTTTCTATATAGATGGACCACAAGCTGAAAACAGAAAAGATATTATTGGTGCTGTAAATGGTATACCTAAAACTAAAAAAACAATACCTATTCATGCAATCTAAACTTGTATTTTTATTACTATGTTTATTTAGTTCTTGCTATGCAGGAGATTTACCTGACCCTAAAAATACACCAGGTTCTACTAGGTCTGTAACTACGCAAGAAGTATGTACAACTAAAACTGACACGGTTAGAAATGTACCTGACTCAGAAAAGAACCTAGTATTTCATACTTATGGACTAAGTGGTAACGATAGATCAGTGTGTAAAGAAGGTTATGAAATAGATCATTTAATTAGTTTAGAACTTGGTGGAGATAATTCACCAGCTAATTTATGGCCCCAAAGTTACTGNGGTAANCCTTATAATGCACATGTTAAAGATAAGTTAGAAAACGANTTACANCGAAGAGTATGCAAAAATGAAATGACTTTAAAAGCAGCTCAAGATTGTATTAGCAGTAATTGGACTTTATGTTATACCCAAACTTTTAAATAGGAGAAATATATGAAACAAAAACTTAATGAATTAAAAGATTTTTTAATCGTAGTATTATTATTTGTATTTAGAGTTTTAGTTAGATGGTCAGAAGCTTTGCTTGATGAAGCTCATACCGTTGTATATGCATTAGATGTTGTAGTTAATAATGAGCTAGTAAAAGAAGAAGCAGTTGTTAAGGCAGATCAAACTTCAACACCACCTACTGCCTGAATCCTAATAGGAGTTATTTCATTGGGATTATTTAGTTTTAACTGGCTATTAAGCGTTTTACCTACATGGCTACCATTATTAGTTATGGCTGTAGGGATTGCGTTATTTATATTTGAATGTGTTGTTGGCTTTTTTAGTACTACTGCGGAAGGGCCTAGGTTTATATTAAAGTGTTTTGCATTAGCTGTATTTGCCTATGGTGCATATCTTAAAGGTAGACAAGATACATTATTAGAATATAAAAAAGAAATAAATAAAATTAAAGTAACTCAAGCTGCAACTACATCTAGGATTAAAGTAACATATGATAAACAAATTAAAACAATTAGAGCTAAAAATGAAGCCCTTAAAAGTCAAATTAATACTAAAGATAATGCTAATTGCGAGCTTCCTGAATCTTTTATCAGGTTGCACAACGACGCAGCTAAGGACTGATTTTCCTACTCCACCGGGGGAATTGATGTTATTACCTTCAAAGCTGCAAACGATACCTAATAAAGCATCTTTAGATAAGGCAGAACAAACAATAGTAGACAATTACACTGCATATCATGAGGTTTCACAGCAATTAATTGATCTAGAAAATTGGATAAAAGAACAAAGTAAGATAAAATGATTACAATTCTAAAACACTTAGTAACAGGCAAAGACAATACTACCCATGATATAGCGCGGTGGTCTTGGTTGGTTACTACATTAGTAGTAATTTCTGGGGCTATATATGATGCTTATATTGGTAATATGTTTAATATTAAGGATTTTGCTCAGTCTATTGGGGTAATAGCTGGTGCGCATGGTGCTGCAGTGTTAATGAAGAAAGATACAGAACCTTATAATGAAGGCAAGTGAAAATGCTATTGAAATTATCAAACGATTTGAAGGATGTATGTATCACCCTTATCGTGATGCTGTTGGTTTGTGGACTGTGGGTTATGGCCANCTTATTGGGGATGGTAAGTCATTGCCTGCAGGATTTAATAGAACTTTTGAACAAGCTGAAATAGATGCTTTACTTCTTGAGGACATTGCTAGGTTTGAACGAGAACTCAATATGTGTCTTGTTGTGCCTATTACCCAAAATCAGTTTGATGCTTGTATTAGCTGGGCTTTTAATTTGGGCATACCAGAGTTCAAAAAATATATAGCACCTATGATTAATGGGGATGATGATCCCGAAGAAGTAGCACAAGAAATGGTTAAGTTCCATTTTGCAGGAAAAAATAGTTTAAACGGACTTGTTGAAAGACGTCAAGAAGAAGCACAACTTTATTTAAAAGACTAATATGCCATTAAGTAAACTTAAATTAACAGCCGGTATTAACCGAGATGAAACTAGCTTAGCTGCTAAAGGTAGCTACTATGATGGTCAGTTAATTCGCTTTAGAAATGGATATCCTGAAAAGTTTGGAGGATGGACTGTAGCAAATACTATTTCTCCATACCAAGGCACTGCGCGAACTTTATATACTTATACTACATCTGATGGTAACTTATTAGCTACTATTGGAACTCAATCTAAAATATATGTATTTGCAGGTACAACGTTATACGATATAACACCTATTCGTGCCACATTTACTCATTCAACTTCACCTTCAACAGATAATATATTTACCATCACTGCAAATTCTAATGTAGTTACAGTTACTATGTTAGGCAATGGGGCAATTAATGGCGACTATGTTAAATTTAGTGGCGTTACTGGAACTGTAGGTGGCGTTAACTTAGCTACTTATCTTAATGGTATTTCTTTCTTAATATCCAACGTTAATGCAAGTACTGGTACTTTTACGATAACTATGACCCCACCCACTGCACCAACAGCAGGTGCTACGAATGTAGGTGGTACAGCGATTACTGCAGTGTTTCAAATTAATAGCGGTAACTCTTTAGTTACACAAGGTTATGGTTGGGGCACAAGTACTTGGGGTCGCAGTACATGGGGATCAGGTTCTACTACTGCTGTATATGATCCAGCACGATTTGTATTTATGCAAAACTTTGGTAATGATTTAATATTTAATACTACATGGGATCCTGTAGCTCAAACCGGCGGTATTATATATTACTGGACTTATAACAATTCATTCTCTAATGTGGGTGTACCTTTAAATACAACATCTGGTGCAGTGGCAGTTCCTCAAGAAGTAACAAAAATACTTTTTAGTTCAACAACTGGTTTCTTAATAGCATTTGGTTGTACCGCATATAACGCA
>JGI26470J50227_1000674_pt1 | contig 13383 bp, 18 predicted proteins | sample FreactTroBogLake_FD_50227 | JGI IMG/M metagenome (IMG submission 50227) | reverse complement strand
CAGTGTTCTTGGTCTCGGTATTCTTGGAGCGGCTTTTATCGCTGAAAGAAGCAAGCATTTCGTACAGACTCTGGATCAGAACTGTGTTGTCGCTTATGATCATGATGGTAATAAAGTATACGATACAGAATGTTTTGATAATTAAAATTAATTAATTATATCTCATTATAAATAGTTAGTACCAGATTTGTTCTTTGATGTACTATTGTTCTTTGCTGCTATTAAAATTAAGCGAGTCACATAAGGGGTTAATTCCTGCAAATAAAGGTATGAAATATACCATAAAGAGAAAGGAGGCGTTGGTATGACTAAAAACATTTTTGTTATTTCTGACACACACTTTGGTCATGAAAACATCCTTAATTTCATCAATAATGATGGCAGTAAGGTTCGTGACTTCCATGATGTTCATCATATGAATGAGTATATGATTGAACGTTGGAATAAGACTGTCAAGGATGATGATATCGTTTATCATCTGGGTGATGTATATTTTGGTAAGGGCCACGAAGTTCTTAATAGGCTTCGGGGGCGAAAGCGTTTGGTCCTTGGTAATCATGATAATGCCAAGAGCTCTTATCTTCAGGATAATTTCCAGAAGATTATGCTATGGCGTGAGTTTAAGGATTTCGATTGCGTTCTTACGCATGTTCCGGTCCATGAAAGTTCTCTGTATAAGCGTAAGTTTAACCTCCATGGTCACGTGCATCATGGCAATCATCGTGGTCTAATTCAGGATGAGCGGTATATTAATTGTTGTGTTGAAGTGAACGATTATATGCCGAAATCTATCGAAGATTTTATTAAGAGTAAGCGAAGGAAATAATAATGAGCGATGATTATAAGCAAGGTTATAAAGACGGATTTAAGGATGGTATTGCGTTTGCCCGAGTTGAACCGGCAGACCATAAAAAGTTGAATCCATGGGAGGGCGCTCGAGCACAGACGACAACTAATGTTTGTATTTTATGTGGCATAAGTTTTACAGATGCTCTGGGTAACCCAATTGCATTCGGATATGTATGTAATAATCCACAATGTCCGACCACTGGTCGCCGCCCAGAATTACAGCGTCTAACTTGACTTCTACGTGAAATAGGGTATAATATGATTATTGGAAAATACGAGGCGATATGGCTTGGTTGGGATCGTTGGAATTTGTTTGATCGTGGATTTCGATTCAATGGTGGCGGATATATGTATGGTGCCAGGCCATATAGCTATTTTCGTTTAGGTCCAATTAAATTCATGAAGTACATGAGGTGAAGTGATGAATGTAGATTTAGATTATGAACTAGTTACTGGTCTGTTCAAATCAGTATTAGTTGAAGATTATCGAATGAACCTTAAGGAAATTCGTAAGCTTCAAAATAAAGAAATCCTTCCTGATTATGTAAAGGAAGATTTGATTTATAGTCTACGCCTTGCAAGTGCAATGGAAACTCTTATGAAGTATTACTTTACTTCTGAAGAGGCCAAACGTATTATCAATGAGGGGATTTGTGATGAATAATAAGCCAACTGTTTCTTATACCTTTTCCTACGCGTCAAATGGTTATGGAAATGTCGGATTTCCTGACGAATATTACAATTTGACTTTTGATGGAACTGATATTACAATTGATATGATGGTACTGCAGTTCGAGAAGCTTCTTCGTTCTGCTGGTTATGAGTTTAAGCATGTTGAAGTTGTTAAGTCTGAGAGCTACTGATTAGTTATTATCTTCAGGCATTTTATTTTTCGTTTACCAATTGATTTAACCTCTATAATATGAAAGAGAATGAAATGATTAGTCGTATTTTTGGTAGCTTTCTCGCTTTGGTAATTTATGGGTTTCTGATGAATCTTTACAATCCCATTGCCACTCTTATTACTGGGCAAGCTGCCGGTAATCAGTTTGCCAATAGCGATGCAGCTTATCTGACAACAATGTATACGTTTTCTCTGTTTAGTGGAGCGAATGCTCTGCTTAGTATTGCTTTGTTCATTGTTCTAATTGCGATTTGGGTTAAGCCTACCAAGAACTTCTTTGTCGCCATGACAACGGGCGCTCTTGCTTTGGCAATCTTTGCTTATCAGCCCAATCGAGCATATGCTTACGTTGATACTGCTGATAAGACTGAAGTTTATACTATTCTTCCCAATCAAACAGCTTTCTGGGTCCCTGATGTTGGTGCGAACAAGGATACTCAGTCTCAGTTCGAAAGTGAAGATTATTATAATGAGCGTAAGATTGCTTCCAAGCGTTTCGTTATTCCCCATGCCAAGTTGAGCAATACTGGCGGGTATTATGGTTGGGATTATTATGTCCCTACTGGTCGTCTGTATATCGTGGACCGTACACCTTACTCCCATGAATGGGTAAAGTCGCGGGATCGTGGTAGTTCTAACAGCGACCAGTCTTTTCCTTGTCAGTCCAAGGATGGTCTGAATATTACTGCCGGTGTTAGTATTGCGGCTAGTGTTAGCGAACAGGATGCGGCCAAGTTTCTTTATAATTTCGGTGTTCAGCAGCCGAAGGGAAACTCTAGCGATCCAGTGATTATCTTCCAGAGCGTTTATTATGGCCGTAGCCTTTGGGCGGTAATGGACGATGTTGGCCGCAAGAAGGTTCAGACCTTGGTTTGTAATGAAATTGGTCGTCGCACTTTTGATAAGGCCAATGAAGATTACGTGCCAATGATGGACGACATTGAAAAGAATGTGAAGGCCTACTTCAAGAACTATGGTATCACCATTAACTTTATTGGTTGGGCAGATACTTTCGAGTTTGATAGTGAAGTTCAGCGTACAGTTAATAACTTCTATGAAGCTGCCAAGCTTGGACCAGTTATGGCAACTCTACAGGCAACTGCTCAGCTTGACGTTCAGCGTGGTCTGGCTAATGGTATGGATAAGCATGGTCTGCCTATGTTTGTTTCTCCAGGCATTATTGAAGGGCTGATTAATCTTGTACCGAAGGTAGCTGTTCCTTCTGCAAAGTAATTTCTATAAATAGTGGCGGTCATACAAAGGAGCGCCACTATGACAATTAGAAACTACGGTTGGAAAAAATCAGTACCAGATCATAGAGATTATAAATTAAAGACTGTTAACCCATCAGTTTATAAAAATCTACCTGCCTCTGTTGATTTGAGACATATCATTCCGGAAGTATTGGATCAGGGTCAGTTAGGTTCTTGTACTGCTCATGCTTTAACTATGGCGCAAAGAGTTGCCAGAATTAAGCAGGGTCTTCCTGATATGAGATTATCTCGTTTGTTCGTTTACTATAACGAGAGATTAATGGAAGGAACTGTTAATAGCGATGATGGCGCGCAGATAAGAGATGGTGCCAAAGTGTTGGGTACTTATGGCGCGCCAGTGGAAGCTGATTGGCCTTACAATGAAAATCAGTTTACAATTAAACCTTCTGATCAATCATACAAAGATGCTATTCAGGATGAAGCAAGTCAATATATGACTGTTGAACAGACTGAAAACGAAATTAAAATGTGTTTGTATGAAGGTTATCCTGTAGTATTCGGTGCTAACATTTACGAAGAATTTGAGGGCGATACTGTTGCCAGAACTGGTATAGTTCCGATGCCAAATCNAAATTCTCAGTCAGCTGGTGGTCATGCTATTCTNATTGTNGGATANGATGACTCAACCAGAAAATTTACTGTTCTTAACAGTTGGAGCGATAGTTGGGGTGACAAAGGTTATTGTTATTTTCCCTATGAGTATATAACTAATGCCGACCTTTGTTCTGATTTTTGGACTATTAGAAGCATTGCTCCCACAGATACAAATCGTAAAGTTATTATTCCTTAAAAAGAGGTTTGTTATGCGCGTGATTATTGGACCATATCCTAATTCAATTCAACTTTATAAGTGGTTTGATAAGTGGATTGAATATAACCACAATCAGCCATGTTGGGAAATTGATGATAGTGATTACACTTGGGTTGATAAGCTGATTGAAAAGGGGGTAGACTCAATTCAATCAGTTTTAAACGCAACGATCAATAAGATCAATCGCCCTCGCAAAGTTAAGGTTCGTATCGACAAGTATGATACTTGGAATATGGACCACACTCTTGCTTACATTATTCTTCCTATGCTCAAACAGCTTAAGGAAACCAATCACGGATCGTCTCATGTTGATGATGAAGATGTTCCAGAAGAGCTACGTTCTACTTCTGCTCCTCCCAAGAAAAACAAATGGGAAACAGATGAGTTTCATCACAAGCGTTGGGAATGGGCCATGAATCAAATGATTTGGGCTTTTGAACAGATTCTTGACGAAGATGAAGGTCGTGATAATTATTATGATAATGATAAGTTGGATATGGGGAAGTATACCGAATACAACGCCAAGGTTCAGAAAGCTTTGATTCTTTTCGGTAAATATTTCAGATCACTTTGGGATTGATTTACAATTATCAAAATGCCATCTTGCTCCATAATAATATTTGTTTAATTTTGACCAACCAATAAGATAAGTGTAAGGAATTAACATGATTCCTATGATTAAAAATAGTATTTATACATTTAGAGGTTTGTGGGATTAATGAAGTATCAAATTCTTCTCACTGAGAAAGTAGTTGAAGAAGCTGCTCAGGATATGATTGATGGCGGCGAACCCAACAATGGGTTTTCGAAAGTATTGGCTGCTGGCGCGGAATATAAAGCAGCCAATATGACTCCTTTCTATACATATGACTACGAAAATAATGATATTTTTGTGTATGCAAAAGAAACTTTTGGAAAAAAGTTGAACTAATTTATCGCGTCACAATATAAATAATTCTAGTATCGCCTAATGGGATACTAGAATCAAAACTCGCTTATAATAAGGAGAATGAAATGTATAACGTAAATCACACACATACTTTTGCAGATCTTGCCAAGTTTGATAAGTTTTTTGTCGGTTCAGACAAGTTTACATCAAAGATGTTGGAAACTATCGACGCATTATCCAAATCTGCAAACGCTCCCTATCCTCCCTTTAATCTCAAGAAAGTTGACGACAACAAGTATGTTGTTGAACTTGCTGTCGCTGGTTTTGCGAAGCAGGATATTGAACTTACACTTGAAGATAACAAGCTTATTATTAAGGGGGAAACAACTCTTGATACACTCACTAACGACGGAATTGACGTATCATACTTGCACAAAGGCATCTCTGATAGAGCGTTTACTCGTACCTTTTCTCTGGCTGACAACGTAGTTGTTAATAATGCCGAAATGGTCAATGGACTATTAAAGGTATGGCTAGAACATATCATTCCGGAGCATAAGAAACCTCGTAAGATTGATATTGCTGAGTCTAATACAAAAACTAAGTTGGAAACGCACAAGGCTAAGTCTTAACCCATATGGGGCTGGGGAAACTCGGCCCCTTTTCTTTTAAGGAGATATAAATGTTTTTTCCTCGTTTTCTAAATTACATTGTTGAAAATTTGACTAAGGTTGTACGATACCATAAGGCAGTGGCAGAATTGAATAATCTTTCTGATAGAGAACTTAATGATATTGGTATTACACGCGGTGAAATTTTAACTACTGTTTATTTTTCATCACTAAAAGAAATGGCAGAAAGAATTCCTTCAAGAGCGTTCTGAAACCATAAATATTATTATGGTTTCTAAAGGAGGTTACTATGTCATTTTACACTGATGTTATTAAAAAAGATAATAGATTCAATTCGACGCAAACAATTAGAGATGTTTCTTTGCTCGAACCAGGCACAAGAGCGGCAGTTGCAAAGCTCATAGTTCTGGCTCATGAAGCTGGTCATGAACTTAAAGTCGGCGAAACTTATCGTTCGCAGGCTCGTCAACTACAATGNTTTAAAAACGGTGCGACTCAACTTAGAAAAGTTGGTTGTCATGGTTATGGCGTTGCTTGCGATCTTCAAATGATAGTTAATGGTAAGTATGATCCAAAGGGTGAAGATTACGCATTCTTTCAAGACCTTTGTAAGAAGGTTGGATTAATTTCCGGTATCGATTGGGGAACGCCCAATCAAAAGCATACTTTTCATGATTGGGATCACGTACAAAGAGTGCCTGTATTCCGTCAAAATGCATTATTTGCTGGTACTTGGTATCCTCCAGTTGATTATGACCCTTATGCCGATATGAAAGAACACGGTATAACCTGAAGTATTGCTTGATTAATTGAACTAATTACACTATAATACTTGATTGAGGTGGCGTCTGTGGGCATATGCCGGACGCTTTTAAGGAGAAATTATGTTTTACACGAATGTATTTCAACGTGGCGACAAAATCTACATGCGCGGATTTGATAAAGGTCTGCGCATTAATGATGTTGTTCATTATAAGCCTTACATGTTCATCAACAAGCAGAACGGTAAGTATAAAACTCTTGATGGCAGAGCTGTTGCAAAGTTAGAGTTCGACAGTATTCGAGAAGCCAGAGATTTCATTCAGAAATATGAAGATGTTTCTAACTTTGAAATTTTCGGGTTCAATAATTTTCAGTATACATATATTTACGACACGTTTAAGGGCGACATCGATTATGACCCTCTTCTCGTAAATATTGGCACAATTGATATTGAGTGTGCCGCTGATGAAGGATTTCCTNATATTCAGAAGGCCGATAAAGAAATTACGGCAATTACAATTCGAAATCGCAATAAGAACTTTGTGTTTGGTTGTGGCGATTTCACGCCTTTGGATGGNAAAACTTATTATCTTAAGTGCAANGATGAACACGAACTTCTTCAGAAGTTTTTGAACTGTTGGCAGGCTCTTGAACTTGATATTGTTACTGGATGGAATATTGAGTTTTTCGATATTCCCTATCTGGTAAATCGTATTCGTAATTTGTTCAATGAAAAGGAAGCAAAGAAACTTTCTCCTTATGGTATTCTTGATGAAAAGACAGTTGAGTTTCGTGGTAAGGAAAATCAGAGCTTTTCGCCAGCGGGTATTTCCGTCATGGATTATTACCAGTTGTATCGCAAGTTCACTTTCGGTAATCAGGAAAGTTATAAGCTAGATTATATTGCTCAAATTGAATTGGGCGAAAAGAAAATTGATTATTCTGAATATGGCAACCTTCTTGATCTTTACAAAAATAACTTTCAAAAGTTCATTGAATATAATATTCATGACTGTGTTCTTGTCGAGCGTCTTGATGATAAGATGAAGTTTTTGGAACAGGTAATGGCACTGGCTTATGATGCCAAGGTCAATTACAATGACACAATGACAACTGTTCGGCCTTGGGACGTTATTATCCATAATTATCTGCTTGATCAGGGAATTGTTATTCCTCAGTTTAAGAAGCAAAATGATTTTGATAACCTGATTGGTGGATACGTCAAGGAACCTAGGCTCGGATTGAGTAAGTGGGTGGTTTCGTTCGATTTGACATCTCTCTATCCAAGCTTGATTCAACAATATAATATAAGTCCGGAAAAAATGATAGACAAAAAAACTGTTAAGAAAATGATTCAAGAAGAGAAAAATAGAAGAGGTTTGATCTAAATACTCTGTAAAAGGAGTAAATTTTTATGAACTATTTAAAACAATATATTTTGATTATCAAAAGAGCGAAAAATAGAAAAGAAATAGATAAAAAATTATACGAATATCATCATGTTTTTCCGGTATCAATATATGGTCAAAACGATTTTACAGTTCCTCTAACATTAAGAGAACATTATATTTCGCATAAACTTTTATGGAAAATATTTCGTAAACGCTACGGACCAAAAGATGAAAAAACCAGAAAAATGGCCATGGCCTTTCATTGGATGATTTACGGAAAAGGCGATACTTATAGACAAAAAACTTTCAACAATTCTTATCTTTACGATTCGGCTAGAACCGCAGTATTTGAATCTAAAAAAGGAAAAAGAAGAGTTGATATGATTGGAAAGTCTTATTTCGGCGCTGATAAAAAAACTATACTTGAAGGTATAGAGAAAATGAAACGAAAAAAGACTGGTATGAAAATAAATTACCCTAAAAATAGAGCATCGGCGCCCTGTTCGAAAGAAAAATCAGAAAAAATATCCGAGCAAAGAAAAAGGACCAAATACAAATATATTAATATGAGTGATGAAGAATTTAATAAATGGTTATCTAATCAAAATTATTACGCTAAAGACGGCCGAATAAATTCTAATGTGACCAGAGCAATTAGGTGGAGAAATGAATATTTTAAAGAATTTAACTGATGAAGAATTATATACGCTGGAAAAAATGTTAGATAACATTCAATCTGAATCTTATGATAACTCTTTTATTTTTAAAAATAAAACAATACCAAAAATAGAAGGTTATTCATTGACAGCTAATGGGTGTTTATATAAAAATGATTCTCATGGTTTTGCAACAGCTCTTATGCAAAAAATGTTTGATGATAGGTCAAAATATAAAAAATTGATGATTGAGGCCAAAAAGAAGTATGAGAAAACCAAAAGTAAAGAAGATGAAAAATTAGTTTCTAGATATAATAATCTCCAAATGGCCAAAAAAATTCAACTCAACAGCTTTTATGGGGCTTTATCAAATGTTTATTTTCGTTGGTTTAATTTTGATAATGCAGAGTCTATTACTTCATCGGGTCAATTAACTATTAAATTCATTATCAATAAAATGAATCAGTTTATGAACAAACTCTGTAAAACAACAGATGTTGATTATGTTATTGCCTCAGATACAGACTCTATTTATGTTACCTTCGAAAAAATGATTCCCGAAAATGTGGACGAGTTGAAGGCTGTTGAAATAATTGATCAGTTCTGTGAAAAGAAAATTCAGCCTTATCTTGATGTTTGTTATAAAGAACTTGCTGACATGATGAGTGCTTATCAGCAAAAGATGCAGATGAAGCGCGAAACTATTGCCAACAAGGGTATTTGGCGTGGTAAGAAAATGTATATTCTCAATGCTTGGAATGTTGAGGGCGTGCAGTATGATAAGCCAAAGTTGAAGTTGTCTGGAATCGAGGCAGTTCGTTCCTCAACTCCGCATGCATGCAGAGAAAATATTAAAAAGGCTCTTGAAATCATTATGAATGAAGATCAAACTTCTTTGCAGAAGTTTATTTCTGACTTCAAAATTAAGTTCGAAGGATTGCCTTTCGAAGAAGTTGCTTTTCCTCGCGGTTTGAAGGGATTGAACAAGTACAAAGATTCGGCAGAAATCTATAAAAAAGGAACGCCGATCCAAGTCAAGGGAGCTCTACTGTTCAATCATATGCTCAAGAAGCATAATGTGAAAAATATTCCGCCTCTATCTGATGGAGATAAAATTAGGTTCGCATATTTGAAAATTCCTAATCCTATTCGGGATACTGTTATTGCTACTTCTGATCTATTGCCAGAGGAATTTAATCTAGATAAGTATATTGATCGTGAAATGCAGTTCAATAAATCTTTTCTAGAGCCTCTAAAGTCAATAACTGAAATTATTGGTTGGGAATCAGAGGAAAAATCAACTTTGGAAAGTTTCTTTGGCTAAACCGTAAACATTGACTATTGGGTGGAAATAATATATGATAGTAATTGATAATATTATGCCAGAAGCAGACCAACTTGCATTGGAAGATTTGATAATTAACAAAACTTCTTGGTATTTTGTTAAGCTTAAGGTAAAAAACGAAGATAACATTGTTTATGAAAACGCAGTGAATACTTCTCAATTCGTACACACTGCGTTTTCTGATGGGAAAATAATGTCCGATCGTTTTAATGATATGGTCAAAGTAATGTTTTACTTTCCAAAACCTGTCAAAGATATTATCAAAATAAAAGCTAACATAACGATGAATAGCGTGCACATGAGCAAAGATCAGTACGCTATTCCTCATGTAGATATGGAACGAGTTGGAGTTAAAAATTATCTAACTGGCGTTTATTACGTTAATGATTGTGATGGCGATACGTATATTTTTAATGAACAATATGATGGTATTAAAAAAACTAAGTTTACTCTGAAAGAAAAAGTTTCTCCTAAAAGAGGTAGGCTTTTATTGTTCGATGGTTCTTATTATCATGCTGGTAATAATCCATCTGGATCCGATCCAAGAGTTGTTATAAATTACAATTACATTTTTGAAGGATAGTAATATGTCTCTTAAAGAAAAGCTTATTAAGAACTCAACAATAGATTTAACTGCAAGCCTAATCGACAGTAAAATTTTCACCAAGAAGGATATGATTCCAACATCAGTTCCGATGATCAATGTAGCTTTGAGTGGTTCTGTTGATGGTGGAATTACTCCTGGTTTGACTATGTTGGCAGGTCCATCGAAGCATTTCAAGTCTGGATTTTCTTTGCTTCTCGCTTCGGCTTTCCTTAAGAAGTATAAGGATGGTATTGTGTTGTTTTATGATTCGGAGTTTGGTACTCCTCAATCATATTTCACGACATTCGGTATTTCTTTGGACTCTGTTGTACATACTCCAATTACGGATATTGAAGAGCTCAAGTTCGATATTATGACTCAGATCAAAAATATCGAACGTACAGATCATGTAATGATCCTTATCGATTCTATTGGCAATCTCGCTTCAAAGAAGGAAGTAGAAGACGCGCTGGATGGCAAGTCAGTTGCTGATATGACAAGAGCGAAGCAGCTTAAGTCTCTATTTCGTATGATTACGCCGCATCTATCTCTCAAGGATATTCCGATGGTTGTTATTAATCATACATATAAGACAATGGAACTTTATGCAAAGGATGTAGTTGGCGGCGGCACTGGATCATATTATGGATCTGACAATATCTGGATTCTTGGTCGTCAACAGGATAAGGAAGACAAGGAAATTGTTGGTTATCATTTCGTAATTAATATTGAAAAGAGCCGATATGTTAAGGAAAAATCAAAGATTCCAATTACCATTTCCTTTGAAGGTGGTATTAATCGTTGGTCTGGTCTACTTGATGTGGCGCTTGAAGGCGGTTATGTTGTGAAGCCAAAGGTTGGTTGGTATTCAACAGTTGACAGAGAAACTGGAGAAGTAAGAACGCCATCTTTCCGCGCTGGCGATATTGTGAACAATAAAGAGTTTTGGACAAATATGTTTAAAACTACTGATTTTGCTAAGTATATTGAAAACACATATAAGATGGCCACTGGTGCTATATTGGATAGTGATGATGAAACAACCGAGTAGCGTAAAATATGATTATAGGGTTGTTAAAACCGAAAAAGTATATTTTAAAAATATTTTGAAGAAGGACTGGAAATGGCGCTTGAAAATACTATTTTTTCGAATTTGGTGTTTAATGAAAACTACGCTCGGAAGGCCATTCCGTTCCTCAAAGGCGATTACTTTTCAAATCAATCAGACCGATGCCTCTTCGAACTCATCACTCAATATGTAATTACATATAATGCCTTTCCGACAAAGGAAGCTCTAACAATTGACCTGTCNAATAAGACAGGTCTAAATGAGCAGACTTTCAAGGAAGTTTCTGAATCTATTCAAAAGTTAGAGAAACATGAAGAATCAAATATTGATTGGTTGCTNGATCAAACAGAAAAGTTCTGTCAAGATAAGGCCATCTACAACGCGATTATGTCATCTATCCAAATTCTTGACGACAAAACAGGTAAAGCCTCGAAAGGGGCCATACCTCAAATACTCTCCGACGCTTTGGCTGTCTCGTTCGACACCCATATTGGGCACGACTTTCTCGAAGACTCAGAAAATCGATATGAGTTTTATCACACCAAAGAAGCTCGGGTCCCATTCGATCTTGAATACTTCAACAAAATTACGCAGGGCGGTTTGCCTAAGAAGACCCTTAATATTGCTCTAGCGGGATGTGTTCACCCTGATACTAAGGTTGTGATTAGATACCGGAGGGTTTCTTCTTAGTAATACCAATACGCCATTCTGGGTTATTCTTTATAAACTCTTGACGTTCTTCTTCAGTCTTGAGTTTACGGTTTATAATCCCATTTGTTATTGATTTTTTACCAGAAGCAGCACCACCTAACTTGCCTCTCTCTTTACGACCTTCTGGTGACATCCAATACTCGAACTGTTTATTATTACCTGAAGATACAGATGCTTTACCACCTAATGATGCTCTCTCTTTACGACCTTCTTCAGTTGACCAATAATAGAATGAGTTAGTGTCACCTGATTCTTTTTGAGTCTGTCTACCTTTATTTTGCCATTCACTTTTTTGTTCGGGAGTTGCACCGTGAAAACCAATGTTATTATCTCTACACCAGATGCCAACTATTCTTCTCTGTTCAGGTGTTAGTTTAGCACCTAACATTCTCATTGAACGTAAATCGTTAGGATTCTTATTCATTTTATAGAGGAGATAATGTGCTATAATATGTTCTCTAACAGTAAGATAAGTGAAGTTATTGTCTTCATCAAGACCACCAGAATGTTCTGGTATTATGTGATGTCTGTGAAGACCTGAATCTTTACACCATTTATCTTTTAGTTGACTTTTGCTATTACATAGGTTATAATAGATAGTTGAATAAATACTCATGCTGTTGCTCCTTGTTAGCGATAGAGTTCGTGGGTATTTGCGGTACCGTGACGAACATTTATTATTTATATGGAGAGGACTTTTATGTCTGAGTGGATTGAAGAAGAAGTTAGTATCAGTAATATTGATAAGTTATTGAAGAGTGGTTATGAGGTTGAAGTTACATCACCAGATGGGTGGGTAGGAGTAAACTTTTTTATTGATAAAGGTAAATGGGATGAATATATTCTTGTTTGCGATGGGGAAGCACTAGTTAGGTGTAATGCAGAACATCTATTTGAAACTACTGTAGGTTGGGTTTCAGCAGCACAAATGGAAGATGTAAATGGTGCTAATGTTCTAATGGATGATGGTAGGTATAGGAAATGTACTGTTATCAAAACTGGATATAAGATTCCAATCGTTGACATCAATGTAAACCATGAGAACCATAGGTATTATACTAATGGGGTATCATCCCATAATACTGGTGTTGGTAAATCTCTATTCATGTGTCATTGTGCAGCCGGCAATATGACTGCTGGCCTTAATGTATTGTACATTACACTTGAAATGGCCGAAGAGCGTATTGCCGAACGTATCGACGCTAACTTACTTGATTGTCCGCTTGATGAACTTAAAGTTTTGCCCAAGGAAATGTACGAGAAAAAAATTGCTCGTATTAAGGGTAAAACTACTGGCAAGTTGATTGTCAAGGAATATCCAACTGCTTGTGCAGGTTCAGCTAACTTTCGTCATCTTCTTAATGAATTGAAAATTAAAAAGAACTTTCAACCTGATATTATCTATATCGACTATTTGAACATTTGTATGTCATCGAGGATTAAACATGGAGCCAACGTCAATTCTTATACCCTTATCAAAGCAATCGCTGAAGAGCTCAGAGGG
>JGI26470J50227_1000672_pt1 | contig 13429 bp, 11 predicted proteins | sample FreactTroBogLake_FD_50227 | JGI IMG/M metagenome (IMG submission 50227) | reverse complement strand
AAATCCACCATCAAGAGAATTTTGTTTGTCCGTAGCAAAAAACACATTTGAGAGCCAAGACATATTTGGAGAGAAATATTGGAATTGGCTCTTCATGTGGGCATGGTATGAACACTGGGTAGAAAACTATTGGTATAATGATTAACAAAAGATTAAGTTAACAACAAGTAAATGATTGAACAAATCAAGACGTACAACGCCAAGATGAGGGGACAAGTACGCAATCGGAAACTCGAAGTTGTAATTGATTTTATTTACAAATGTACCGATTGTGGTACAATATGGAGAACTAAAGATGACACAAAAGCTCACGACTGCCAAGGCAAAGACTCCTGCGACCAAGGCACCCAAAGAAAAAAAAGAGATTAAGTCTGTTCTGAATCCAAGACAAACTACCATCAAGGCAAACAAAGCCCAGCCATTGAACGTAAAGCCAAAGACACCAACACAAGAAGAGGTCAACGACTTAGAGTGGATGAACTGGGTAGAGTACGCACAAGCAAGACTCAAATATCTAGAGAACAAACTGGCGATAGCTGACGAAACTATCAAAGCCCAAAAAGCAAACATCGACAGGCTCAACAGAAGAGTCATGCAGGGCTGATACTTTTAGGTTAAACTCCTGATCAGCATAAGACTTTCAAAGGATAGGGAATGCCTGATACAAAACAAGTAACGCCAAACCCAGTTGGTAGGCCTACTAAATACAACCTAGAAATTGCTGTAGACATCTGCACCCAAATAGCAGAAGGCAACTCACTTAATAGCATTTGTAAGAAAGAAGACTTACCTACAATCAAAACAGTGTATAACTGGATGATAAAGTATCCAGATTTTTTACATATGTACGAGAAAGCGAAGGAAGATCAGGCAGATACATTAGCAGATGAGATCATGGATATTGCTGATGAAATACCTGAGAAGATCATCTTGAGGGGTGAAGGTGATAAGAGGGAAGAGGAGCGTTCAATCGATCCTAGTGGCATTCAAAGGAACAGGTTGAGGGTAGATGCTAGGAAGTGGATTGCAAGCAAGCTCAAGCCTCGTAAGTATGGTGATAGAGCCATTGTGACTGGCGAGAATGGTGAAGACATACAGATCAACATCAAGGTCCAAGCCAAAGAGCTGATGGACCAAGTTTTGCAGAACATTGAACTAAAGTCTTAATATGAGTGATGCGTTCGCATTGCTGAAGGACCCAAAGGTGAAGGAAGCCTTTGATGTCTTAGATCCAACTGACCAGATAGCTTATGCGAGAAGGCTCCAGTGGATACAGAAACAGCACAGGCATCAGAAGTTGCCACAGGGGGATTGGTGGAACTTTTGGCTCCTTTTGGCGGGTAGGGGTGCCGGGAAGACGAGGACTGCGGCAGAGCAGATCTGGTGGTGGGCATGGCAAGAACCGAACTCTCGCTGGCTTTGTGCTGGACCAACCTCTGCCGACGTCCGGGGAACCATGTTTGAGGGTGAGTCAGGACTCATTGCCTGCATCCCTGAGCAAATCATTGCTGATTACAACAGGGCGTACAGCGAGATCAAGCTGATCAATGGATCGCTGATCAAGGGAGTGCCAGCGTCAGAGCCTGAGCGTTTTCGTGGAGGGCAGTATCATGGGGCGTGGTTGGATGAGTTGGCCGCATGGGACTACCTCCAAGAAGCCTACGACCAAGTCATGTTCTCAGTCCGTTTAGGTGAACGCACTAGGATCATAGCTACCACCACCCCAAGGCCCAAAGACCTCATTGTGGAGCTTGTAGGCAGGGATGGTGACGATGTGAAGGTCACCACAGCCTCTACCTACGACAACATCAAAAACTTGAGCCCATCGTTCCAGAAGCAGATTCTGCAGTACGAGGGGACAAAGCTTGGGAAACAGGAAATCTACGCTGAGATCCTAGANCCNGAGGACACTGGCATCATCAAGCGTTCTATGTTCAGGCTATGGCCTAACAGCAAGGAGTTCCCCAAGTTCGAGTTCATTGTCCAGTCTTATGACTGTGCCTATACAGATAAGACGATAAACGATCCAACAGCCTCGATAACCTTTGGTTGCTTTCGTCCTACAGATGGTCCAATGAGCGTGATGGTGATCGACTGCTGGCAAGATCGCTTACAGTATCCTGACTTGCGTCCCAAAGTTAAAGAGGAGTTTGAGGTTGTGTTTGGGGATGGCAGGGAGAAGAAGAGGGTGGACTTGATTCTGATTGAGGACAAGTCAGCAGGGATTTCCCTAATACAAGACCTTCAACGAGCACATTTGCCTGTACGGGCGTACAACCCGGGGCGTGCAGACAAGACCCAAAGGCTCAACATTGTCTCCAACATCATCGCCATGGGCAGAGTCTGGATACCTGAGAGCAGTAAGACCAAGGGCTTTGTCAAAGACTGGGCAGAAGGCATGGTCAGCCAGATCTGTTCGTTTCCTGAGTCAGCTCATGATGACTTTGTGGATGCCATGACTCAAGCTTTGAGGTATCTGAGGGATTCAGGCTGGTTAGACATTGATGGACCAGCTCCAGAGGCATGGGACATGGATGACTATGTGGACTCAGGTATGCCCAGAAACAAAGGCAACCCTTATGCTCAGTAGACCCACAGCCAAAAGGTTGGCATAATGGCAGACATCGCAGTGGGGGATAATCATGCCTGATGACAACAGTACGGGAGCATCGTTTGGTGTCTTCCCACAGATGAAGCCAACAAGATCGTTTCAAGATCCTGAGGCTTCTAAAGATATGCCAGTCCAGTTGGTTCGTGGAGCTGTAAAGACTGGCTTAGGAATGGTCCCTGACATTGCACAGACTGCATTAGATATTGCAGGCAATGACACCAAGCTTCCCCTGACATCAGACTGGTGGGAGCAGAAGCTTCCCCTGAAGGCAACCTCACCTGAAGGCAGGTTTGCAAGCGCAATAGGTGAATACTCACCATTCAACCCATTGATGGAAGCTGTGCCTAAAGCCATTGGCAAAGGTGCTTCAATAGCTGGGCAAGGATTGAGCGAGGCTATGATGGGCCAAGGCCCTGACTGGCTTAAAGCCATGGTACCTCAACCATTGGGAATTAATGCCCCATATAGAAGGCAAGCTGGAGAGCAAGCAAGCCACTATATAGCCAGTAGCCCACAGACAAAACTGTCAGAAGCCCTTGGCAACCTCAATGTTGAGGGAAAAGGTAGACTAATTACTACACAGTCAGACAGAACAAAGGTTGGTGGTGGCAACATTGGTGGAGCTTCTTTCCCAGCCATAAGCCAAGTTGACCCTGAGTATTCTGGAAAAGTGTGGGGCGTTATGGATGAAGGAACAGCAAGTCGTTTATTAAACCTAAACGATGAGAATGCAATCTACACAACAATGCTTGGTTCTGCTGACCAACATAAATCAAATCCAGTTGTTTTTGATCAATTAAAAAGAGAATTCTTAAAAAACCTGAAGGCAGGAAAAATGAGTCCTGAGCTTGAGGACAAGTTTAATAAAAACCTTCAATTGTTCTTAGGACCTGATGCAAACATCAAAGACCCACAGATTTGGAAGCTTATCGATACATTTGAAAAGCGAGGCTTGGTGGCTGACCTGATGATGGGTAAAAGTCCGTTTGAACCCAAAAAGGGTGGCATTTCCATGGGTGGGGAGAAGAGTGGCAAGGGTGTTATCTTCAAGCCTTCAGATATTCTTAGAGCAGAGTCTGAGCCAAACTTGTTGCATCCAGAGCATGGTGGTGAGATACCCACATATGCCATTGGGCCAAGGATGTTTAGGTTAAGTGGGGACACGAGCTATAGGCCTGACCTGCACCCCGGGTTTCCAACACTGCTCCATGGCGAAGACTTGAACCAAAACTTTGTCCCTGTTGAGACTGAGATTGCTTTACCTAACTGGCACAAGCGTTTCAAAGAACTTGTTGAAGCTCAAAATAAAATCAATGAAGCAGAAGGTAAAAAGATTAGAACTGCACCTGCAGGCTACTATGATCTTGCCCTTGGCATCAAAGGTGAAGGCTTGCCTAGTCAAGACATTACTGAAAAGTATCTAACTTGGTTACAACGCCATGGAAAGAAAAAAGGTGGGTCTGTCCATATGTCTGACAATCTAGACACTCAGTGGGCTGAGACAGCTTTTGCAGGTGGAGGCAAGGTAGGACTAGCAGAAGACGCTGTAAGCCTCATTAAAGGCATTATGGAAGGGCTTGGCACCAAGGAGGTGTCTAAGGCTGAGGCTGAGGCTAACAAAGCCAAATTCCTTGAGCCAAGCAAAGAAAAAAACGTAATGTATCACGGAACTTTTTCTGATTTTAATCAATTTAAACCAAGTCAAAGGGGAGCAATTTTTGTTTCACCTAAAACTGATTTTGTTAATCATTATATTGGAATGTATAAGAGCGATGAAGCAAACAAGCCACATATTATGCCAGTCCATGTAAATGTACAAAATCCATTTGATTACGAAAATCCATTACATCTATCTAACTTGTATGATGAATATGCACAAGTTAAAGGAAAACCGTTACCAGAAAAAACAAAACAACAAATATCTGAAGGTCATTGGTATGAATTGGAAAATCCAGAAGTAATGAACTTAATCAAGAGTCTTGGACACGATTCAATGTATCTGACCGAACACAATGATCAAAATGAATTGGTTAAAAATTTGGGTGTGTTTGATCCCACACAAATTAAATCAGCTATTGGTAACCAAGGCACATACGATGTAACCAACCCTGACATCACTAAGAAGCGTGGTGGCCCTGTACACATGGCTGGTGGAGGCGAGTTTGGTGCAATCAAGTCTATGCTGGCAGAAGCTCCTGAGTTAGCCCATACCATTCGTGGATTGTTTACCAAAGAAGCTCCAGATCTCAATGACTTGATTGAAAAGATCAAAACATCTGATCGTCAGCCAGTGATACCCATGCCTAATCGTTGGTTCACCAATCCTGAGGAAAACCCACAAGTACAGCCTTTGGTTGAAAAAGTCTTGAATGCTAACAACATGAAGCGTGAGGACTTTCACTCTGGTGCCTTCATAGATCCCAAGACTGGACTCATACTAGACAATCAAATCCACAAAGATGTGGGTGTTGCCATTGATCCACTGACCAATAGACCCATCATGACAACTGGTGGAGTCACTGGCATGGAGTCCTTGCCTAAGGGTCAGGGATCGTTTACCAACTCTAACTTGCTCAAGCAAGGAAAGTACAAGCCAGTTGGTGGTGACTCAATACTCAATGACCTTGGCTTCATCGCAACAGTTGACAAGGCAGGCATGGGCCATGCGTATGGCTTAGGAACTGACTACGCCTCTCCTGTGCTATTGAACAACCTTGGAACAGGTTCTAACCCTACTTTGCGTCCTAGAAGCGTTGGTGACGTATTTGGTATTGGTGACGTTGTTGGTCAAATGCAGATCAACAGGAATGGTCCAGTGCACGATGTATATGAAAAGCTATTAGTTGCACCCAAAGGTTCTGACGTTCAGGGTGTCAAACTCAGCAAGAAAAAAGGTGGAAAAGTGACTAAACACATCATTGATGGTCATGAAGTCCACGTTCACGAGAGGATGTTGTAATGCCTAAAGTTAAACCATTATTCTCAGCTCTTGAACAGGCTGTAGAGTCGTTAAACAGGAATAAGGGGACAGGGCAAGCATTCATCAATGACTTGCTCAAAAACCCTGCTGTAAAGCCTGCAGAGCTTGCTGATCGTGGAATAGACACTACCTTGAAGGCCATGCCTCAGGTAGACAAGCCAACCCTCAAGAAGATTGTTCAGAGTAAGCCAGCACCTCAGATCAAGCAAAAGACCTTGGGTGCACCTGATTACAGGGACTTAGATAAGCAAGAGCACTCTTATCTATCTTCTCTTGAAGATCATTTTGATCGTGTTGGAATAGATAATATAGACCCACATGATTATGCAGAGTTAATGGAGTTGCAGAACATCAGGGACAAAAGCACCTTTGATACTTTGAGTGACGAGCAATCCAAGATTTATAAGCAGATCAATAAAGCTAGAGATGCTGGAAACATGAGCAGGGTAAGAATGCTCAAGCAGGATGTTGATCACCTAGACAATAGGATTGAACATCTTGACAACATGAAGATTGTGTCTCCATATCATGAGGGCTTGACCATACCGAATGGTGAAAACTATCGTGAGATGCTGTTGACTTTACCTAACGGTGGGTTTGGAGGCGTATCAGCACACTTTGGTGGCGAGCCTAACATCATTGCAAGTATGCGTTTGAAAGATCGTTTAGGTCCCAATGGTGAGAAAGTATTGCACCTTGAAGAATTGCAGTCTGATTGGCATCAACAAGGGCGTGAGCATGGGTATAAAGAAGGTGATAATTCTGCAACTATTTCAGAAATAAAAAAACAAATAGAAAATGGATCAAAAGAATTTCAAGATTTAACATTAAAAATTTTTAATGCTAAAAGTGATGAAGAAAAAGCATTATTATTGTCTCAACAAAAAGAAATTGGAAATAATCAACAAAAATTAAAACAAGCACTTGATAAAGAAGAAGTTAAAAATACTAAAGGAGTACCTGACGCCCCATTCAAGAAAAACTGGGAAGAGCTTGCGCTGAAGCACCTTGTGAACCATGCAGTGGAAAATGGATATGACAAGATTGCTATAACGCCCGGTGCGACGCAGGCAGATCGTTACCGATTGAGCAAACACATAGATTCGTTGAACGTCTTCCCCATGAAAGATGGAAACTACAATCTTTCTTTTATTCCAACCAATGGTCTAAGCCCTGCCAGACAATACAAGCTAGTTAGCCCAAACGAATTACCAAACACTGTTGGCAAAGATCTAGCCAAGCAAATTGCATCTGACATGCACATCGATAACAATCCAAACGGCGTTTCAAAAGAATACTCTGGTCTTGATCTTGATGTTGGTGGCAAGGGCATGATTGAGGCTTACGATAAGCGTATCCCATCTATTCTTGACAAGCTTGGAAAACCATTTGGCTCTGAGGTTAAGCTTCACGATATGCCAGCAAACCCAGATGACTTGCATGACATATCCAATATGCTTGACCATGCAGACTTGACGCCTGAGATGTTTCAGAACCTGCCTCCTGAGCAACAACAGAAGGTACAAACAGACTGGGCTGACAAGGTCTCTCCAAGCCTACACACTTTTGACGTAACGCCACAGTTGAGCGAGAAGGTTCAGACTGAAGGCTTCCCCATGTACAAAAGGGGTGGCAAAATAAAGTTCAATGAGGGTGGCTACAACGAGCTACCAGACACAGATCTAAGAATTGATCCTAGAATGTTTGTCCAAAAGATGGGTGATAACTCTATGGCAGATATGTCTTTGAATGTGCCTATGCGTGATGTTGACATTGGCGGTGGAGTTAGCTCGATGGCTCCTCCATCGCAGAACATCCAATCTGGTAACGTCAGCCAATACCACACACCATATCTCCAAGCAGGAACTAACCTTGGTGGCGTTAGACTGTCAGGCAGAATGATGGAACCAGCTCCTAACGTGACCAATACAAACCTAATGGCTAACGTGCCTGTTGGTTCTGGACAGCTAGGCTTGGGCGTTATGAACACTAAGACACCCTACATGAACGAGCTTTCCAATGCTAACCTTAACTACAATATGCCAATAGGTAGAGGTAGGCTGAATGCAAATGTAAACAGAAATTTGCAGAACAAACAAAACCAAGTCAATGTCAATTACACGCTCCCATTTAAAAAGGGTGGCAAAGTCTATATCAGTGATAACCCTGATACGCAATGGGCTGAACTAGAGTTTAAAAGGAAATAATCATGGCAACACAAATGCCTATTGAGCAAGACTACAACCGTTATATCGATGGGATGTCAGAGCCTGATGAGGATGGCAACATTGAGGTTGATTTGCCTGATGACGATTCAGATGTGATTGAACAGCCAGATGGTTCAGCCATTGTGGTGATGAATGACTTTGAAGGTCCGATGGAGGATGCAGACTTCTACCAGAACTTGGCTGAGGAGTTTGACCCATATGACTTGAATGCTGTGGCGATGCGTTACTTGGACTTGATCAAGAATGATAAGACGAGCAGAGAAGAGAGAGACAAGAAGTATGAAGAGGGGCTGAAGAGGACTGGGCTGGGGAATGATGCCCCCGGGGGTGCAAACTTCATGGGTGCCAGCAAAGTTGTCCACCCTGTCATGGCAGAAGCCTGCGTAGACTTTGCCTCAAGAGCCATCAAAGAGATGTTCCCACCTGATGGCCCAACCCGTACCAAGATTCTGGGTGATGTCACCAAAGACAAGGTAGCGATAGCTGAACGCAAGCGTGACTACATGAACTGGCAATTGACTGAGCAAATCGAAGAGTTCAGGGACGAGCAAGAGCAGTTGTTGACTCAGTTGCCCTTGGGTGGCTCCCAGTACCTCAAAATGTGGTATGACGATCACAAGAAGCGTCCCTGCACTGAGTTTGTGCCCATTGACAAGATCTACTTGCCCTTTGAGGCTGGTAACTTCTACACAGCCCAGCGTGTGACTGAGGTCAATACCATCAGCTCATGGGAGTTTCAAAACAGGGTTAGATCTGGTTTATACAGGGATATCAACCTGATCAGAGCTTCTGCAGAGCCAGAACAGAGCTTTGCTGAGAAGGCAAATGCAAAGATTGAGGGTAAGCGTTACGAGGACAACGATGATGGAGTGAGGAATGTTTATCACATCTACACTTGGCTTGAGCTTGAGGAAGACAAGCGTACCAAGGGAGAGTCAGCACCTTACATCCTGATGGTGGATGAGCTGGACCAAAAGGTGGTTGGTCTCTACAGAAACTGGGAGGAAGGTGATGAAACGCTTACGAAGTTGGATTGGCTCATTGAGTTTAAGTTCATACCTTGGAGGGGAGCGTATGCGATTGGTCTCCCTCATCTCATTGGTGGACTTAGTGCCGCACTCACAGGCTCGCTTCGTGCGCTACTAGACTCAGCCCACATCAACAACGCCTCCACGATGCTGAAGCTAAAGGGTGCAAGGATGTCTGGGCAGACACAGCAGGTGGAGGTGACGCAGATTGCTGAGATTGAGGGGGCACCCGGTGTGGATGACATTCGCAAGATCGCCATGCCCATGCCCTTTAATCCACCTTCTGCTGTGCTGATGGAGTTGTTGGGCTGGCTCACGGATGCCGCCAAAGGGGTCATCACCACCTCTGAGGAGAAAATCGCTGACGTTAACGCCAATATGCCAGTTGGCACCACACAAGCTCTAATCGAGCAAGGTGCTGTTGTCTTCTCAGCCATCCACGCAAGGCTCCACGACAGCCAAGCAAGGGTTCTAAAGGTCCTTGGCAGGCTCAATCGTTGGTACTTGGATGAACAACGCAAGGGTGAGTTGGTTGCTGACCTTGATGTCCACCAAGATGACTTCAAGCGCAATACAGATGTGATCCCTGTTTCTGACCCACACATTTTCTCTGAGACCCAAAGGATGGCTCAGACCCAAGCTGTGATGGCAATTATGGGTAACAACCCTGATTTGTTTGACAGAAAGGCTGTCATTGAGCGTTTCTTGAAGCAGATGAAGGTTCCTCAGATCAACGAGTTGTTGATTCAAGAGCCTGACGATGACATGATTGGCTCTGCAAAAGAGAATTTCAATATGTTGAAGGGCCAGCCAGCCAAAGCATATGAAGAGCAGGACCATTTGGCACACATTCAGAGCCATTTAGACTTCTATCGCAACCCAATGTTGGGCTCTAACCCTTTGTTTATGCCAAAAATGTTGGGACCTATGATTGATCACCTTCAACAGCACGTTGGAATGTGGTACGAGGAAAGCATGAATGACATTGTGGACCAGAGTGTTAGCTACAGTGACATGGATTATGACGATCCTAAGAACACAAAGAAGGTAGATCAGGCTTATGCCATGGCTTCTCAGCAGGTTTTCTTGGAGTCACAGCAGATTTTTGCCAAAGTTATGCCTTTGATTGCACAAATGCAACAGCAGTTGGATCAATTGAAACAGCAAGCACAGCCTCAAGACCCTGATGCACAAATTTTGTTGCAAACATCGATGGCTGAGACGCAGAGACGGGCCGCACGTGACAAGGCAGACACTGCTATCGCACAACAACGCCTCCAAATGGATCAACAGCTCGAATCTGCCAAGCTTGCACAAAAGCAACAGGAAGACCAGAGCAAGAACCAGATGGACATCTTGCTTAACAGGACTGACAACCAGACTAAACAGACAATTGAATCTGCAAAAATAGCCCACGACAAGGCTGTTTTGCAACACGAGCAGGCAAAAACTGCATTAGACCTAGCGTTTAAACCACAAACCTACTAAGGAGGACCAAATGTCCAGTGATAACGAGCAAAAGTCTGTGGAAGTTCCACAGCACAAGCGTATCGCCCAAGGAGAAAAACTTGACGGTACATCTTATCAACCCAAAGGTGGATCACAAACCCCATCTAAACCCCAAGGAGCGTTAGCACAAGCAAAAAACAAATAAATGGTCTCAATTTCACAGGTTATCAGCGTTATTAAGAAAAGACAGGCAGACATTGCGTACTCTTTAGGAGCAGGCAATGCATCGACTTGGGAGTCTTATCAACGCATGGTAGGTGTCTATACAGGCCATCAAGAGGTCTTAGACATTATTAACAAACTTTTAGAAGACGAAGAGGAAAAAGACAATGACAGATAGCACAAATGGCTCAGATCTAGCTTGGGCATTCCCTGAGGTAGATCCACAAGCCAAACCACTTGGCGCAAGGATTCTAGTGCAATTGAAACGCACAAAGAAGACAACAGCGAGTGGTATTTTCATGGTTGCTGAAACCAAAGAAACAGAGAAATGGCAGAACATGGTAGCCAAAGTTCTCATGATTGGACCCCTAGCGTTCAAGAATAGAGACACTATGCAACCGTGGCCTGAAGGTTCTTGGTGTCAAGTTGGGGACTATGTGCGAGTTCCCAAATGGGGTGGCGATAGGTGGGAAGTACCTGTGCCAAATGAAGACCCTAACGAAGAGCAAGCTCTTTTCATGATTCTTAACGATCACGAAGTTATCGCTACGGTAACTGGAGATCCCTTAACAATGAAAGCTTACATATGACAACGGATAAAAAAGTCGAAGAACCGATTGACATCAACGTCAATGAGGAACTGGATGGATCTGCAACAGTAGACCTACCTGAAGATTTAGTACCTGAGGGTGACAATCGTGAACCTGAAGTTAAAGCTGGCTCAGAGGATGACTTCCATCCTGATGACTCAACTGAGACTAGGTCACAAAAGAACAGACGCAAACAAAAGCGTGACTTAGCCAAAGCTGTTTCTGCTGAAAAAGAGCTGAAATATGAAATGATCAAGCGTGAAAACGAATTGTTAGCTGAACGCTTGGCTACTCTTGAAAGAAAAGCACAGAATAACGAGATTGCTCGACTGGAAAAGGCTTTTGAGGACGAAACCGTTCGCCTTAACTACTATGAGACCAAAATGGAGGAAGCTATCTCTGCAGGGGATGGCGAGACTTTCAAGAAGGCTCAAGCTTTGTGGCACGCCTCAAAAGAAAAGGTCGAGCAAATCAAAGGCACCTACCAAGCCTCAAGTGCACCTCCACAGGTAGCACCACCACCTCCAGATCCTAGGCTACAGAAGCACGCCAACGACTGGATGGCTAGAAACGATTGGTACGATCCCAAGCTTTCAAACACAGAAAGTCGCATTGCAAAAGCAATCGATGAAGAGCTGGTTACAGAGGGCTGGGACCCCAAGCAACGGGATTATTGGGACGAACTTGATAGACGCTTGTCAAAGCATATAGATAGTAGTTACAATGATCACACAGACGTAAGACCGTCTTCTAAAGGACCAAGGAGTGTTGTAACAAGCTCAGGGCGTGAGAGCGTTAATGGCAGTAGCAACCGTAGCACCTTTACGTTAAGGCCAGAACAGGTCAGAGCGATGAAGGATGCAGGTATGTGGGATGATCCCATAAAGCGTGCCAAGATGATTAAGACTTATGCCCAATATGCCCGTAACAACCAATACTAAGGAACAAAGAAAATGGAATCACGTTTAAAAAAATCTCTGAATGCAGGTGGTCGTGACAGTCGTGCTAGCCAAGATATCACTAGACAACCTCCTGAGGAGAAGTTCATGAATTCGCAGGAACGTCCCACTAGGAAGATGTGGAGCGAGGAGTGGACACAGAGTGCTTTACCCAAAGTGCCTGAGATACCCGGGTGGCATCTCTGTTGGCTGTCAACAACCAATAGTTACGACACAATTGATAAGCGTATGCGCTTAGGCTATGTACCTGTTCCACGAGATGAGGTACCTACGTTCTACGAGCAACACAAAGTCAAGAGTGCTGAAATTACTGGATTTGTAACGTGCAACGAAATGGTTCTTTATAAGATCCCTATGGATGTTTATCAAGACGTTATGTTGCATATGCATCATGAGTTACCTAACGAGGAAGCTGAGAAAATCAAAGTCCAAGTTGAGCAACTACAAGGTGCACAAGACAGTTCTGGCAGAAACCTAACGGATATTGAAGGTGATGGTTTAAGGCAATTAAGTCGAAAGAATGTTCCTGATCCTGTATTTCACGGGTAAGGTTTATTTAACAAGGAGATTACTATGTCAGCAACTAGTGCTCCATTTGGCTTGAGACCTGCGTTCCACCCTTCTGGTTTGGATCGTGCACAGGCTCTTGCTGGTGGAATTGCATCAGGATACGCTACGGCTATCCTCAAGGGTCAACCCGTCAAATATAGTACAGCCGCAGTCTTAACTGGTAGCCAAGGAACTATTGTTCCCGTGTCTGCCACCTCTGACTCATGGTCTGGCGCATTTGCTGGTGTTGAGTGGACCGATACAACTGGTCGTCGTCGTGTAAGCAACAACTGGCCTGCCAGTACAGCTTATGTGGCTGGATCATGCGTAGCTTATTTCTATAACGACCAAAACATCGTTTATGAAATCCAAGCAGACGGTTCTATGGCTCAAACCACTATCGGTAATGAGTACAACTTCACTAACTTGACTGCTGGTTCTACTACCACAGGTTTGTCACAATGTACCCTTGGTGCATCGACAGGCCAAGGTAACACAGGCCAAGGTCAAATGCGTGTGGTCGATTTAGCCCCCTATGCAGACAATGCATGGGGAGATTCTTACACGGTCGTTCGTGTAGTTAACTCACAGTCACAGTTCTTCGGTTCTGTTACTGCTATAGCATAAGGAGGCATAAACCATGGCCGCACCAATGCGAAGTACGGACTTTAGAAGTATTGTTGAACCTATTCTTAACGAATGTTTCGATGGTGTCTATGACCTCCGTGAAGATGAATGGTCTCGTGTTTTCCGTGAACAAGAGGGCATTCCCCGTAACTACCACGAAGAGCCAGTCCTTTATGGATTTGGAGC
>JGI26470J50227_1000671_pt1 | contig 13446 bp, 14 predicted proteins | sample FreactTroBogLake_FD_50227 | JGI IMG/M metagenome (IMG submission 50227) | reverse complement strand
TTTCTTTCAGGATCCCCAGAACTACGGGAGTAAACAGTCTTACCCCCGTCTGGCGACTCATAGATGGTTATCTCTTCGATTCTTCTTATAAGCATTGTGATACTATTTTAACAACTTAATACTGATTATACAATCATAACGGGCTAAATAAAATGTAGTTCGCGGGATTGGCGTCCCCAACTACTCTAACGCTTGGGAGAGCATCAGCGTGATTATTTATTGCCATAACGGTTGCGGACAACCATACACATATATCGCTAAAAACGGCAAATATCTTTGTGGTCACAGACCAGCCCAATGCCCTGTGATAAAAGAAAGAATGCAGGCAACATCATTACGAAAATATGGGGTTATAAATGCCAGTTCCTGTTCTGCTATAAAAAAGAAAAGAAAAAATACTATGGTACAGAAATATGGGGTAGAAAACGCATCGCATATGCTCAGTGCCAAAAAGAAAATATCTGACAAGGCTATAGGTTTATGGAGAGAAAGGCATCAACAAAAAGATTTTACTATGGATGGTCTTACCAGACAACAATACCGTCATAGGTGTCAACAATATGCTGATACAATGTATCGCAAATATAAACATCTTCTAGATCCAGAAAATAAAAGAAGTGATGACTGGCATTTAGACCATATTTATAGTGTGGATGAAGGATTTATAAATGATGTACCCATAAATGTCTTGTCTGATATAACCAATTTACAGATTATATCAGACAAAGATAACTATAAAAAACATCGGAAGTCAGGTAAATCTTTATCCCAACTTTATGAGGATTTTACATCTTATGGTCATCATAGTAGGCCCAAGTTCCCCAAGGTGGAGTAATATCTTTGCTACCATGAATGATCCAAGTTGTATCGGAATAATTCTCGTCACCCCATGAACCATAAGGCATACCATCAGTGAACACGATCAGACGATTGGGCACCTTACCTTCTTCCTTGAGATAGTTGAAGATGCAATCAAAGTCAGTACCACCGCCACCAGCCAACTGATAGTCATCAACGGTGTCCATGTTCTCGCTAGTGAAAGTCTGGTAGTTGTACACCCGAGTATCAAAGCAAGCAACATTGATCTTGTACCCATCGAACGAGGACATCATGCCTGCGACTTCCGAAATGAAAGCCTTGCCCTGAGCCGTGCTGATAGAACCCGACATATCGATAAAGACCGTAACGTCAATTTCCTCGCCAGGATTCATACCGGGCATAACAGCATCAGTGTGCCAGCCTCGACGCGACGGGCGCATCCAAGAGAAGTCCGACTTGATAGCACTGGTCAGATTGCACTGGATCAGATCGCGCCACGGCATGATCGATTCAGTCATCTCCTTGATCAGACGCTCGACGCCCTTAGGAACGCTGCCTGCTTCAGCAGACTGAGCAGCACTAAGAATCGCCTGCTTGACTTCCTTGCGAATCTCCTCGCGTTCGGCTTCGGTCAGAGTAGGACGCTTGCCCTTGCCCTTACCGTCCTTGCCATCCTTGTCGTCAGAGTCCTGATCGCCGTCACCATCACCGTCGAGGTGCTCGTCAATCATCTTAGAGATGAGGTCGTCGAGGTTGATAGTCTTAGCGTTCTGCATAAGATCATCGTAAATCTTTTCAGAAGCCCAGCCATCGTACTTTGCCTCGAACAAGCAAGGAACAGACTTGATGAACTCACCAATCTTGTGACGCCTGAGGTCAGCATTTACCGCGTAGTCATTGGCGATATTGAAGACATTGTGATCACGATTGCCAAGACGACCAATGTGATCGTACACCACATGAAGGACCTCATGAGCAACCAAGAACTCAACTTCCTTGGGCTTGAGAAGCATAATGAATCGGGAGTTGTAGTAGAAACGCACACCGTCAGTAGCAGCAGTGCCGCACCAATCGTCAGCATTGATCAACTTCATGCGGGTAGCAAGATTGCCAAAGAACGCATGATTAAGCAGCAGACCAACCCGAGCAGTGATCAAACGGTCGCGAGCCTTAGCATCGACCTTGGGATCAGTAGGACCAATAAGATTTTCAAACTTCTTATTGTGCTTGGACTTTTTGCCGCCACCGATAACTTCACTCATACCACACCTCGTTCGTATTGAAAGTATATATTATCAAAAAAGGGACACGGTGTCAACCGTGTCCCAATTCCATTACTTGTCACTCTCAACGATGTACTTGCCGTAAGTCTTGTGGAACTGATCAAAGTTCTTGAGTTGGGTCGGCTCAATCGGCAACTGATAAGTCTTGAGTGCGATCTTAGCACCCATGATCACCAACTCAGTCTCAAAGTTCGCCATGATGTAAGTAAAGAAGTTCGACGCCATGACATGGAACTCCTTCATGTCCACCCGCTTGTTCTGAACAGCATCACGCAACTCGTAGCACATAGAAACGGTCAGCGAGTACATTGCCGAGATTTCCTTGACTGCAAGATCCTTCACCTTGCCCTTGAGAATATCCTCGGGGTTGGGCATCTTGCCCGAAAACTGACGATGCTTCATGAACTTGAGAGCAAGACCGTCACCGATAGCACCCGCAATCAGATTGTGCAGAGTATCGGCATCGGTGTCCTCATCATTGAGCAAGTCACTCACAAAGCACCAAGTACGCGGGGTAGCGAACGCACGATTTGCCGACTTAGCATCGAAGTCGTGCAGGTCCTGCTTAGCGAACGACAGATAACCAACCACGTCCTTGTGAATGCCCTTAGTGACAGCCCATGCCTGCCAAGCATTGAAGTCAGCCCGCATTTCAAGATGCAAGAACCGATTAGCAAGCGGCATCGGCATGCGATAAGTAACGCCCTTGTCGGTGTCACGATTACCAGCAGCAACGATCACCACGTTATCGGGCAACTTGTACTTGCCAACGCGACGGTTGAGAATCAACTGATAGCCCGCTGCCTGAACAGCAGGGGGAGCCGAATTCATCTCATCCAAGAACAAGACAACAATCGGGTACTGAGAAGCCAGTTCCTCAGTCGGGAGATCGACAGGGGCAGCCCAGTCCATCTTGTTGATATCCTTGTTATAGAACGGGATACCACGAATGTCAGTGGGTTCCATCTGCGCCATACGCAAATCGATCATAAGACCGCCAAGTTCATCAGTAATCTGCTCGACTACCTCAGACTTGCCGATACCCATCGTACCCCAAAGAAACACGGGTCGCTTTGCCTTGAACGCCTTCAAAAGAGCCTTACGGGCTTGAACGCTCGTAATGGTGTTGTTATCAGAAATCGCAGTCGCCATATAAGTATGTACCTTTAGTAAGAGTGAATCAACAACATCAACTTATGAATCTATTATACAGAAGTCGCAGGGAAATGCAAGAACTTTTTGGCTCTGTAAGTCATTGATTCTATTGCATTAAAATTTGGATCAAAATAAGTTTGTCCAAATATACCATCGCATCCTGGATTTTCTTGCGCTGGTCTGGGATTTTTCGGGGATTTTTGGTCTGTCGGGCCTTGACTTCGAGGCTAGCCAATTCACTGATCATACCGGAAATGTTTTCATACAGCGTCCAAAGATCCCGTTTGAAACGGGTACATTCAGATTTGTACATTCGGTCGCCCATTGCGCCCAAAACTTTTCGGGCTTCTATCGCAGTCTCAAACTCAAACTCGTCCATTATACTTTCCCGTCTGGTCTCGCTGTTGGGGGAATTCCTGCTCTACTGATTTTGTTTCCAAATCGTTTAGCATTCTTACGCATTGTATCAGGATGGACATCCAATGTCAAGGCGGTTTTGTATCTGGGGTCGTTTCTTTGGGCATAACTGGGAATGTAGCCTGAGGCTTCTTCAAGTGATATGTTGACTTTCTTTATCCTATTAGGTTCAATAATAGTGTCAATTATCAATTCATATCCTGCACCTTTGGAAATGTGATCTTCCAATCCAGAGGTATCTATCTTTAGCATCGTGAGTGGTTCATCTTCGAATTCATCACCTAACCAATTCATCACTGCATCTTCTGCTGCCAGCCTACTAGGAAATACATAGATTCCAGATTTTTCTCTCATTATTTTATTTGATCTGTCTCCTATGCCGGGTTTTAAACCTTCTTTGGCGATCGATTTTATATTTTTAGTGGGAGTTACATGATATACAATTTTTGGAATATCTTCCGAGGCTTCTGTCACGTTCTGTGTATTACCAGACACACTAAACAGTGGTCCAGGTACTACTACACGACTCTTTTCAGCATACAAACCTTTGTTCCAGTTATCGATAATTTCAGAAGTTAAGTGTCTGCTTCTGTAACCGCTCATAGGGAACAAGTGAACTTCTACAGGATCGTCACCTTCATGCTTTAAGATAGTTTTCATGCGGTGTCTGCCTTCATGACCACCAATTCTAGCCGCCATGCTATAATCACCTTTCTCCCAGTCTTCGGGCATCAGAACATAAAGAAAAGGTGCACCAATCGCACCACCAGACTTTATATGATTTGTCATTTCTTCATCAGGTTCAGTATGGGTAGGTGCTGCTAATTTCAAGAATATACTTGGTCGCATTTTAACTCGCAACCCAAAATAGTCTACATCTTGATTATGAGGTACTGCTCCCCATCCTTTAACATTGTCTATAGTAACTTCATCTAACGGCTCTGATGAATCATCTAACGGGTCTGATAAGTCTACATACTTGATAGGTACATTTCTAACTGCGGCTGCTAGCGCACGATGTTGTCCATCGATGATTTTATTATCATCGATTACAATTACTTCATCTGATAAATCAGGATCACTAACATAGTGAGTAAAGGTATCCATCTGTTCATCGTCTAAACGGTCTACTAAATCATCAATATGTTCAACACGGTATTGACCAAGCAAATGTATCTTTACTTTATGCTTAGGCATAGTTTTGATGACTAATGGCTTTTTTAAATCTCTAGTAGAAACATAATTCCAAAATATTTCATCACGTTCAGGCAACTTATTACCGTACATTTTTTGTAAGGTAGTTCGTTCTTCTGTTATAGTATTAGATGAGGTTAATTTTCTAAGTGCATCAGAAGTCAAAGGTACTGCATCTATTATATTCTCTGGCTTAACTCTGCCATGTCTCTTTAACGCATTGCCTTTATAAGCAACCATTGGCGCAGTATCTTTTTCCCAATCGTTATCATCAGTGAACTTAACGATTGATATTTTGCCGGTGCCCAGTTTCTTGTGTAATTCCCAATCCATTTTACCCGCCCAACTTTGAGCGTCGGGAAGATTGTCAAACGCAAATATTTCACCACCGCCGTAACGTTCCCCTGTGCCTGCTTGCACCCAGTTACTAGGCTGTAATGGTAAAATACCTTTCTTCTTTATTCGAGGAACATTATCTGTAGTCGTAACATGATAGAACACTTTTTCTTTAGGAGCAGTCTCTTCTGAAATATCAGTTTTATATCCAACGTGTTTTAAAAAGTGTTGGATATCTGCTTCACTGTAACCTAGCAATCTGCCTAATTGAACATGATATGATGCCGGAGCCTCATCGGGACTTCCTAAAGTAGCAAGCATCAGTCGTTTTATACTTTTAGCCACATTAGGGTCTTTACTAACTATAATCATTGGAGCAGTGCTAGCCCAAATACTACCTTTTCGTGGAGGTATTTTGCTCATGTCTATAGTTTCTACTGTCCAATTATTTTTCTGTATGGCGTTCTGCCATACTTTTTCATTTAAATCGGTATAATCTATGATAGCAGCAGGCTTATCCCCATGTAACATTAATTTTAATTCTTTTTTTTCATGCGGGCCTATTGTTTCTTTGATAGTTTCAGGATTCTGATACATGTTTTCAAAACTTAGTTTTGCACTATGCAACTTGTCTCGCAAGTCATATAACTTTTGCAAGTATCCTTGATTCTTTACCATCTTGTATGCTAAGTTTTCAGGCCCGAATTCACCAAAGTTAGCCAAACCTGCTTTACGATATTGCTTTATCTTTTTTAGTACCTTGCTGACTCTTTTAAGGTCTCGTTCTTTTAGTGCAAGTTCACAAAAACTTTTTAGTTGTTGATACTTGGCTCTAGTATTGTTTTGATCAAAGTTTGCCCTGCGCTTTAGTGGGAATTTTATCCAGTGATCATTCATTATACTGTATTCGCCCAATGACACATGCGGATCACTTGCCGGCTGAACATACAATTCTACTGGAATGTCTTTTATTGTTATGTCGTGCTTATCATTATAGACTGTCTTTTTAGCATTGAATAGTTCTTGATAAACCTCATCATTGTTAAATTGATCCATGTCTACGATAACGTGCAAGTCGATATCACTATGCGGGGTGTAAGAATATGCAGCATTAGACCCTGACATGGTAACATCTTTGACTTTAAATGGACTGACTCCTAAATTGTTCAAAAAGTCTTCTGCTATTGCTAACAGTTTTTTTCTAATTACAGGGTTTAAGTGCTGCCCGTGAAAAAGAGATGGATTTAGCTGGTCGTGAAACTTGACCGCATCTGACATTTTGAAGGAATGGAGTTCTTTGAGATTCATCTACTATTTATTCTAACGTCAAATGCACTCTGGGTTCTAGCCCCGCGTTGATAAAGCTGTGTCCTTTGCCTTTGTTTACAGTATAGATTGTCCCGTCGGCGGGCAGATGAAACGTATTATTCTCGTATACAGTCCAGCAACCCCCGTTAGTCACAAGTGGAATGTGATGACTGTACTTGTCAGATGTTAGTGACCACGGTAGTGCAGTATTAGGTCGCAGCACTTCGTAAGTTATGATGTTGAACAAAACCGACTTTCTGATATATTCTATAATATTGACTGTGTATTCCAACAAATCAGCTTCTTTAGCATACTGATTGTCTTTCATTAAGTAAAATTTGTTGTCTTGAATTCGGTCTTTGATAACTTCGTAGTCAAACGTCATTTTATTAAGGTTGACTGACACACCTTGAAGTTTAGCTACGTAAGAGACATATAAGGGAATCATACCAATATTTATAAAAGAAAAGGCTCTTGCGAGCCTTTTCTGGTTATTATTTGACAAGGTTACCAACCCCGGCTTAGCAAGTTTTTTAGGCCGCTAAAGCGTAAACGCTATCGTTAGCATTTATATGTTTTGCTATATTAACGACATTCGCCTGTCGAGCGCATTTTGACTATTACTTACCTTGTCGAAACCGATATGCCCCATAGTTGGTGGAGCATCGGGGAATCGAACCCCGGTCCAAGACACCTTTACTTAAATGTTTACGCTGTTTTTAATCCCATACTCTTTTACCAGTAACGGGATCTTTGTGCCACGATTTTCCTTTAAAGAATTTACCATAATCATTTCCTAACTTTTGATTAGAAACATTTTGTTTAAATTCCTCTGATCTGGTTTTACCTTTAGACTTAGATGGTTTTCCTTTCAAACTTTTGCTAATTTTTAGTTTAGATTCTTCACTATGTTTTCTTCCTTTTTGAAAGACAGAAATTTTTGATTTACTTTCTTCAGTATGTTTCCTACCACGCCAACTTCTTATTAATTCGTTAATTCTTTCTTCGTCTTTTATAATCCCAGATAAACTTAACCATGCTACACGATCTTGCCATCTACCGTATTGTTCAAATAATAACCTATGAGCTTCGGCATGTTCTGCCACAGTAAGTTCAACTAGATTAGAAGGATCATCTGTTCCTCCTGCATGTCTAGGTATTATGTGGTGTTTGTGCAGCATAAAGTATTTATGCTATACGGTAGGTCCAAGACGCCTTTACTTAAGAGTTTACTACCATTAAAATTACTTATCTATCGTACCACTGTATACTTGGGTTTGGAGACCGACTTGCCTTCTTGTTTGCGTTTGAAGATTTTTTTAAACTCTTCTAATTGCAATTCATAAAGGCGAGTGGTATTATGCGTAAGACAAGCTGCGTAAATTTCACGGAGTATCTTTTTCTGTTTCATAACAATATTTATAAGATACTCTTATATCATTTATTACAGTCTGGTTCAACTAAAACGGATAATGTTAATTTATGAACCATTCTTCTATCTCTTTGTAGTTAGTCACTATATCTGTTTTATCATACGGCAGTTTGGTAAATATACCCTTTTGCTCAAAACTAATTGTCCCTATACTTAATTCAGGAATCGTAATCCCATCAAACAAGTCTTCATAGTAAATAGTATGCTTTAGTCCACCGTAAGCGTTTATAAATTGTTTATTCTTATTTCTAGCTTGCATGAAATCTTCAAACTCTTTTCTATACACTCTTATGCGAGTTCGTTCTACCATTTCTTTGAATTTTTTAGTTAGAATTGGCTTTCGCTTTTCATCGTCATGGATATGACTCCATATTCCTATCGAATTAGAAAAGTTTACCCATTCTTCATCTTTGCACATTACCCGATCATAAAAAACTGTAGCGATAAAATGATCTAGAGCATTTCTTCTAGTAGAGTGTATTACCAAACCATCAAAACTTTCAATAAGTTCAAAAACATGAGTCATGTGAACTGTATTCTCGCACAGTCCTTCATCCAGCCATCCAAAAGAACGTTTTAATTTATGTGCGATTGCAAACGTTAACCACAGACTACCGCATCTACCATCTGAGCATACTACAATATTCATGGCGAGAACTTAACCCAATCGGGTTTAGCAAGTTCTGCTAAATCGCTCTCACTGTTTGTAATGGTACTATGTCCAGCGTGTACGGACAAAACTGGAGGACACATCACATATCGTTGTATAGCTTCAGCTTGCTTACCTAAAATACCGTCGTAGGATGTGTGTGAAATCATGTCTAAACACTTGTGAATAACTTTGTGCATAGCATCTCTACGAATAGCGTATCCCCAAGAACTCCAAAATAGAGACGTGGGTTTTGCTATGCGTTCAGTAACTTTTATTAATGGCCCAGTTGGGTGGCCACCTAAATACAAAATCCCCCAATCGTTTGGTATCTCTTTAAGTGCTGCTGCAACTGTTTCAACAGATTCAGGCAATAAAAAAGCATCGTCTTCTAAGACAAGTATGCTTTCATATCCATGAAACAGTGCATCTGAAAGCACTTTGATATGTGATAGTGTGCAACCTATCATTGTTCTAGCTGGATAATTAAAAAGAACTAAGTCGGCATTATCTTTGATTATTTCTGGGGCGGGAGGTATAGCCCACATTTTTGTTACATCATTTGAGCCTGTGGCATTTTTATATTCTACAATAAACTTATTCCATCTATCTTGACTTTCAGGTAAACTAACACAATATACTTTATCAAACAGGTTGTTCATGAAAAATAACTAACCTCCCTGTACCCGATAGTTGGTTAGAATGCTCAACATAGTCCATTGCTTCATATACTTTATTACTATCGTAAAAATTGCCATCAAGTATTACAGCAGGTTTATCAGTAAGTATCGTATCTTCAGAAACAACTAGCAATTCAATGCCCTTGTAAGTACCGCACTCTGAGTGAAAGCATCTCCAACCTGCATCGTCTTCTACTCTGCAAACCATCCATTGACCCCACTCATTGAATCTATGATTTTCTGGCTTTGTAAAATCATACCAATCAGTAAATGTGTGTCCTATGATATCCGGTCTAGCAGCATCAACAATAGTTATTTTACCGTAATAAAATGCGCCCAAGCTTATATCGCCAGCTCGCATATTAAATTTATGATTACACGGAGATGAATCGATTTTGATTACCAATATGCCAGGATATTCCCAGCATTTAATAGATTTTGACATACTAAGTTATTATGATAGTCACTGGGCCGGCTAGATTAAGATGAACGGTTGTAGACTCGGTTAATACCCAACGGGTAATACCAAAAGTATTATTAGGCAATCCTGTAAAACCTCCACCAGATCCTGATATTACCGTGCCGTTAATTGATATCGTATTTATAGTTGATGTGGTGTATACACCCCAGAATGCTATATTCAAGTCAACTTGTAAACTGGAATCGCTTTGCGATTCCCATATTCCAGCAATAGGGGACGTACCAGTTCCGGGGTTACCAGTTAACAATTTACCAATTGGTGCGTCTGGTAGTACAACTCCGCCAGGTCCGGGAGTTGAAGTAAATGGGCACCATCCGAACATAGAGAAAGTGAAAGTTTTTGGCCCAGTATTAGTGCCTGACCCACATTGAATAGTAAATGTTTGGTTGTAAGAAAGACTAGCAAGTTCTCCAGAAAGTATTCCACTCATTAAGTTAATGCTCCAGTAATGAACCATCTAGTTCCCGTAACTTTAGTTGCTACAGCAATACCATAACGGTTCAAGAATCTAGTACCGGTGGCGCCACTAGCCTGCCATACAAGATTATCAGCACATGTTATCCCTGCTTGCAAGTTAGCAACAGAACCATCATTGATGAATGTTAGTACTGTACCAACTGGATATGCAACTGAAGAGTTAGCAGCAATAGTCAGTACTGGACCGCCGTAGATGGTTGCCGATGCTAGTGCTACAGTAGGCGCTTGGCTTAACTGGTATGTACCTGCTCCACCAGTAGTTCCGCTTAGTTGGCTGACAATATAAGTTGTTCCCGTTGCTAATGTTCCAGTACCTGATGCAATTAAGATAGGCATTCCTGGAGCAAACGTTCCGGTCAGTGGAGTTCCTCCTACTGTCAAAGTAGTTGATGAGGATGAGCAAGTTGTCGCTGTTGCTGCATTTCCGCCAGTGTAGTAAATCTGTGTGCCCGAGTCACTCAATACAGTTGTGTATGAAGTAGTCTTTCCTGCTCCACCTGATTGAGGAATACCCAAATAACCTACTGCGTTTCCGTTTGTTGTTATTGCACCCGATACGGTGAGTGAAGTTAGTGTACCAACTGAAGTAATGCCTGGTTGAGCAGCAGTAGTTACTGTACCAGCACTAATTGCGGTAGCCACTGTGCCAATGACATTGCTACCCTGAATGTTGCTAAGATTACCACCTTCACCCTTTACATTAGTGAATACGCCTATGACAGCGCCGATATTACCCACATTAGCATTGCCTGTAGCATTTAAAGTACCGGAAATGTTTGCCCCGGTGCCCGTAATTACTAATGTCGTATTACCTGCTGCCGTTATATTAATGTTGCCATTGACTACGGGTGCTGCAATATTCGAAGTGCCGTTTGTGATAGGGAACGAGGCTGCAACTCCAGTTAGTGCTGCGCCGTTACCTACAAATCCAGTAGCAGTGATATATCCATTTGCTAAGTTAGCCGAGAAATTAGCGTTCCCGTTCAGTGCATAATTTCCTGATGTTGTACCTGAAATAAATGGCAGATAGTAAGTACCTGTGCTTTGAGGAGTCATGCTCACTGCGCCGGCAGTGCCTGCACTTGTAATACCTGTAAGTGCCTTACCATTTCCTATAAAGTTACCGCCAGTAATATTACCCGTAGTTACGATAGTGTTGCTACCAAATGCAGCAAGTAAAGTAACAACGTTGCTGTCTCCATAAGTTGATCCGCCGGCCGCTGGAGCAAAGACACCGTTACCATACAGCACATTGCTACTGCTGCCAGTTAAGTTTATTGCAGCAATGTTTCCAATATTTGTAGCAACAACAGTACCTGTTGCGCTGAGAGTTCCTGCGGTTATAGTTCCCGAAGTAGTGATTGTATTACTACCAAAACCCGTAGACAAGAATGATGCTACTTGAGTATTTCCGTATATGCCACCAATTGGAATTGGAGTACCATTTGCATAGTAATAATTATCTGATCTAATGCCTGCACTGCTTGAACCTGGATCGATTACTAAATTTCCGCCAGTGACATATAAAGAAGTACCTGAAGCAGTGTGCGGTCCAGTATAAGTAACTGTTCCTGAACCATTAGCAGTCCAAACGCCAGTCAGAGTACCTGCAGTTGATTGAGAACCTGAACTAATTGCATTAGTGTATAATGTACCTACATTAGCAGTTGTAATGTTCGCGTTACCTGCAACTAAATTTGAAGATACCGTAGCAAAATTTACAGTAATAGCATTTGCTGAGATAGAATTAGTAACAGTTGCATTGTTTGCTTGAATGTTTCCGTTTACAGTTACATTTCCAAATGTTGTGGTGCCACCGCTTGAAGTTGATGTTAGTGCTAGCCAACTTGATGCACTAGTAGTTCCTTGAATAGGGCAAACATACAGCGTTTGATTATTAGTGTTATACCATAACTGTCCCGCTAGCGGATTAGCCGGTGGAGCAGTGTTTGCAAAGTTTTCAGTGAGCCACACAAAGTTTTCGTCGATTGGCTGACCATACCCTGCATAGTTTCTGCCGGGTAATCCTANCGATGTGCTGGTAGTATTAATAGTACCGTCTGGAATAGTTGTAAGTACTGTACCATTAGTTAAAAGTATTGTATATGACATAGTTGCAGTGGCTCCGCTTTTTATTTATCTGTTAAGAACTGGTTGTAATCAAGTTGGTCAACGATTGTATTCTAACTGTGTAGTCAATCTGTATCTGTCTGTTCAGAGACTTCTGTACAGGGTGAAAAACAACATGAGTTAACAAACTTGTAAAAACATTTCCGTTAGAATCTGTACCATTATTGGACAGTAATCCTAATTCATCGAACACGTATGAAGAATCTGTTTGTGTGCTGTTGTCGAATGCATTTTGTCCTGCAGGTTCGCCGTAATCAAGCAAACATTGCACCAAAATGTCAGTATATACTGTACCCGCAGTGTGATACACTGTCATTTTGTTTCTAGTAGGATCTAAGTTGAAAACACTGTTATCATCTACGATCTTTGAATAAGTTTGGTTATACAGGGCCGCGTTCTGACCCGTAACGTTTGGCGGCAAATAAGTAATAACACCAGTATTGTCTACTGAAGCAGCACCATTACCAAACGCCATTTCGTAAATTTCTCCATAACCGCGGGCACTAAGAGTATTAGCAATGGCTATGGACATGTTTTCATAGTTGATAGCATTCTTTTTGTCTACAAAGATTTCCCCATTATTTGGGTCATAAATCTTTAGAAAACCTTCTACTTTATAGGCTAAGTTAATAATAGACATTTTAGTTGTCACCCCTCTTATCTACCAAAACTTCTCTTGTGTTAGGATCAGTGATCTTAACATGCGACGAAAATTGCAATGTTCCCAATTCATTGGGCTTTCTTTGGGGTGTGGTTGCCTGTAAGTTCATAGGTTTTGAATTATCCGAGTTCATAGAATTATTTATCATTACTTATTTCCCCGTATTTAAGAAAGTAGCAGGGGCAGTATCTGCTATCTGTAGCGGGTCGCCCTCAGTAAGATTGTAGATTCCTGGGATTGGATTCCAAGTTTGATTATAGTAAGTATCAGATAATCGATCGCCGGGCAGCAATCCTAGTACAGGAGTATACGGAGCGATTAATGTCTGTGTAGCAGTGCCATTTGCTCCACGTTGCAATTGGGTAAGTGTGTTAGTGGCAAAATCTACTACTCCAAATACAATTTGTTCTCCGTTAATATAGAT
>JGI26470J50227_1000669_pt1 | contig 13537 bp, 8 predicted proteins | sample FreactTroBogLake_FD_50227 | JGI IMG/M metagenome (IMG submission 50227) | reverse complement strand
ATAAGACCAACAACTTTAGGCAAGAAAGGAAGAGGCTTCTTGCGGGAGGTTTCAAAGAGTCCTTCAAGAGCAAGTTGTGATTTGAGTTGCTCCAAGCGGGCAAGAAGTTCACCCACACCNACTTGGCGGATCTCTTTGACAGACATAGAGACAGACCCATTTTTTTGATACCAAGANACTTTGGAGTGCATCACAACACGTGCATTTTGAGGAAGTGGTTGTACGGCTTCAAGAACAGAGCGGTGGCACATAATGGAAAGGCTCATATCCACACTTGTGTCGCGCAGTCTCATAAAGACCATGGGCGCCCCAGGGCGCACGGTGACTTCAGATAATTCACCTTCGATCCAGACCGCACCCAATTTGCTGATGTAGTCACCGATCGCTTCAGAGATGACTCGAACGGGTATCGGCTCCTCGGCAGAATTTTCCAGCATGTTGGTAATCCTAACTTTAGATAGGCTTACATCATGGCTAAGAAGGTTTTATTGGCAGCTCCGCGTGGTTATTGCGCTGGGGTGGACCGAGCCGTTATTACAGTTGAAAAGGCGCTTGATCTCTATGGCGCTCCTGTTTATGTGCGCAAGCAAATCGTTCATAACAAACACGTTGTTTCAACTCTTGAAGCCCGAGGAGCAATATTTGTTGATGAGACAGATGATGTTCCAGAGGGCTCCATTGTTATCTTCTCGGCCCATGGTGTTTCACCAGCGGTTCATGCTGATGCTGCAAAACGTTCTTTAAAAACTATTGATGCCACGTGCCCACTTGTTACCAAGGTGCACCATGAAGTAAAGCGCTTTGCGAATGAGGACTACGACATATTACTTATTGGCCATGAAGGCCATGAAGAAGTTGAGGGAACGGCTGGCGAGGCGCCAGCGAATGTCCATGTCATCGACAAAATTGAAGATGCAGATAACATGAAGATTCGGGATGAGAAAAAACTCATCTGGCTCTCCCAGACAACACTTTCAGTGGATGAAACAGAAATCATGGTCAAGAAGCTCAAAGATCGTTTTCCTCACCTTATTGATCCACCAAGTGATGACATCTGTTATGCCACACAAAATCGTCAAGTGGCAATTAAGGATATTGCCCCACGTGCTGATTTAGTTTTAGTGGTTGGGTCAACTAACTCTTCGAACTCAGTCAGACTTGTTGAGGTTGCGCTGGAATATGGCGCAAAAGCTTCTTATCTCATCGACTTTGCGGCAGAGGCAAAAGATGAGTGGTTAGAGAGAGTTGAGACAGTTGGTGTGACAAGCGGGGCATCTGTCCCAGAGATCTTGGTGAAGGATTTATTGAAGTGGCTTGCAGAGCGCGGTTTTGGTGATGTTGAGACCGTTACAGCGATGGAAGAGCATTTACTCTTTGCGATTCCGCCAGAGCTACGTAAAGATCTAAGAGTTGCGGGCAAGTAGAGCGCGAATTTTTGCGCCCCACAAGTGATTTACCCAAGCAGCACCTGTACCAATAATTAGGTAAGGGGCAGTTGCGCCAAAAGTCGTAACGAAATCCAAGCCAAAGCGCGCAAGGTGCAATCCAGCTCCGCCTACTGTTCCAATCAGCAAAATTGTTGAAATGAAGAATGCAATCGGTGGATTTACAGCTGTGACAAATGTTGTTCCAGGTCGACCTAAGTAATATCCACCAAAAACTGCGAGCAAAATAGCAATTCCTGTTGCGATACCCACTTTGGTAAGTGAATATTCAATCGTTTCCACGAGCAAAATAAGAAGAAACTGAAGAACGACCACACCAGCATTAGTGAGCCCAGGGCCCTTAATTGGCTTAGGCAAAATTTGGGTGCTGGTGAAATTACTCATCGTGATCTAATTCTAGAGCTAATTCAACTTCTTCAACTTCTTCGACCTCAATGAAATCATCGTCTGAGGGCGCTAGCTTTGAGTGTAGCTGGCGGACATTCTCAGAAAGTTCAGGAATGGAACCAGGAGTCTTGCCGGTGACTTCCAGTGAGCGCATTCTCTTTGCGGCAGAGAGCACTGTGGTCTCAGCGGTTGGAATTAAATCGTTATACGCCTTCAGTGTGCTCTTCAGGCGATCACCAACGGTCACAATCTTTTCATGTAGTGAAGAAACATCCTTGAGGAATTTTGTTGCAAGCTCTTGGATCTCGGCAGCATTTGTTGCAACACGGTTTCTGCTAAAGAGATAACCGACTGTGCGAAGTAGCGCCATCATGGAAGTTGGTGTTGCAATTGTGACACCGAGCGCGAATGCCTTATCAAGNANGNCTGGATCACTTTTTAGTGCCTCTGTAAAGATNGAATCAACTGGCGCATAGAGAATTACAAAATCAGGGGATGCTCCGCGCTCAGAGTATTTACGCTTTGCCAGTGCTTCGATGTGCTTGAGTAAGTCTTTGGTATGGGCCGCAAGAAGTGTCTTACGTTCTGCTAGATCTTCTGTTTCAAACGCCTCGTAAAACCTTTCAAAGGGAAATTTAGAATCAATATAGAGAACAGAGCCGCCAGGCATCGCGATAGTGATATCTGGAATTGCACCAGATGTTTCATCACGCGCTGCAGAGCGTTGGCGACTGAAATGCTCTCCTTCAATAAGCCCGGCACCTTCAAGAAGTTGCTCGAGGTGGGCCTCACCAAATTTTCCACGNGTTTGTGAACTAGCAAGAGCGCCAGCGATAGCACGCGTTTGATTCACAAGATTTTCATTATGAGATGCCATCTGAGTAATTTGAGTTTTGATTTCGGCTTCAGCAGTAAGGCGACGCCGATCTGCATCTTGTGAAATTTTGCTTAGGTCTTCAACTCTTGTTTTCATTGCTTCAAGTTCGGCGCCAAGCTTTATTGTGGCTTCACTCTTTGCGCGTTCATTTTCAAGTTGAGTTCGATAATCAGCCAAGAGAGCGGCGTCGCCTCCATGAGATTTACCGCGAAGGCGCGCAATGAAAAATCCGATCAAAGCCCCCGCGAAGAGGCCAATAATGAGTGTGATGATGCTCGCTGCTGCTGTGGACATGGCGCTATCGTGGCAGGAATGACTGACAAAGCCCCGTAGGCTCTACTCCTCGTGAGCCTATCTATTGGAATTGTCGGACTGCCCAATGTGGGAAAGTCGACCCTTTTTAACGCTCTGACCAAGAACAACGTGCTTGCAGCCAACTATCCCTTTGCAACTATCGAACCTAACGTGGGCGTTGTGGGCGTTCCCGATGCGCGTCTAGCAAAGCTTGCCGAGATCTTTTCATCAGAAAAACTCTTGCCCGCTGCAGTCTCTTTTGTTGATATCGCAGGAATCGTCAAGGGTGCCTCAGAGGGTGCTGGTCTTGGAAATAAGTTCCTAGCAAATATCCGCGAAAGCGATGCAATCTGCCAAGTAATTAGAGTCTTCAATGATGACGATGTTGTGCACGTAGATGGACGCGTTGATCCAGCTGAAGATATTGCAACAATTAATACAGAGTTATGTTTAGCTGATCTGCAAACGATGGAGAAGGCGATTCCTCGTTTGGAGAAAGAAGCTCGCACAAACAAGGAACGCGCACCTCTACTTGCTGCGGCACTTGAGGCCCAGAAGATTCTCAACGAGGGAAAACTCCTTGCCGCATCAAAGATAGATCTTGAGCTCATCCATGAGTTGCAGTTATTGACTGCTAAGCCTTTCCTTTATGTTTTCAATGTTGATGCCGCAGAACTGGGCGATGGCGATCTTCGCAAGAAGCTAGCTGCGATGATTGCACCCGCCGAGGCAATATTTCTCGATGCAAAGACCGAAGCAGAGTTAGCTGAACTTTCAGATGCTGATGCCGCAGAATTATTGGAATCCATCGGACTTTCTGAGCCTGGGCTCGCCACACTTGCTCGTGTTGGTTTTAAAACCCTTGGCTTACAGACATACTTAACCGCTGGCCCTAAGGAAGCTCGCGCGTGGACTATCCATCAAGGTGACACGGCGCCAGTTGCAGCAGGTGTGATTCACACCGATTTCCAAAAAGGTTTCATCAAAGCAGAAATAGTTGCATTTGATGATTTGATCGAAGCAGGTTCAATGACAGAGGCCCGTGCTCGCGGAAAAGTCCGCATGGAAGGTAAAGAGTACGTAATGGCCGATGGTGATGTAGTGGAATTTAGGTTCAACGTATGATGTCAAGAATTAAGTATGAGAAGAGTCCTTTCATTACAGGTGAACTCAAGAAGCGTGATGAACTACGTAACGTAGCAATCATCGCTCACGTTGACCATGGCAAGACCACGCTGGTCGATGCGATGTTGACTCAATCTGGCGCGTTTTCTGAGCACCAGAAAGAGGGAGAGAACCGCGATCGCGTCATGGATTCCATGGATCTGGAGCGCGAAAAAGGAATCACAATTCTTGCAAAGAACACTTCGATTCGCCGTGGCGCTCAAACAGTCAACATTATTGATACTCCGGGCCACGCAGATTTCGGTGGAGAAGTAGAACGCGGACTTGAAATGGTTGACGGTGTAATCCTTCTTGTTGACGCATCTGAAGGCCCACTTCCACAAACACGTTTCGTGCTTCGCAAAGCTCTCGAAAAGAACCTCCCTGTAATTTTGGTTATTAACAAAGTGGACCGNCCTGACTCACGTATTCCAGAAGTTGTNGATGAGGCTTATGGTTTGTTCCTAGATCTTGATGCAAAAGATGATCAGATTGAATTTCCTGTCGTTTATGCATCTGCAAAAGCAGGTCGTGCATCTATGAACCGCCCTGAAAATGGTGCAATGCCAGACCGGGAGAATCTTGATGCTCTCTTCGAAGTTATCTTTAATACCATCCCTGCTCCTGTTTATCACGAGGGTGCGCCGCTACAAGCACACGTAACAAACCTTGACTCCTCTCCTTACCTTGGTCGTTTAGCACTATGCCGTGTTCGTGAAGGTGTTATTAAAAAGGGCGAGAACGTCATGTGGATGAAAACTGATGGAACCACAGAGCGAGTAAAGATCTCTGAACTTCTTATAACAAACGGTCTTGAGCGCGTTCCAGCACTAGAAGCAGGACCTGGCGACATCATCGCTGTTGCAGGTATCGAGACAATTACTTTGGGTGAAACACTTGCCGATCTTGAGAAGCCACATGCTCTTCCTTTGATCACAGTTGATGAACCGTCTATCTCTATGACCATCGGTATTAACACCTCTCCTCTTGCAGGCCAAGTTGGAAAGCTACTTACTGCCCGTCAAGTGAAAAACCGCCTAGATGCAGAGCTGATCGGTAACGTTTCATTACGTGTCATAAATACAGATCGTCCTGACACATGGGAAGTACAAGGTCGCGGTGAGCTACAACTTGCTGTTCTTGTTGAAATCATGCGCCGTGAAGGGTTCGAGTTAACAGTTGGAAAGCCACAAGTGGTTCTCAAGACAGTTGATGGAAAACTTCAAGAGCCAATGGAGCGCTTGAGTATTGATATTCCAGATGAGTTCCTGGGAGTAGTCACCCAGCTCATGGCTCTTCGTAAAGGCCGTATGGAGCAGATGGTGAACCACGGAACTGGTTGGATTCGTTTAGATTTCAAAGTTCCATCACGTGGTCTTATCGGTTTTCGTACCGAATTTCTTACAGAAACTCGTGGAACAGGTCTTATTCACCACGTCTTTGATGGATATGAAAACTGGAATGGTGAGATTCGTACTCGCTTGAGCGGTTCTCTTGTTGCAGATCGTCGCGGAACTGTTACCGCATATGCGGTAGACGGAGTTCAAGAGCGCGGTGTGATCTTCCTTGAAGTAGGCACTGAAGTTTATGAAGGCATGATTGTTGGAGAGAATTCACGTACCGAAGATATGGATGTCAACATTGTTCGTGAAAAGAAGCTAACAAATATGCGCTCTTCTGGCGCCGATGATGCCAACCGCATCGTTCCTCCAAAATTACTCAACCTTGAGCAGGCTTTGGAATTCTGCCGCGAAGATGAGTGCGTGGAAGTAACACCCAAGAGCGTTCGGGTTCGTAAGGTAATTCTGGATCAAAGTGAACGAGCACGTAACGTGGGTCGGGCAAAGAAGGTCAATCAGAACGCTGAATAGGTGCTTCTGTCAGCCCTTGCTAGTTAGATAGGCCTATGGCTTACCTCAAGGGTGAAAAAGAATTAAGGCTGGTGAGGCGCGAGAGCGTCTTGCCAGCTTTTACTTTTTCTCCTGAGCAAGCCCAAATCATTAACCACCGCGGGACGCCCCTCGTTGTTTATGGAGGCGCGGGAACTGGCAAAACAACAACGCTTGTCGAATCTGTCATTGGGCGCGTCAATGCCGGTGTTGATCCGAATTCAATTCTGATTATTACCTATGGCCGTGAACGAGCTGCAGATCTGCGTGATCAGATTGCTCTGCGCGCGGGCTCAACTTCTTTTGAACCTCTTGCTCGAACATTTCATTCACTTGCCTTCTCAATTCTTAATGAAAAGTTGGGCGAGGATCCTCTCCGTTACGTTTTAATCTCAGGCGCCGAACAAGATGCTGCTATTAAAGCAATGGTGCAAAACCCATTAGTGAATGTCCCATGGCACCCAGATTTGCACCAAGCACTTTCGACAAGAGGCTTTGTCCGAGAGGTGCGTGACTTAATTTTGCGAGCAACTGAACTTGGGTTTAGTACAAAAGATTTACAAGCCAAAGGCGTTGAACTGGGTGAGAAGTATTGGGATGGTGCTGCTCATTTTTGGTCGCATTATTACTTCAGCTCTGAATTGCAAAGCGCCACAGTAGGTGATGGCCTCGTTCGCATTGATCCCAGCGCAATCATTCATGAAGCATTAGCGCTGCTTGATAGTGACAGCAAAAGATTAGATCTTTATCGATCACGCTACACAACAATCATCGTGGATGAATTCCAAGAAAGTGATCTCTCTCAGAGAGAGTTACTCAAACTACTTGCACCAGATGACCTTCTGATCTTTGCCGATCCTGACTCAGCAATCGGGCGTTTTCGTGGGGCAGATCCAGATGGTTTAGTGCGTGCACTTTATGCCGTGACCGAGAGAAAAATTGTCTTAGATCAAGTATTTCGAAGTGCTCCCGTCATCACAGATGTAGTGATGGAAGTTTCTTCACACTTTAAGGGGGCCTCACCTACTCGGTTACGAGAGAGTGTTCCAAAGGAGCAGGAAGGTAGCGTTGATTTAGCGAAGCTTTCAGGAGTGAGTGAAGAAGCAAATTACATCGCTCATGCGTTTAAATCTGCGCACCTTCGCAGTGGCCTTCCATGGTCACAGATGTCAGTACTTGTTAGAGCTCCTGGCAAAGAAGTAAGCGCTCTGCAACGTGCTTTTGCTCTCAACGGAATTCCTCTAAGCGTTGATGCGACCGCATTAGCTCTTGCCGAGAACCCAGCAGTTATGCCACTGCTTTCATTAGCGCAAGTTGTCATCAAGGTTTCTAAAGGCGCAAAGCTCACATCATCTGATTGGCCAATACTGGAGGAGATTTTGCTCTCTGAATATGGGGGAGCAGATGCACTTCAACTTCGACATATTCGCCTTGCTCTGTCAAAGGTGCGCGATGACAAGCGAAGCACAACAGAGATGATGATTGATGCACTTGTACAACCCACAGTTGAGCTGCCATGGGAAGAGCTACTTCCTCTCAAACGTGTCAATGATTTAATTGCGGCAGGTCAAAAGGCTTTACGTTTTTCGGGAGATGTCAGCGATTTACTTTGGGCGCTGTGGGATAGCTCAAAAGATTATGAAGGTAATTCATTAGCCAACGTGTGGCGGGGAAGAGCACTTGCAGGTGGTTCAAAAGGAGCTCAAGCAGACCGTGATCTAGATGCAATTATTCAACTCTTTGAATCGGCAAGGCGTTTTACAGAGCGCAATGTTAATTCAACTGCGCAATTATTTATCGATCAACTACTTGATGAGAGAATTCTTTCAGACAGCATTACAACGAGTGCTCAAAGAGAAGAAGTTGTTTCACTTCTCACTGTTCATGCCGCGAAGGGGCTTGAATGGGAGTTAGTTGCAGTTGCTGGCTTGCAAGAGGGCTCATGGCCAAACTTGAAAGAACGCGGCTCCCTTCTTGGCTCTGATCGCTTGGTGGAAGCGGTACGAACAGGGCTTACTAATAAAAGTGAAATTGCCGCAGCCGCTGCTGCAGGCTTATTAGAAGATGAGAGGCGCCTATTTCACGTTGCTCTCTCAAGGGCTAAATCACAACTCATTGTGACTGCTGTTGCTGAGGAAGATTCGGTACCTTCTCGATACTTTGAAGAGTTATGTGAGGCTGTGCACGGATTTGGGTCTGATGAACTTAAATCATCCGTTCCACGCTCACTCACAAGCCAAGCACTCGTTGCAACTCTACGGCGAGAAGTAATGAATGGAGATGAATTTGCTGCCGGACTGCTCAAAGCGTTGGCTGATGGTGGGATAAAAAGTGCTCATCCAGATCAGTGGTTGGGTGCAAAGCCAATAAGTATTGATGCACCGGTTGTTGGCGACGATCAGAAGGTTTATGTATCACCAAGCAGCCTTGCATCCTTTGATGATTGCGGGCTGAAATGGTTCTTGGAAAAATCAGGTGCGCAAGATGGCGATTCCACTGCGCAATTGCTAGGTGTTGCTATTCACTACATTGCATCTCAAGTAGCAAAGAATCCAAATCTCACTGCTGAAGAGGGAATTGCTCAACTTACAGATGCGTGGCCTGTCGTTGATCAGAATGTTGGTTGGTATAAAAAAGAGCAGCTTGAAGTTGCATCCCAAATGATTCGCCGCTTCTTTGAATGGAATGAGAAGAACCCACGAGATCTTGTTTTTGTTGAAAAGAACTTCACCGCTGAGTTTGGAAGAGCTGTTCTAAGTGGTTCTCTGGATCGGTTAGAGGTAGATGAGAATGGAAAGTACTTTGTTGTCGATCTTAAGACAGGCAGCACTGTTGAATCAAAGGAAGATGTGCGGGTTAACAAGCAGCTCAGCGCATATCAATTAGCCGTATCAGAAGGCGCAATCGAAAGCGTTGCTGCCGGGTCAGAGACAACTGGGGCAGGGCTTCTTTATCTATCAAAGACAACAGATAAGAATGAAACGATTGATCAACCAGCTATCGATCCAGAACTCATGAAAGAAGAAATTATGGCTACTGCAGAGGAAATGGCAGCTTCCACATTCAAGGCAGTAATAAATAAACGCTGTCGAACATGCGCTGTTAAAAGTTTATGTCCCCTTCAAACACAGGGGCGGAGTGTGATTGAGTAATGATCAGCGCTATAGAAATTGCCCAAGCACTTGCAAGTAATGGTGGAAAACTCATTCTTCCAACCGATGAGCAAAGAGCAATTATTGAATCTACTCACATGGGTCCGACGGTAATTATTGCTGGCGCAGGTTCTGGAAAAACCGAGACCATGTCACAGCGAGTGCTCTGGCTGGTGGCAAATGGAATCATCTCCCCAAGTGAAATTTTGGGGCTTACTTTCACAAGAAAAGCGGCAGGTGAACTCTCTCAGCGCATCAGAAAGCGTCTAAAGCAACTACGTAAAGCTGGACTTATTCCTCTTAGTGGTGAGGCAAATATTCCTCCTGATATCACGGTAGATGTTTCTACCTATCATTCATATGCCGGTCGCATTTTGGTTGAACACGGAATCAGAATTGGTATCGATGCAGATATTGAGCCGTTAGGTGAAGCAGCTGCCTGGCAACTAGCTAATCAAGTGGTCAATAGCTTTGCCGAAGTTGATTATGGAATTTTCCATAAGCCCGCACATATTGTCGAAGCGGTCTTGAACTTATCAAGTGAGATTGCAGAACATAACCAGAGCGTTGAATCTATTCGCGCAGGGCTCATCTCGCACTTAGAAGATTTCCAAAAGATCTCGTCTGGCTCTAATGATGAGACAAGGTCTGCTATTGAGGTTATGAAAGAACGCCTAGCGATCTTGCCAATGGTCGAAAGGATTGATGCGCACCGCCTCGAGCATGGAGATCTAACATTTAATGATCAGATGTCATATGCGGCAAAACTTGTAGAACAAGTCCCTGAAATCGGAGTAATCGAGAGGACCAAATATAAAGTCGTCTTACTTGATGAATATCAAGATACTTCATATAGCCAGGTGCGCTTCTTATCATCACTTTTTGGAAATGGACACGCAGTAACTGCCGTGGGAGATCCCAATCAAGCAATTTATGGCTGGCGCGGTGCCTCAACTCAAACACTTGAAACATTTGCAGAACACTTCGGTGGTGATTGCAAAACCTTTGACTTGCTTACTACTTGGCGCAATGACAAGAGAATTCTAGAATTCGCCAACAATGTTATTGGCAGCAGCTCGGCATCCGTAAAACCTTTAGTTCCTAGATCAACTGCGGGTGAAGGTGAAGTTAAGTGCGGTCTTTATCTCACACTTGGTGATGAAGCAGAGGCGATCGCTCAGTACATGTCTAATTTGTGGAATGACCCAAAGCGTTTGGAGTTACCGGAAGATGCACGCAGTAGCTTTGCCGTTTTAGTTCGTACAAAGAGCTACATCCCTCAAATTGAAATGGCGCTGCAAAGCGCGGGACTTCCAACAGAAGTTGTTGGCGTGGGAGGCCTTGTCCACATCCCTGAAATTGCAGACATCATCGCTCTTCTTCGCACTGTGACATTTCCGGATGCTGGAACCGCACTCGCGCGTCTACTTGTTGGCCCACGACTAGCACTTGGACCTAAAGATCTTGCGGCGCTTGGCTCCTATTCCAGAGATATCGCCAAGAAATCTCAAATCAGGAGAAGTGATCGGTTAGAAGAAATTTTAGCGACAGGAGATGGCTCTCTCCTTGAAGTTGACGATTTTGCCATTGGTTCCATCATTGAGGCTCTGGAATATATTGATGACGCACCTAAAGGATCTTTTTCAGCAGAAGGACTTAAGCGCTTAAAGGAATTTAAAGCAGAGATCACTCAGCTCAGGCGAGAATTACACGGTTCCATTACCGACATGATTATCGAAGCAGAACGCTTCTTAAATCTTGATACAGAAGTCTTAGTGCGTGATGGTTGGGACAAAGGGCGCAGACACCTAGATAAATTCCTTGATGAAGCGGCAACTTTCCAACGTGCAGGTGGAAGTCTTTCAACATTCCTGCTGTGGTTAGATGCCGCTGAGGTACGTGAGGGTGGACTCAAGCCAGCAACAATTACGGTAAATAATCGCGCCGTTCAACTTCTGACAGTTCACAGCGCAAAAGGCGCCGAGTGGGATGTTGTTTGCGTGCCCGGACTGATCGATGGTGTATTTCCTGGAAAGGAACGCAGCTCATCGGCTTGGACTAAATATTCAGGTTCATTGCCACTGCAATTTAGGGGTGATTACCTGCAATTTGAAGACTTTGAATTTCCTCATAGCAATAATGTGAAAGCTAGTGAGGTAAAGAAATCACTTGATAAGTTCAGTCATCATTGGCAAGAGCGTAAAATTCAAGAGGAGTTCAGACTTGGGTATGTTGCATTTACAAGAGCAAAGACGCATCTACTCTGCACCGCTACATGGTTTAGAGATGGNAAGCGAGCAGTNGATGCAAGTGCCTTATTTAATCTCGCTTATGAATTCTGTGAGAAAAAAGATCCGACCTCAATTATTAGTCAGGCTGAGAAGGCTGATGAGAATCCAGATCTAATAAATCCACGAAGTGCGCAGTGGCCAGAGCCACGCTCACGTGCTGCGCTTATACAAGAATCAGCAGAGAAAGTGCTTGCCGCTAATCCAATGGATATAGCAGCGCTACTTACCGCAGAAAAAGATATTCAGAGAGCGTCGCTTCTCTCAGATGCTCAATCTCTTATTGCGCAGGTAAAAGAGAAGGGCAGTATTGAAAATATCTACCTGCCTCAGCGCTTATCAGTTTCATCACTTATTACTCTCGAGAAGAATCCAGGGGAACTTGCGCTCAATATTCGTCGTCCAATGCCAAGGCACACCGATCCCTTTGCAAAGAGAGGTACGGAATTTCATCTATGGCTTGAACGTCACTTTGAAAGCAGCACGCTCTTTGATGAAGATGTTTTTGATCCGATGGTTAAAAGCGATGTTCCACTCAAAGAGCTTCAAGAGCGCTGGCTAGCAAGTAGTTGGGCAAAGCGCACACCNCATGAGGTTGAAGCGGGATTTGAAACAGTGATTGCAGGAGTTGTNCTTCGNGGTCGAATAGATGCTGTTTATAAAGATGGTGATGAGTTTGAGGTTGTGGATTGGAAGACCGGCCGNGTCAAAGAGGGNGATGATTTAGAGAGTGCTTCTATCCAGCTTGCGATGTATCGCTTGGCATATGCAAAACTTCACAATATCCCGATAGAGAAAATCAAAGCTGCTTTTCATTACGTTGCAGATGACAAAACAATCTACCGAGAGAATTTATCTGGGGAAGATGAGATTGCTGCAATTATTGCAGCTATTGACCTAGCTTCTTGATCTCAACTGCTAGTGGTAGGTGGTCGCTGATAGCCATTTTTGCAAGTGAAATTTGCGAATAATCTAATTCTTCTTTACCCATAATGTAATCAAACTGAATTGCTGGTTTCCATGATGGATAAGTTTTTTTGATTCCTAGGGTTTTCCACGAGGTGAGTTTTTCGGGCAGGTTCCATCCAAGATTGAGATCTCCAAGCAGAAGATGGGTACCAGGAAGCTTTGCCATGAACCTTTGGATTTTTCGTAGTTGGAAATAGTTCACAAATGGCACAAAAGATAGATGCGTTGTTGCCACTGTAAAACCATTCTCTAGCTCGGCAATGATGCATACCCGTGGTTCATCTTTTATATATAGCAGCCGCATTCCCTTTTTCCCACCGACGGCCAACGGCATGCCGATCCAGGCTTTACCAAGCTCTAGTCTGTGCCATCTTTTTACAGGAAGCTTTGAAATCATCCCGATCCCATAACTTGGTGAACTCTGTGATGATTGAAGTTCTGCTTCGTTCTCGACAGGTTTTCTCCAGACGCCTCCTGGAGTTCCAATAAGTGTTCGTGCATATGCCCAATCTTTGGCACCTGTAGCTTGAGCGATTGCTTCTACCTGTCTTGCGCCATCTGTACGCGGCTGGTTTTCATCCACTTCTTGGACCCCAAGCAGATCAAAATCAAGGTCGCTAAAAATACTTCCAAGGTCAATGTTTGGCCCTTGAGGCAACGGGGGTTGACCGTGGAGCAGATTCCACGAGATGACCTTCATAAGTACAGGCTAGTAGGGTCGCCTCCTGATGAAAATTCTTAAACTCCCTCTTTCACGATCAGTCGTTGATCGTGCCGCGCATGTGCGCATGGATGAGGTCGACCTTGCCAAACTTTGGGAAAAGGGACGAATTCTTCATTTTAATGGTGAAGCATTTTTATCTGATGATCAAGGTTTGAAGTATTTATCAGCAAGAGAGGTCATCGGAACCGGGGAGAAGATATTTCTCGGTGTGGATGGAGATATTGCATATTTTCTCTGGTGTTCTGAAGTTCATATCGGCGCAGAAGATGCATATAAAACTTTGCGCGAGATCGGACATCTACTTTCAGATTTAGATATCGGCCTTGCAGTTCACGCCCAAGCAGTGGC
>JGI26470J50227_1000668_pt1 | contig 13553 bp, 13 predicted proteins | sample FreactTroBogLake_FD_50227 | JGI IMG/M metagenome (IMG submission 50227) | reverse complement strand
CCTCCTGGACCGTGGAGGGCGGCGGCCTCGTCCACGCCGTCATGGCTCCCCGGAGCGCCGTCGTTCTGGCGGCTTCGATTCCGGAAACCGACGCTGGCCAGGCGTTCGCGCCGTTTGTCGCCTTCCAGGGGCCCCGCAACCCCGTCCTTTCGGGGAACGCGACCATCGGTGGAACCCTTCCCCCGGGGGTCACCTCGGCCCGGTTGGTCGTCGGGGGAAACCTCGACACGGCCTTGGAGGTTCACCCCGGTGCCGACGGGGTCTGGAAAGCCGAACTGGGGGTGGAAACGCTCGACAACGGTGGCTCGAGTGCGGTGGTGTGGGGGAGTCGTCCCGACGGAACCCCGTTTGTCAGCGCCCCGTACCCGTTCCGAGTCGCGTTGGCGTTCACCCCCCAGGTCACCTGGGACGACCCCGTGGGAGACGACCACGGCCCGACCGGAACCTACCGGTATCCAACCAACCCCTCGTTCACGAACCAAAACGACCTCCAGACGGTGGAAGTGGCGACCGTCGGGTCGAACCTCCGGGTGACGGCAACCATGGCGGGACCGATCAGCACGGTCTGGTCTCCACCGAACGGTTTCGACCACGTCGCTTTCTTCCTCTACCTTCACGTGCCGGGGTTGACGGGGACGGCCACGGTCCTGCCTTTCCAGAACGCGACCGCTCCTTCCGGTCTTGCCTGGAACCGCCTGGCCTTCTTCGAAGGCTGGAACTCACGGTTGTACGACCCTGTAGGAGCCTCGGCCACGGCGTACGGCACCCCGGTTGCTCCGGCGGGCCAGGTCTCGGTGGACAAGGCGGCTCGGAAGATCGTGTTCACCTTCTCCCCGGCGTCGATGGGGTTTCCAACCTCGCTTTCCGGCACCAAGGTCTACCTCACCACCTGGGACTACAACGGCCTGGAAGGACGAAACCGACCGCTGAGCCCCGAAGGCGGGGACTACGTCTATGCCGGCCCGGCCGGTGGTCCGCTCATCATGGACGACACACCGGTGCTCACCGTACCGTAAGAGCCTCCACCCTGGCCTTCAGGATCCGGCAGACGTACCCGAAGAGCACGCCGTAGATCGGGGCGACCAACAGGGAACCCAGGACTCCCGCCAGATAACAGGCGAATTCGCTGAACCTCCAGATGGCGACCGAGGTTCGGGCTTGATCCGCCGGACCCGGGGAAAACGCGTCCCCCCAGGCCTTCCTCCAGGCACGGAAAGACCAAACGGCCAGGACTCCGAAGAGCGGCACGAAGAAGGTGATCAGGAAGGCGGTCAGGCCGAGCAGGGCCAGCGGGAACCCTCCCTCCAAGAGATAGGCCCCCAGCAAGGCGGCGAGCGCCAAGGCAACTCCCACGAAGAAACGTGTCATCTGTATCCTCCTGAGTTCACGATCGCCCTTCCGGGCCCGAAGAGCCATCCACCGAAGGGTGGATCCGGCGGTTCTCGGCCTCCACCAACCGGAGGAGTTCGATCTTGTTTCCGGCTCCCGTCTTCTGGTAGACGCTCAGCACATGCGATTTCACGGTGACCGGACTGATGCACAGCTGGTCACCAGCCCCTCGGTAGGTGAGGCCGTCGAGAACGGCCTGGGCCGTCTCGGCTTCCCGGGGGGTGAGACTGTACCGGCGGCTGAAGTCGGGGGTGATGACCAGAAGGGGCACCCGCGCCGATGCCGACAACCGCGCCACCACCTCCTGGAGGATCCGACTCAGCAGGAGTCCCAGAAAACCCCAGACCAGGCAAAAGAACGCCGTGACAGGAATCTGGGAGGCCAGAGCGTGTCTTGGATCGAGGTGGCCGAGGGCACCGGCCAGGGCGGTCAGGCCCCCGGCGATCCCAGCGAGGGGAAACGTGGCCACCGCCAGCGTCCACGCCTTCAGAGAAAGGGCGGACCCCGGTCCCAGGGGGACGGCCGACCACGCGTCCCGCAGCATCCTCGCCGTCACGCGAAAACCGTGAACGGCCACCACCGCCGCCAGGGGAAGCGCCAGCACCATCGCCAGAAAAGCCAACCCAAGGAAGGCGAACCTCGGATCCAGTCCCGGCCACCACGGGAGGACCACCAGAGCAAGGATCAGCTGGACGCAGAACAGTACCTTGGCCACCACCCCAGTTTAGGGGATTTTGAAGGATCGGTCTCCATACAAGAATGAAATATTACTAATTAAGTCATACAATATTGTGGTATACATTTGTGTATATTACATTATTGTAATGGACTAACTTGATTCTTTGGAACAACTAACTTCTGTTGGCACGGTTCGTGCCTAACCCTTGGTGGCAAAGGAAGACCCGAGCCGGAACGATTCCAAAGGAGAAAGAATGAAAAAGTTCATTCAAAGTTCAACAGCGCTGATCCTCGCTGGACTGTTGGGCATGGTGCTTGTCGCAGGATGTAGCAGCGGTGCTGCCTCCGACACGGTCAAAGTTGGTATTCTCCACTCGCTGAGTGGGACCATGGCCATTTCCGAAACGTCCCTGAGGGACGTGGTTCTCATGGCCATCGAGGAAATCAACGACAAGGGTGGCGTGCTCGGGAAGAAGATCGAACCCGTGGTCGTGGATCCGGCGTCGGACTGGCCGCTGTTCTACGAGAAGGCAAAAGAGCTCATCCTCAAGGACAAAGTTGCCGTCACCTTTGGTTGCTGGACCTCGGTCAGCCGCAAGTCGGTGCTTCCTGCCTTCGAGGACAACAACGCGTTGCTCTTCTACCCCGTTCAGTACGAGGGCGAGGAACAGTCGCTCAACGTGTTCTATACGGGTGCCAGTCCGAACGAGCAGCTGGTTCCCGCCGCCGCCTACATGATCAAGGAATACGGCACCAAGAAGTTCTACCTTCTGGGTACCGACTACGTCTTCCCCCGGACCGCCAACGCCGTGCTGAAGGCGTACTTGAAGTCCGTCGGTGTTCCCGATAAGAACATCGCCGAAGAATACACACCGTTCAGCCACCAGGACTACCAAAGCATCGTGGCCAAGATCAAGGCGTTCGCGAAGGGTGAGAAGACCGCGATCATGTCGACCATCAACGGCGACAGCAACGTGCCGTTCTACAAGGAATTCGCGAACCAGGGCCTGACGGCCAAAGACGTGCCCATCATGGCCTTCTCGGTGGCGGAAGACGAACTGCGGGCCATGGATGTGAAGCCCTTGGTCGGTCACTTGGCGGCCTGGAACTACTTCCAGTCCATCGATACCCCCAAGAACGCCGCGTTCGTGAAGGCCTTCAAGGACTACGCCGTCAAGAACAAGCTTCCCGGCGGCGCCGACAGAGTCACCGACGACCCGATGGAAGCCGCCTACTTCGGCGTCTACGCCTGGGCTGCTGCAGCGACGAAAGCGGGAAGCTTTGACGTCGACAAGGTTCGGCAGGCCATCTACGGCGCGTCCATCGACGCCCCCGGCGGCATGAAGAAGTTTGACGAGGCGAACCAGCACACCTACAAGCCCGTCTACATCGGCGAGATTCAGGCCGACGGCCAGTTCAAGATCGTGTACCACACCGATCTGGTGAAGCCCGACTCCTACAGCCCCCTGTTGCATCCCGACGGAAAGTTCCCCGCCCCCACCGGCGGTCCGAAGAAGTAGGAATCTGACCTCCTCCGGGACCGAGTCCTTTGACCCGGTCCCGGACTTTTGTACCCATCAAAAAAGAGGCGAAACATGAAATCTGTCCTCCTGGCGAGCTTCTTTTTTCTTTTCGGGTTTCCCCTGGCCTTTGGCCAAGAGGCCCTGGATCCTGTCGCCTTGCAAAAAAAGCTCTCCGTTCTTGTCGACGGGACCGCGGAAGCCCGGACCCAGATGATCCGTTCGCTGGAGACCTGGGGAAAGAACGCCCAGGAGAAACTCGTCCTGCACAACCTTCTGAAGGCCTACGCGAACGGCACGCTCTACTTCTGGAACGGTGAGGCCGTCTTCACCGACGCCGTCACCCAAGATGCGAACTACACCAAGTCGATCGATCCCGTCGACGTGATCACCGGGAAATACAAGGTGTCGCCGACAAACCGGGTCAAATTGAGCAGTGTGAAGACTCTGGAGGCGGACCGGAACGACCGCGACGTGGTGTCCGATTCCCTCCTGTTTGTGGGTCTCGGGGTGGACTCCCGGGAGCTTCTTCTGAACGCCGTTCAACGGATCGCCACCATCGACCGGGCGCCGGAAGCGGTGTCGTCCCTCGAAAAACTCAGCAAGGATTCCCGGGACCAGAGCATCCGGTTTTCCGCCGACGAGGGTCTTGGGTTGATCGGGTTGCGGGCGGCCCAGGAGCGCGACGCCAAGGTCGCCTGGATCGACCGGCTGGGGAAACTCCCCAGCCTTCGGGCTCGTCCCATCCTCGAGGACATGACGCTGAACGAAAAGGATCCGGTCACCCTCGGCGCCCTGAACCGTTCCATCGCACTCATCCGGAACTACGAGGGGTTGGTCAGCGTCTTTGACATCCTCAAGTCGTCGCTGTCGAGCGGTTCCATCCTCATCCTCATGGCCATGGGGCTGGCCATCACCTTCGGGATGATGGGGGTCATCAACATGGCCCACGGCGAAATGATGATGATCGGTGCCTACACCACCTACGTCGTGCAGCTTGCCTTCGGGCATACGGCGGAACACCCCGCCCCCGCGTTCTTCCTTTTCGCGCTGCCCCTTTCGTTTCTGGTCGCCGCCCTGGTGGGCGGGATCATCGAATGGTTGGTGGTGCGGCACCTGTACAAGAAGCCCATCGAGTCCCTCCTGGCGACCTATGGAGTGAGCCTCATCCTGACCCAGGTGGTCCGGTTGGCCTTCGGGGACAACAGGGCGACGAACACCCCCGATTGGCTGCAGGGCGCCGTGGAGGTGGCCCAAGGGATGGACATCCCGGCCAATCGGTTCTTCATCCTTCTGGTGGCGGTCTTCAGCGTCCTGCTGGTCCTGTTCATCTTCCAGTACACGAAGGTGGGGCTCCACATGAAGGCGACGATGCAGAACCGCGACATGGCCGCGTCCATGGGGATCAACACCCGGTGGATCGACAGTTTCACGTTCATGCTCGGTTCGGGGATCGCGGGGATCGCCGGATACGCGTTGACGACCGTCGGTGGCATCACCCCGGACATGGGGAAGAACTACATCGTTGATTCGTTTCTCATCGTCGTCACCGGCGGCACCGGAAGCATCGCCGGGGTCGTGGTCAGCGGGGCCGGCATCGGCTTTCTGAACAAGTTTCTGGAAGGAACGTTCTTTGGCACGGTGTGGGCAAAGATCCTTGTCTTGGCCCTAGTCATGACCTTCATCCAGTTCAAACCCTCGGGAATTTTCGCGCCCAAAGGAAGGCTCGCCGATGACTAAACTCCAACTTCGTCCCAAAACCGTGTCCACCGTGCTTCTTCTTGCCGTCGGCGGGGTCGTCCTTCCCCTCTTGAGTTTCACGGGACTGGTTTCGGTCGAGCTCGTCAACATGCTCGGCCGGTACCTCGCGTTTGCGATCGTCGCGGTGGGGCTCGACCTGATTTGGGGCTACACGGGCATCCTCAGCCTGGCCCAGTCGTTCTTCTTCGCGCTCGGTGGCTACGGCATGGGGATCTACCTCACGTTCCAGGGGACGCTGTTCAACGGAATTCCCGAGGCCCTCTACGTCGTGTACCCCTACGCCGTCGGCGAGGCCAAGGGCCACGAGGTGCTGCCCTGGGCCTGGCTTCCGTTCCAAAACTTCGGGCTGACCGTGTTGCTGTGTCTGATCGTGCCGGCCTTGATCGCGGGGTTGGTGGGGTTCGTGGGCTTCTTCAGCCGCGTGAAGGGGGTGTACTTCTCCATCCTCAGCCAGGCGCTGACGGTGGCGGCGGTGTTGTTCTTCAGCAAGAATGAAATGAAGTTCGGCGGGACCAACGGTCTGACCCATTTCAAGACCATCGCCGGGTTGAACCTCGCCGATCCGAACACGAAGATCCTGCTCTATCTGATCACGTTTCTGGCCCTGGTCGGTGTCTTCTACCTCTGCAGAACCATCATCCGGACCCGGTTTGGACGGGTGCTGATCGCGATCCGGGATTCGGAGAAGACCCTGCGGTTCTCGGGGTACCAGCCCTACCTCTTCAAGACGGCGATCTTTGCCTTTGCCGGCCTCTTGGCGGGGCTCGGGGGAATGCTCTACACACCCCAGGCCAACATCATCACCCCTTCGTACATGGACGCCAAATGGTCGATCCTCATGGTGGTGTGGGTCGCTGTCGGGGGGCGCGGAACCCTGACCGGTGCCGTCCTGGGGGCCCTCGGCGTGAACCTGCTCTACAACGCCTTGACCTCCCAATGGTCGCTGCTCGGCTTCTCGTGGAGCCCCGACTACTGGCCCATCGTCCTGGGGCTGCTGTTCATCCTCATCGTCCTCAAGTTTCCCGGAGGGCTTCAAAGCATGTGGGGACAGGTCACCGCGCGGGTCCAGAAGGGGAGGACGCTGTGACTCCTGCCTTGAAACACCTGGAACTGTACCAGACGGAAAATCCCGAGTTCGACGGCGGCTGGGCCAAGAAGTACCTCCTGTTCCTTTATGGAATCACCGCGGTCTTCGACGGGTTCAAGGCCCTGGACCTTTCCGCCCTGGGCATCCTGCACAACGAGCTGAGGGTCATCATCGGTCCCAACGGTGCCGGGAAATCGACGATGTGCGACGTGATCACGGGCAAGACACGACCGGCCTCGGGAAAGGTCTGGTTCGCCGACCAGGAGATCACGCACCTCGAAGAACCCGACATCGTGACCCTGGGGATCGGCCGGAAGTTTCAAACCCCCACCGTTTTCGACAGCCTGACGGTTTATCAGAACATGGAACTGTCGCTTCCTGGAGGGAGAGGCCCCTGGTGGACGCTGCGGGTCAAGGAACAACCGAGGGAGCGGGACCGCATCATGGAAATTCTGGAGCGGGTCCATTTGATCGACCTGATCCATCGAGAGGCCCGGTACCTCAGCCACGGTCAACGGCAATGGCTGGCGATCAGTTGCCTCATCCTGTCCGAACCCAAACTGCTGCTTGTGGACGAACCGGCGGCGGGACTCACCGACGCAGAGACCGAACTCACCGGAGAACTCCTGCTCGAACTGAAGAAGAACCACACGCTCATCGTGATCGAACACGACATGGACTTCGTCCGGCAACTGAACTCGACGGTCACGGTGCTGTGCGAAGGGAAGACCATCGCCGAGGGATCGTTGGAGGAAGTGAAGGAAAACCAGGAAGTGATCGAGGCCTATCTTGGGAGGTAGCCATGTTGAAGGTTGAGAATCTCTCGGTGTCCTACGGCGCCGTCGAGGCCCTCTCGGGGGTGACGTTTTCGATGGAGCCCGGCTCGGTGTTGGCGGTCATGGGAAGGAACGGCGTGGGCAAGACCACGCTCATGAAGAGCCTCGTCGGGCTCTTGAAGGCTCGGACGGGCGAGATTTACTACGAGGGGGCCCCGTTGGGCAACCTTCAGGCCTACCACCGCGTCCGAAAGGGGATAGGCTACGTTCCGCAGGGGCGCCAGATCTTTCCCAAGCTGACCGTGGAGGAAAACCTGATGACCGGCCAACGGAAACCAGGCCAGGCCATCCCGAAGGAAATTTACGACCATTTTCCCGTGCTCCGGGACATGAAGAACCGGCGGGGCGGCGACCTCTCCGGGGGACAGCAGCAGCAGTTGGCCATCGGCCGCGCGCTGGTGACCAACCCCAAGCTGTTGATTCTGGACGAACCCACCGAAGGCATCCAGCCCAACATCATCCAGAGGATAGGCGAGGTGCTGCGAATCCTCTCCCAAGAGCGCGGCATGACCATCGTCATCGTCGAACAGTACCTGGCCTTCATCCGGGAATTCAGCAGCCACTTCCTGATCATGAACAAGGGAAGCGTGGTGACCGAAGGCCAAACCGCGAACCTGACCAGCGACCACGTGGAAGAATACCTCAGAGTATGACGGCGACAGGAGGTTCCCATGTTCACACCCCACGAGCGTGACAAACTGATGATTTCTCTGGCGGCCATGGTGGCCCGGGACCGAAAGGCCCGGGGTCTCAAGCTCAACTACCCCGAGGCGGTGGCGCTCATCTCGTCCCAGATCCTCGAGTGGGCACGGGACGGCCTGGGCGTGGCCGAACTCATGGACAAGGGCGCCGAGGTGCTGACCCGCACCGACGTCATGGAGGGCATTCCCGAGATGATCGACGCGGTGCAGATCGAGGCCACGTTTCGCGATGGGACGAAGCTCGTGACCATCCATCAACCGATCCGGTGAATGAAGTTGGCTCAAAACTACCGCGGACCATGCCGTCGTTTTTATCCAACTTCGATCGAACAAAAGACGAGGCGAACAAAATGAGAAGAGAGACCGATGCGGGGGCCTGGGCGCCGGGGCAAGTTTGGGCCGCCGGGGAAGACCTTGAGGCCTTGAACGAACGGGGTGCTGCCAGCGTGCGGGTGACGAACACCGGCGACAGGCCCATCCAGGTGGGGAGCCATTTCCACTTCTTCGAGGTCAACAAGGCGTTGGCGTTTTCCCGGGCCACCGCCTGGGGGCGCCGCCTGGCCATTCCCTCGGGGACGGCAGTGAGGTTCGAACCCGGAATGGAGTACGAGGTCGAACTGATCGACCTGGGCGGCGAAAGGGTCGTCCACGGGTTCAACGCCCTCGTGGAGGGATCGTTGGACGATCCCAAGGTCAGGGAAAAGGCGCTGATCCGCGCCCGGGACCGAGGGTTCCGGGACGAGATTCTGCCAGGAGAAGACGCATGAGCATCCGCATCGACCGAGCCACCAGCGCGGCCATGTTCGGCCCGACCACCGGAGACCGGGTCCGCCTGGGGGACACGGCCCTGGTCCTCAGGGTGGAGAACGACCTGACCCGGGCCGGAGACCAGGTGAAATTCGGGGGCGGAAAGGTCATCCGCGACGGCATGGGCCAGGACCCCCGGGCCACCCGGGCCGGGACCAAGGACACCCCGGGAACCCCCGACCTGGTCATCACGAACGCCTTGATCCTCGACTTCACGGGCATCTACAAGGCCGACATCGGCGTCCGGGACGGCCGGATCGTGGCCATCGGGGCCGCGGGCAACCCGGCGATCCAGGATGGCATCACCCCCGGACTGACGATCGGCGCCGGAACCGAGGTGTTGTCGGCCGAAGGGATGATCGTCACCGCGGGCGGCGTGGACACCCACATCCATTTCATCTCGCCCCAGCAGATCGAAACCGCGCTGGTTTCCGGCGTCACGACCATGCTCGGTGGAGGGACAGGACCCGCCACCGGCACCCTGGCCACGACGTGCACCCCCGGAGCGTGGAACCTGGCCCGGATGTTCCAGAGCCTCCAGGCGTGGCCGATGAACTTCGGACTTCTGGGCAAGGGCAACTCGTCGCTCCCCCAGGCGCTGGTGGAACAAATCGAAGCCGGGGCCTGCGGTCTGAAGCTCCACGAGGACTGGGGAACCACCCCGGCGACCATCGACACCTGCCTGACCGTGGCCGACCGGTACAAGATCCAGGTAGCCATCCACACCGACACCCTCAATGAAGCCGGCTTCGTGGAAGACACCCTGGCCGCGTTCAAGGGTCGGACCATCCATACCTACCATTCCGAAGGGGCCGGCGGCGGCCACGCCCCCGACATCATCTCGGTCTGCGGGCAGGCCAACGTGCTCCCCAGCTCGACGAACCCCACCAGGCCCTTCACCCGGAACACCTTCCCCGAACACCGCGATATGCTCATGGTCTGCCACCACCTCGACCCGTCCATCGCCGAGGATGTGGCGTTCGCCGACAGCCGCATCCGCCCCCAGACCATCGCCGCCGAGGACATCCTCCACGACCTGGGTGCGATCTCGATGATGAGCAGCGACAGCCAGGCCATGGGTCGGGTCGGCGAGGTCATCCTGAGGACCTGGCAGACGGCGCACAAGATGCGCGTCCAGCGGGGACCCCTCCCCGGGGACGACGACCAGAGCGACAACGAGAGGATCAAGCGCTACGTGGCCAAGTACACCATCAACCCGGCCATCGCCCACGGCCTGGCCGCCCACGTCGGTTCGGTGGAGGTCGGCAAGCTCGCCGATTTGACGCTGTGGCGACCGGATTGGTTCGGGGTGCATCCCGAATTGGTCGTGAAGGGCGGGTTCATCGCCTACAGCGCCATGGGCGACGCGAACGCGTCGATCCCCACCCCGGGGCCGGTGTGGGCCCGCCCGATGTTCGGCAGCTTCGGGACCGCGCCCCAGGCCACCAGCCTACTGTTCGTGAGCCCCCTGAGCCTCGAGACGGGCAGCCTTTCGAAGCTGGGGCTGACCAAGCCGCTGGTCGCCGTGGCCGACACCCGGTCTCTGGGTAAGAAGGACATGAAACGCAACGAGGCGTTGCCCCACCTCGAAGTGGATCCGGAGACCTACGAGGTAAGGGCCGACGGCGAACTGCTGACCTGCGAACCCGCCGACGAGTTGCCGCTGACCCAAAGGTACTTTCTGTTTTGACAGAAGAACCCGCCTTCGACGTTCTGAACCTCTCCGACGCCGGTTTTCCCACCGGGGCGCACGGTCACTCCGGGGGGCTGGAATACGCCATCCAGGCGGGGTGGGTCTTCGACGCGGCGACCCTCGCCGGCTGGTGCCAGAGGAGCCTCGAAACCTCGGTGCGGACCCTCGACCTCAGGGCAGCGGTGAAGGCCTGGTACGGCGTTCCCTGGCAGGGCCTCAACGGCGAGGTCGCGGCGTTCCGGACCAGCCGGGTCCAGCGCGAGGCCTCGGCCCAGGTCGGCCGGTCTTTCTTGAGGTCCGTGGTCTCCTGCTACGGTGAAAGGGCGTCTGGGCTCCCTGAAGCCGAAGATCCCGACGCGGTCCAGTTTCCCGTCGCGTGGGGGTTGGCGTTCCGGGCCTTGGAGCTTCCGGTCGAAGCGATGGCCCAGACCCTGCTCTTCGGCGTGTTGCGCCAGTGGACCCAGGTGGCCGTGCGCATCGTCCCCCTGGGTCAGAAGGAAGCCTTTGCCGTCCAGACGGCGGTGCTTTCGGGGTTGGTTGCCCCCCCGACCGGGCCCGAGGCGGTAGCGTTGCCGCTGGAAAGCGGGGCCTTCGGTCTTGAGTTGGCGGGGTTGGGGATGGAAACCTTGGAACGCAAGTACTTCAGAAGTTAGGGGGGCAGGATGGGGCGTTTTCGAGCAGTGGAGGGGTCCCGGTCGAGGGGCCGGCGATACTGGATCGCCGTGGCCGGACTCCACGCGGTGGGGATCGGGTTGTTGTCGATCGGAGGCGCAGCCCCACCCGGACTCTGGGCCATGGGCGTCCTGGCCTACACCCTGGGGCTCCGCCACGCGTTCGACCCCGACCACATCGCCGCCATCGACAGTTCGGTCCGCCGGTTCGTCCAGACCAACACCCACGCCCACGGCACGGGGTTTTGGTTTTCCCTGGGCCACTCCACCGTCGTCTTCCTGCTGGCCTTCGGGCTGGCCTTTGGGGGAGCCTGGGTGGCCCAATCCTGGCCGCAGTGGAAGGCCTGGGGCGGGGTGATCGGCCCGTCGGTTTCGGGCCTGTTTCTCCTGGCCATCGGCCTGGTCAACCTCGTTCTCTGGTGGGACGTTTGGGTCGACTTCCAGGGCCTGCGCCGGGGAAAGGTCCCCGATGGACCGGGAGCCCACGTTCCCCAGGGCCTGTTCTTCCGGGTCCTCCAGCCGTTGTTCCGGACGGTCACCAAGAGTTGGCACCTCTACCCCTTGGGGTTTCTGTTCGGCCTGGGGTTCGACACCGCTTCGGAGGTCGCGTTCCTGGCGCTGTCCACCCAAGGGTCGGCCCAGGCCCTCCCCTGGACGGCGCTCCTGGCCCTTCCGTTGCTTTTTGCCTCGGGAATGAGCCTTTTGGACACCGCGGACGGGTTGTTCATGACCAAGGCCTACGGTTGGTCGCTACTTTCGCCGCTCAAGAAACTCTACTACAACCTGTCGATCACCGGCCTGTCGGTGCTGGTCGCCCTGGTCATCGGCAGCGTCGAGCTGCTGCAAGTGGTGGGAGTCGGTTGGGCGGCGGGCATCGACTTCGGTTCCCTGGGGTTCTTCCTGGTGGGAACCTTTGGGATCGGCTGGGCGGTGTCCCTGGGGATTTGGAAGCTTCGACGGTTCGAATGAAGGAAAAGGAGTTCTTATGGAAAAGCTCGTGCGTATTGGGATCGGAGGCCCCGTGGGGGCCGGCAAAAGCCACCTCGTCCTCAGGCTCTGCGAAGCGCTCCGGGACGAGGTGTCGCTCATCGTCATCACGAACGACATCTACACCCGGGAGGACGCCCAGTTCCTCACCGAGAAGAAGGCCCTTCCCGCCGGGAGGATCATGGGGGTGGAGACCGGGGGCTGTCCCCACGCGGCGATCCGGGACGACATCTCGCTGAACGCCGACGCGCTGGACCTGCTCCACAAGAAGAACCCCGACGCCCGGTTGGCGCTGATCGAGTCGGGGGGTGACAACCTGTCGGCGACGTTCAGCCCCGACCTCGTCGACTTTCAGATCTACGTCATCGACGTGGCCCAGGGCGACGACATCCCGCGCAAGGGCGGCCTGGGCATCGGGCGGTCCGACCTGCTGGTGGTCAACAAGATGGACCTGGCTCCCTACGTCGGCGTGGATCTGGTCCGGATGGACAGCGACCTCGCCGCCGCCCGGGGGCCCATGCCGTACTTCTTCACGAACCTGCGGGTCGTCGAGGGGTTTGAGGCCGTCTTGGGGTGGGTGAAGGACCGCCTCGCCGAAGGTCCCCGGAAAGAAAAGCCCCTTTGGGCGGGAAACCCCAGCCTCAAGTCGGGCATTCTCCCCGACCACCACCACGGTCCCGGGGGCCATACCCACGACCACGAACCCAGCCGGTCCGTGTTCCGCGTCGTGAAATGACGGGCACCACTTACGACGGACACCTCGAACTCGTCGTCCAGGGACGAACGTGGAAGAAGACCCAGCGGCCCCCGTTGTCGCTCACGGTCCTCGACCGGGGGGAGGGGTTGCTGGCCATCCCCACCGACCAGTCGGGAGGCTCCCGGGGGGGCGACCGGTTGGACACCGAGGTGGTCGTTCGCAACCAGGGACGACTGGATTGGGTGGCTCCGGCCAGCGCGCTCTATTTCCCTTCGGCCGACCGCCAGCGGGTCTGCTCGGTGAGGACCCGGCTCGAGGCCGGCCGCGGAAGCCGTCTTGCCTTCGTCCCCAAGGTGGGAATTCCGTGCGCCGGAGCCCGGGTCGACCAGGCGGTCGCGATCGAGGTGGCTTCGGGAGCCGATTTTCTGTATTGGGACGGCTGGACCGACGGCAGGACGGGGTCGGGAGAGCGAGGGGCGTTTGCCTCCCTGGCCAACCAGTTGGAGTTCCGTTTGGACGGCCACCTGATTTTTCAGGAGCGCTGGACTTGGCTGGGCCGCGCCTCCCGGCCGGGATTTTCGGGGCCCGACCCCGCCGGGTTTCAAGAGGGCTGCCAGTGGTTTCTGGGATTGGCCGTCGGCCCTGGGGCCCACAGGGAACTGACCCGCCGCGTCGAATTCTGGAAGGCGGCGGGCGACCCGGCCGAGGTGGGGGCGTTGGCCCAGG
>JGI26470J50227_1000667_pt1 | contig 13555 bp, 22 predicted proteins | sample FreactTroBogLake_FD_50227 | JGI IMG/M metagenome (IMG submission 50227) | reverse complement strand
CTATCTCTTATAACTAAGAAAAATATATCATACGAAATAGTATAACTACATATGATAAATTAATCTAAAATATTATAAATAGAATCTATGGAAGTAGAAAAAATACAAGAAAGAGTATTAGAAATACAAAATCAAATTAAAGAATCATCACCTGAACAACAAACTGAGATGCTAAGCGAATTAATAAGCTTAGCATCTAATTTAGAACAATTATTATTTAATTTTAAAGACCAAATAAAAGATGGAAACACTTGAAGAAATCATATACTCAATATTTGCAATTATATTCTTAGCATTAATCGCAGGATTACCTTTAATGATATTATGGAATATGTTAATGCCTCATATATTTAATTTACCTTATATTAGTTTTTGGCAAGCATTAGGACTTAATATGTTATCAACATTATTATTTAAATCAACATTAATTAAAATAAAAAAATAAATGAAAAAACAATATATTACTCGCAAAGGAACATTTGATTCGGGTCATAGAGTTATGAATGAACGTATGAAGTGTTTTAATATACACGGACATACTTATTTATATGAACTCGAATTTGAGTTTAATGAAATAGAAGAAATTGGTTATGCAATTGATTTTAAAGAAATTAAACGTGTTGGGTGTCAATGGATTGATGATGTATTAGATCATGGTATGATCTTAAATCCACAAGACTATGAATTAATTAATACTACTAAAAAATTAGATTCTAAATTATGGTTAATGTCTTTAAATGGTAAAGAACATTATTGTAACCCATCAGTAGAAAATATTGCTAAAGAAATATTTTTAGCAATGATGGTATTATTTAATCCTGCTATTTATCCTAACTTAAAAATTCATAAAGTTACACTTTATGAAACACCTAATTGTTATACTTATTGTATTAAAGATTCTATTTCAAATGAAGAAGCAGGAGCTTGGATGGCTTCTAGATATGAAGAAGTAACTAAATATGCTTTAGATAAAGGTGTAATTGAGTATGATGATAGAAAGGCATAAAATGAAAATATTACATGAACTTCCTTTATCATTAATGAAATATGGTTATGAATGGACAGATGGAGATTATTGTTTACCACATTTAATAGATAAAAACGAACAATATAAACAATACTTTCTAAAAGCTAGAGAAGATGATCGTTTTATTATAATGGATAATGGGCTTTTTGAGGGAGTAAGTCACACAACAGAAGATTTATTAGAAAAAATAAATCTAATTAAACCTAATATCTTTATAGTTCCTGATGTTTGGAATAATACAGCCATAACATTAAAAAACGCTAAAGAATGGATTAAAAACTATAAACAAGATGGTGTTGAGTTTATGGCAGTATTACAAGGAGAAACATTTGGTGAACTTAAAACATGTTATAAAGAATTAGTTAAATTAGGTTATACTCATATAGCATTTAATCATTCTAGTATTGCTTATCAAACATTAACTATTAATAATAGTACTTTAAGTAAACAAATGTTAGGTAGATGGTATTTGATTAATTCATTAGAAGAGTCAGGCGTATTAGATAAAGATAACTATCATCATTTATTGGGCGTATCTTTAGTGAATGAAATAAAACTTTATAAATATAAATACGAGTTTTTAAATTCTATAGATACTTCTAATCCAATATTATTAGGTGCTGAAGGAGTAAGATATGAAGATAGCGGTATTGATTGGAAACCAACTGAAAAATTGGAACATTATTTTGAAAAAGATTTGGATAATAGATTAGAAGATATTATATTTAACGTAAATAAATTTAAAGAATTTATAAAATAAAGGTTTGAAGCTTCATAACCTACAAATACCGAAGCATAATTCAAAAAACAAAACAATGAAAAAAGCAGTATTAAGTTTATCCGGTGGGATGGATTCAAGCACCCTATTACTTCATTTATTAGCAAATGATTACGAAGTTACAGCATTAGGTTTCGATTATGGACAAAAACATAGAGTCGAATTAGAACGAGCTACAGAATTAATTGAGTATATTAATCTTGTAGGAGATGCTCAAAGTAAAGCAGATGTACCAAGTGTTATACCTTCTATTAAACATCAAATTATTAGATTAGAGGGGTTAGCAACATTATTAAAGTCATCATTAGTAACTGGTGGTAAAGATGTTCCTGAAGGTCATTACGAACAAGATAATATGAAAGATACCGTTATTGGAAATCGTAACAAAATATTTAGTTCTATTATTCAAGCAGTAGCATTGTCAGAAGCAACTAAAGATGAAAAACAACAAGTAGTAATTGCGATGGGAATTCATGCAGGTGATCATGCTATTTATCCTGATTGTCGTCAAGAATTTAGGGATGTAGATTTTGAAGCGTTTAAAGTTGGTAATTGGGATAGTGAATTAGTATCGGTTTATACACCATATCTTGAAGTAAATAAATATGATATATTAGAAGATGGTTTAAAATGTTGCAAAAAATTAGGTTTAGATTTTGATGAAGTATATAAACGTACTAATACAAGTTATAAACCATATCCATCAGGAAATAGTGATTATAAATCAGCANCATCAGTAGAACGTATTGAAGCATTTATTAANTTAGGTCGTAAAGATNCTGTACAATATGAAGATGAAACAGGTCCTGTAACTTGGGAAGTAGCTAAAGCACATGTTGAATCTGTATTAGCTGAATATAGTAAGTAGTCAAAATAAATTCATTATATTTAAAACAAAAAAATGAAATCTATTAAAGCAATTAAAGAATCTAAAACAGTTCGAATTGGTGACATGGCTAGGCTAAGTGACCTTGATGCAGAAGAAAGAGTACGATTAGGGTCTTGGATGTATATTTCTAAAGCTGAGTATAAAAAAGGAACTACAATAGAAGTTACTCAAGTTGAAGAAGAAAAGAAAGAAAAAACTATTAGTAAAAAAGCACAAAAACACTCTAAATTAAAAGAAAAACAAAGATGAGTTACTCAAGATGGGGATCTAGTAGATGGTATACTTTTTGGAGTTCTGTAGGAAGTTCAGATATGGAATTTAAATTACCTACTAGAAAATTAAAGTATAATCAAACTTTTGAAATATGTGATATTCCTTCTTATTTTTTAACTTATGAAGACATAGAAGTTAAAGGAATTAAAGCAATATTAGAAGAAGTAAAAGAAGTATACTCTAGAGATCAAACACTTCCTTTTGTTGAATATACTGCAGATGGAAAATTTATCTTTAAAAAACAAGTATGCTCTCCAATTCCTCCAAATTGGGAAGAATTAAAAGAACTACAAGATTATATATTCGAATTTAAAAAAGATATTGATAATCACTTTAAACTTATTAACTTTATAAAATACGAGTGGTATTACCCATTAAGAAATAAAATCATTAATTATGTCAAAAATAGATCCAAACAAATTACTCATATCCAGTGATTTCTACAGCGTACAAGGCGAAGGTAAATCCACAGGTGTACCATCATATTTTGTAAGATTAGGTTTATGTAATCTAACTTGTGGTATGTCTAATAAGTTCTTAAATCAACTTGTAAAAGACAAAACAATAGAAGACGGAGAAATATTTAAAGGTGATTTAGAATTAGAAGGTAAAGCAACTTGGACTTGTGATTCAACTTCACAGTGGGCTTTTAGAGGTGAGGATAAAGAATTTCAATATTTAATTGATCGTTGGATAGAGCAAGGATTATATGAAGATATTTTAAATGGTACTATTCATATTATTTGGACAGGTGGGGAACCAACAATTAAAGGACATCAAGAAGCTATTGCTAATTTTGTAAATTATTGGTTTCATCAAGAAAGAATGTATATAGGCAATTCATTTCATGAAATAGAAACTAACGGTACTATTGTTATTAATGATGAATTATTTTCAATTTTAGATCAAATAAATTGCTCTCCTAAACTTGCTAATTCAGGTATGTCTGAAAAACAACGTATTAAGCCTGATGCTATAAAACGTATTATGGAACATAATAATTATCAATTTAAATTTGTAATTAGTACAGAAGATGATGTTAAGGAATTGTTTCGTGATTTTGTAGAACCATTTAATATACCACTTAAAAATGTTGTTTGTATGCCTGGATTAGATGATCAAGCTGATTTCCATGAGCGTACTCAATTCTGTTTAGAAATGGCTAAAAAATATAAATTTACAGGATTAACAAGATTACATATATCAGCTTGGGATAAAACATTAAACGTTTAACTTAAAAGTAAATAAAATGTCATATAAACCAGATAACCATCACCACCATCATCATATCCCATCAATTAAAAAAATTGAATGTGTAACTATTTGCGTCAACTATTCTGATTTTTTATCTCATACACTACCTCATAATAAAAATTACTTCGATAATATGGTAGTTGTGACAGATACTAAAGATTTGGATACAAAAAATATTTGTGATTTTTATAATGTAGCTTGCATACAAACAGATGTTTTTTATGAAGATGATGATATATTCAATAAAGCAAAAGGTATAAATGTTGGACTTGACTATCTATCTAAAGATTCTTGGGTAGTACATTTAGATGCAGATATATTTCTTCCTCCTTTAACTAAAGAAATACTAAATAATATTGATTTAGATGATACATATCTTTATGGTATAGATAGAATGATGTGTAATAGTTATAATGATTGGATTAATTTTTTAGAAAATCCTACTTTAACACATAGTGGTTGGGTATTTGTTCATCAAAACGCATTTCCGATAGGATCTAGAATAGCTCAATATAAAGAAGATGGATATATTCCAATTGGTTTTTTCCAAATGTGGAATCCTATTAAGAGTAGAGTATATAATTATCCTTTAGAACATACAACAGCAGCTAGAACTGATGTATTATTTGCTAGAAAATTCCCTCGTAAAAAAAGAGCTTTGATTCCCGAAATTATAGCTATACATTTAGATAGTGAAGAATTATTAGAAATGGGAAAAAATTGGGAAGGTAGAAAAACAATACCTTTTAAATTAAATAAATAATGGAAGATACTAATTTAATTGATTATAAAGTATTAGATACAATACAATCATTAATTGAGATTCTAATAGAATTAGATGATATAGATCTTTTAGGAAAAGGAATTAGTATTAGAGCAAAAATTCTAAATAAAATAGATGAATTAATAGATAAATTATGAACAAATTATTAAAAAAAGCAAACAGTAATTTACCAAGAACACCATTTGAAATTAGTGAAGCAACTGAGTTAGCTGCAGAACATTATGGTAAATTCTTAGAAGCAATAGGTTTTGATTATAAAGCAGATCCACAAACTATTGATACTCCAAAACGTGTAGCTAAAGCTTGGTTGAAAGATCTTATTATTGGTTCTATATCGTCTGAACCTAATATTACTACATTTCCAAATGAAGAAAATTACGATGGTTTAGTAGTACAAAGTGGAATTCCAATAGTAAGTTTATGTGCTCATCATAATTTACCATTTACAGGTTATGCTACTGTAGCTTATGTTCCTGGAGAAACAGTAATTGGTTTAAGTAAATTAAACCGTATTGTAGAATGGTTTTCACGCCGACCACAAATGCAAGAATCATTAACTCAACAAATTCATGATTATATTGCTCAAAAGATGGATTGTAAATCAGTAGCAGTTAGTATTGCTTGTAAACATACTTGTTGTTCTAATCGAGGAATTAAACATCCTTCAGTAATGACTACTAATAAATTTAGTGGTGTGTTTATGGAAAAAGATAACTTAATTCGCGAAGAATTTCTTCACGCTATCGAAATAACAGGACCAGCAATTAAATAATATTATGAGAAAAATAGGTTTAAATTGGGATTATATAGAATTAGCAATAAATAATTTAGCCTGGGAAATACAAAATTCAGGACATAGAATCAGAGCTATTAAAGGATTACAACGAGGTGGACTCATTCCGGCTGTAATGTTATCTCATAAATTAAACATACCAATGATAAAAGACTCACAAGTATTAGACAACACAATACTTATTGTGGATGATATTTGTGATAGTGGAGTTACATTAAAACCTTATGTAGTATATTATAAATGCCTTACAGCAACAATTCATTATAAACCATCAGCTATAGTTAAACCTTCATTTTATTATGAAGAAACAAAAGATAATGAGTGGCAGGTTTATCCATGGGAAATGTTAGAGGCAGAAACAGTTCAAGATTATTTAAAATTAATATGATAAAGATAGACGTAAGTAAGTATAAATCGCTAGATGCTGCTCTTAAAACATATAAAGCCAAACGTAATAAAATAGGCATTGATAAAGAATTAAGAGAAAGACAAGAATATGTTAAACCATCAGTTGCACGTAGAGCTGAGATTTTAAATGCTAAATATAAAGAATCATTAAAGAAAAAAGATTAAGTTATGCTAAATTCAGAACAAATAATTGAAGAAAAATTACTAAAATTAGATCATACTCACGGTAAATCTGCTCAAGTTGGTTACGATTTATCACTTAAAGAAGTACAAAAAGTAGGATTAGACACAGAATTTGGAAAAATTGGTAAAGTTCTAAAAAACAAAACAGAACTTACAACATATATTAATGTTAATCCTATTAACTTAGATGGAGTTAAAGGCTGGTTGTTACATCCAGGAACATATAATATTACATTTTGGGAAGGTTGTAAATTACCTGCAAACAGAGTAGCATTCATTAAACAACGTTCATCCTTATATCGTAATGGCGCTATAATTAATTCACCAGTATTTGACCCAGGATTTGAAACTGAATTTATGGGTACTATAATGTATGTTAATAAGACTATTTTCATTGAAGAAAATTCTCGTGTTGCTCAAATCTACTTCCATCAATGTGATTCTGCTGAATTATATAATGGGCAATTTATGTTTGATAAACAACGAGATAAATAAAATAAGGAGCTCCAAAGCTCCTTTCTTAAATTTAGGTTATGTATCAATCAATTTATTATGATAGGACAAATTATACTTATTATCTTCGTGATGATAAGGAAGGATGGTCCGAATTAAAATATAACAGACCACGTTATAAAATAGATCCTAATGGTATTATACCAACATTAGATGGTAAATTAGCAACTGCTGTTACTAAATTTGATTGGAAAGATAAATCATTATATGAATCTGATTTAGATGTTTATACTTCATTTCTAATTGATAAGTATAAAGACAGCGACGATATTCCTGAGTATCAAAATATAGTTTATTTAGATATTGAGTGTGAAATAGCAGGTGCTTTAACACCTGAATTAATTAAAAACGCACCCACAAAAATAACATCTATAGCTATATATGATGTTACTACTAAAATATACTACTGTTTAATATTAGACGAAAAACAAAATCTAACAGGTTGGGATAAAGAAGATAGAAAAATTATTCCATATTCTAATGAAAAAGATCTATTACGTGGTTTTCTAAATATATGGGAAGAATTAGATCCTACAATAGCATCAGGATGGAATAGTGAATATTTTGATATTCCATTTCTTTATTATAGAATAGAAAACCAGTTAGGAACTAATGAAGCATCTCGCTTATCACCACTTCGTAAAATAAAAATAGCATCATATGCTAATGAAGCTCCTGTTGTTTTAGCAGGTATTAATCATTTAGATTATATGTTGTTATATAAAAAATATGTTCCTAAACAAGAACCATCATATAAATTAGGTGATATAGGTGAAAAATATGTTAATTTAGGTAAAATAGAATATGAAGGTAATCTTGATAGACTATTTAGAGAAGACATAAACAAATTTATTGATTACAATATTCGTGACGTTGAAATTCTAATTGAATTAGAAAAGAAATTCAAATTTATAGAATTAACGATCACAATTTGTCATTTATGTCATGTACCTTATGGACAAATTTATTTAGCTACTGCATTAAACGATGGTGCTATATTAACTTATCTAAAACGACAAGGTATAGTATCACCAAATAAACCTACTACTATTCGTCCTTCATTATATGGTACTGAAGAAGAATATGCTGGTGGATTTTTAAAAGATCCTATACCTGGTTTGTATGAATGGGTTATTGACTTAGATTTTACATCATTATATCCTTCTATTATTCGTTCGCTTAATATAGGTATCGAAACATATGTTGGTAGAATAATGAATGAAGGTAAATATGATAATACTTGGACATTAGATGATCTATTTAATATGGATCCTAATGAACTAATTACTATTGAAAAACTAAATAATGATAAAACTACTAATCAAAAACAAACAACAGTAAAACAGATTATAAACTATATTCAAGAAAATCATATATTAGTTGCAGCATCTGGTGCTTTATTTCGTACTGATAAATCGTCTGTAGTATGTGAAGTATTAACAGATTGGTTTAATAAACGAGTTGAGTATAAAAATCTAATGAAAAAAGCATATAAATCAGGTGATAGTGCTAAAGGTGAGTTTTATAATAGACGACAACACGCTATGAAAATCTTATTAAATAGTGTTTATGGTTGTTATGCTATAAACGGATGGCGTTATACTGATGGACATAAAATAATATCTAAAGCTATTACATTAACTGGTCAGCGACTTTTACAGGAAAGTATTAAAAATATGAATGATTATATTAATAATGAAATAAATAATGGAAAATAAAGATAGAATCATAACTAGCGATACTGACTCGTTATTTATTCATGTTAAAGATCTCCTACTTCATCGCTACCCAGACTTAGATCTAAATGATAAGAACAAAGTTATGCCCCTTATCTTGGAAATAGCCTCAGAATTGCAGGGTGTAGCAAATGAATATATAAACACGTTTGTTAGATTCGCATTTAATATAAAGAACGAAAGAACACACTACTTTGAATTAAAACAAGAAGTAGTAATTGAACGAGGTTATTTCGCAGGTAAAAGACGTTATGCTATGTTGGTTGTAAATAAAGAAGGTATAACAACAGAAGAAATGATAATGATGGGATTAGATTTGATGAAATCAAATATGACTCCAATGTATCGTAAATTTGGAGAAGACTTATTACAACAAATAATGTTTGGTACTTCTAAAAAAGAAATAGATAAAAAAATAATAGACTTTAAAAAATACGTTAAAAACATTCCTATAATAGATATTGCAAAACCAACTGGAGTAAAACAAATAAAATCCTATATAGAACGCAAACCCGCTTTAGGTGAAATATTTTCAACATTAAAATTAAAAGCACCTATTAACACAAAAGCAGCATGCTGGTACAATGATCTACTCAGATTTAAAAAATTAGATAAACAATATCCATGTTTTACTGAGGGTGATAAAATGAAATATATTCAATTAAAAAATAATCCGTTTAAAATTGATGTAATTGGTTTAACAGGTAACGATCCTGATTTTATAAACGAGTTTATTGAACAATATGCTGATAGAGAATTAGGATTGGAAGCAACATTAATGAATAAATTACGAGGTATTTATAGTGATTTAGGATGGGAATTTGTAGACTTACATGAAAATGCAGGTAAATTCTTTAGATTTGAATAGTCAAAATAATCTTATTATATTTAAAAATGAATTTAATTAAAGGAGTATTATTCGGATTAGCCGCTCAAATTGTAACATTTTTACAATTACAAGGTTCTATTAAATATGATTTATTTAAACGTAATGAGTGGTTAGTAATATTAATAGGAGCACCTGTAACTTGGTTATACCTAAAATCAGTACAATATTTAGTACTTNCATTTAATGGTCANATATGGCCATCTAGAATATTAGGTTTTGGATTAGGTGTAACTGTATTTACTACAATGTCTTATCTCTTATTTAGAGAAGCAGTAACTTTTAAAACATTTACTTGTTTAAGTCTAGGAATTTTAATTATATTAATACAAATATTATGGAAAAACTAAAATTATTATCTACAATAGACAAATACTATTTAAATGGTATTGGTGAAAAAGTTAAATGGGAAATTAAAAATAANAANATTACTATAAAAACATTTTCACCTACTAAAGACATGGTGGGAATTATTACAGCACCTTTTGAATTTCCTGATAGTGACTTTGTTATATTTGATACTTCTAAATTAATTAAATTGATTAATATATGTGCTCAATTTATTACTTTAGATATAAAAAACGAACAAAATATTGCTACTAAATTATTAATTGCAGATAATGAATATAATTTAGAATATGCATTAGCAAANCCAATGTTNGCACCATCAGTTAATTTTTCAATTAATGATTTTGAAAGCAATTATAGTTTTGATNTAACTAATGATTTAATAAATATTTGGCTTAAAGCATATAAAGCATTAGGTNCTGAAGTATGTACTATTAAAGCAGGAGTAAATAATCTTGATGAATCTAAAGTNTATTTTACTTTAGGTGAAGCAGATGGACATTCAAATAAAATTATGTTTGAAACTCCAACAACATCTAAACTTACAGATAATTCTAATATTGGATTAAAATTTAATACTGAATATTTAAAAGCAATATTTGATGCAAATTATAATTCTGAAGGAACAGCATATATTAATAATGAAGGTGCTATGAAATTAGAATTTAAAACTGAAGAAGGACAACATTCTTCTTATATTGTTTTAGCAAAAATTTAAATTATTATATATTTATATTTAAGATACGGCAGATCTTAACAATTAATTAACAATTAGTAATTAACCGTTCACCTTAGGGGAACATAAATTAAACAATTATGACAATGATTAAACCATTNCTAGATGATCCGTTTGACATCGTTTGGAAAAATTTATTAAATCCAAATTCAGCATTTAATACATTTAACGAAAAAATCAATTATCCCGTAGATATCTACGAAACAGAAAAAGGGTTACGCTTTGAACTAGCTGTAGTAGGTCTTGAACATAAAGACTTAGACATATTAGTTGAAGGAGAAACGTTACGAGTTAGCCACACTAAACAAANAGAAGAACAAGAACGCTCTTATATCTCAAAAGGAATTGCAAAACGTTCTTTTGATTTAGCTTGGAAAATTGCATCTAAATTCGATTTAAACAAATTAGAGGCTACATTAGATAAAGGATTACTTATTTTAGATATTCCTATCTCAGTTGAAAAAGCACCTAAGAAAATTGAAATTAAATCAAAGTTGCTTAAATAAGTTTTGAAATCCAAAGATCTGTCCGTATCTTAAATTTAATTAAAAANCATAATATGAAACAAATAAAACCGTTGCATAACAATATTGTTATCAAACAAGATGAAAATGAGGAACGATATGGTAATATATTAGTTGCCGATATGGGAAAAGATAAACCATTAATCGGAACAATAATTGCTGTAGGTCCTGGANTAATTAATTTAAATGGAGTATTAATTCCAAATACANTACAANTAGGAGATAAAGTTGTATTTACCNCNTTTGGTGGACAACGAATGGTTGTTGAAAACGAAGAATATTTAATTTACAAAGAACAAGACATATTAGCTGTATTAGAAAATGAGTAAAATTATCAGTTTTGACCGAGAGGCAAAAGAAAAATTACAATCCGGTATTGACAAAGTCAATAAAGCCGTGTCAGTAACAATGGGTCCTTTTGGACGTAATGTATTAATTGAAGAAGAACATGGTGTTGTAAAATCTACAAAAGATGGTGTTTCTGTTTCTAAATCAATTACTTTAGAAGATCCAATTGAAAATATGGCTGTTACTGTTATTAAACAAGCCGCACAAAAAACAGTAGATTCTGCAGGTGATGGTACTACAACATCTACAGTATTAGCTCATTCGATTGCATCTCAAGCATTAGATGCCACAGCTTATGCATCTACAAATGCTACTCAAGTAAAACGAGATATTGAAGAAGCAGTAAAACAAGTAGTAGAAGAATTAAAAACANTATCTAAAGCTATTTCAGGCGAGAAACAAATTAAACAAGTAGCCACACTATCAGCAAATGGTGATACAGAAATTGGTGAATTAGTAGCTACTGCTTTAGAAAAAGTAGGTAGAGATGGAGTTGTAACAGTTGAAGAATCACGTTCAGGTGAAACNTCACTCGAAGTAGTAGAAGGTATTCAGTTTGATCGTGGTTATAAATCACATTATTTCGTTACAGATAATACAACAATGACTGCTGTATTAGATAATCCATTTATTCTAATCTATGATAAGAAAATTAATACTATTAAGGATCTATTACCATTATTAGAAAAAATTTCAGCAGAACAAAAATCGTTATTAATTATTGCTGAAGANATTGAAGGTGAAGCATTAGCAACACTTGTAATGAATAAAGGTAGAGGTGCATTAAAAGTAGTAGCTGTTAAAGCTCCTGGCTTTGGTGATTTAAGAAACCAAATGTTAGAAGATATGGCAATANTAACAGGTGCTACTGTGATATCAACTGAACGCGGTATGTCATTATCTAAACTAAATATGGATTGGTTAGGTACTGCTCGTGTAGTTACAGTTGGTAAAGAAACAACAACAATAGTTGATGGTAAAGGTGATTCTGAAAAAATTGAAGAACGTATTTTATCACTTAAAACACAATTAGATAAAGAAACAGCACCATATAATATTGAACGTTTACAAGAACGTTTAGGTAAAATGGTTGGTGGAGTAGCTATTATAAACGTAGGTGGTGGTACTGAAATCGAAATGAGAGAGAAAAAAGATCGTCTAGACGATGCATTACAAGCAACTAAAGCNGCATTAGACGAAGGTATTCTACCAGGAGCTGGAGTAGCATTATTACACGCTCGAGAAGCAATNACTAATCGTAATACTAAAGGTGGTGAAATTGTATATGAAGCTTGTTATAAACCATTTGAAAAAATATTATCAAATGCTGGTGAAAACGTTGTTTCATGGTATATCAAATTAAATGATCTAATCGATCAAGTTGATTTAGTACCTGATATTACTAATAATAAAGTAGTTGGTGCTTATGCAACAGGTATTATTGACCCAACTAAAGTAGTACGNTCAGCTTTAGAAAATGCAGCTGCAGCCGCAGTAACATTATTAATGACAGAATGTGTTATTCATACTAAACCAGATATTAAAAAATCACAACATGATGATTATGGTTTAGGTGATTTAGGAATGTAATATGTTAACAGCACAAACAATAAGAAAGAACATCACCATCTATATTGATGGTGATGTTACTGATAAACAAAGAGTATTAGATTTAAGTAAAGATTGGACTGAAAAACAAGAATCGTTTTTTAGAAAAATGCTTAAACAAGGAGGTGAGTTTAAAGTAAATGGAGTTCCATTTAAAGTTGAACTTGATGAGGAAGTAGTTAACTCTAAAGGTGAAAAAGATCCTGGAGTAATAGTATTTCCTGAATAAAAATATTTGATTAGGAACCTTTTAATAAAGGCGAGCTGGATTGGGGTGCTAGCATTTACGTTCGAGTCGTACAGTAAACATAAGTTTCAGTGGGCCAGCTAGGAGANACGAAANCCTTCCTAATCAAATTTTAAATNTTTGGATTGTCAAAATAAAATTATTAAATTTAAGTTATGAAAAAACACACACTCTGGATCGAAAAGTATAGATCACAAACATTAGATGAATATGTTGGTAA
>JGI26470J50227_1000666_pt1 | contig 13572 bp, 26 predicted proteins | sample FreactTroBogLake_FD_50227 | JGI IMG/M metagenome (IMG submission 50227) | reverse complement strand
CGCTGTAGCCATTGTTGAAATCTTGATCTTTGACTGCTCGTTTATACCATTCCTTAAAGTCTCGTGCTAATTCTTTAGCCGACCACGCATTAGTTTGCCAGTCTAAATTGTCCGCCATACTAACTTCAAATCCTTTTCCGCTTGGATGAAACTTTCCAATATGAACCGTGTGACCCAGTTGCTTATTAACCAACTTTGCCACTACACGACCTTGTGGATTTAGTGTTACTCGATATCCCAGTTTTTCGGCAAACTGGATTGTTGGCTGTAAGAACTGAATTTTAGGATCAACCCCACCGGATATAACCGGAACAGCTTCCGCCACACCTTTGTCTTTCTTAACTTGAATCTTGGCTTTAGGTTCAGTAATGTTGAACTCATTCTTTTTAGGAATGCCTGTTGGCTTTGGTTGTTTGTTACGATCTAACTCACCGTTTGCACGAATTTGCCTAGCTAATTCTGTGCCAGCACCTTTGGGACCAAAGTGACGAGGAGTTGCTTCCGCCACACCTTCGTTGGGCACACAGTTAGGAACAGTCTTGCCGCCTTTCTTTTTAGTACCTACAGGGTGATAGCCTTTCCAACAAGGATTAGATTTGCGTAGACTCTTGCCAGCTTCGGCAATTAAGTCATCTTTCCAGATATTAGCCAGTGTTTCTGTAAACGATTTGAAGAGCTTATCTTCTAGTACTGTTGTTTTCATATGGTAATCCACCTAATCCGCACCCTAGACGGGCTAGACACTCATACAGGACTGTAAGGATTCTTTGGAGTGTCGTAGCCATCATCTTCGGGATATACAGGGTATTTATCCGGATTGTTGTTTGGATCAGTCAGCTGAAGCATTAGCTCCACACTTGTTTCTCTTGGCTTGAGTCAATGCTCCAAAATCTACAGGCCATTCTTGTCCAGGTGCTAGTTCTTTAGCATTAGCTGGGAAAGCAAACTTAACACCACCTGCTTGTTCAATTTGTGCAATTGGCAAACGGAATTTAGTTAGGTCATTGCCTAGGTTAGGATATGGTGCAACGTGTGGGAATGCCCAACCTGCAACTTCACCTGTAGCATTATTGATAACAATCTTGTAGAATCCGTGTGGAACAACTACACCTTTACCAATTGTCTTGTCACCAGCGCCATATACCCCGCCCACATATACTGTGTAGCTCTGATTGCGTTGGACTGCCCAGCCTCGGACAGAAGTTTCCAGTAATTTCCAAATTCCACGATTTAATGACCCAGCCTGTGGACTCATGTTTGTCATCAAGAATGATTCGTATTCCACTTGTGGGTCCCAGGACAAATCCCCATCTGGTGCCATATGTCCTTTGTCGTATCCTGTACCAGCATAGTCACCTGGAACTGCTCCATTAGGTACAAATTGGTTAGCGGCAAATGCGTTAGTACGAGCTACACAGCCAAGAGCATTTTGTGGTAGTAGTTCATATGTTACATACTTTGGTAATTTAGCAGCCGCATCATATCCAACTAGATATGCTTGTTGGCATAGTGGCTGAACACCTTGTGCTTGTGGAAAGCCGTATGGTGCATGTGCTTGACATTGTGCTGGAGGAAATGGTTGACGTTGTGTCCAGGCAAAACTGCTAGATGCAACTAAGGCTAAAACCAAGCCTAATAGATATTTTTTCATTGAGTAGTACTCCTTTAATAAAGTACTACTATTTACCCTTTATTTGAACCAACCTACTTTTTTACCTTTGGCTATTCGAGAGTCGTGATCTTCTACGCTCTTAGGATAACGTAATGCCCATACGCATACTAGGAACATTAGCAAGGCTGTGCCGGCTACTGCTTTCCAATTATGTGTAGTGAACCACATAATAATTAAACTAGTGTCCATAGTCAAGACCATTAACCAACGTGCCTTAACTGGGAACACACGCTTCTCTGCCCAGCCACGCAGAAACGGACCAAAAATCTTATGATTCATGATCCAGTTGTGCATACGTTCAGAGCCTTTGCTAAAACAATAGGCGGCACCTACTGTTGGAGTACTCCAAGGAATACCCGGAGTTATTAGTCCTATGTAGGCTAACCCTAGGCATAGAAAGCCTAGAGTCATCCACATTGCTTTTTTTAATTTAGAAATTGGTTCCATTCTTTAAACCTTACGTTGAATTCTTCCTTCTTACGCTTATTTACTAATTCGTAGAAGTCAGGCTTGTAAGGTTTGAATTTTGGTTTCCAGCCCTTAGTTGCGTCACTCTTGTTAGAGTTGCATGGAGCACACGCGGTTACACAATTTTCCCAGGTAGTCTTACCACCCTTTGAAACTGGAGTTACGTGATCTAGTGTAGCTTCTTTACGTTCAACAGGCTTTGAGCAGTAGGCACAAGTACCTCCATCACGCAAATAGATATTTTGACGGCTGAATCGTACTGTAACCTTTGGCTTCATATATTCACGAAGCATCATTACTGAAGGTACTTGGGTTTCCCAATTGGCTGAGTGAACAATCCAATTTTCGTGCCATAGCAATACATCAGCCTTATCTAAGACCATGTACTTGATAGCATCTTCCCAAATTAATGTGCTTAATGGCATGTAGCTTACTGGCAAGCCGTCAGCATTAAGTAGCAGAGTATCTGCCATTTTGATTACCTCTTTCGTTGTGTTTACAGACCCAACCTATGAAGTATATATTATACGCTCACTTTGTATTTAAGTCAAGAACCATTATGCCAGTATATTTTGGGCAAATTCCGAAGCGGAACGATCTAATGCTTGACACCATTGATCTTTGCCATCATTGTCAAAAACTAAGTCCAAATCAGCTGAAGCAGTACACCAACTTGTGTTATGATTCCAGGGTGCTTTACCTTTGAGCTCGCCCATTAATTGCCCAGTTCCCCAACCGCACATGCCTAAAAATAATCGCCATTTGATTGGAACATCACCAATAGCCATTCTGGGTAGTATGTCTTCTGCAGAACTTACACTAAACTTATCGTTTATTTGCATAGTATTTTTACTAACCCATTCGTTAGTGTGTAAAAAACTTAGACTTTGATTATTAACAGGACCGCCTACATAAAGATGTCCTGGCTGATTGATAGTAAATCCCAACTGGGCTCCAAATTGTTTTACTGTGAGATCACTGCGTCTACCAAGTACAAGCCCAACACTGCCTTGTCCATGGTGTTCAGTTAGTAGTATTACAGATTTGTGCCAGAATGTAGATTTTACGGCGGGGGGTGCGATTAATAAATTACCTATTAGTTCCATGCAGATATTTATTATGCGTACTGCGCGGCATCCTTAGCTCTGGCAGATGCTTGCTGTGATATGTTGGCAGGCTTTTCATAATTCTTAACCCACCATGCGGCTGCTTCACCTGGATTACTAAATTTAGTAGCCTTGTACTTTTGTCCAAGTTGTTTACCTAATGCAAAGTCTAATTGTTTTTGCCAGTCAGTTTGCCAAGCATTGCCGCCACCGCAGAACGCAACCATGTCGCTAAAGTTTCCTCGTCCATCAGACTTAGGATCATGAAACCCCATTAGTCCGCCGCTTGGTCCTTGATGATTGTCACTGCTAACATACGCACCTGGTTTGAAATGACTTTCCCATTTAATGTTTACTATTAGTCCAGCGGCTTGATTATTATCAAACCCTCTGCTCAACAAGTATGACTTAATTTCTTTAGGACTAACTGCTCCGCCGGCGCTTACAAAACTAGTAGAAGTTTTGTTACTGCTATCATCTTTGCCGTCTGTTCCTGCAATTTTATCTAAAATAGAACCGCCTCCAATATCCGACAAGTCTTTGGATAAAAAGTCTTGGAAGGCATCTTCTTTAATAATATCTATAATTTTCATAATTAGTTACGCGGTTGTCATTGGATCTACAGCATTGCCTGCGACACGTTTTTCCCAATGTAAATGTGGACCAGTTGAATGTCCTGTACTACCAGATAGCCCGATTACATCACCTTTTTTAACTTGCTGTCCATTTGATACGTTAATCTTTGACAAATGTAAAAATAAGTTTTCTTCATTGCCATTCTTAACAGCAACAAAGTTTCCATTCATATTATCTGAACCTGTTTTGCTAACTACTCCGCTTAGTGGAGACTTTACTGGAGTACCTACAGGAACAGCAATGTCTACGCCATTATGGTGTCCTCTCATTCTCCAACCAAACTTGCTTGTTACTGTTCCATTAACAGGCATACCGCCAGAGTCATTAGGGGTATTACCTACAGAAATTTTAGTGTTGGATCCGGAACTGGCATCAGGACTTGCACCAGTACTGGCATCGTCTTTATTGCCAGTAAGTGCGCCAAGTATTCCTTTGCCACCGCCAATGTCAGACAAGTCTCTAGCTAAAAAGTCTTGGAAGGCATCTTCTCTAATGATTTCAAATACACGCACATTAACTCCAGTCTGGAAGTGGTCCGCCGTACTTGGCGCCTTTAATTCTATGTCCGTCCATCTTAACACGGCTCTTAGGGCTCTTGCCTAATTTGTGTGATTTATTACCTTCTCGGGCACGTAGACCTTGTGACTTGCATGATGCTAAATTGCTAGCACCTAGTTCACTGTCTGGCTTAGAACTTAAACATAATTTACGACTAGCCTTGCCTCGCTCGTCTAACTGTACTTCATGTCTATGACCACAGTGTCCACATACTGGATGTTGTGATTCATGCATTTCTTGAGCACTAATTACATAATCCATTACACCAACCATTAGTTCACGGACAGCACCAACTTTTTCACTTACCCATTCTGGAAATTGATCGTTAACATCTAAACGTTTGTCTAATTCTGTTGCTACACGGATAATTGTATGTAGGCTATTTTTAAGAGTATCTCCTTCTGGTTCCTCAAACATAGGTTCAGCTTTCTTATGCTTTTCCTTACGAGGAATAGTCTTAGACTTATCTTTGTGTGCGCCAGCGCCACCGCCCTTAGCATTCTTAGCTACGAAGTTACGTGGCTTGCTAGGAGGTGTTTTAGTTGGGGTAGATTCGTTTAATAGTTCAGAAGTTTTCATAGTAATGTATTTATTCTGCTAGGAACTCAAATACATTTAACCATTTACGTTTGCCTATTGTTTCTTTTAAGTGTCGTAGATCTGCTTTAGTTCTATGTCTAAAACGTGTTTTTTCTGCTTCGGGCACAGGTACAAACTCTAGCTCTACACCTTCTTGCTCGGCTATTTCTTCTGCAATGTCTAAGAAGCTATGTGCTAGTCCGGCACCGCAGTTCCAAATGCCCGAGCCATAAACTCCTTTAATAAAGTCTATGTGCAGTCGGCAAACATCGCCCACCCATGTCCAATCTCTATAGATGTTCTCAGAATTTTCCCATACAGTAATTTTGCCTTCCTTACGAGCCTGTTCACGCCATTTAACAATAGCGTTAGAACGTTTGCCACGCAAGTGCATCCATTTGCCGTAGACATTAAAGTAACGAAATCCTTGTACATAGATACGTACATCTTGTTGAGGCCACCAACGATCAAATAGATACTTGCTCCAAGCATAAGGAGTTTGTGGATGGCAATGTGCTGTTTCACTAAAGTCTTTGGTGTCGCCGTATACTGAACTAGAACTAGCATACTGCAAATTAACACCGTGCAGATTACATTCGTTGAATAGCCATTGGCTAAACTCAAAGTTCTGTTTTAAGATTTGATCTACATCAGTGTATGTCATGTCAGCAATAGCACCTAAGTGTATTACCCAATCATATCCACTGACATCTGGACGTTCTGTTGGATGCCATTCGTATCCATCAATATGCCAGCCTTCCTCTTGATTGAGCCAGGCTAGCATATTCTTTCCTATAAATCCCTCATGCCCTGTTACTAGTATTCTCATGCAACTATTTAATTTTCTTCAAGCCAAGCATACATATCTTTGACATTGTCGACTGTTAATGGGAGGAACTTCTTAGGAACCTTTTGAACTTTAAATTTATATCCATCGATAATCTTATCGATTTCTGTTTCAAGCATTTTAGTAGTCCAGCCGCTGATCCATTCAGAGTGTCCGCGGCCATCACGTTCGATGCTCCAATCAAACTCTTGTTTGACTGCTTTCTCTAAGTTTTCAATTGCTCTAGAGGGCCCGACATACAACACATTGAAACATGCTACATGACTGTTACGGCTATAGCTATTTTGATATACACCTAAACGAACTTCAAAGTGCCCCGTGATTCCTGCTTTGGAATCAGGAGCACCCATCGGGTCATTAAAGGCATAAAAACCTTTATAACCTTTTTTCATATTATACCTTCCACTGGCAAGTAGGAGCAGGCAATATGGCTTTGCCGCCTGATTGTTTGTAGAAGTTAATAATTCCATTTAGTACACGGAACTTGTCATGCTGAGGCTGTTCACCGACTATCGTTTGTGAGTTAACAGCATTCCAATAACTTTCCTTGATGCCTTCTTGTACAGACTCTGCGTCACCCCATCGCTTGCTTAACATTTTGGCAAGCTCTGCATCAAATGTTGCTGGCAATGAAGCGCCTTGCACATTTGCCCACGCATACAAATATGCCATAGGACGATAAATCTCTAAGACTAAATGTCCTTTCTTCCAATGATTACGTTGGAACGCAATAGCACGACTCCAAAATGCACCAACACTAGGACCTTGTGCGCCTTCTAAATCAAAACATTCAATGCCTGACTTAATCTGCGTCCAGGACCCATCACGATCTCCATGTCGACGTGGCATACATCTATATTGTGCAAGAATATTATTCATTGCAATAAACTTAGGGTCACGAGTTTCTAACCCAATCATAAAGTCGTCATATGGAGCTAATGGACGCTTGTTCAAGCCGTTAATTCGGCGCATGTTTGTGCCTGCAATAAAGCAACCAAACTTAATGCGTTCTTCGTCAGTGTCACCAAAGCCAGCGTCTTCAATTTCAGCAGTAGTAAATTGATCCAAGTCAATTACCCATGCTTGGAACTTGGTGTAGCCTTTCAAACGGCATACTTGAATTGTGTGATGTCCGTCCCACACACAATAAACTACACGACCGTCAGTCAGTGTAATTTTAATAATACACGGAACAATTACACTAGACTCATCAAAGTCTTTGTAAATCTTTTCTACATGGTTAGGTGCTACGTCACGTTGGAAGATTGTCCATAGGTACAATTGATTCCAATCAATGTAGTCAAAGTATTCTTTAGGACGTTTGCCTGCGGCATAGCCTAGATAGTTACCACCACTTGGGTCGTAATTAAATGTTAGTTTGTGATACTGTGGGCCTAGCACAGTTACAATTGCCTGGTGAATGTTTTCTACAGGTATTGGGCCATCATTGAAGTTCTTAGCCATTTCGCGAAGGTCGATGCTGTCGTCCTTCATTTCAAACGGATGGTTAAACTTTTTAATAAACGATACAATCGCTTGTTTCTTATTATAAGGCTTAGCCCTATTCTTACGGGCTTGTTTAGCCACGAGAGTCATTGTTGCCATTTTACTTCCTTTATCGCCTACTCAATTCAGCTGTGTTTAGATCGTTTTCAACCATTTACTTCCGATCATGTGCCTATTATATATACAAAAAGTTTGGCAGTCAACGTATTTTGGTGAGGTTGACAGCCAGTTAAAACGATGCTATAATATACACATAAATTAGGCAAACAAGAAAGGCACATAATGCAAGCAGTTCTAGAAACTACAGATTGGGGCGATGTAAAATGCCCAAATCATACTTATCTTTTGGACGGTAACAATCTAGTTGCATATATTAAACAGGGCGAAACTACACCGTTTTACTTTAAGAGCCCAATCAAGGGCTTTGACAAACGTGGACGCAAGTTTGAACTAGTTGAACCCAATCCGTTTAACAATTGGGCCAAGTTACTCAAAGCACACATTGATGTAGCTGAGCCATTGCCGTTCATTAAGAAGGTGCAGGGTTCAAAACCTAACACTTGGTACGAAGTGAACACAGATGAAAACACCTGTACTTGCCCTGGTTACACATTCCGTGGCACTTGTAAACATGTAAAGGAGTTAGTATGCGTGGCTTGATTAACAATGAATGGGATCGTGATAACTTAGAGTTCTTGTTGAATACTAAAGGCGATGAGTTCAAGGCTTGGTTTGCACAAGCAGACGAAGATGACAAAGCCTATGCACAGGAACTGATGGATGCGTACACTCGTGAGCTCCAACTTCGTGCAGAAGAACTGCGTGTTGAAGCAGAGCTTGGTTTTGACTTTCCAGAAGCGGAAAGTGTTTTGAATAAATTTCGTTTAAAGTAAGGAGCAGTAAATGGCTAAAGTAAATCGCACTAAATGGTATAAGTTTGTTGGTGATGTCTATGAGCATTATGAACAGGATCGTTCTAGCAAAGAGCGTACACATACAGACAACGGCTGGCGCTTGCGTTCACGTAAGTACGGCGGTACTGCTACCTTTGCCAAACTTCCTTTAACAGAGTCTTTGGAACAACGCCCTTGCCCAATTACAGAAGGCAAGCCAGGTATCTATATTCTGCGTGATAGCATTTTCCCACAGGGCTTTTACATTGGTAAAGGTAAAGACATTACCGATCGTATTTGGAAGCACGGTGTTAAATTGGATGGCACAGACAAATGGAACGCAGGTGTAGGTACTACAGAGAACTTTGCCAAATACAGAGAACTGCGCCTAGAAAAGGGATTGACTACATTTGATGATGTAGAGATTGCCTTTTGGATTACAGACAAGTTTGATGAGCTAGAAGATCAATTAATGGGCGCCTATGAAGCCAAGTATGGAATGATTCCATTTTGCAATTCAACAGAGGAAAGCCTATTTCAAGTATGGGACATTTAAGATCAGTTTTAGTGTTGACTGCGACCTTGCGACCATATATAATGTACACAGGAGATTAATATGTCAGTACAGGCACAAACACAAAAGATACTAATTACAAACAAAATAGGCAGACAGATGTGGGTTTGGGATTCGGATAGTTTCTATACCCAAAGACTACAAGCAGGACCATATCAAAAGCAAAACCTTATTCACTTGCGTGAGTTATGTCCTAACCCACGTAAGATGCTAGACATAGGTATGAACATTGGCATGAACACTTGGGAGTATGCTACCTTTGCACAAGAGGTACACAGCTTTGAGCCAGTGCCAACAACATATCAAGTAGCATTAGATAACATTAACTTAAACTTACAACACCAGGATCCTAACACAGGCTGGTGGAAGAACGCAGATGGTACTTGGGCTAGTCTACTGCCTACTGCTAAAATCCAAACTTACAATGTAGCATTAGGTCCTGTAGCCAGTACAGTAGAGATGCACATTAAAAAGAACGATGGACACAATCGTGTGGCTAATGACGGCTATACTACTCCTACAGGTAGAACTGTTAAAACTAACACAGGCTATCAACGAGTAAGTGTTCCGCAACACACACTAGACAGCTATAACTTTACAGATGTAGACATTATTAAAATTGACGTAGAAGGTTATGAGCTCAATGTACTAGATGGTGCGTCAAATACCATTGCCGCTAACCGTCCTATTGTACAAGTAGAGTGCGTAGAGAATCAGCCTCGTGCGTTTGGTAAAACTATACAAGACTTAATGGATTACTTTAATACCCGTAACTATGTTATTACAACAGCAGACGGTGTAGTGCGTGGTCCTAAATGGTGCTATGTTAAGAAGATGATGGATCGTTTTATGATTCCAGCAGAACGTACAGACTTGTATGATCCAAACAATGTAGCAACAGAAGAAGACGACGGCATACAACTTAACCCGGACCTGTTTGAAGAGGAAGTATGAACATCCTAAACCTACGCTTTGAACTAACCAATCCATTTGATCGTTGGGATTACTTCCGTAACCTTGGCTGTATTTCTAGCATGATAACTCGATACAAAGCGTGGGAACTAGAGCATAGTTATTACAGTCCTTTGTTGTTTGATCTCGAACTACGTTGGACACACAGAACAGATCACGCTGGCTTTGAGTTTGGTATTGGTGTGTTAGGTTATGGAATCCATTTCCGTATATACGATACACGCCATTGGAATCCGGATACTAACCTCTACGAGGAGTACGACTACAGTGAGTACTTTGAAGCTTTCCACTAGTCAGTGGCGCAAAATTCGGGCCGAGCTACACAAAGAACACCCAAAGACTGTGTTCATGATCCGTGATAAAATGAAACGTGTGTTGGGTTTCACTGTACGCGAGCACACGGGCTATAGACCTAGAACAACTAAAGAGCTAGAAGATTACGACCGTAGTGATAACATTTGGCATGATACTGAAAAGGATCGTAAGTTCTATAGAGAGAACATAAACGAGCATGCCATTTGTCTTGACTTCTATAGTGAGCGAAAGTACACTATGTTTTTACTCAAGTTTTCGGAGTACTTAAATGGATGAACTAGAACAACTACGCACAGAGAACGCTAAACTCAAAGAAGAGCTCCAACGTCTCTACGGAGTTGATCGTCCGTTTATTTGCGGAACAGCAGGCGAAGTTGATGCAGATGGTATGAAACAATATGTACTAGTTTGTCCTGCGTATGGTGCAGATGGGTTTGCATTATACAAGAAACACAAAGATTATTCAGCACCAGAATATTAAGGAGATATAAATGACACTAGAAGAATTAAAAGAAATTTTTAACAAAGCAACAGTGGTTCCAGGACCAAGAGGTTATCCTCCAACATATACCTACTACATTCCATATGGTTCAGGTGTAGTAGATACTGATAAGGTTGATGAAACTTTACTTGAATCAATAGAATCACATTTTATTTTTGCAGGATATACAGATCAAGGCGAGCCAATCTTTACAGATCCATCATTTATAAAGAAGGCAAAATAATATGACCTTAGAAGAACTACAAAGCGTATTCCGTTTTCAAACAACTAAAACAGATACTTACGAACCAAAAGATACTCTTGAGTATTTTTTAATCAATGGACAAAATCGTAATGTACCAGGCACACATTCAGTAAAAGACTTTGATGGATTGCTAACACAATTAAATGAAGGCGGGTATGTATTTGATGCATTCCGTGATCGTAGCCCAGTGTTTATTGTACCGGAAATTATCCAACCTTTATGAAGCATGTAAAAGTAGGAATGTTTAACTTGCCAGGTATCTCGTTTGAAAAAGGTGAGTTACCTACTGAGTTAAATGAAGAAATAATAGCATGGGCCAAAGCTGAAGGCGTAGGAATGAACATGACTGAAAGTTTATGGTCGTTTAAAAAAGAAGCACACAGAGAATGGTTTATACTTCGCTGGAGTGATCATTTTGTAAAGGTTGAAAAAGATGATTAAAGGAATAACAGGCTCTGATGGAGTCTTTGTAGATGGAGGCAACACGAGCTTACCTTATATAAACCAAAACAACAATAACCCTATGCAGGGTATGATTAGAATATCGGGATCTGATCTGCAAGCGTTCGATGGTACTACTTGGATCAACTTGCCTTCCAGTTATGCTACAGTACGCATGGACTCTAGTGTATTAAGTTGGGTACGTGACAAACAAACCAAAGAACAAGAACAGCAAAAAGAGCTGGAGTATTTGAAGCGCCGTAGTGAAGAGCATCCTAGCCTAAAGAAAGCCTATGAAGCTATCATACATGCTGAAGAACGTTTGAATCGAGACATTGATAAGGCTGTAGAAAACTTTAAAATGCTTGATAAGATTATTGGTGAAGAACACAATAATGCGGGCGCAGAAGTTCAAATGCCCCAAACATCGATGGCGACACCCTACGGAAGTCCATGACTAAACCAATAGAACAACCCGATACACAAAAGGTCTATATGCTTTTAAAGCAGACTGGTGCATACTTTTGTCCGAGCAGTAGTTCGGTAAACAGTATTGCAGGTACAAGTTTGGGTGTAGGGTTCTTTTGGTCACAGCTTGAAGCTGAACAACACAGAACAATGGAAATCTTAAAGATGACTCCAACAGATAATAGTGTGTTCCATGTATTTGAATTAGAAGTTCCTAACTTAGCAAAGAAATAAAATGATTATATATTTAGATATGGATGATGTTGTAGCTGATTGGATGGCTACAGCCCGTGCTATAGTTAACCGCAACTGGGAGTACGGTGAACGTATTCCAGAAGCCGACTGGGACAAGGTTAAAGCCAAGCAACGATTCTATCGTGACTTGCCATTGAAAGCAGGCGCACATGAACTTGTACAATACTGTCGTGATGCAGTGACTAATAAACAAGCAGACGGACTAGCATTCCTTACAGCATTGCCACATGACGATGCTGTACAATGGGCCGCCTATGATAAAGTGTTTTGGGCACACAAGCATTTTGAAGGCATTCCTGTTTTCTTTGGACCATACAGTTTTGACAAATACAAACATTGTCGCCCAGGAGACATCCTGGTTGATGATAGACACTCTAACTGTCATGAGTGGCGTAGTGCTGGCGGGCAAGCACATGAATACCGTACCTGGGAAGCATGTAAGCCATGGTTAGACTCTATCCTTACCAACAAGAACTCTTAAAACGTATGACGCAGTACAAAGGTAAAGGCTTAATACAGATTACAGGGCGTAACTCTGGCAAATCATTTGTTAACAGCATGATTACCCAATTCCAAATGTTGCCTAAAGCACCTAAGCCAAAGATTAAATGGAAACGACTACCTGGCAAGAAACTACAGGCCTACGTAGATGAGGTACAACCTCGTGGGTTTGAACGTGGACTCAGTGAATCAGACATGGATCCTATACAAGATTGGAGTAAGGAATGTAACTGTGGAGTACGCACGAGTTTTAATACTTGGGAATTTAAAAGCGACAAACATATTACTATGTTCTTAATGAAGTGGTCATCATGACGTTAGAAGATGAAATAGCCGACAAACTAGGTAGCCGGATGGCTAAAGAAATTGACAGAGAAATCCTGTGGAGTATGCTTGAGGGCATGGGTTGGACTCGTGTTATGTTGCCTACACTAGGTAGTAACAAACAGGCTGTTGATATTACTATGTGGATAGAAGAAAATTGTAAGTTTGCAGTAGAACATAGTGGGCGTGACTTTATGTTTGAAAGCCAACAGGATGCTAATTGGTTCAAGTTACGCTGGGGAACAGAATGATCAAAGACTGGGGTGATAAGGTTACAATCAGTTGCTGGGATAACGGTGCTGAACGCAACTGTCATCCTGCTTGGATCAAACTAGTAGACAGTATTGACGAAGACTTACCGCATGATGGATATGAACGTGAAGTTAACAGGATACTAAAGAAGTACAAGGCCAAGATGATTCGCCCTAGCACTTATCCACACTATATGCGATTCCCTAACATGAAGATGGCACACTGGTTTTTATTGGAGTGGATGTAATGAACAAACGAATTCAAGAACTTGCTGAAAAGGCTGGCTTGAGATTTACTCAATTGATGAGCAATCCAATGGTTCCTGTTGTGGATGGTAAAGAAACAGATTTAGAAAAGTTCGCCGAGTTGCTTGTTAAAGAATGTCTAGAGGCTTGTAGCAGAGCAAATGAGATTAGACATTTTGTACCGCCAACACAAGAACAAGTGGTATTGAGTTGT
>JGI26470J50227_1000665_pt1 | contig 13583 bp, 20 predicted proteins | sample FreactTroBogLake_FD_50227 | JGI IMG/M metagenome (IMG submission 50227) | reverse complement strand
GCGGCGGGAACAACTGCAACAACAATTGGTAACGCTATTCTTAGTGCAGCTCAAGCCGGTGTTAATGGTGCATTGTCTAATCAAAATCCTTTGATTGCGGCATTAAGCGCAGGAGTTAACCCGTTTATTGGCTCTGGTGTATCTGATTTATTGCAAGGTGCTGGATTAAGTGCTGACGCTGCACAGGTTGCTGCGGGTGCAACCAAAGGACTTGCCAGCGGAACATTAAGTAATGTAGCGAGTGGGAAATCACTTTCTGACGCATTATCATCAGGAGAAACCAGCGCATTAAGTTCTGCTATCTCTAGTGGTTTTCAAGTTGGCGCACAAAATATTGCTCAAGCATTGCAAGATGAGCAAGCTCGTCAATTGATGGAAGAAAACGTTGTTCCAACATCTGATCTTTCTTCTGCACAAGATTATGCTAAAGCATTGTCAGGATTAGAAAAACAAGCACAGGGCTATGCGCTTGACCCACAATTGTCTAAACTATTAGGTGTGTCATCAAGCACAACCGCAACAGACGCATTAACGCCTAGTGGCGGTGGCGGAGTTGGCGGTTCATCTTTACCAAAAGCGGCTACGTCTGGTCCTAGTGGTAGCAACGTAACTTTATATGGACCGGGTTATGGCGGTGCTGCACCTTCTGTTGGAACAGCATCTCCGGGATCACAAGCATTGTCTCAAGCATTAAGTGTAGGAAGTCCGTCATCAGCAACATCGGATACAGGCATACCTACTCCAGAAACGGGCGGTACACCACAAAACGTTTGGAATACTGCGTCATTAAGAGTAAAAGACGCTACAGGGAGTGATTACTAATGAAGACGCTATCCAAGTCACTAGGCATTGATATGGCTGGACTTGCTCAGTTAATCCGCGATCAAGGTCGAGGCAGAGATACTGTGCTTGCCCACATTACGCCTAAAGAAGCCGCATTACTCAAGTCTCGCGGTGGTCGGGGTAGTATTAACCCTAAGACGGGTTTGCCTGAGTATGAAGATACTCCCGTTGATACCGGTGGTTTTGACACTACGGGTTACGATAAACAACCGAGTTCTGGTGGCGGTGGCGGTGGTGGCGGCACATCCGCGGATCAATCTTTTTATAGTCAATTTACTCAACCGACTCAAACAGATAAAGGAATTCAATCTCCATTTGGATACAACCAGCCCGTACAAGATACGACACCTGTTAAAAGCGCACAAACATTAAGTTCACAAGCGACTGATTCTGGTGGGTTTGCACCGGGAGCGCAAGCCCCAGCACCTACCACTCCTACAAATTGGTTTAGTGATTTGATGAAAGGTATTGGTGATGCTGCTGGCGGCGCATCTGGATTATTAAAACTTGCTGGTACGGCTGGCGTCGGCGGTTTAGGTGCTAGTTTTGCTAATAAGGCAGCGGCTCAAGGGCAAGATGTTGCTAATCAAATTGGCGCAATTTCACCTCAGATACAAGCGCAATCTGCTGCCGCACAACAACAATTAGGAAACATTGCTGGTCAAGCACAAAATTACGGACAACAAGCCGTTAATGCAATTGGTCAAGTAATCCCGCAATTGCAGCAAATAGGACAGAATGTTACTGCTTTAGGTCAACCGTTAACCCAGCAAGGTACGGATTTGATGACGCAAGCTCAGTCTGGTGCATTAACTCCTGCTAATCAGGCGGCATTAGATGCGTTACGCGCTCAAGCACAACAAAACATTGCTTCTAGGGGCGGTGTAGGTGCTATGCAAGCAGGACAAGCGGAAGCTAATCTTCGTTCACAATTGGCACAGCAAGAACTTCAACAAGGTCAAAGTTTGTATCAAGCAGGGGCAGCATACGCACTGCAAGGTCAATCTCTTGCTGCTCAAGCTGCTCAGTTGGGTCTTAATCAAGCTCAAGTTGAGTTGGCACAGAACAATTTGGCTAACCAAATACAGACAAGTGGTGTTACGTTGGCTCTGCAACAGTCAGGTATCGCTGATCAATACACAGTAAACGGATTGATGGTCGGGTTGCAATCTGATCAAGCATTAGCTACAAATATGCAAAACTTCTATAAGTCTTTAGCTCAAGTTGCATTTAGTACGCCTACCACGACTACCACTACGACTAGGACAGCATAAGGATCAATCATGGCTGAAGAACAAACAACTTTGCCCCCACCATCATTGAGAACCAACCTTAATGATGCGTTTGGTGGTTTGTTAGGCGCACAGAAACAACAAGCTAAAGTTGAGACTGAAGCTGCTGTAAAAGGCGCACAAGCAGAGAAAGAAGCTCTTGATCCTATTCGTCAAGAGACGATTCAGCGTCAACAAGCCGCGTCTGCACAAATGGCTGATATTGGAAAGCAAATGGCTGCTCCAGTTAATCTGCCGCATGAGACGCTAGGCGATTTAGCGCAGCTAGGAAGCCTGATTGCAATTGCTGCACCTATGTTAGGTAATGCCGGTAAACAGAGTGCTACGGTGGCTTTAAACAGTCTTACGGGCATGATGGAAGGTTATCGTCTTGGTCGTAATGATTTGTTCAATAAAGCCAAGCAAGAATACGATCTAAACATTAAACGTTTAACTGGCATGATGACTCAAGTTAAGACAGAGTTAGACAATTACTTTAAAGAAGCTGCTTTAAAGTCTGAAAGTGCTTTGGCTGACGTAAATGTATTGAAAGCTCAATTGGCGGGTGGCGTGGCTGCTGCTAAATTAGAAACGGGCGGTTATCAACAAGCGTTTCAAGTTGCGGCTGACATTGATAAGTTGAATCGTAATATTGCGGCTGCTGACGCTAGAGCTAAGCGTCAATTAGACGCGCAAAAAGGTCAAATTGAATTAGTTACTGATCCCAAAACAGGAAAGACGTATGGTGTTAGTAAATCGACCGGGCAAGTCAAAGAAATTGATTTGCCTGAAGGCGTGACCAAATTAACCAGTGGTGGTAAAGGCGGCGAAGGTGGTGCGGCACAACAAACAGCCATGAGGGTTATGCAACAAGACGTTGGTAACGCAAAATACAATTTACAAGATTTAATGGACAATTCAAAAGAAACTGGAAAATTGCCCGGCGGTTCTGTTGCATTTGCAAATTATTTTAAGGGTGACATTAAATCTGACATTATTAGATACATGACCAATCAATTTGTAGATTCAAATTTACAAGCAAATGATGCCTTAATGCTTAACCTTGCTTTTGATATTGCTTCTGCACAATCAGGTGGTCGTGGTCAATTGTCTGACGGAAAAATACGCGCTGTAGTTGCTCAGTTCCCTCTTGATGAACAAGACGAAAAAACTAAGCGCACTAAATGGGCTGCATTGTTTAATCGAGTTGAAGAAGCAAATAATTCTATGCCTGAAAATAAGCGCGTAGAAATTCCAAAACAAATTAAAGATTACTACGCCAAAAATGTATCTGCTGAAAAGAGTAAAAGCAAGGGAACGCCCTCTGAAGCAGAGTTTTTGGAAAAAGCCGCTAAAGCCAATCCAAATATGACTACCGAACAACTTAAAGCAAAATATCAAGAGCTTTACGGGAGTATGTAATGGCAGAAGATTTTGTCAATCCGTTTGAAACTGCTCAGTCAAAAAACACTGATTTTGTTGATCCTTTTGCTGCTGAAAAAACAAAAACAGAAACAAAAGAACCCAAAAAAGGTTTTAAAGATCGCTTGTCAACCGTACTGGGCGAAACGAGTATTGGTGGCGTATTAGGTGCATTTTCACCTGAGATTACAACTGGTCTTGGCATGGCTGCTGGTGCATTTCCTGTTACTGCTCCTGCCGCACCATTTTTATTAGGTGCTGGTTCAGCAATGAGAGCAGCTCGTCCTGCCGCAGCATTGGGTGGTGCAATTGCTGGTGGTAGCGGAGAAATTGGCGCACAAATAGCAGAAGCCGCAGGTCAACCAGAAAAAGTGCAAGAAATTGTTAGGTTTGCTGCTGGGGCAGTTACGCCTGAGTTTGGCAATCTTATTAAGTATGCAGGTGGAAAACTTCTCAATACAGTTGGTCTTGCATCAAAATCTGATTTGTCTACTTTAGTTAACGCAATTTCAAATGATCTTGGTTTAGACGTTAAACAATTATCACCATCTCAAAAAAAATATATTGAGAAAGTTGCTAATGACATTCGCGGTGGCGCAACTCCTGAAGCGTCTAAAACCGTATATTCTGCATTGGAATCTGGCGCAGAGAACATTGTTCAGCGTTATAACAATCAAGCATTTATGTTAGAGCGTGAGGCGCAAGACATTAGCAAAGCGTCTGGTGATAAAGTGTCTCGCATGATGAGCCAGTTTGAATCTGGCGCGGAAAGTATGCGTCAATCGGCTACTGAACGTGCTAACAATATTTTGGCTAACGCTCAAAAACGCGCGGATGAAATTCGTGCTGGAAAATCTGGACCAATGGCAGGTATAGATGCTCAAGATGTATTGGCGCAAGGAAGACGCGCTGCTGATGAAATATTACAAGACGCAAATACCCGCATTACTCGATTGCGTCAGATTGCTGAAAAAGCCCGAACAACAGGAGCAGGTCGCGCAGAAGCAGCAAAAGAAACATTGGCGGGTGTTGGTCAAGCTCAACGTCCTACTGAAACTGGTGAAGCAATACGCGGAAAAGTAACGCCTATTCTTGATGAATTAAAAGCTACTCGCGCTGCAAACGCGGAGGCTAATAAAGGCGAGGCTTTTAATTTTGCTAAGTTGAAAGAGCAACAAGGCGTTATGCCTAAAGATACGGCTGCATTTAATGAAACGATGCAGATGCTTGATCAGGACATTAAAACGGCTACATTGGATGCAATCAAATCTCCTTTGCAAAGAATTCGCCAAGCACTTGATCCTGTAAAAGAGGTTGAAGGCGTGGTTGTTGGTCAACCCGTTACATTTGAGGGTCTTGAGCAAATTAGACGATTTTTGCGTGATCGTTCTTACGGCATACCTGCGGAAGGTTATGACGCAATCAATCAACAAATGGCTGGTCGGTTAGCTGATGCTGTAGAGAAAATTCAACAAGAGTTTTCTCCAAGTATTAAAAAGTTTTTAGAACAATATCGGATTGATTCTCAACCGTTGAACAACTTTAAAACAAAGTTAGGTCAAGCAATTGTTGGTAAAGAAGACTTTGACTTAGGTCGGTTTGTGACTGATCCTGCCTCTATTGGTAATCAAATATTTAAAACTGAGACAGGCGTAAAACAATTGGTGGATCTGCTTGGGGGCGATACGGCACAAGCAGAAAAACTTGCCCGCGGTTATGTCATGGACCAATTAGGTAACGCTACTAGCAAAGACATCAATACATTTGTTACTAGAACTGCAAGAGATTGGATTGACCAGTTTCCTGCATTAAAGTCTCAATTGGTTGCTGCTGCTGACAAAATGGCACAAGCTGAACGCGTGGGTGCTAAACGTCAAACTTTATCTGATACGTTGCGTACAGAGGCACAAGGGTTGCCAATTAAAGCTCAGACCGCTGCAACGAGAACAGAACAAGACGTTGCTAAACAAATAGCAAATATTGAAAAACAACGTGAAACTGCTGCTACTAAAGAGTTGACTGCCGGTGAACGTGAAGCCGCTAAAATTACTGGTGGAGCTGAAACAGATATTTCTCAATCGGCTAAAGCAGTCCAGCGTCAAGCAGGGAAGGTTGAGTCTCAAGCAGAAAAAGAAGCCGCTGCAAAATTAACTGAAGGACAAAAATTATCTGCTGAAGGACAAAAGATAAAAGATCAAATTCTTGGAAAGACTTTTCCAGTAGAGCGCGTAAAAGACATTATTCTGTCTGGCGATAAAGCCTTATGGAGTGAAGTTGGTCCGATCATTGCTGCTGATCCAACCGCCAAGAGAGCGTTTGCAGATGCAGTGCGTAGTGTCATTGCAGACAAAGCATTATCGTCTCCCAAAGGGGCTGTAGATGCGTTTTCTATGCGCGTAAGACCTGCTATTGAACAAACAGGGTTAATGACCACATCCGAGCTTAATTCGCTAGAACAACAAATACAAAAGATTAACCAGACAGTAGAAGGTCCTCGCAAGACAACACTGATTCAACGAGCAATAAGTAATGCGTTGATTGGTGAAGCCGCTAGAGGAATCAATGCAGTAGTAAATCCTATGGATATTTTGTTTGGACGTAAAAAATGAGCAAGAAACAGAAAGGGGTAAACCCTGAGTTAGAGGCAGCGATTGCCAAAATGCTTAAGGATGTGATGGCTGATCCTACTGCGTCATTAGTGGACAAGTGTCGCGTAATGGACAGGGCGATCAACGTTGAAAAGCTCAAACAAAAGATTAGTGACGATGAATGGGGTAGCGGATTTATTGCAACGGATGGAGATGAAGACTAAACTATCCAAAGTTTAACCAAGGGGATAGTTATGGATGCAATTAGTATTGTTCGTATTGCTTTAGATGTTATTGCTCAACGATTGTTGATCATTTTGGCTTTAGGGCTGTCTTTTGGTCTTTCTTGTTGGGTGTGCTATGAGCCTAGCTGGGAGCGATTAACAGTGATGGCTTTTTTCTCAATATTCTCGTATCTTATTATTAACACGAAGGAAGGAAAATCAAATGTTCAAAGGTCACAAACGTCCGAGTGAAGTTAATCAACAGATTGCTAAGTCTGTTCGTCCACAATTGCCTAGAGATGGTTCTAGAGATGGCAATAACACCCATGTAAGCGGTGAGCTTCCTGCTGGATACATTTCTGTCTGGAATTTTGGTGGGCAAAGCAATACTAAATGGTCACCTACCACTAAGCCTGAAATGAAGCGTAAGGTGTGCAAATAATGGCTCAATCAACTTTTTCCGTATCATTGCATGGAAGGACTGAGCCATTTGATTTGCAAGTGTCTAGGAGTCAAATTCCTTTTCATTCAACAGTAAGTATTTTTGGCTATCAACCTAGTGTAACGACTACGGCTATTCCCGTTTGGGAAAATGCGTCTACTTATACTTATCCGACCAGCGCAAGCACGTTAACTTTAGTTAGCACTTCTGCATCGGATGATACTAATGCAAAAATCTTAATCAACGGATTGGATGCGAATTTTAATATTCTGTCTGAGACATTAGCGTTAAACGGTATAACTGGCGTAACGACTGTTAACAGTTATTTTCGCATCAATAGCCTTGTGATGGTTTCGCCCGGTACAGGACAAACAACAAACGTAGGCACGATTACCCTTAAGCAATCATCAAATACGTTAGCTCAAATTAACGTAGGTATTGGTAAATCTCAAAGCACTATTTATACCGTTCCTGCTGGATATAGTTTTTATTTGAATATTGCTGAAGTCAACACATCAAACAGCTACACCAGCAGCACAATCGTTACTTATAAAGTTCAAGCAATCAATAACGTCACAGGCGTTAAATTAAATATTTTGCAACAACCTTTTGTCTCAATCTACACAATCAATCGCTCATCTGATCCGTTTATCTACACGGAGAAGACGGACATCCAGTGGCAATTATCAACAAGTACGGGAACAATTGCGGCTGGAGTTGTTATTTCTGGCAAATTGATTCTTAATGACAACCCACCTCTGTGAGGAAAATATGACTATTAAAGAGAAACTACAAGCTGATCTGGACGCTGCAAGAGCGCAAGTTGTAAGCCTTGAACAGCAGATTGCTAACCTGCCTTCTGAGATTGAAACCCTTGCTGTAGAGGCATGGGACAAAGTACGAGATTTTTTTAAGGCACTGTAATGTCCCTTGATCCAGTTACCGCAATACTAGATATAGGAAATACGCTTATACAGCGTATTTTTCCTGATCCTGCCCAAGCTGCGGATGCAAAACTCAAATTGTTAGAAATGCAGCAAAACGGCGAATTAGCCGCTATGACCGCACAGACTGACATCAACAAAGTCGAGGCTGCATCAACCAGTTTGTTTGTATCTGGCTGGAGACCGTTTGTTGGTTGGGTAGGCGGGTTTGGGTTGGCGTATGCTGCAATTATTGAACCGCTATTGCGTTTGATTGCTACGTTTATGGGTTACACAGGTACGTTTCCCGCGATTGATACCACGATCACTATGCAAGTTTTGTTTGGCTTGTTAGGGTTAGGTGCAATGCGTAGTATTGATAAATTTAACGGTGTTGCCAGTAAATGATAGGTAACTGGGAAAAGTCATTCGAGTATCTGATTGATTCAGAAGGTGGCTTTGCAAAGCTAGATGGTGATTCTGGTGGAACGACTAATCATGGTGTAACCCAAAAGGTTTGGGAAGCATGGGTTGGTCATTCTGTTACTGAAGACGAAATGAAAGCGTTGACAGTAGATGATGTAAAACCAGTGTACAAAAAGGAATTTTGGGATGCTGTCCGCGCTGATGACTTACCTTCGGGGATTGATTATCTCTGTTTTGATTTTGCTGTTAATTCTGGGACTAACAGAGCTATTGTCATACTTCAACAGTCTATTGATGTAGTTGTTGATGGTCATTTAGGACCGATTACGCTTAACAAGACTAACAAGTTGTATCAGGAAGACGCACAGAAGTTAATTGAAACGTACTCTGATAACAAAGAGACGTTTTATCAGTCGTTGAAAACATTTCCTTTGTTTGGCAAAGGCTGGCTCAATAGAATAGATACTGTTGAGCATCGTGCCAAGATGATGGTGGCTTAAATGTCTAAGAATCCAAATCTTTCTGTGGGTCGAGGTGAGAAACTACCAGCTTCAAGAGGAGCTGGGTTAACTGCAAAAGGTCGGGCAAAAACAAATAGAGCCACTGGAAGCAAATTAAAAGCACCAACAAAAGACCCCAAAAATCCACGTCATAAATCATTTTGCGCTCGTTCTAGAAGTTGGAAAGGTGAAAGAGGAAAGGCAGCAAGACGTAGGTGGGGATGTAGACGATGATGGATTCGCACATTCGTAGCTTAGTCAAAGGCATCACATGGCGTATTACGGGCAGCTTAGATACCTTTTTAATTTCATGGCTAATTACTGGTCATGCCAGTATTGCATTTAGCATCACCTTAGTGGAATTGATCACTAAGATTACGTTGTATTGGGCGCATGAACGCGTTTGGTTAAAAGTTAAGTGGGGCGTTTCCGAACAGCCAATTGATAACCAAACAAAACCATCTCAACCTGTTGACCAAACAAAACCGTAAAATAATCGACAGCGATTTTGGGGCGATCTAGTAGGTCAGGCATATCAGACCATAGATAATCATCAAATAGCATGATACCGCTTGTTTTAAGCAGTCCAAACGCCATACACGCGTCTGTCATCACATCCGGTGCGGTGTGTGAACCATCAATGTAAATAAAATCGTACTGTTCTTCGTCTGTAATGAGTTGACCAAGCACTTTGTACGACTTACCGACATACGCGGAACATACTTGACCTTCCTTGCGTACCCATTCAACGTTACCTTTCCATCGAGCAAACAAACCCGATAAATCAAGGTTAGTATGCTCTGCTGAACCTTGGAATGTATCTACGCAAGTGATCTTTCCATCATCATCAAGAAGGTTCTCTAACATCCAGCAAGTAGCGCGTCCTTCAAAACATCCTATTTCTAGGACATTCTTGCAGGATAGAAGCATCCCTTTCAAATGCTGAAAGTTGGGGATGTTATGCGAGAACCAATCTTGACTAAAGTTCATCATGGAGCAGGAATTAAACGACCTTCAAACATATAAGTGCCAATGTGAGCAAGCACAACCCAAGGCGCAGCATAAATATGACCGCCGATTTTGCGATACTCAGCGCAGAAGCCATAATCTTCTGATAACAATCTCTCAGTACCTTCCTCAATCGGTGTGCAAAAGTATTCATAGATTTGCTCACGCCCTTGTAGTGTATTACCAAGGTCTGCAACATCATTCATGTAATACCTAACGTGTTGTTTTAATGCCTCAAATACTTCACGTTTAATCATCATAAATCCCGTTCCACCGTTTTGTATTTCGACAGGTTGGTCAACTGGGACAGTCACAGACGGTGCATAGTCCACCAAATTCACAACAAAGCTACCTGTGTGATATTTGAGTTGATCATCCGGTACTCCCGCATCCATTGCTTGCTTAACGGTTGTCCAGTTGATCTCTTTCTTGGGATAGATGCCGCAAAGTACGTCTTTGTCGGAATTGAGCATACTTAAAACGTCTTCAGGAAAGAATTTAATGTCAGCATCAATAAACATCATGTGCGTGGCATCAGATTTCATAAAGGCTTGAGCAAGGGCGTTCCTTGCGCGAGGAATCAGGCTCTCATTAAACATGAATGACATCAATACTTCATGTCCTGCGCTTTGCAATATGCTAGAGACGTTTAATAAGCTCTGAGCATACGCGCCTGTACACATACCGCCATACATAGGCGTAGCAATGAACAATTTAGCCATTTTGGATAACCTCGATGAGTTGAGAAAGGATGAAAGAAACGTTTGTAAGCATCCGTTCCTCTTGTGATTGCAAGTAAGCTACAAACTGGATGTAGGCTTGCAATTCTTGTTGAGCTTCCATTGCTTGTTGCAGCAATATCTCTTTGTCGATTACTTCATTCATATTTATCCCCTATAAATTAGTAAAGCCAGTGTGCCGTAGTCACCCGCACTGGCACTAGGTCCTAATCCCGCTACGACTCAGGGGGTACATTCGATACTTCGTCCGTGACGATCACAATACAACCGCCACCACCTTTCATTACCAAACCCCTGTGGCAACAAACGGTGCTTACTTGTCTATCATTGTCAAACAATCCAGCATCTTGTAGCGCATCTAGTATAGGCTTGATGCTGTTATCAATGTCCATCAACCTAGCATCGCGTGGACGAATCACAATATCAACTTCGACTTCCGCCCCACCAAAAGATTGTAATTGGTGCGCTGCAACATACTCTTGTACTGCCTCTTTAAAGGCTCTACCTCTTTTGGACACAAACCGCCTATTACCACTAGCAATCCAGTAGTTGTTAATGCTGGGTGGGTAGGGTAAGTGCAGTATGTGTCTCAAAAGTGTTCCCCGCGGTTAGAAAAAACGGTTTTCTGGACTAAAAAGGCACATCAGAATCATCATCGCGTACTTCGCGCATACGATCTTTCGGACTAATCCTATTTTTAGCTTTCCAAGCATCGGTTTCCTCAGATACAAGTAACCAAGGCTTTCCAGACGTTTTAGTGGTTTTGTTCCATATTGCTAATTTGATCACATCTCCAGCTCTGTAATCTTGGGTTAAAACCATTTGTCCACGAAAATCAGGATGTGTATCCTTGGTTTTCTTGTTTTCAAACACATAAGCGCGACCGTCAGGGACGGTGAAAGCATCGTTATAAGCCATTGACTTCTCCAACGTGAGCGATTGCTTGATTAACAATCATTTTTTGAGCAACACTAAAAGTTTCCATATAGCCCTCGTTTGCTCTAGCAAGGGCTTTGGCTTTTTCCATCTTTTCACGACCATTCATTTTGGAAGATTTGCCGATCTTTTCGCACATCTCAGCAAAAGCGTAAATCCAATCCTCAATGTTGTGATAGTACGCGTAAGGCGCATCTATACCGGGTACAAAAAGACCGATTGTAGGCTCTGGTTTAGGTTCTTCAGCGTCAAGTACCTCTCCATCCTCAGTAACCTCCTGTAGGGGCTGTAATGCAGCCATAACAGGGTTTTCTGGTTCAATCTTGCCCATGTACTTAGTTTTAGGTTCAAAATCCTGTACTTCCTCGGGTGAATAGAACCCGGTTACTGACCCCGGATATACGCTGCGTATGCCTTCTGAAATGCAACGTGATCGAAGCATTGCGCGTGGAAACTTTTGCCATCCTGAACCGGGTTTAACAAGTCCGATACTTCTTGCTTGCTCAATAGTCCAAGAAACGCTAAGTGATCCACCATTCGGATGACTAAAGACTCCTGTAACACGTTCATCTGTGTATTCTGTCCAGTCAACTTTTCCTCCTGCGCTCTGAAAACGTGCAAGCATCGCATCAGCCTTTAATGCCGGTCTTCCTTGGATAATATGGAAGTCTCTGGCTGCTGTAGCAGGATGCAAACCTTCAGCTTGAGCAACTGCCATGAGTGCCAATACTTCAGACTCGTTTTTCATGCCGAATAAGCCTGATTTGGCGATAGCGGTTGCCATCGCTTGCATATCTTGAAACGGTACGATATTACTCATGTTATACCCCTTATTTAATTAGGAAACGTCTACTACCGGGTGCTTCTACTACAAACTGGTTGTAAATGTCTGGCATGGATGACTTGAATAAATCAGCATTGAACCGTTTACTGGCTTTGCTGTTTTTCCAAGAAACCAATGTCGAACCATCTACAGCCCGAATCTCTACGTTATCAGCCATGTAATTGCGAATTTGTACTTCCCAATCTTCCGCAAAAGCCTCTAACCTTTTAATCTCTGATTTCACTACTTTGAGCTGTTCTATCGCTTCCTCTACTTGTCTTGTTGCAACAATGACGTTATCTGTCGATATTGGATACAGTATTTTGGTTTGTTCGATAGTTTCAGGACTAGGCGTAGTATCTGCTTTGACATGACCCCACAATACAGCCATTGTCTTGATCAACTCGTCTTTTTCTAGCTCTGTGATGTCAAAAACGTAGTGCTTAAATTCTTGACCACCAAATAAGACTGCTAAACAGATTTTTGATACGCCATGCACCGTAGCCTCATGCACTAATTGCGCGTAATCAGCGGCAGGAATACGTCCAGCTTCAAAGTCAAATTTATTGCGTACAGCAGAGTTGTAGTTCTTAGCCTCTACTAACATCTGACCATCTGCTGTAATTCCGTCAAAATGCGATCTAAGCCACGATTCTTTAGAATGTGTAAGTGCGTAGTCCGCATCTTTAATCTCCTGTCCTAGTGCGTTTTGAGCAAGTCTAAGAATAGTGGGCTGCATAACGTGTCCCATCTGTACAGCTTCAATGCCAGACAGGTCAGGGGGCGGCATCTTACCTTGTTTAATCAGGATTTGATCCAGTGCGCGTCCATTAGCAGCTTGACGCGTATCACTAGCCCACCATGCAGAGTTACGGATTTCAGGTGCAAAATCGTCTCTATCATTCGCCATGATATGTACCTTCCTCAAAATAGTTAGCGTCCTTATTGCATCCAGTGGTGAGTGATCTTTCCAACTCACACGCTACGTTGATAGGCTCAAGTAATCCTGTAACGGGACTAATCTTAGTCCGATAGCATCTGTATTTAGTAGCTGTTTTGTAGCCTGTGCTTAAGTCTTTGACTTCTGTAGGCTTGCAGTAGGCGCAATGTATGCACAACTTCATTTGATTACCCCTTGATTAGATTAGGATTAGGAAACTACATTTGCGATTGTATAGATACTATTTAGATATTGCAAATACTATTCTTTTTTCTCTTTTAATTGTTTCCCCAAACACTCAAGACCTATACCAATAAAAAATCCCATGCCCCATAGCCCAAGCATGATGCAAACGCTTGCTGTAATACTCATTTATTTCACCTTGATCTGATCGCATTACCAATTAAAGACTTGAATTCTGGGTGTCTGGGGTCACCAATAGCATCGTATTGTTTTCGTTCCAAATCATCAGCAATCTTCGCACAAGCCTCACGCTC
>JGI26470J50227_1000663_pt1 | contig 13598 bp, 14 predicted proteins | sample FreactTroBogLake_FD_50227 | JGI IMG/M metagenome (IMG submission 50227) | reverse complement strand
TTTCCAATTGGTAAAGTAATAGACTGGGGAACTCCTGATTTCAGAGAGATATATAAAGCTAAAGGTATAACAAATACTTCTATAGTATTTCATAACTAAGTAATATTAATGAAAAGCAACGGCGACGACCTAATTAAAAAACCTTATATGAAAATTCCATACTCTCTTAAAGAGGTAATGGAGTTGGAACTATCTGCAGATGTTGATACTGGTCCTATGTATTTTATGGAAAACTTTTTCTTTATTCAGCATCCAATGCGTGGACGTATAAAGTTTGTGCCATTTGATTATCAAGTTGATCTTGTAGCAAATTATCATAAAAATCGTTTTAGCATTAATATGTTAGGGCGTCAAATGGGTAAAACTACTTGTGCTGCTGGCTATTTGCTTTGGTTTGCGATGTTTGTTCCTGACAGTACAATTTTAATTGCTGCTCACAAATATACTGGTGCTCAGGAAATCATGCAGCGTATTCGTTATGCTTATGAAAATGTTCCAAATCATATTAGATGTGGAGTCACAAGTTATAACAAAGGTAGCATTGAATTTGATAACGGAAGTCGTATTGTAAGTGCCACAACAACTGAAACTACTGGTCGTGGTATGAGTATTTCATTACTATATTGCGACGAGTTTGCTTTCGTTCGACCCACTATCGCCCGTGAGTTTTGGACTTCAATCAGTCCTACACTATCAACTGGTGGTAAAGCAATTGTAACAAGTACACCTAACAGCGACGAAGATCAGTTTGCTACTATTTGGAAGTTGGCAAATAATAAGTTTGATGCTTATGGTGATGAAATGCCACTTGGTCGTAACGGTTTCGCTCCTATTATGTTCCCGTGGGATCGTCATCCCGAGCGTGATAAAGAATGGGCTGATATGGAGAAGGCTAGTATTGGCGAAGATAGATTTAGTCGCGAGCATGAATGCAAGTTCATTATCTTTGACGAAACGCTTATCGCTCCAAATAAATTAGCTTTAATGGAAGGAGTTAATCCAAATGAAAAACAAGGGCAAGTTCGTTGGTATGGAAAACCAAAGAAAAATGTTGTTCATGCTGTCGCCCTTGATCCTAGTTTGGGTACTGGCGGCGACCCAGCTGCTATACAGGTATGGGATATAACTAATATGGTACAAGTTGCTGAATGGCAACATAACTTGACTACTATACAAAAGCAAGTTGCTATAATGAGCGAGATTTGCAAGTATATAATTGAAGAAACTGATGATCCAACAAATTTATATTATACTATAGAAAATAATACAATCGGCGAAGCAGCACTCAACGCCATTTACGATATTGGGGAAGATAAAATCTCAGGGCAATTCCTAAGCGAACCAATGAGTGCAAGTGTTAGTGCCGGATCACGTAGATATCGCAAGGGATTTAATACTAGTCACAGATCTAAGATATCAGCTTGTTCTAAATTAAAGCTTTGGGTAGAAACTGATCGTATGGAAGTTAAAAGTAAAAGTTTAATAAGTGAATTTAAAAACTTTGTTGCCACTGGAAATACATATAAAGCTAAAATAGGCGAGACTGATGATCTTGTAATGTCAACTCTATTGATTATTCGCATGGCATTATTATTGAGACAGTATGATCAAGACATCAGTGATAACTTAAAAGATGATATTGATGACATGATTGAACCCATGCCCTTTATACTAGTTTAAGCTTCGTGTTTCATTTCTGGATAAGGAACTTGATTGTTTTCACTTTTACGATCCCACAGTACACGATTGCTTAATATTTCAACCCATAGATCATTTTTAGGACTGTTCAATTCCCAAAAGTTAAATGTCATATGACTTTGTACTGGGCGAATGAAGAATGTTTTTTCCTCAGGTATGATCATAATTTGACTGGTTGTACGCATCATTTTAGATTTATGTGCTGTGCGTAATGCATTTAGTTGTGGTTCGTCAATCCACGTTTTAGCAAGGCCGTCGATAATGTCATTTGGCGTTTCTGAAGTATTAACTACTTTCTCAGCAATTAAACGACGACTTTCACTGGAAATTCTACTGAGTGTATTTGCTTCATCAACCCCTCTTTGATATCCTGCCCAATCTAACATAATACCATGATTAGTTCGTGTAACAGTACGATCATGTGGAATCTCGACGATCTTATAAATGTATTCGCGATCAGCATACCCACCTGGCTTCCACGCACCTTCTAACAAATAGCAAGTATCTCTATCAAATATAATTGTGTTACCTGGTAGCTTTTGTTTAATCAAACTCATTGCAGCAGCTTTGACATTAGGATAAGCTAATGCTTTTTTAACTTTAATGCCGTCTTTACTGGGAGTACTTGCTCTGACAGTAATTTCTTTCTCGTCATCTAATACCATAAGGCTAGCACTGAGGATACAAACTCCTCCACTATTAAAACCTTCGCAATATTGTGTGATGTCATCCCAGAATAGCATGATTTCCACGCCATTCTTTTTAATTTGTTTAAAACTAATCTCAGGAATGTAGTTACGGTCACGGTTTTTAACCCCAACCCACCCCTTATCTTCAAAATATTTTGCTACAATAATGCACATATAGTATTTATTGATTCTACGAACTTTGTATAAACAAGCTAAATATTATCATGTCAGGCATAGAACAAGCAGCAAACGACTTATTCTTTAAGTTACGCAATCGTTTCCCCAATATCAACATGGGGGACGAAAACGGTACAACTACCTCCAATCCAACAGATGCGAGATTCTTTAATTTTGATTATGAACAAGATGATGTTAAATTTGGTAATATCACTGCCAGTTTGATTGATAATCAAAATCTAAAAATTTATTTCTCCAAAGATGTCACTACTTATATGGATAGAGATGAAAAAAGAAACTGGTATAAATTCCTTCAAGAAATTAGAAAATTTTCTAAAGCTCATATGTTAGGATTGGATGTACGCGATATTGCTAAAGATGCCCTCAGTCAAAAGGATTTGAAATTCGTGTCAACACAAAATAAAGATAAAACTCAAATTGGTGAAAGTCGCGTACTTTGGGCACGACGTGGAACAGTTAGCGAAGGTGATGTGGGCAATGTTAAAGTTCACGTAGTTCACAGTGAGCGTATGGATGAGAATCCAAATAATAGACTATTGCGTGTTGACCGTATTTTCCTTGTAAATGAGTCAGGTGAGCGTTTCCTATTGCCATTTAAAAGTGTAGTTGGTGCTAAAGCAATGGCTAATCATGTTAGCAGAGGTGGCAATCCGTATGATTCCACTGGAAGTTTAATCAGTACAGCAATCTCAGAGATGACAAACCTACGTCGTTTTGCTAGTGCTACACGCCGTAAAACTTTTGAAAGTGAAGAAGCAAATCAAGTAATTGAAGCTGCTAGTGCTATTAAAGAAAGCATTAAACGTAGTTTATTTCGATTGGCTAATAACACTCGATTTGATGAGAATTTAGAAGATCTTGGTAAGCTAATAGCTGAGCAAGATGATGTAGTGGATATTAAGCCAATGTTCATGCAGAATGTTTATAATGAGAATTTAGATAATTGGATCGGCAGTGCTGCCAAAGCATTTAAGCAATACAAGGGAAATATTATGGAAAACCTAAAAGAATCAGCTGGCACTGTTGCTGCTAAATTAAAAGATCCTAGCTTCAAACTAGTATTGAAGGACGATCCCTCTGAGGATAGATTGATTGCAAGTAGTAAGTACTCAGATGGTCGTGCATTGCTTCGTCGTATTTTAGGTACTATAGCTGATCGTATTGGTATGGACGATAGTGAAATCGCAAACTGGGCTAGCCAAATTGGCCAGGACATGGAAGAAGGAAAAGCTTCTCCTGAGGATATGCAGATTGCACTACAGCTAGCCAAGCGTTATCAAGAAGATCTAAAGAAAATTGCAAGTAATGCAGATTATGGTAAAGAAGTGCGTGTTGCTGCATTTGGTCAAAAGAAAGATCTATATGGTAAGGTAAAAGGTGGCGCAGAAGAAGAGTTTGAAAGCTTCGTAAATGGCATTGGCGAAGGCGAAGAAAACGTAATGATGGATGAAATCAATGCCGACGAGCATGGCATGGATATGGCAGTTGAAGGCGAAGGCGCTGAAGAAACTTCGATGGATCGTGTTAGAGCAAGGGTAGCTGCTAGATCAAATAAAATGTCTGAAGGTGGCGATGACCGTAACGATGAACCTTTATTGAAGTCTAATGTTGAAGACGAAGATAAAGGATTGCCAAACAAGAGTGATTGGGAATATGATAAAGAAGGCGACATGGCTAAGGATGAAATCCATACCATTGTTCGTCATGCAGAAGAACTCGAACATGCTTTGGGAGATGACGAGAATCTTCCAGAATGGGTACAAGAAAAGTTAGGTCAGATTAAAGGTATGATGACTAGCGTTAGTGATTATATGCTAACACAGCACGAGCGTGGTGATGAAAAGCGTAGCGGTGAAGAAGGCATCCACGGTGATGATATGGGAGAAGGCAATGAGTTTTCTGGCGCACTAGCAAAGGCAAAAGCATCGCATCAAGATAAATTTGACGTTGATGGAAAAACATATCCTGTAAAAGAAAGTAACGATAGTTTAGCTCTTATGAGAAAACTAGCTGGTTTGAGATAAGGAAAACATATTATGAATGATACATTAAACTTAATGAGAAAATTAGCTGGATTAGAGACAAATCAAGTTAATGAAGATGGTATGAGTGCAGGCATGATGATACAACGTATGGAAGTAAATCTTCAAAATTTACGAGAAATTGCCAATGGCGGCGCTGGCAGTGGGCAAGGTGTACTTTCTGCTCTTCAAAATCTATTAGATATGCTGAAACCAATGTTTCCAAAATAATTTATAGATTAGTTATCTGACCATGCGAATGTCTAATCAACAAATCGTANGTGTCAGATAATGTCACCCTCCAATTAGTACCTCGACTTTTATCTAAAATATCCATGTTTTTCACAAATTTATTTAAATGTTCATAATTAGTATAAGAATCGTGTGAATAATTTTTTAGAAAATTTATCATTGACTTGCAATATACATCATTTGCTGATCCTGACAACATATTTGTATACTGACTGATAATTTCTTTTTTAGCACTTGACGGCAAAAATTTTAAATTAAGCCATTCGGGAAATATCAAATATCTAAAAAACGGCGTGATATTATATTTGTCAGCTACTTCAACAACTCTTGGTATTGAGTAAATTGAAGCTAGGCCTAAACAAGTAGTGACAGAATTTATTTTAATATTATTCAATTTGATAGTTTCTAAATTCCTCAAAAAAACATCATACTTTCCTGGAAAACGAATAAGCTCATAACGATCCGAGACATCATCCAAACTTACACAGAACGTAATTTTTTTAAAATTCTTAAGTTTGTCTAAAATTTTGAAGTTTATTACGGACAGATTGGTATCAAACATGAGGATTATATCCTTACTATGATTATTCTCAATGAGCATGTCTAAACATTTGCTTAATGCAGGAACAATAAAAGGCTCGCCGCCTGTAAAATACAAGTATCTGAGATCTGGCATTAATTTTTTAAATTTATCCCACCATATATCATTATCCCACCATGCATTGATGTTCATTCTATTTCTATTATGTTCATCTTTTGTAATTACATATTCTTTTCCTAATTTCCCCCCAAGTGGAACTACTGGTCCTTCGATTGACACCCAATCATCATACCAAAGATTACTGCTATTTGGATTGCACATTAAGCATTTCATATTACAAAGGTTACTGAACTTTAGATGTAATCCAACTAATTTATTTGTAACTTTTCCTGTATTATCTGTATATTGATTTACATTATCTAAATTTACATATTCTGGAATTTGAGTAGCTACCTTTTCGATAACACTTAACCTTTTATTCATAATTGCAGCTCCTTCGAGACTGCGTTCAGCATCGTAACAGTTGATACACCTGACAGGTTTTATATTACAGCTAAGTTCTAATCTATGATCTTTATGAGTTTCACTGTTGATAGCATCTTCGAATGAATGAGTTAGGATATTCATTATTTTCCCGTCGCTATCAATAGCAAAACTAGTTTTATTTTTGCCAGATGGATTGAAAGTTAAGCAGCAAATTCTAAAATCGCCTGCTGCATTGATTTCAATTTGAGACCATGGTTCAGGACAAAAACTTTCCAAATTATAAGACATAAAAATACTTATTAAATTAGCAACATGCCTGATAAACATGTTGCTTTTTTATTGACTCTACTTATTTCTTACAATTATCCCCGTGCCATCTTACATAATTCGTAATCCCACTTCCAGATTTACTACAATGTTCACAAGTCCATTGTATTTTACCAGGATGCGAACCATCTTCAACTCTTTTCAATGCGTATTCTCTTTGTATAGAACCTCCTAAAAAAGGATGTGTTCCTTCTTCAACTCGTTTTTTCTGAATTTCTTTAGAGATATTTGATATCTTTTCAGGCGACAATTTCATTCTCTTAGCAATCATAAATGCTTCCCAATAGTCTTTTTGAGAATAATGTATATCAAAATGTTCTTGAATTGATATTGCTACTAAATTGTCGGGTATATTGTTTTTATGATTATTATCTAAATGATGTATTTCAAATGTTCTGCCAAATTCATCAATTGGAATCGGTCCATTATTTTTTTCGTAAATCTTTCTATAATTAGTGCGATCTCGAATATAAGTAGTCATGCTGTTGCTCCTTCAAGCGATAGAGTAGTTGGGAATTGGCGTTCCGCGAACTACATTTTTATTTATTTTTAATTTGCCCTTTGTTAGTCTTTAATGTATAAATAGTTATGTTATTTTTAACAGCGGTTAGAAATTAACAGGCAAACAAAGGAAAATTTAAAATGGCTTCATTGGCAGAAATTAGAGCAAAACTAGCTGAGATGGAAACCCGCGGTGGGAACAACAACTCAGGCAATAGCAACAGAGACAACTCTGTTTTCCCGCACTGGAATATCCCAGAGGGATCAACCGCAAGAATTCGCTTCCTTCCAGATGGTGATAATTCAAACATGTTCTTTTGGGTAGAACGTGCAATGATTCGTCTCCCATTCGCTGGCATTAAGGGACAGCCTGGCAGCAAGCCAGTTGTTGTGCAGGTTCCATGCATGGAAATGTATAATGAGACATGTCCANTTCTTACNGAAGTACGCACTTGGTTTAAGGACAANAGCCTTGAAGATATGGGACGTAAGTATTGGAAGAAGCGTTCATATCTATTCCAGGGCTTTGTACGTGAATCAACCTCAATTGAAGATTCAACCCCTGAGAATCCAATTCGTAGGTTTGTTGTGTCTCCCAGCATCTACCCTGTAATTACAGCAGTATTGAAGGATACTGAAGTAGAAGAGATGCCTACCGATTATGATCGTGGGTTGGATTTCTCTATTACTAAGACTACAAAGGGTCAGTATGCAGATTACTCAACCAGCAAGTGGGCTCGTAAGGAGTCAGCACTTACTGCAACTGAACGTGCTGCAATTGATACTTACGGACTGTTTAACCTAAAGGACTTTCTTCCTAAGAAGCCAGGTGAGACAGAACTTCGTATCATTAAGGAGATGTTTGAAGCATCTGTTGATGGACAGACTTATGATACAGATCGTTGGGGTCAGTACTTTAAAGCTCCAGGTGCAGGCGCAAGTAACAATCCTGATGCAGATGATACCCCAGCTCCTGCTCCTCGTTCAGCTCCAAAGATTGAAGCTGCTCCTAAGGCAGAAGCTGCTCCGTGGGAAGATAACGAATCGGCTACTAGTGCTCCTGTAGTAACAGCAGCACCAAAGGCGAATCCTAAGGCAGAAGAAATTCTTGCAATGATTCGTAGCCGCAAGAGCTAATATAGCTACTGGGGGCAGAGTAATTTGCCCCCATTTCTTTTAGGAAATTAACATGAAAATGATTTGGAAAAAATCCGGCGATTTTATCGTCTGTGATGTAATTAATCACGAGTTAGCAGAATATTGGCTTGAAAAGCAAGCAGGGCAAACATGGGCTACCACGTCTGTTTTGCCTCAAACTCTTTTAATTATTGAACTGGATCATTTGGTACGAAGCGTTAGTTTTCATCTTAATAAGGTTAAAATTAAACTCATTGATCTACCAATTACAGGAATTGATCAAGATCAACTAAACACTCTACATAGAAATTGGGTATTACTGCATCAAAATCATCCTAATATTTCTGCATTATTTGATCCTGCAACTGATCATCAATTCAAAAATAATATGGATAGAATTAATAAAATACTGCATCAACTTGAAGAATCATTCAAACTTGTATTAACAAGTGACGAATATTTCATCGAACGTCCTGCTAATATTAGTAATATATTTGGACATTCTAATATAAAGTTTCCATTTGAAAATTTAGGTAGAAGTACATTTAATAAATGGAAGAATTTTGATGACAGTGTTGCTACCAGCGATACAAACAATTTCGATGAATTACCTAATAGTTTAGTAATTAATTTAGATCGTACATATGTTAGTAAGCCGCCATTGGATTATACAGAATGGTGTAATAATCTTAATGTGGTTCCAACTCCTAATGAATTGCTGCTGGCAAACTTTAAAGATCTAGCAACAAATTTAACTGCATACAGGGAATTGTTTCTGAACAATTTTACTCTTGCAAACAATGATGTTATATTCACACAATAAGGAAAAAACATGGCAAAACCATTTGATATTTCAAAGTTCCGAAAGGACTTAACTAAGAGCATTGACGGACTTAGCTTTGGGTTCAATGATCCAACAGATTGGGTTTCTACAGGTAACTATACACTAAACTATCTTATTAGCGGTGACTTCCACCGAGGCATTCCTCTTGGTAAAGTAACTGTGTTTGCAGGAGAGTCTGGCGCAGGTAAAAGCTATATTTGCTCCGGCAACATTATTAGGCATGCACAACAGCAGGATATCTTCGTTGTTCTGGTTGATAGTGAGAACGCACTTGATGAAGCATGGCTACATGCTCTTGGCGTTGACACTAGCGAAGACAAGCTGCTCAAACTAAACATGGCAATGATTGATGACGTTGCTCGTACAATCAGTGACTTCATGAAGCAGTACAAGGGTATCACTGATGAGAACAAGCCTAAGGTATTGTTTGTCATTGACAGTTTGGGTATGTTGCTTACTCCTACTGATGTTAATCAGTTTGAAGCAGGTGAGATGAAAGGTGACATGGGTCGTAAGCCTAAGGCACTAACTTCGCTTGTTCGTAACTGTGTTAACATGTTTGGTAGCCATAATGTTGGCATGGTCTGTACCAATCACACTTATGCAAGCCAGGATATGTTTGATCCTGATGACAAGATCAGCGGCGGCCAAGGTTTTATCTATGCAAGTTCCATCGTTGTTGCTATGCGTAAGCTTAAGCTAAAGACTGATGCTGATGGTAATAAGACCAGTCAGGTACATGGTATTCGATCAGCTTGTAAGGTTATGAAGACACGTTACGCAAAGCCATTTGAATCAGTTCAGGTGGAAATTCCATATGAGACTGGCATGAGCCCAACTAGCGGGCTTGTTGATATGTTTGAAGCAAAGGGCATTCTTAAGAAGGAAGGCAATAAGCTTACATACACCAGTACTACAACAGGCGAGATTATCAAGGAATTCCGTAAGGGATGGACAGATGATAAATTAATGATCATCATTGATGAATGGAATGAAACTTCCACTAAGTCAACAGTTGATATCGAACCTGAGGAAGTGATGGAAGATGAGTGATACTGAATATTTGGTAGCCATGTGGCAAACTGTTAAGGAATATATTCCAGCAAAGGATCGGCAGTCGGCTGCCGATCATGTTATCAATGAGCTTGTTGAACTAGGGCTTGATGACAATGACTTGGAAGATTTAGCTGTTGATAAATCCATGCTTAATGCAATCAAAGAGCATATCGAAGTAAAAGATAAAGACGAAAACGACGACGAAGATTGAGGTAGCTTGTGTGGTATTCTAAGGTAATATCAAATCTTGGAAACATACCAGGGTTTATTCAATATTATGAGCAAGAATTGGCGCAAGCTAAATTTGATATTCAGGTAAAGGGTAATATTGAGAAAAATATTGCTTCTTTACCTGGTATCACTGAACAACGATTTAATCAGCTTCAGGAGATAGAAGCTGTTTTAAATTATCTAAATATTCAAGTTCGTGTTATAAGACGCAAGCATTTTCAAAAATATTTAGAACATTATGCTCGTGCTCTAAGCAGCAGAGATGCTGAAAAATATGTCGACGGTGAGCAAGAAGTTGTTGATTACGAAACAATCATTAATGAAGTAGCACTGCTTCGTAACAAATGGCTTGGCATTATGAAGGGAATCGACAGCAAACAATGGCAATTAAGCAACCTCGTTAAGCTTAAGGTTGCTGGAATGGAAGACTTTAGTATCTAAGAAATCCCAATGGAAACCCCATTTTAGGAGTATTATAACTTTCAAATCGTCGATGATCTCCAGTGTAAGATAGACCGCCAGGATCATCGACGATAATTTTAGTTTGACACATTGTAATAGCATTAAACATATTAGCTAATTCACTCAGCAACATTTTGTCCTTATAAACTAAATTGATATCACGATGTTTTGCTTCACCATTTAAAATGATCTCAATCATAGGAGGAATATCTTCTAAGTTGATAAAATCAAAATATCTGTCCTGAACAATATGAAACTCTCTTTTAGAATTTGTATATATTTTTTTGAAAAATCGCTTGGGACTTTCACTATAATGAAATACTCCAAATAATCTAAGATTATAAAAGTTCTCATATTGTGGAATATCCTTTGCAATCATGTTTTTAACATATCCATAAGAATTAGTTGGCTCTGCTGCAAAGATATCTTTTTCTTCTGCATAATCAATATTACTTTTAGTATCAAACTCATGCCCAGAACCAATATTGATTAGATACTTGAATCTGTGTCTATTATTAACTAGGTTGTCCCACATTTTTAAATTATCTTTGACAATAGAATCATTCATTGATTCTTTAAGATCATTTATATTTTCTCTGCCAACTAATGCACAATGTATTACAACATTAAAGTAAGTTCCATTAAAGAACTGTCTAACAGCATTAGCATCTAGCATGTCGAGCTTATCTCTTCCGCATTCAAATACTTGATGTCCTATTTCTCTAAAATAAGAACTTAAGTAGCTACCAACGAACCCTCGAGCACCAGTAATCATAATTCGCATATTTGATCCAATTTAATTGATTTTTATGTTTGCTTCTGACAATATTTACTGTAATATAAATTCATAAGTCAGATAGTTGATAACGAAATAACAAGTAAAATATATATAACATCACGGAGATATTAAATGAAAAAAGCACTTATTACAGGCGTTGCAGGTCAGGACGGCAGTTATCTAGCAGAAATGCTGTTGGATAAAGGTTACGAAGTTCATGGTTTGATTCGTCGCAGTTCAAATTTTGATCACCCTAACACTATCAACATCAGAGATCGTGTTACTTTCCATAATGGTGATCTAAGCGACAGCAATAATATTAGGAATCTACTAGATAAGATTCGTCCAACTGAGATCTATAACCTTGCAGCACAGAGCCATGTTAAGGTAAGCTTTGAGATGCCAGAATTAACAGGTGATGTTAATGCACTAGGGCCATTGCGTATCCTAGATAGCATTCGTTCACTGCATATGGAAAAGGAAACACGCTTTTATCAAGCAAGCACAAGTGAGATGTTTGGTATTCAGAAGTATAATCCTCAGAATGAAGATACCCCATTTTATCCAGGCAGTCCTTACAGTGCGGCAAAGCTTTATGCTTATTGGATTACAGTAAACTATCGTGAAAGTTATGGTATTTTTGGTTGCAATGGTCTATTGTTTAATCATGAAAGTCCTCGTCGTGGTGAACTATTTGTCACACGTAAGATTACAAAGGCATTTGCTAATATGGCATTGGGCAAGCAGAAGGTTCTCGAGCTTGGTAACATGGATAGCTTGCGTGATTGGGGTCACGCTAAGGACTATGTTCGTGCAATGTGGATGATGCTACAGCATGATACGCCAGACGATTATGTTGTTGCTACAGGAGTACAGAGCAGTATCCGTGAATTCTGTAATTTAACTGCTGAATACTTTAATATCAAGTTGAAGTGGGAAGGCACAGGTGTTGATGAGGTTGCTCGTAATGCTGCAACAGGGGAAGTTATGATTCAGGTAAATCCTGCGTTTTATCGTCCAGTTGATGTTGTTAACATTCAGGGTGATGCTACTAAGGTACGTAAGGTTCTAAACTGGACGCCAGAATATGATCTACAGGATCTAGTTAATGACATGTGCGAAACAGATTACAAGATTGCAGGTGGTCAATGACTTTAATTTACGCTCCAGTTAGTATTGGTGATCTTTGGGATAAGATCACTATCCTACATATTAAGAAGGAAGAATATACAGCTAACCTGGCTAACAATCCAATGAATTCCGTTAAGATTGGATATGTTGAAAAGGAACTTGCAGAGTTAATGAAGATCATTGATAGTATTCCTGTACCGTCAACTGGTCCTGTTACTGAGCAAGTTACAGCTCTAAAGGAAGTTAATCATATGATTTGGCGAAACGAAGAAGTATCACGAACATATGGTGAAGGACTAAAGGATTATGATAACGAATTTATTGGGATTGCAGCACAAACTCACAAGGGTAATGCTACACGTTGTCAAATTAAACTAGATATTAACATGCTTTATGGCAGTTATATCGTTGAAACAAAATCATATATCAATGAAGGATTGTAAAATGAAGAAATTACTTGAATTAGGTGATCACTATGTCAGCGACTTTCTTAAGCCAGATGCAGAGATGCGTGAGACTAAGCCATGGAGTTTGGATCTTTATCTAGACGAAGAAATTGGTGCAGCTAGACTAGATGGTGTTGCTCCTCTCGACAAGATGTATGGGCAGTATTGGTATCGCAGTGGTATTAATGCCAGTATGACTAAGCAGCTTGGTGATATCGTTGACGAGATTACCGGTCGTGTTAAGATTGAAAATGGTGATGTTTGGTTAGACATTGCATGTAATGATGGCACACTACTACGTCAAGTTCCTGAAAATATGGTTAGACTTGGTATCGACCCAGCTGATGCTAGTTATCTAGCAGAAAGCAGGAAGGTTGCTACTGCGGTAGTGCAGGATTTCTTCACAGCAGATGCTTATGATCGTACTGGTTACGGTGATTATAAGGCTAAGGTAGTTACTTGTATTGCTATGTTCTACGATCTNGAGAATCCTCGTACATTTATCCGTGATGTACATAGTATTCTTGCAGATGATGGTGTGTTTGTTGTACAGATGAGCTATACTCCATTGATGCTTAAGCAGTTGGCTTTTGATAACATCTGTCATGAACATGTTTATTACTATAGCCTCAGCAGCATTAAGAAGTTGTTTGAAGCAGAAGGCTTTGTGATTCGTGATTGCAGTCTAAACGATACTAATGGAGGTAGCTTCCGTGTATATTTTCAGAAGAACACTGCTGACAAGACTACGTTTGGTACTGCTCCTCTTCGTGATGTTTGCGATTTTCGTATTGCTAGTA
>JGI26470J50227_1000660_pt1 | contig 13654 bp, 22 predicted proteins | sample FreactTroBogLake_FD_50227 | JGI IMG/M metagenome (IMG submission 50227) | reverse complement strand
TAAGTTGTCGTTCATATAATCCTTTATTTAGTAATTGCTGAGAATAAAATCCATAAAGCATAAAGCCCGCAGATAATCACGCCGAAGTTAAAAAGAAACTCGACGCAATTATTAAAATCCCGCAAAAAATAGTCTAATCTGCTCATAATTCCCCTCTATTTCTTAAAACTAAATAATGCAGTCTGATGCAATTTTTTCCCATATATTGATTGGGGTTTTTTGCGCTTGCTTTGATCCAGTCTGAAGGGCAATTTTTTAATGCTAAATAAATGGTCTTTAATCTCATATTAAGCCTCTTGAGTTTGTGAAATGTGGAATACTGTTCCGGATGTTGGGCGCACTTGCTCCTGACCTAGTTTATCGGTATATCTAATCCAGCTAGTGACCCTTACTCCGGTTTCCCCTTTTTTAACCTTGCGCCCTAATGCGTTCCAAGCTGGAAGGGTTAACACGTTTTCCCGTGGAATAATCTCTCCGGATGGTATGCCCTTAGCAGTCATGCCTCTATATATGGCGTCATAATTAAGTGCGCTAGTGTTGCCTCTAGCCCTGTTTAATGCGTCTTGCTGATATTCTGTTTTCATTTTGTAATCCCCTCATGGTTTAAAACAACATTCATAAAATGATTAAATTCAAAATTCGATAAGCGGGGATGCGGTTTCCCGTTTATATCAATTAAGCGGATGCCCTGATTAAATAATGAATACCGGATAAAATTCCCGCCGGTGGATAGTGTTTTGATTGGCATCCCCCAATTTGTGATAATTAAATTCATTGTGTCTAATCCTCTTTAGTGTTTGACAAATACGGGCAATTAAGCCCGTTTCACGCATCAAGCGATCATCAGTTTGCCTTTATTACTTTTGCTTTCAATTCGTGGGTATATGCGAACGGGAGCGCATTTATAAGCATTTCTAAAGCCCTCTCATCATCTAGCGTAAATCCGTCATCTATCCATTTTTGATCTACTTCAAATTGGACAATAAACCGGTTATTTTCTTTTTTCATGATTAACCCCTCAATTCTTTAAAGTTGCGCATAAATCTAAATTTATCGGAATGGTATTGACTAAACCATGTTAAAAACTCTGATTTAGTGCAATTAGGCAAAAATTGGTAAATTACGCCGGTTTCTGCGCTATTCGGTGCGCTTACTACAATTTTCCCGCCGTCATCCATAATGGATATATCAGCGAGCGAGAATTCCCACGGGTAATGGGGTGTTTTATCTCTATGGTCAAAAATAATTGATAGCATGATTAAGCCTCTACTGTTTTAATTGTTGCGTTTAATTGCTTAAGATCTCGAATAACCCACTCAAGCTCTGCAAGGCTATAAAAGCCCTTTAGATCTACGGCATATCCTAAGCCGTTCCCAGACCCCTCTAATATGACCCTTTGATCGTCATACATAATTTCCGGCGCAAAATCTGCGTTGTTTTCTTGAATTGCTTGTTTTACTGTTTTCATGGTCTAGCCCTTTATCTATATGGTTTGACTGCTTGTTTACTTCGGTGCTACGGAAATAATTAGACCAGTTTGTCAAGTGCAAAAAATTGACCTAGGTCAAGAAAACCGAAAATAAATATTCTTTTGTGCGTAAATACAACAAATTAGAGCGCAAATGCTTGCCATGCTTTAATTGCTTGGGTTGTAGTGATGAGATTAAAAGCCCGCCATTGTTTCATCTTGGAATGGCTTATCTACTTAAGCAGTAGGGAAGAACACAATAGATGCTGTATGAATAAACAGTACTGTAAGCATATACAGGTTTTCTGTGCTACTATGCGTTTATGTATCCACCTATTCAAATTCCTATTTTGTTCCCGTACTCGCTGAGATATAATGCACCATGAGATTACAGAAACTCACCAAGAAACAAGTGGCGGAAGCCCTCGATCAAACCCCGCTATATCAAATGCTGAACGTTGACAAATCCAGCTTAACTACTAAGCAGATCGCATTTTGTGAGAATCTCGCAAGGGGTGAGACTAAAGCCGGAAGTTATCGCAAAGCATATAACAGTAAGGCAAAAGCTACCACAGTGGCAGAAAAGGGTTATCAGATGGCAAAGCGGGATGACATCCAGTCCATGACCGAGGCGATAAAGGCGGGGATTGAGTTTCAGAAATTGTATACCGCAGGACAAATAAGGGCTTTAGTGGTTCAGAGACTCACGCAAGAGGCAATTAGCGAGGACTCGAACGCTTCTGTCCGTGTCAACGCTCTGAAAGCACTGGGCACAATCGCTGGTGTGGATGCATTTGTCCATCGCTCGGAGACTACTGTTATCAAAGATAGCGACAAGGCAAGGGCAGAGCTTATGGCTATGCTAAAGCAGAGCATGGCGGACAATGAGCGCACGATAACGGCAGACGATAGCGACGTGGCAGAGCTGATGGCGGAGATCAGCGCCACCCCTAGTCAAAATCCCATAGTCCCAGCGAGTGACCCCCACGCCCACGCTATAGCAGAAGGAGTCCCTATGGCTAATATACATAGTAATCTACACAGTGAATCACCACTCCAAAGTACTTCTGCAGTAACTGAAAATAATCTGGAGCAAAATCAATGAGTTACATCTTGCACTTGTGCAAGTCGTTTTTACACAGGGTAGGGGGGTATATTTTGTTGTGGAAATACAACAATTTGTTACATGTAACACCCCCCGTCATCATTTCTATTTCAATTGGGTAGGGGGGTATATGCAAAATTGGGTATTAGGTGAAGCCGGAGCCTCTAATAGGCCAGAGGATATACTGAGTCAGGTGTCTCTTATGAATTCGGAGACTATCCATGAACTAATCAACGCCATGTGGCTTTTATACGATGAAGCGGCGTTTATGGAAGGCAAACATCTATTTACGATGGGGCCACAGGATCCGCATTGGGAAGATCATCTATGAGTTTGGAAGAGTTCCTTCTGTCTTTCCTTGGATTAGTCCTACTATATATTGTACTGTTCTACATACTATGACAGAGAAGCAGCAGTATATATATTCTATTATTGACTCTTGGTGGTGTAAGTTTGGATTCGCCCCTAGTATCCAGAATATCATGGATATTACTGGAGATAAGTCTCGTGGCAATATACATCGGATTATGAATAAATTGGTAGAATTGGGATATTGTAAAAAGATTCCTAAATCCGCCCGTAGTATCAGACCATCTTATATTCGGATTAGAAGTACTAAATGAATCTTAAAGAGATAATCGCAGAAATGCCCATAACAGAGCAAGAGGCTTTTTATGAGGCGGCGGAGATTTATATTAACTCCATGAAGCGAGAAAAAGCACAGACTAACTTTATGGCTTTTGTGCAAGAAATGTGGCCCGGATTTATTAATGGGGCACACCATAAGGTAATGGCTCAGAAGTTTGAAGACATTGCTAATGGAAAGTTAAAGAGACTTATTATCAATATGCCTCCTCGCCACACGAAGTCTGAGTTTGGCAGTTATATGCTACCGGCTTGGTTTTTAGGACGGGATCCAACTAAAAAGATTATCCAGTGTTCTAACACAGCAGAGCTAGCAGTAGGCTTTGGACGTAAAGTCCGTAACTTAGTAGGATCAGAACAATATGCAAAAATCTTCCCAAATGTCAATCTCCGCTCGGATAGTAAGGCGGCTGGTCGATGGTCAACCAACGCTAATGGCGAGTATTTCGCTATTGGTGTGGGCGGTACTGTTACTGGTAAAGGTGCGGACCTACTCATTATTGACGATCCTCACTCAGAACAAGAAGCGGCGATAGCCTCTACAAACCCAGAAGTCTACGATAAGGTATACGAATGGTACTCTTCTGGTCCACGGCAGCGTTTGCAGCCGGGCGGTGCAATTATCGTGATTATGACTCGCTGGTCAAAAAAAGACTTGACCGGCAGAATTTTAAAGTCAGCAATTGAAAAGGACGGGGATGAATGGGAGACCATTGACTTCCCAGCGATCCTACCAAGTGGCAAAGCTCTATGGCCTCAGTTCTGGGATATTAAAGAACTAGAAGTTCTAAAAGAAGAACTTCCTGTATCTAAGTGGAACGCACAGTATCANCANCAACCTACNAGTGAAGAGGGCGCACTAATCAAAAGAGACTGGTGGAAAGTATGGGATAACGAGAATCCTCCACAATGCACTTATTTGATTCAATCGTGGGATACCGCCTTTACTAAGAATGAGCGTTCAGACTACTCGGCCTGTACTACTTGGGGGGTTTTTTATCTAAATGAAGATGAAATGCAACCAAATGTAATTCTTTTAGATGCCTATAAAGCCCGCTTAGAGTTCCCAGAGTTAAAAGAAAAAGCGTTCAATATGTACAAGGAATGGACTCCAGACTCATTTATCGTGGAAGCAAAGGCTTCTGGCCTTCCTTTAATCGGTGAGTTGCGTCGTATGGGCATACCGGTATCAGAGTTTACACCTACCCGTGGCAATGATAAGATTGCGAGATTGAATTCAGTAACAGATTTGTTTGCGTCCGGCAAGGTATGGGCGCCACCAAGAAGATGGGCGGATGAAGTTATAGAAGAAATGGCATCTTTTCCTAATTCGGATCACGACGACTTAGTGGATAGCTCCACTCAAGCGTTAATTCGTTTTAGACAAGGTGGGTTTTTGCGTTTACCAAGTGACGAACCGGACGAACCGCAGTATTTTAAATCCAAGCGTAACGCTGGATACTATTAATTAGGAAAAAACATGGCAATTGATAAAGGTCTATACCAAGCCCCAATGGGAATTGATGAGTTGGCTGAACAGGAAAGTCCGTTAGAGATTGAAATTGAAAATCCAGACGGTGTAACCATTGGAATGGATGGTTTAGAAATTGAAATTGAACCATCAAAAGAAAAAGAAGAAGACTTTTATGCTAACTTAGCAGAAGAGATAGACGATAGAGTCCTAGTATCATTAGCTTCTGACCTAACATCTGACTTTGAAGGCGACATTGCTGCTAGAAAAGACTGGATTCAGACTTATGTTGATGGTTTAGAGCTACTTGGCCTGAAGATCGAAGAGCGTAGTGAACCTTGGGAAGGCGCTTGTGGCGTTTACCATCCATTATTAAGTGAAGCGCTGGTTAAATTCCAGTCTGAAACAATGATGTCAATATTCCCAGCAATGGGACCAGTAAAAACCAAGGTAATTGGCAAGGAAACACCAGAAACTAAAGCGGCTGCAGAGCGTGTTCAAGAAGACATGAACTACCAGTTGACTGAAGTGATGCACGAATACCGCCCAGAGACAGAACGGCTCTTATGGGGCTTGGGTTTAGCAGGTAATGCGTTTAAGAAAGTCTACGAAGATAGCCAATTAGGGCGTCAAGTAGCAATGTACGTTCCAGCAGAAGACATGGTTGTTCCTTATGGAGCATCTAGCCTTGAGTCTGCAGAACGTGTAACACATGTAATGCGTAAAACTGAAAATGAAATGCGCTCATTACAGGTATCCGGTTTTTACCGTGATGTAGAGTTGGGTGAACCAGCTAATGTTCTCGATGAAGTAGAGAAAAAGATTGCAGAGAAGTTGGGCTTTAGAGCTACAACGGACGACCGTTACAAAGTCTTAGAGATGCACGTTAATCTCGACTTAGACGGATATGAACACCTAGACGAAGACGGAGATCCTACTGGAGTAGCGTTGCCGTATATCGTTTCGATTGAAAAGGGTACTAATACTATTCTTTCCATTCGCAGAAACTGGGAACAAAATGATGATAAACACCAGAAACGACAAGCATTTGTCCATTATGGCTATATTCCGGGCTTTGGCTTTTATTGCTTTGGCCTTATCCACCTTATCGGTGCATATGCTAAGAGCGGAACCTCAATCATCCGCCAATTGGTCGATGCGGGTTCACTTGCCAACTTACCCGGCGGATTTAAAACCCGTGGATTACGGATTAAAGGTGACGATACCCCAATTGCCCCCGGAGAGTTTCGGGACGTTGACGTACCGTCCGGTGCCATGCGTGACAATATCATGCCTTTACCATACAAGGAGCCTAGCCAAGTATTAATGGCGCTGTTAGGTCAGATAGTAGAAGAAGGACGTCGCTTTGCTAACACAGCAGACTTAAATCTTTCTGATATGTCTGCTAATGCCCCCGTTGGAACAACACTTGCTATCTTGGAGCGCACCCTTAAGGTAATGTCTGCAGTTCAAGCCCGTGTTCATTTTAGTTTGAAGCAAGAATTAAAGTTACTCAAGCGCATTATTGCTGACAACGCTCCAGAAGACTATAAGTATGAGCCAGTTATTGGCAGTCGCATGGCTAAACGTTCTGACTATGAGAGTACAGACGTTATTCCAGTGAGCGATCCTAATGCATCTACAATGGCGCAGAAGATTGTCCAGTATCAAGCGGCTATGCAGTTGGCTCAACAGTCTCCAAACCTGTTTAATATGCCATTGATGTATCGCCAGATGCTAGATGTTCTGGGAATTAAAGAAGCGCACAAGTTAATTCCATTGCCAGAAGATATGAAGCCAAAAGATCCAGTAACTGAAAATCAGTCCATCTTGATGATTAAACCAGTCAAAGCTTTCCAATACCAAGATCATACTGCTCACATCACAGTACATATGTCAGCAATTCAAGATCCTAAAATTGCAATGTTGCTACAAAATAATCCACAAGCACAGCAGATTCAAGCTGCAATGATGTCTCATATTAACGAGCATTTAGGATTCCAGTACCGGGTAGAGATTGAGAAACAGCTTGGCGTAGAATTGCCACCGACAGTAGACATGGCTGGAGAAGATATTAATATGGATCCAGAAGTTGAAGCTAAACTTGCTCCATTATTAGCACAAGCAGCTCAACGTCTATTACAGATGAACAAAGCAGAAGTTGGTAAGCAACAAGCTCAACAGCAATCTCAAGACCCATTGATTCAAATGCAACAACAAGAGTTGCAGATCAAACAAGCCGAGCAACAACGTAAGGCTGCAAAAGATCAAGCAGATATTCAAATTAGGCAACAACAGTTGCAAATTGAGCAACACCGTATTGATGCTCAAGTTCAATTAGAAACTGCTAAAACACAAGCCCAAATCCAAGCCAATCAAGGCCAAGAGAAAGCAAAGATGACGGCTGATATGTTGAAATATGTATCAGACCTAGACCATGAAAAAGAGTTGCAAAGCGAAAAGCATTTACATGAATCGACTAAACAAAGTCAACAATTGAATCATGCTGCAGAGCAACAAACTAATCAATTAGCATTTGCAGCACAACAAAAGCCTATAGAGGGTATAAAGAAAGGTAAATAATGGATGCATCTGATGTTTTAGTAGACGAACTAAACAAAAAAGTGCAAAAACTTACAGAATGGTTAGGTGGCGGACAAGCCAAAGATTATCCTGACTATCAAAAAATTTGTGGAGAGATTCGAGGTCTGCTCTTTGCAAAGCAGGAAATATTAGACCTCAAACAAAAGATGGAGACTCAAGACGATGAGTAAGCTAGACCTTAGCAAAGCAGTGGACTTAGCTGCAGTGCTAAACAAAGAGGCAGAAGAAAGAGCACGTCAACTGCCCCAACCAAAGGGGTATCGCATACTATGCGCTATTCCGGAGGCAGATGAAGCGTTTGACAGTGGCATTATTAAGTCAGACGAAACTCGCAGACATGACGAGCTTTTATCAACAGTGCTTTTTGTTGTTGCTATGGGTGATGACTGTTATGCCGATAAAACCCGTTTTCCTAATGGGCCTTGGTGTAAACAGGGTGATTTCATCCTAGTACGTCCAAATGCAGGAACCCGTATCGTGATTCACGACCGTGAATTCAGAATTATCAATGACGATAGCGTAGAAGCAGTAGTCCAAGATCCGAGGGGAATTAAACGAAAGTTTATATGATCTCTGAGAAAAGAAAGGCTTATCTTGCCGCTTGGCGTGAAAAGAACCGAGATAAAACTCGTGCAGCGCAACAGCGTTATTACGAGAAAAACAAGGAGCTTTGCCACACAAGAGTGCGTGAAAGCCAATCAAAAAACCGTGAATACTACAATCAAAAATCCATTGAATGGCAGAACGAAAACAAGGAAAGACATCTACAAAATAGACGCAACTCCTATGCTCGTAATTCCGCTAAAGAGATTGAGAGGGTACGCAGACGGCAAAAGAAAATTAGGCATGGAGAAATGTTTATGAACCAAGCTGAGCAGGCTGAAGTTCAAGGAATGTATGATTTTTGCCGAATTTTCAAAAAGTTTGAGGTGGATCACATAATCCCCTTAAACGGCAAAAACGTGTCTGGTTTGCATATTTTAGGAAACCTGCAGGTTTTGCCAATTTCTATTAATCGCAGTAAAGGAAACACATTTAAGGAGCCAAGACATGGCAGAATTTAAAGAAGAAGAATTTCAATTTCCAGATGAAAAAACTGAAGACACTTTGGAAATCGAAATTGAAGACGATACACCAGAAGAAGACCGTAACCGTAGGCCAGCAGATCCAGCCAAAGTTAAGGCTTTGGAGGTTGAAGTTGACGAATTAGACAAATACAGTAAAGACGCTAAAGACAAAATAATCCAGATGAAGCATATTTGGAATGATGAGCGTCGTGCCAAAGAAGTAGCTGAACGTGAGCGCCAAGTGGCTATTGATACTGCTCAACGCTTACTGCAGGATAATAACCGAATGAAAGCTATGATTAATAGCGGACAAGAGGAATATAAGGGTGCCATTAAAAATTCTGCTGAATTACAGTTAAAAATGGCTAAAAAAGCATACAAAGAAGCATATGAGTCTGGTGATTCAGATGCTATGGTTGATGCTCAACAAGCTATTGCAAAAGCAGCATTAAAAGAGGAGCAAATAAATAACTTTAATCCTCAGCCTTTACAAGAAGAAAGATTTGATGTACAAATACAACATCAGCATCAAACTGCACCTCGTTTAGATGACAAAGTAGTGGAATGGCAAGAAAGTAATCCTTGGTTCGGACAGGACGAAGAGATGACCGCTTCAGCGCTAGGACTCCATGAAAAGCTCAAAAGGCAGGGTGTAAAGATTGGTTCTAATGAGTATTACGCAACGTTAGACAAAACAATGCGAAGACGGTTCCCAGAGAATTTTGAGGAATCTGAAGAAGTTGTGGAAGAGCAAAAGGAAGACGCTCCTAAAGCAAAACCCAAAACGGTAGTAGCTCCGGCAACTAGATCGACCGCATCTAAAAAAGTCAAGCTAAAGACATCGCAGGTTGCGATAGCTAAAAAGCTTGGTCTTACCCCAGAGCAGTACGTCCGTGAACTTTTAAAATTGGAGGCCTAACATGGCTGAGAAACGAATTGACCGTGAAGTAGAAACCAGAGTAATGAGCGAGCGCCCAATGCAGTGGCAGCAACCAGAGTTACTTCCCGAACCTGACAGACAGGCTGGCTTTGCGTATAGATGGATTAGGGTTGCAACTTTAAATAATGCAGACCCCCGTAACTTAAGCGCTAAATTGCGTGAAGGATGGGAGCCAGTAAGAATTGAAGAGCAGCCAAAGTTCCAACTGCTAGCTGATCCAAATAGTCGCTTTAAGGACAATATTGAAATCGGTGGATTGTTACTTTGCAAAACTCCAGTAGAGTTTGTTCAACAACGTAATGCGTATTACGCAAAACAGAGTGAATCTCAAACTGAAGCTGTAGATAACAATTTAATGCGTCAAAGCGACCCAAGGATGCCAATCTTTAATGAGCGGAAATCTACGACTAGCTTTGGTAAAGGTAGTTAAATTTAATCTTTAGGAGTATTTAAATGGCTTATCCAACCATCTCAGCTCCCTACGGCTTTAAAGCTGTAAACCGTATTGACGGCATNCCATATGCAGGTGCGACTCTTCAGTTCCCACTTACAACTGGCACAGCAATCTATAACGGCGATACAGTTAAATTAGTCGCAGGCGGCACAATCTCTGTTTCTGGTGCAACTACTTCTGGTACTATTATTGGTACTTTTGTTGGTTGTCAGTATGTGAATTCTTCAGGTCAAACTGTTCAATCACAATACTATCCGGGCTCAGGTGTAACAAGTCCAATCGCTTATGTTGTAGTAGATCCAACAGCCGCTTTCAAAGTTGCTGTAACAACTACTGGTAATACAAGCGTAGTAACAGGTGCTAACATCACTATTGTTGGTACAAACGTAGCAACAGCATACGGTGCAGGCTCTACAACCACTGGTGATTCTGGCTCTTCTGTAGTATTGCCGGGCAATGCCCTTGGTAATGCAACAACATTGCCTTTCCGTGTTGTAGCTGTTGTTCCTGATACTTCTTATGCAAACGCAACCGGCACAGTCTTCTACCCAGAAGTTATTGTGAAGATCAACAATCCACAGTTAACTGCCCTTACCGGCGTTGATTACACAGCTTAAGGAGCATTAAATGGCTATTTCTCGTGCACAACTACTGAAAGAGTTGCTCCCCGGATTGAATGCATTATTCGGTCTTGAGTATGCAAAATACGGCGAAGAACATAAAGAGATTTACGAAACTGAATCTTCTGAGCGTTCATTCGAAGAAGAAACCAAACTTTCTGGTTTCAGCGCTGCCCCAGTTAAAAACGAAGGCTCTGCAATTGCTTACGATAACGGTCAAGAAGCTTGGACCGCTCGTTACAACCATGAAACAATCGCAATGGGCTTCAGCTTAACTGAAGAAGCTATCGAAGATAACTTGTATGACTCTTTGTCTGCTCGTTATACTAAGGCATTGGCTCGTTCTATGGCTTACACAAAGCAAGTTAAAGGTGCTGCTGTATTGAACAACGGATTTACTGCTGGCTACAACGGTGGTGATGGTACAACATTGTTCTCTGCAACGCATACTTTGGTTTCTGGTGGTTCAAACAGTAACATTCCATCAACTGCATCTGACTTGAACGAGACTTCTTTAGAAGCCGCTGTTATTCAAATCAGCTTGTGGACTGATGAGCGTTCACTCTTGATCGCTGCTAAACCACGNAAGTTAATTGTTCCACCTGCACTCCAGTTCGTTGCAACTCGCTTGCTNGAAACTGAATTGCGTGTTGGTACAAACGACAATGACATCAACGCACTCAAAAACAATGGCTCGATTCCAGAAGGTTACGCAATTAACCATTTCTTGACAGACAGCAATGCATGGTTCTTGACAACTGATGTTCCAAACGGCATGAAGCATTTTGAACGTACACCACTCCAGAATTCTATGGACGGTGATTTCGATACTGGTAACGTTCGTTACAAGTCTCGTGAGCGTTACAGCTTCGGCTGGTCAGATCCACTAGGAATGTATGGTTCTGCAGGTGCTTAATTAGCACTAAATTAAACGTAAATCAGTTTAGACCCCGCTCACAAGGCGGGGNTTTTCTATGGTAAAATACAATTTGAGCACTTGCTCATACACACAATACACACAATTAGGAGCTTTACATGAATAATCCATTTGAATTACGCTATTCCCTGCTTACAACTGCCAAAGAATTTTTGGAAAACCAGTATAAAGCCCAGTTACAAATATGGGAGTTAGCNGATAAAACCAGCAAAAAAACAGCAGATTTAGCACCAAAATTCCCTACAACTGCGGAAGTTATTGATGCNGCTATTGAAATGAACAAGTTTATTAGTGATTCAGCAACCAATGATTTGGTTAAAACTGTTAAACGGATGCACAGCATTACAATGCCTTTCTAAATCAAGCCCCTTCTGGGGCTTTTTACTTGCATTAATTTTAAATAGTAGTAATATTTGTGTATGACATCTTGCCAAAAATTTTGTAAAAAATGCAATGTAGAAACAGAGCGTTATAAAGATGGAAAATGCAAAATATGCATTAGAGCTAAAAATAATGCATGGGCTTTACGTAATCGAGATTCTAGAAATGCAAAATGTAGAGAATGGAATAATCTTAATGCAGAGTCAAAACGTGCCACAAATGCAAGGTATAGAGTTAAAAATAAAACATTAATTAATGATCGAAGAAAAATAAAAAGGGCATTAGACCCAAGTATTGAGTACAACAAACTGGCAAAAAGAAGGTCTGCCGTAGGAATGCTTCCAAAAGACATAGTTAACAAACTATTGCTATTGCAAGATGGTAAATGCACATGTTGTGGATTAGAGCTTAATAACAATTATCATTTAGATCATATTATTCCAATTTCTCGTGGTGGAGCAAATACTGAGGAAAATGTTCAGCTTCTTTTATCAAAATGCAATCAAGAAAAATACACTTTAACAATGGAAGAATTTTTAGCTACAAGACGAGCTAATAGGTTGCACATACAAATAAAAGATGGTATAAATACCATATTAGGGTAACTGACCTGTTAAACTGCTCCTAACCCTAGAGCAGACGCATACACGATTAACAGGTTTATCTTTGTATGAAGGACAATTCGTTATGACAACATCAACAACCTCAGCCGTATGGCGTTCAACAGGTGGTGATTCAACTCGTACTGCTCAAGCAGGTTCAATGGGTATGTATACACCTTTCTATATTGCTAATGCAGCAGCAACAGCAAATGTAACTAATATTTCTGGCGGTGAAGCCCTTGTTCTTCCAGCTAACGCTGTAGTTACTTCAGTTAGCGTTACAACTGCCGGTACTTCTGGCACGATCAACATGGGCTTTACTCCATTATCAGGCGTTGGCGCCGGTCAAACTACTGCTTTAGGAACAAACGTTCCAACAGGATTGCTATCTAATGCTGCAGTTACTCGTGGTACTGTTGCTCTTGGCACAACTACTGGTGGCGCTTCTTTAGGTAACGTAGCTAATGCAACTAACTTAGTTGTTGTTACTTCTGCTTCTAATACTTCTGGTGTTGGTACTGTTACTGGTTTGATCCATTATTTTGTATACGATACTGGCGTTGAAGTAGTCTAATTAATCCCACGGGGCTACGGCCCCAACTTAAATCTTTAGGAGATTAATTATGACAATGCAATATGACGTAAAAGGCTCGCATAATAGCGGTTCTGGTTTTATGGTATCGGGGCGTTTACGCCTTAAAAACTTAGTGTATCAAGGTACTGGTACTGCTGGTGGTATTGACGTATTTGATACCGCTATAGCTCCTGTAACTACTGGTACGTATACACGTTCTGGATATACAGTAACAGTAACTTCTACAGCACACGGATTATTGACGGGGCAAGCTATTGGTGTTACTTTTTCTGCGCTATCTAGTGTTTCTGCTACGGCTGGTAACTATGTAATTACTAAACTTACTGCAGATACATTTACTATTACTGATATTAATACTGGTACTATTGGTACTGCCACGGCTTGTGCTTATGTTTCTAATGCTATTTCTAATACAAATAATATCTACCAAAATAAATGGTTAACTAGCTACAATACAGGCACAGCAGTTCAACCTTTCCAAGTATTGTTTCAAGGTGAAGGTATGTTAGTTAATAATGGTCTTTATGTTAATGTAAGTAATATTACTTATCAAACAGTTCAATATGGCTAAAAAAACCCCATCTCTCGCAGTTGGGCGTGGTGAGAAACTTCCAGTCTCGAAAGGGGCTGGTCTCACTGCTAAAGGCCGTGCTGTTTATAATAAAGCAACAGGTAGTAATTTAAAGGCTCCACAGCCTGAAGGTGGGGCTAGGAAGAAGTCATTCTGCGCTCGTATGTCTGGTATGCCCGGACCAATGAAAGACG
>JGI26470J50227_1000658_pt1 | contig 13693 bp, 13 predicted proteins | sample FreactTroBogLake_FD_50227 | JGI IMG/M metagenome (IMG submission 50227) | reverse complement strand
GCTGGCCGTCACCACGATTCCCGTCGTGGCCTTCAACCGGCGAACCGCGAAGGAAAGGACGGGAGTCGGCCGCAACGCCGTAAATAGGTAGGTCTTGACTCCGTTTGCCGCCAAAACCAACGCGGCCTCGAGGGCGAAAAGGTCGGAATAGTTGCGCGAGTCGTGGGCGATGACCGCCGAGCCCCCGCCTCCGACTGCGGCGTTCACGTAGGCCGCCAACCCCTGGGTCGCCGACCTGACCATGAAGGGGTTCATCCGGTTTGTTCCCCCGCCGAGGGTTCCCCGGAGCCCTCCGGTACCGAAGCTCAATGCAGTGTAGAACCTTTCATTCAGTTCGGCCCAGTTTCCGGCCTTCAGCAGGTCTTCCACTTCCTTTTTGAACACCGGGTGTTCTTCCCGGATCAGGTAGGCCTCGGCGGCGGTTTTCAATTCCTCGTTGGTCATGGTGCACTCCCTCCTCAGTTTCCGTCCGACAGGCAGGTTTGTCCAGTCTCAGGACAACCGCGGTTCCAACCAACGTCCGAAGGCCCCGGCGTCGGTAAACACTTCCTGGGCCCCGGAGCCGCGCAGTTCGTCCTCGCCCCGGAAACCCCAGGCCGCCCCGCACGCCACCACCCCGGCTCGCCGCGCCGTTTCCATATCCACGTCAGAATCGCCCAGGTAGGCGCAGGCCGCGGGTTCGATTCTCCAGCCCGCCAAAATTTCCAAAAGGGACGAGGGATCCGGTTTGTGGGGCTTGCCAGCCTGAGCCCCGACCACCGACCGAAACCCGGCGGAAGGAAAAAGGGTGGCCACGATGGTCTTGGTCATCCCATCTTCCTTGTTGGAAAACACTCCCAAGGGAACCCTGGTTCCCAGGCGTTTCAACAGTTCCCCAATGCCGGGGTAGGCCCGGGTTTGGACGACGGGGTTGGCCCGGTAGAGTTCGAGCACTTCCAGATACGCCGTCTGTAGTTCGGAATCGGAAAACGGCTGACCGGCCGAGGCCGAGGCGACGAGCTGCTTCAGTCCCCACCCGATCATGACCTTGTACGATTCCAAGGTATGGGGATCCCTTCCGTGGGACGCCAGGGTCTGGTTCACCGCCGCGGCGATGTCGGCCAAGCTGTCGACCAAGGTGCCGTCCAAGTCAAAGACGACGGCGCGAATGCTCGGCTCGACCTTTCTTTTTTCCATTGTTTCTGATAACAGGGATTCCGAGGAATGGCAAGCCGTGGCAAAAAAGAACGAGGATAGGAAGGGCCCCACCGCCTTCGACCGACACTTCTCAGAAATCTACACAGACCGCTGGCCAGGGCTTCGAGAGGCTCTCTCGGCCCCGGGACGACCGGAAGCGCATCTGGATGGGTTGGCCAAACCCTATTTCCTGGACGGGGCCTCGGTCAGGGCCGCCAGGGCTCTAGGGGTTCAGCCTGGGGACGAAGTCCTGGACCTTTGCGCGGCTCCCGGAGGCAAGACCCTGGTCCTGGCCCTGGCTCTGGCGGGAACCGGTCGTTTGGTCAGCAACGACCGGAGCTCTGACCGTCGTGGACGGCTGAAACGGGTAATCGCCGACCACCTACCGGCGGCATTCCAGACCAATGTGACGGTAACAGCGTACGACGCCACCCGCTGGGGTCTCCACGAGAAAGCTGTCTACGATCGGGTGCTCTTGGATGCTCCCTGTTCCAGCGAAAGGCACCTCGTCCACAGTCCTGCCCATCTGGCACTCTGGTCCCCCAACCGCACCAAGGCCTTGGCCCAGCAGGCCCTGGCCATGCTTTGCGCCGCCCTGGAAGCGCTTAAACCAGGCGGCATTCTGCTCTACAGCACCTGTTCGATCAGCCCTGAAGAAAACGAAAGCCTCGTGGAACGGTTCGCGTCCAAGAGGCCTGGAAAGTGGATTCTGTTGGAGCAGGCACTGGTGCTACCCGACGATTCAGACGGCGAGGGACCGCTGTTCTGGGCCAAGATCCAAAAGGCCGCCAGCGAACCGGATGGTATGGATCACTCGTAGGCCCCTGGTTCTGGGTCGATCCCCCCACCAGAAAACTAAACGTATTCCTTCAGTTCGCGGATCATCTTGAGGCCCCGAAGCTTCGTGATGGCCTTTTCCTGGATTTGGCGGACGCGTTCCCGGGTGATGCCCAGCATCTTTCCAGTCTCCTCCAGGGTCAGAGGACTTTCACCACCGAGGCCAAACCGCAGTTGGAGGATCCGCATCTCCCGTTCGCTCAGTTGCTGGAGCACCGAACCCAACGTGTCCTGGAGCGTCACGCTGAACACATTCTCGAAGGGTTCCTGAACGTTTTCATCCCGGATCAGATCGGAAAGCCGGGTGACACTCTCCTCATCGACGGTTCCGTCCAGAGACGCCGTCTCCTGGCTGATCTTCAGGATCTCCTTGATCTTGTCCTCGGTCAGATTCATGTAGTCGGCCAGCTCTTCATTCGAAGGATCCCGGCCCAGTTCCTGGGTCAGGTGTTTGGCCACAAAGTAGCATTTCTTGATGGTATTGAGCATGTGGATGGGAATCCGGATCACCCGGCCCTTGTCGGCGAGGCTCTTGATGATCGCCTGGCGGATCCACCACGTACCGTAGGTGGAAAACCGACAACCCTTGGTATAATCAAACCGCTCCACCGCCTCAATGAGCCCGATGTTGCCTTCATCGATGAGGTCGAGCAGGGAAAGTCCCCTGTGTTGGTATTTTTTGGCAATCGACACCACCAAACGCAGATTGGCGTTGATCATGCGGTTCTTCAAGGCAAGAAGGAGCTTCTCTTTCTGACGGAGGGGCACCTTGAGGTCTTCCGGAATGTTTTGAAGGTCCAGACCGTCGATGACCAACCGCAACTCGGTCTTTGCGGTCATGATCTTCTCGCCGATCTCCTGTTCCTGAGCCACGGTCAGGAGGGAAAACTTCGAAATCTGTTTCAAGTAGAGAGCCAAGGGATCGGTCTCGCTCCCGTCCAGGGCGGATGCGTCGGACTCATGGATCATCAGAATACGATCTTCCGATTCCAGCACGTTCTCATGAACTCTCATAGGCCACCCCGCTAGCATTCCAAATTCTAGATCGCGCCAAGTCCATAGTCAAATTTTTGAGACAGATTTTCATCGTTTTAGCGTGAAAACATCCAATGTTTCCGTTTGTCGGAAGGCAAAGAAGGCCAATCGCTGGGACGGGCGAGAAGAAGTAGCTCCCAAGAGCTGTCCCCGCGAGACGCTCTGCCCGAACTCCACCAGCGAGCTTTCGAAGTTTCCGTAGGCAAAAACCGCCTTGTCGTCCCTCTGGACCAACAGGACCCTACCGACGCCGCGGAATTCCCCCTGGAACACCACCGTGCCAGAACTCACCGAGCGGAACGACTCGCCCTGGGTCGCAAAGGTCACCGATTTCAGCTTGTCTCCTTCGTTTCGAGGCGTCTTTTCCACGGGCCAAAACGAGCCGGGAGCCGCGGAAGGCGCTCCTTTGACGGCAGCCTTGGGAACCGGAAGGAACAAGATCTGACCGGNCTTCAAGGCCGAAGGACCAGAAAGATCGTTCAAGGCCAAGACGGCGGCCTGATCGACCCCCCAAAGCCGACTCAGGGTATACAGCGTATCGCCGGCCTTGACCGAATACCGGTCGGGAACCACCAGATGGTCCCCGGGTTTGAGTTTGGCCAGATCCACGTCGGGGTTGGCTCTTTGGAGGAGGTCGGAGGGGACTTTCTTCTTGAGGGCGATGCCGGAAGGAGTGTCGCCCTTCTGCACCAAGTAGTCATCGGCGAAGATCGGCCCACCCAGCACTAAGGCAAAAAAAAGAAGGCTGATGACCTTAAGGATCATGCCTTCTTTGTCGGATCGCGGGATCCGTAAACTTGAATCGGAATGGGCCATAACCCTCCGGAATTATGGGAAATGGCGGATTCGAACCGCCGACCTCTTGCATGTCAAGCAAGCGCTCTAACCAACTGAGCTAATTCCCCAGGCAACGACACCCTATCGGAAAGCACCGAGGCTGTCAAGCATCGCATTCACTGGAGGGAACTAACGACTCGTTCCAAAACCTTGGCCCGATCCAAGGGTTTTACAATGTAGTTTTTGGCTCCCAACAGGAGGGACTGCTTCACCAAGTCTTGCTTCCCCAGGGCGCTGATCATCACGACCCTGGCGTTCTTGTCGAATTCCATGATCTTTTCCAAGGCCGTCACCCCATCCATTTTAGGCATGGTGATGTCCATGGTCACCAGATCAACGTTGGGGAACAATTCCTTGTACTTTTCGACGCCTTGTTCACCGTCTCCCGCCGTAGCCACGACTTCAAATCCTTCGCTGGTCAGGATTTGTCCAATCTGTTTCGTGACAAACATCGAGTCGTCCACCACAAGAACCCTGAACGAGGTTCCGTCGGCTCGGCGTCCGTCCGGTTCCTTCTGATTGATGGTCGGAAAATCTACCTTCGTCTTCATGACAACCTCAAGACCGTTCCCGGACGGCGACATTGATCTCGATGTTGCCGTGGGGGCTTTCCATGGGTACGATGAGCGCTTCGACCTCTTGATCGCTGATCTCCATATTGTCGCCGGTGATCAACGCAGGGGGAGTCAGGTCGAACTTGAACCCCAGCTCGTGGAGCTTCGTTACGGCTTGGGCCGTGATCATGTTCGCCAACTCGCTGATCGTGGCCTTCACCAGGTCATCGATTTCAGTGAGCTCCTCCATGTTCATGACGGAAGCAATCTTGATGGCGGTCTGTTTGCTCATGTCGAAGAGAACCCGCCCCTCGACTTCTCCGGCCAAACCAACGATCGCAGCCACTCCCATCACGGGCTTGGTGGCCGACTTCAGGAAGAGATTTCCACGCTTCACTTCGGTGGCGAGCACTTCGGTCAATACATTGTAAGCGGCTTCGACGAATGGGTTGATGTACTCGACGCGCATGTTAACTCCTCTGAATTCAACGGAAAATTATAGCTTTTGGTAAACGGACCAAGTGTCATTCCCGAGAAACTTCCACTCCGGTTGATTCAGCCGCTCGTGGGTACCCAAGAGAAGGAAGCCGCCCGATCTTACCTTTTCAGAAAGTTCGGTGACAAGCTTTTCCTGGTCCGACGGTTTCAAGAACGAGATCACATCCCTCAGGACGGCCAAATGCACCTCGGGCATGGGGTTCAAATGGTTGACGTCATGGAATTCAAAAAGGATCCGTGACTTGATCTCCGCATTGAATTGGAGACCGTTCTTGGTTTGAACCGTATGTTCCTTCCAGGAGAGCTCCAACTCCTCATCATCGAGGACGAGGCTCGGAGCCGTGGAGATGCTGAGCAGGTCGTTGTCACTCGCCCAAATCTTGAACGCCTTGTCTTGGAACCTCGTCTGGAACATCAGCGCCAGACTGTACGATTCGTAGCCCCTCCCACACCCTGGATTCCAGACTACCAGAGATGGAACATCAAAGGAAAGCAGGTCGGCCAGGGAGGAGACGGCCTCGGCGGTCCAGATCCGTGCCGTGTTGGGCGACGGGAAGGTTGTCAGGAAATCTTCGGCCTCGTCCTTTTGCGTCACTTGGAAATCCAGGCCTTTTTGCTGGCGCATCTTCTTCCATTCCAGTAGCCGCTCGGACACCCATCCGCGGTTCAAGGGGGAAAGGTGGAACTGACCGAAGGCGGCGAGCGTTTCTCCGACGAACTGAAGGTCGAGGGGAACGATGGATTCCCCGGGAACCGGCGCCGCGAGTGTCTGCGCTTCGTCAGCCTCGGGCAACGCCAACCCCTTGGGTTCGGCCTGAGCCGTGGGTTCAGGCGCATCCGCGGGTTCGCCGAAAATCCTGTCCACGTCGAGGATGATGTAGAGCCGCCCTTCGTTCTCGACGACGCCGTTGATGTACTGGATGTTGATGTCACCGAAGATCGGGTGCGGCGGCTGAATCGCCTCGGAAGCGATGCCGACGACCTTTTCGATCGAGTCGACCACCACGCCCAGAACGAGGGAATCCAACCTCAGGATCACGATGTTCTCGAGGCTCGTGGAGTCTTTGGTCTCGGCAGGCAGATTGAACATGACCCGCAAATCGATGACGGGAATGATGTCACCCCGAAGGTTGTCGACACCCCGGACAAAAATGGGGGTATTGGGAACCTTCGTGAAGTTTCCAGCCTTCCGGATCTCTTTGACCTTCAAGATGTCGATGCCGTAGTCCTTCCCCGCCAAGGTGAAGGAAATCATCTTGAAATCGATCTTCTTCAGCCTGTCGATTTCCTTGGGGCCCTTGGCCAATTCAGTCGTTGCATTGCTCATGGCGGCTTCCTATCGGGTACGACTTTCGCGGCGCTGACGTTCCAGACGTTCGTTACGCAGGCCCAAATCCAACAATTGGCTGACGTCGATGATGAGGCTGACCTTCCCGTCGCCAAGGATTGTGGCGCCGGCGATTCCGGGAGAAGCGGTGTACCGATCCTTCAGTGGCTTGATGACCACGTCCTCTTCGCCGATCAGAGAGTCGACGATGAGCCCCATCTTCTTGTCTCCGCTTCCCACGACCACAACGTAGTGGTAGTCGTTCCCCTCATCGGACGGAATCCCAAAGAGTCTGTTCAACCGCATGAGAGAAATCACATCCTTGCGGACGTTGAAGACCTCGTAGTTGTCGATGATCTTAATCTCGGTCGGTTTGATCCGGTGGCTGTCCACGACCGAGGTGATCGGAATGGCGTAGACCTCGGTTCCGACCCGAACCAGGAGCCCTTGGATGATGGCCAGGGTGAGCGGCAACTTGATCGTGAACTTCGTTCCCTTTCCCCGCTCCGACCAGATGCTGACGTTGCCGTTGAGTTTCTCAATCTGCTTCCGAACGACGTCGAGGCCGACGCCCCTGCCCGAAATGTTGGTGATCGACGCAGCGGTGGAGAAGCCGGCTTCAAAGATCAAGTTGAAGGCTTCGACATCGCTCAGGACCTTGCTCGGGTGGATGAGCCCCTTGTCGATGGCCTTCTGTTTCACCGCTTCGACGTCGATGCCCGCGCCGTCATCGCCGATTTCGATGATGATCATGTTGCCTTCGTTCCGGGCAGCCATGACCACTCGTCCTTCTTCCGACTTTCCGGCGGCCAGACGGACACCAGGGGCTTCAATCCCGTGGTCGATCGAGTTGCGAACGCAGTGGATCAGAGGATCGAGCAGGTCTTCGATGACGGATTTGTCAAGTTCGGTTTCCTCACCCTCGATCACGAGGTTGATCTTCTTGTTGAGCGTCTTGGAGAGGTCCCGGACTAACCGGGGAAACCTGCTGAAGATCTGGGCGATGGGCACCATTCGGATCCTCAGGACACCCTCATGAAGCTCGCCAATGATCCGGCCCAAGTTCTGAGACGTGCCCCGAAAGACGCCAACGGTCGACTTCAACCGCGCTTCCACGGGGTCGAAGGAGGTAAAGAGCTTGGAAAATTCCTCGGTGATCTCTTTTTTCAGATCCTTGACCGATTTCCCTTTCTGCAATTCTTCCACGTATTGAGGGAACCGGTCGAACAATTCCTTGAGTCTGTCCTTGTAGCCCAAACTCGTCGATTGAAGGTCCCCCAAGATTTCCCCGAAATGCGTCGAAATCTGGTTGAAGGTCGCCTTGTTGATGACGGTTTCGCTGACGAGGTTGAGCAGATTGTCGATCCGCTTGGAGTCGACCCGCAGAATCGAGCCCGAGTTGGAACCCGAGGATTTCTTGTGGTCCGCTTCCCGCTTGTCGAGGATCTTCTCCATCGACTCTTCCTGAACCTCCACCGCAGGCTCGGCGGCCTTCGGGGCGAGCCCGGCCTGGGTGACCGATGGAACCGCATCCTTGGGGGCCGGCGCCTTGGAGGCCTCGGCTTGCTCCTCGCCCATTTCCAAGATCTCCACGGACGAGGTCACTTCGCGGATGTGGCAACGTTTCTCGACCGTCTCGAGGTCTTTGTCCAGGAGGCAAAAATACTCAACGACGGGCCAGAAGGTGTCTTCGTACAGTTTATCGAACTCGGGGATGGTCTTAAGGACCGTGCCCATGGACTTGAGGGCGGCAAAAACCTGGATACCGCCCACCGAGTTCATTGGATTCTTCTCGTCGAACGCGACGGTGATTCGGTAGACTTTGTGACCGTCGGCCGCCTCTTTGAGTTCGAGGACGTCGTACTCGGTCAACCCCTGGGACCCCGCCTTCCCCACCGCTTTGGGTGCGGATGCCGGCGCGGCCTTCTTGGGCATCGTCTTCGGAGGCGAAGCCTTCGCCGCCCCAGGGAGAAAACTCTTCAACTTATCTTTCAGTGGCTGAAAATCGAGATCATAGATGCGACCCGCCAGCCGCTCTTCGAGCATGGCTTTGACCACGTCGACGGATTGAAGCAGAATGTCGACGAGAGGACCCGAGAGGGCAACCGCGCCGCTTCGGATCTCATCCAGGGTGTCTTCCACACCGTGGGTGAACTCGGAAAGCTCGAACATCTGCACCGTGGCGGCCCCGCCTTTCAGGGTGTGGGCTGCCCGGAAAATCTCATCGACCGCGTCTTTGTTGCCAGGGTCGTTCTCGAGGACGAGAACGTTCTGCTCCAAGACGTCGACTTGGCTCTGGGCTTCGGCAAAGAAGTCCTTGAGTAACTCTTCATTGTTTGGATCCAGGTAATCACTCATATCAACATCAAGACTCATACAGATCGAGGGTTAAGTCAAGGCTGTTTTTTTTCTGTTTGGGCCTTCCAGTTGACCGATAATACGTTAAGATACTATAGGGAGTCGGGAATGATTCGAACGCTTTGTTGGGCCCTCGTCCTCTTCATCCTCGCTTCTCCTTCCTTCGGTATCGACTTGGAAGTCTCTTCGAAGATCGACAACTTGTACTGGAGTCCCTCGAGGGGCGACACCACCGCGGGGCACACGTTCGGGGGCACGGATTGGTTCTGGAATGTCCAGGGCTCGGTGACTCAGGAACTCTCCGATGGGCTTCAGTTCAAGGGCGGCGTCGAAATCGACCCCATCCTTCGGTGGAGGGCCTACAGCCAACTCGGTTACAACATGGAGAACTTGACGGTGCGGTTCACCCCGTTCCTCGGTGTGTTCAATTCGACGCAAAAGTGGTTCAACCCGGGGATGGAAGCCGTGATCGAATACACTTGGCCTGGGTTGTTGTTTGCCCGGGGCGGGTTTCTGACCACCTTTGCCCCGGTCTCCAAGATCGGTGACTATTACCTCAGTTCACAATCCGCCACCGTGGGCTTCTCTCTCGAAAACGGGATCGTTTCGTTCAACATCGCCGATAAATCGGCGACCTTCCGGGTCAACGACACGCTGACCACCGTGGATGCCTCGACGAAGTACTGGCTCGACACCGAGATGTTCATGAAGAACTTTCCCCTCCATTGGGCCATCCTTCCTGGTTTCCAAATCACAAACCGGAGCTACCTGACCGGGACAGAGGTTTCCACCCCGATCTATTCGGGGTTACTGGGAGCGCGATTTTCCTGGGACTTCGGGTCGGGGACCGTGGTCTTCCTCCAGTCCGAGTCGGCAGTGTTCAGCGTCGGCTGGAACGCGACGGCCATGACGCTGCCTTCGAACGCCGCGGTGTTCGAAACCACGGCCGGGGTGCGGTACCACTGGTGAGGGGGGTTCGACCACGGCCGCGAACTTGACCTTCGACCAGTTGGTTTCGTACCTCCAAACCCACGACAACTACCTGATCCTTAGCCACTCCGACCCCGACGGGGACGCCGTGGGAAGCGAGATCGGGTTGCTCGGTGTCCTCCGAGGCATCGGGAAGAAGGCCTTCATTCTGAATTCGGACGCCTGCCCTTTGAAGTTGCGGGTCTTCGACCCCGACGGCGACCTCCACAGCCTCGAGGACGAAGATCCGATTCCGACCGACCTCGGGCAGAAGACTCTGATCCTCGTGGATACCTGCGATTTCCAGCACACCCGGAGGGCCAGGGAGCTCCTTCTTCCCTTTGGCCGGGAAGTCATCATCATCGACCACCACACCCCCCCTGCCCAGTTGCCCTGTCCCGCGTTCATCGACGATTCCGCCGCCGCCTCGAGCCAGATTGTGTTCCAGCTCGCCGGGGCCTTGGGGTACACGCCGGACCTGGTCTGCGCCAACGCCTTGTTCATGGGTATCGTGTTCGATACGGGATCCTTCATCTATCCGAAGACGACGGCGTCCACCTTTGCCGCGGCGCAGAGGCTCGTCGAATTGGGGGTTTCTCCCAAAGAAATCCATGCGGCCCTCTTCGAGACCATCGAACCCTCCCGCATGCGGTTGCTGGCCCTGGTCCAGGGTTCCCTTCAGATTTACCACGACGAACGGACGGCCTTTCAGACGATGACCCAAGGAATGCTCGTCCAATCGGGGGCAGCGCTCGAGGACGCCGAGAATTTCATCAACTACCCTCTAAAATGCAGTACCGTCCTGGTTTCGGTTTTTCTCAAGGAATCCAAGCCCGGGTTCTTCCGTTGTTCGCTGCGGTCGAAGGGGACCGTCGATGTCTCGGTCCTCGCCTTGGCTCACGGCGGGGGCGGACACAAGACCGCCGCGGGCTTTCCTTGTCCCGGTTTGCCCCTTGCGGAGCTGGAGGCCCTTTTATTACAATCGGTCCTCGACCTTTATCCTAAGGAATGACCCCTTTTGAACCGTCTCGTCCCCCTGGCCGCCTGGGCCATTTTTCTTTGCTCGTGCTCCCCTTCCCCGCCTCCGCCCGAGACGGCAACTCCCAAGATTACCTTGCCGGGAACACCGGCACCGACGGTGGAAGCCCTCGATTCTCCCCGGATCCCGGTGGGGGCCGACCGAAGGGTCATCCAGACCCTGGTGGCCAATCTGGACCAGGATCCTGCCGAGGAGCAGATCCTCGTCCTCCAGGACAAGACGAACCTGAGCCTTCCCGTGACGATTCAGGTGGCTCACTACGACCAAGCCCGGAAGACCTACTACCTCGCCTGGGAAGGAAAGGCCTTGGCCAGCGCGTCCCAACCCCTCACCCTGGGTCTCGAGGACCTGATCGGGGACCACCAGCAGGAAATTCTGGTCCAGGGCCTCGACGAAGGCGGGCAGGGCCTCGACGAAGGCGGGCCCCCCACCCTCGATGTGTTGCGGCTCCTTCCCCAGACCGGTAGCCTCGGTTTGGCCTACCGGTCGATCTTCTCGAAAGTGTCGAAGGGGACGATCCAGATCAACCACCCCGTCCGCCCCGATTCCTATGGTCAGGGCCAAAATTCAGACCTCAGCGACCCCATCGTGGTCGACGAGGCCGACCCCGCGTCCAAGGCGGCGCTCGCCACCCTCCGAACCACCTACTCCTGGCTCTTTCAAAAGGGTGAGTACGTCGCCACCGGCGTCGAACACTACCAGCGCAACGTCCTGGGCGACGCGGCACTGGAAAAGGTTTTCTCGGCCGACAACGCGGCAATCGAGGCCTTCCTCCAGGGCCCCTGGGTGAAAGTTGTTCCCGACAAGGCAGGACTTCTCATTTTGTTCTTCGATCCGACGGCCCGGGAAATCACGTTCGCCACTTCAGGGACCCAGGAGGTCTACGGTTGGGAAGTGAGCTCCCGTTCCACCAGAAGTTCCTTGTACATCGCCGGAAGCAACGACCTGATCAGCCTGATCAAACTCCAGATGAGCGTCGCCATCACGGCTTCGGACACCCTCGAAGTCAACGCCCAGGACAACCCGGCCTGGACAGGGACGTACAAGAAACTGGACCCTTCGGCCGCCCGTGTCCTGGCCAGGGAAGGCACAGGATCCCTCGTGCAGGACAAACCCCCGACAGGACTGTTCAAGAACGACAAGGGGGACGAGTTTGATTTTCAGGTACCGGAGATCCGGTTGAAACTTTCCGGGGTCGCCATGACGGGATCCGTGGCCCTCTTTCCCTTGGGCGACGTGAAAGTCCTCCAGATCAGAGTTCCCCCCCGGCCGGGGAATCCAGGCCTGTCCCGGGCCTACGCCCTGGTGGCCAAGGAAGAGAGTAGCACCAGTCGGGTGGTCCGGACCCTGAGGCTTCAGGGGGGCGTCTTGACGTCGAAGGGGTGGGTTTCGGACCAATCCGACCCGTTGCGGCTCGAGCAAGTGGAAGGGACCGCAAACAACGCGGTTCGTTGACCCCGGGCTAGGGCAACAACCCCTGCGCTTCGAGCCGCACCTTGTCTGACGCCGGCTGACGGCTGACGATGTAAACTACGTGGAGCGTTTCCCCGGCGGCGTTCAACTTCACATCGGTGAAGGGGGACCAGCCTTTTTCCCGGAGCATGTCGAGGAGCGTCAGGGCGTTGCCCCAGTCCTTGAAGACCCCGAGCTGGATGCGGACGATCTCTTGGACACGGATGCCGAAGGCTTCGGTCGGACCCTCCAACCGGGCCCAGTCACCCTTCAAGACCCACGAAGCGGGACCGCCGACCTTCGTCAGAAGCGTCTCCACAGAACCCGTGGACTTGGAGCCCGCGTTGCGGACCCTCCACAGCTCGGCCAACAGCGCTGTTCCCGGTTCGGAGGGTGTTCCTTCCTTGGAAAAGGCGTCGAACAGACTCTGAGCCTCGGCCACCCGGCTCTGAAGCCGCAGAAGGCGCATCCGAACCAGGGTTCCCGCTTCTACGGCCGTCCGGTTTTTGGCCGCCAACAATCGCCCGCCGAGGTCCCAGGCCTCTTCCCCGTACCCGAGGTCGATCGACAGGTGGGCCGCCTTCGACAACACACGGACACTCAGCGGCGAAGCCACGGCCTCGTCCTGGACGAGGGCTGGTTCGGTCGAGAGCGCCGTCCTGTAACGGTCGAGGGCCTCGCCGATCCGTCCGTCGAGTTCGAGCTGGACGGCCTCCTTGACCATGGGAGGCAGATCGATGGAATGGACGGAAAGGAGGGGGAAGACGAGGAGGAAAACGACGGGAAGTTTCATGGATCGTGTCGCCTCCTTCTCCATCAAGACCAAAGGGTCAAGGCTCCCCCCGTCCTCAGGATCTGCGTGATTTCATGACCTGGTAGACGGCCCAAACGCCGCCGGCCAGCAGGCCGATGCCGCTCAGACCCAGAAGCAGACTGGCCAGACCGCCAACGATCGGAAGTCCTGCGGCGGCGACCAGCACTCCGGCCGCCAAACCGACCATGCCGACCAGGGCCGAGTTGGGTTTCTGGAACAAACGCCAACTCCCCCAGAGCACCAAACCTCCCACGACCAACGCAGGAATAAAGTGCCCCGCGACAAAACCTGTCAGTGACATCAGCGCGACGCCTCCGGCGATTCCACCTGCCCCGATGGCGAGTTTTCCCCGATTTTCCTTCTTCATCAAATCGCCCATTTTTCTCTCCTAGTGTCGGAAACTTCGTTGTCCCGTGAAGACCATGGCGGCCCCGGCCTCGTTCACGGCCTCGATGACTTCCCAATCCCGGAGGGACCCCCCCGGCTGGACGATGGCGGTGACGCCCTCGGTCAAACCCACGTCCACCCCGTCCCGGAACGGAAAGAAGGCGTCGCTGACCATGACCGACCCGAGGATCCCGCCCCGAAGGGCCTTCACCTCGTTCTCAAGATCAGCCCGGACGACCCGATCGGTCAAGGCGCTGAACGGAGTTTGGAACCGTTCCCAGGAGAGACGGTCGGCCAACTTTCGGTAGGCCTTGTCCCGGGCGATCTCCGCAACTCCGACCCGGTCCTGTTCGCCGGTCCCGATCCCGACGGTCACCCCGCCCTTCACGTACAACACCGAGTTGCTCGTG
>JGI26470J50227_1000655_pt1 | contig 13727 bp, 15 predicted proteins | sample FreactTroBogLake_FD_50227 | JGI IMG/M metagenome (IMG submission 50227) | reverse complement strand
TAAAACTAGATTATTTAAAGTTTCGGGTATACCAAATTCAACAACCGTTGCTTTTTCTAATGTGTTTGTTTCAAGTCTTGCTACTTCCGATTTTACAGACACGAATTGTATTTACGGTAAAGTATTATACAACGGTACTTTACACGGTGGATTGGGATCTTTGAAAGTTTTCCCAGATTTCACAAGAATAATTCTTGATAACGTTTCAAGTACAACATCTAATAATTTTAATGCTGCGATAGGTAATAAAATTGTGGGTATTTTCTCCGGAGCCAGTGCAACAGTTCATAATGTAATTAATGTCCCATATAATCAAATATCTCCAAATATCACAAATATATCCCCGGCAAATACCGGTATTTCTTGGCAATTTACTGGCGTTCAAAACAATCCTTCATTTACTCCCGACGCTTTTGGTATTAATATTAATGAAGGTCTTTCGAATGAACAATATGACTTTGAAAGAGTTGTTCTTTCAAGAAGTAATGAATTGTCCGCAATGCCTGTTGGAAGAACTGGTGAAAGAACTGTTAAGATATCAGCATCTTTCAGTTCATCTAATAACAAAATCAGTCCTGTTATCGACACATTAAGTAAAGTTTCTAACTTCTCATTGAACCTTTGTAGCCCAAGTTACGATTTACAAGGTTATTATTTGAATGTGTCTAATTCTACTGGAACATTTGCTAATGGTGATATTGTAACACAAAATGGTGCAGTTGCTACAGTTAGATTTGCGAATAGTTCATTTATCAGAATAACTGATGTAACTCAAGGTTCATATTTTCAAGCTAATTCGACACCATTGATTGATACAATTAGCGGCGCAAACGCTGTTATTACGACAGCTGAATTTTATAGTGAATTACATAATAACGGATTATTTTCCGCTTCGCGTTATATTTCTAAAACAGTTTCGCTTGCTCAAACTTCAGAAGATATTGTTGTTTACATTGGCGCTTGGAGACCAGCGCCGTCAAATATAAGAATGTACGTAAGAGCTAAAAACAATCAAGATTCAAGAGATTTTAATAATGTAGTTTATTCTAGATTAACTGAAACTTCGTCGCCAAGTTTAATAAGTAGTTCAGGAAATCCTAATGATTTGGTAGAATTGACATATGGATTCCCACAAAGTATTAATTTATATACAAACGGAGTTGTTTGTAACACTTCTTCTAATGTAGTTAATTTATTCACAACTTCCGGATTGACTTCAGGTCAGATAGTTTACCTTTCGGATTCAGCACAGTCTAAGTTTAATGTGAGAGTTATTTCTTCAATTGTCAACAGCAGCGCAATTACATTGACAAATAATACTTCGTTTAATTCTACAAATTCTGCATTTGGAACAATACCAAGCCTACAATCCGTTACCGGTATTTTCTTGAACGATCAAAACAATAATATTGCTAGATATGTAACAAATACAGATTTGGTATTTGACGGATTTGATCAATTCTCTGTTAAAATCGTGCCTGTTTCAAATACAACCGCTCTTGTTCCTCATGTTACGGACCTAAGAGTAATAGCGATGCAAGTATAAAATGGAAGAAAATTATATTAAAGTAAAAGATCATCCAAATTTAGTTAGAGACAAAAGAAGTAGTGCTATATTGAATATAGATAACTCTGCTTATAATAAATATAAACAAGAACGTGATCAAAAGCTTCAAGAAAAAAAAGAATATGAACAATTGAAAAAAGATGTTTCTGAGATCAAAGATTTACTTTTAAAAATATTGGAACAAAAATAAATGTCAGTTACCTTAAGTCCAGTAGTAAATGCTCAATCTTTCGGAACTTGGTTGGCCAGAACTAACCAAGCATTGGCTGTTATTACCGCCAATGCGGTAACTACGGATACTAGTTCTCAAGGTGGTTTTACTACCGGAAATGGAACTGTTAATGGCGTATTTGGTTCTACACAAACTATTTTTACTACTGGAAATTTAAGAGGCGGTAATGTAACGGCTTCTGATACATTATCAATTTCTTCAAACGCTCAATTTACTTACGGATCTAACAACCTTGTAATTGTTACTTCTAACGGTTCTTCTACAAATCTCTCTGTTACGGTAAATAGCGTTTCTATTTCTACAAATTTAAATACAACGATTATTTCTAATAATTTTGTTGTTAATTCTTCTGTAAATACAGTTTTCAACAGTTCGAATTTTTACGTTAACTCTAATTTTTACGTAACTGGCGTATCAAATTTCAACGCCAATTCTTCTTATACTATCTTTAATGTAAATTCTGCGGCTGTATCAATAACCGCAAACGCCGTTTCTACAACTATTAATTCTAACACAACTCTTAACGGCACTAATTTCGCAGTTAACGCCAACACATCTTTGAATAATAATTTATCTGTTGTAGGTAATACAACTTTATCTAATACTCTATCTGTTGTAGGTAATACAACTTTATCTAATACTCTATCTGTTGTAGGTAATACAACTTTATCTAATACTCTATCTGTTACCGGATTAATAACAGGAACTGGTGGTTCAACAATAACTGGAACATCAAACGTTTCTTCAGCGGTCAACGTGGGAGCAAACGTAAACATAACAACTGATCTAATAAACGTTGGTAATTCTACAGTTAATTCTGTCGTAACTTCTCAATTTTTTTCGGTATCTAACAATAATTCAGTTGTAACTCAAAATACTTCAGGTTTATTCGTAGGATCTAACGTAACGGTTAATTCTTCTAGCGTTTTTATAGGTAATTCTACAGTAAATTCATTACATAATTCTACACAATTATCTATAAGTAATTCTTCTTCAATGTTTAGCATTTCTACTAATGCTTTAAACGTTGGAAACTCTTCTGTTAATACTTCTGTTACTATAAATTCTATAAACGTTGGTTCCAATTCTTTTATCAACACAAACAATATAGGAATTTTAGGAAACAACACTGTCTCAACTATTACTTTAAATAATAGTGGTATTGTCGCAGGAAATTCATCAGTATCAAATTCTCCTCAAATTATAATTGGAAATACTTCTGGTATAACAACAATCAACACAAATTCTATCGGTTCAAATTGGGGGCTTACATCTAACAGTTCAGGAATTTATACTTCTGGAATTGTTAATGCAACTTCTCATATTGTTGGAACTTCTTTTATTGCAAACGCTTCGGGAGTATATACAACAGGAATAGTTAATGCGGCTAATTTTTCGACTACTGGATCTGTCAATACTTCAACAGTGTATGCGTCCGGAACTATTAATGCTTCTTCGTTTACAGCTGGTAGTAATTTATCCGTAAATAACACGTTAATTACTATTGGAAACAATTCAGTTAATACACAAATTAATTCCAGCTCAATTAGTACATCTAGTTTTTCTGCGAACGCTCTATCAATTAACAACGTTGTTGGTTCAACAAATGTTATAACCGTATCAAATAATCTTATACTTATTGGTAATAGTTCAGTTAATACACAAATAACAACAAGTTCTTTACAAACAAATACAATTACAGCAAACACAATAAGCGTATATAATATGAATGTTTCGGGCGTTCTTACTGGAACGTTTTCTGCGGGCGGTAATATTATACCGACGTCTAACAATTTATACTATATCGGTAGTTCTTCAAACGTTTTTTCCCAATTCTTTTCTTCAAATGCAACCATATCTAATTTATATTCAATAGGTTCATCATTAAATATAAATTCTAACACTATCTTTTCTTCAAATGTAACTATAAATGCTAACGTTTCTATTACCGGTAATGCAACTATTGGTAACGTAAGTACAAATGTTGTTAACAGCAGCACTATTAATTCTAATACAATCAATACAAATACAATTAATTCTAATACTGTTTCTAGTAATTCTATAGCTTTTGTAGTTTCAAGTATTTTTACAAACACGTATTCTTTTGTAAATAATCAAGCTAATACAGTTGATAGTTTTCCAATAGGAACTTATCGTTCGGCCGAATATATTATACAAATTACGGACACTTCGTCGGGAAATAAATATCACATGTCTAAAATACATGTAATACAAGACGGAACTTCTACATATATGACCGAATACGGTTCGATTTATAATTCTGCAATTCTTGGCACATTTACTTCTTCTATATCAGGTGGTAATTTAAACCTAATTTGTACTCCATATTCGTCAAATAGCGTTGTAAAATTAACTAAAATTCTAACGGTAGTGTAATGGCAACAAAAGCAAATCTCGTTATTGATCAAGGAACAACGTTTTCCACAGATCTAAATTTAACTGACGATAATGGAGATCCTCTAAACCTTAATGGGTTTGTGGCAAATTCAGTAATTAAAAAATGGTATACTTCTCAAACTTATGTCCCATTTAACGCTTCTATTAATACTTCTTCCGGAACTATAACTTTAGAACTAGATGCTTCTATATCGGCAAATCTTTATTCAGGAAGGTATGTTTATGATGTTAATATAACAGAAGTAGCGACTAATTCGGTTTCTAGAGTTGTCGAAGGTATTATAACTGTTACTCCCGCAGTGACAGGCGGAATTTATTCTACAAATAATACTTGGTGGGCGAACGGTTATACGGACGGTTAAAAATGAGTAACCTCAATGTAAACGTATTAGTTGCAAAAAAGAGAGCAGTACATGTCTCTACAAACGCCACTGCTGGTGTTATTGACACTACTGTACCAGTAACCATTAAAACGATACCTGTATTATCTCAAATTGGTTCCGGACCCGGTACTTTAGAAAGTTTATCTGATGTTGTAGCGGTTAATGAGACAACAGGCGATACTCTAGTGTACGATTCAACATCTAAAACATGGATTGCGCAACCTTTAGATATATCTAATATTACTGGCAACATTGATGGCGGAACTTTTTAATTTATAAATATAATAAAATAAAAAAAGGAACAATCAATGGCTAATAATGTAATGCAAATTCTAAGAAGCCCAACAACAGCAACACCAGCTTCGTTGTTGCCGGGGCAATTAGCTTATTCTAATGCGGTAGGTGGTACTGGTGTACTTTATATTGGTTCTACCGATGGTGCAACAGTTGTTCCAATTGGTGGTGTTAGAAATCCAGGAACTCTTACTGCCAACCAATCGCTCGTAGCTAACTCTACTTCTGGCATCAATTCGATTCAGACTGGAAATCTTGTTCTTGTTGGTACTTCTGGTACCATCAATGCGAATGGATCAACAGGTACTGCTGGTTACGTTCTATTTTCAGGTGGTACCACCAACGCTTACTGGGCTTCTACTGGATCACTAACTACAAACGTCGCCGCTCAGTATGCATGGACTAATACTCAGTCATTTTCGAACACAATATCATTTAATGGTCAGGTAAATTTTGCCAACGCTATAAGCGCAAATGGCGCCGTTGGAACTTCGGGTTACGTTCTTGTTTCCGGCGGTACGGGATCTAACGCCTATTGGGCTGCTCCCGGTTCAATGTCTATTAATACTGCATCCCAATTTACTTGGTCAAATACTCAAACATTCCAAAACACAATTACTTTCAGTACACAGATACTGGCTAACGCGATTAATGCGACTTCTTATACCGCTGGCGTTTTTGGTTCTGCAACTAGCGGATTTTTAGCTAATTCTACAGAAATTGCTGTTGGTAACTCGACAGTAAACGGTACAATAACATCTAATTCAACAGTAACATATTTTACCGGCACAGCTTATACAGCAAATAACGCAACGAATCTTGGTGGTACCGCTGCGGCTTCTTATCAGTTAAATAGCACTTTAGGCGCAAATATTGCTTCTTACCTACCGACTTATGCAGGTACAGTTAATGCTGCAGTTATAACTGATGGTAGTTACGGAACCGCATCAAATGGATTCGTAATCAACTCAACCGCAATGGCTTGGGGTAACTCATCAGCCAACGTATACATCGGATGGGATTCGACAGGACAAGATCTATTAGCGATCGGCGGAAACATTAATAACTACGTAGAAGCGGCTATCTGGAATAGTAACACCGGAACTTCTGCTTCTGCTGACTTCTCTATTAATGATAATCTTGGGCTTTACTCAAACAACTTCATTGATATTGGTATTAATGGTTCTAATTGGTCAAATTCTCAGTGGACAATCAACGGTCCATCTGACGCTTACATTTATACAGGTAATACAAATCTAGCGGTTGGTACGGGCGGTAACCAAGGTAATATAGTATTCTTCACGGCTGGAACTCTCGCTGGAAATGAAAGAATGCGTATTACAACTTCTGGTAATGTTGGTATTGGTAACACCAATCCAACTGATAAGTTATCGGTTAACGGCTCAACGACTCTTGGTGGAACTGTAGCTACAGGAAATACAACCGTAACCGGTTTTGTAAACGCAACTTCTTCAGTAAACGCCTCTTCTCTTACAGTTGGTACTGGGTTTATTGCCAACACTACTGGCGTGTATGCTGGTGTTGTAAATGGTTCAACAATTTCCGTTGGTACTGCCTTTACTGCTAACTCGACTCTCGTAAATGCGGCTGCAATAAACGTAGTAAATCAGGTTAACACTGCTACTCTGTTTGCAACTACTTCTGCGAACATAGCTTCTGCAGTTCTTGCAAACTCAAGCGGTCTTTATACCACTGGTACTGTTAACGCCGTGTCACACACAGTAGGAACTAACTTCGTAGCGAACTCTTCTGCCATAACTTTGACCGGCACTTATGCTATCAATGGTTCAACTACAGATCTTTCGGTAAGAAATGCTACCTTCTCTGGAAACGTTGTTGTATCAGGTAGCGTTGTAACGGTAAACAGCGCCACACTTCAGGTTAACGATAACGTTATAGAAGTTGGTTTTAATAATGGTTCCCTATCAACAGATGCAATAGACGCAGGTATTTACACTCCGTCGAATACTTCTGGAACTTTACAGTATTCTGGTATCGCTCGTATCGCTGCATCTTCTACCAATGGTAATCCATGGTATAAGATTTTCAACACTACTGCAAATCCAAATAGCGGTCTAACTATCACTAGTTCGACGACTGGTATACTTCAAGCTTATCTGTATCCATACGGAACTGGCGGTGCTTTTGTTGCTAACTCTACAGCTGTTAATATTACCGCAAATGGTACAGTTTCTTCGGCTATAGTTGCTAACAGCTTGACTTTGAGCACTGCATTGGCAGCTACGTACGGTGGTACTGGATTACTTGGTTCTTCTTATGCTGCTGGTGATTTGCTTTACGCAGCTATTTCATCTCCTTCAGCTTTAAGTAGATTATCAGTACCCGGTTCAGCGGCCAATGGTCAAGTGTTACAGATTACTAACAACCTGCCAAGCTGGAATACACTAGACGGGGGCGTTTTTTGAAATATTTATTTATATAAATATTCTTAATATCATAACCACAAATTGATTATACCTATGGAACAAGAATTAGTCAATACATATATTGAAAAAATGTCAAATAGATTGGGGGATTTTTTAAAATCAGAAATCCTCCTTCAGACTCAATTAGAATTAGCACAAAGAGTCGTTAAGTCTTTAACTGACGAAAACAATGAATTAAAAGCACAGTTAGAAAAACTAAATAAGAAAAAGAAACCGGAAGTAGATACTTCTTCGTTTTAATCCTCGGTATATACCGATTGAATAGGAGCGCCAAGATTGGCCAATAATATTTTTCAGGTAAAGCGCACCAGCACTTCTGGAAGAACGCCTAACACTACCAGTTCGTCTAATAGTCAATACATCAACGCCGGTGAATTTGCATTAAATATGACCGATAAGATACTTTATACATCTGACGGAACGAATCTTATTACAATCGGTTCAAACACAGTAAATCATAACGTTACCAATACTATATCAATCGGTAATTCTTCAGTTAATTCTTCAATTAATTCTACATCATTTAGTGGAACTTCAAATAATTCATTAAATCTTGGTGGTGTTGCCGCTGCTAATGTTGTTTCCAACGCACAATTACAATCTAATTTAAGCAATTATCAAACTACCGCTGGGTTATCAGCCAACGTAGCAACATTAGCTGCAAATTCATCTACTTATGCAAATCAATCTGTTACTAATACATTTACTGTTGGTACTTCTGCATATCACGTATCTAATGGTAATATGGGTATTGGAACTAGCTCTCCAAATCAAAAACTTGCCATATATAGCGGCACAAATTATCAATTACGTTTCGATGGCGGCAGTCCATATTATTATGATGTCGGAAGAAATGCATCAGATGGTCTTTTATATTTTTATGGTGGTCAAACAGGATATACTGGGTATGTTTTCTCTGGAGTTGATGGTGAAAAAATGCGTATTGATTCCAGTGGTAATATGGGTATTGGAACTTCAAGCCCTTCTGCGGCCGGAGGTAACATAAATTTTATTCTTAATACAAGTGGGGACGTTTCAATTATTAAAAGTTCAACCACTTCAACTGGTTCTTCAGCAGTTGCTAGATTTGATCAATCGATAGGAACTGCCGGCGCTTATACAATTATGGGTCTTTATAATAACAGTGGAAATCCTTATTGGATTTTTTCAGCAGGTAGCGGTGTTACTGGCGCTGTTTATTTTACAAACGGATCGGGCGGTGTTTATTTGGCAAAAAATGACACATCATGGACTGCTAATTCTGACGAAAATCTTAAAAACATTACAGGTACAATTCAAGATGGTCTTTCAAAAGTTCTATCTTTAAGGGCCGCGAAATTTACTTGGAAAGACGATGATACCAACACACCTCAAGTTGGCTTGATCGCTCAGGATGTTCAGAAAGTATTGCCTGAAGTTGTAAAAACAAACAAAGATGGGTATCTTGGAGTTTCTTACACAGAAATAATTCCTCTTCTTGTCGCGGCAATTCAAGACCTTAAAGCAGAATTAGACGCATATAAAGCGTCTAATCCCTAATAATAAATATTTAAGAAAGGATATTTTATGTCAATTACATATACATGGGAATTCAATCCTCTTGATTGTGTTCCATCTTATAACGGTTTAACAAATGTAGTAAAGACTGTGCATTGGAGATACATAGGAACGGATGGGACTAATACTGCTAGTTTATATGGTTCTATTGGGCTAAATTCTCCAGATACAAATACATATATACAATATGCCAATCTAACTATGAACACTGTTACTGGTTGGGTGATTTCTGCTCTTGAACAGTCTAATACGACAGTAGACTCTCTTAAGAGTAATATAAATACACAGATAGAAAATATCACAAACCCGCCCGTTGTGTCAAATACACCGCCATGGGCAAATATTAAGTAAATATTAAGTAAATGAAATGGAGAAATTAATATGAATACAACTATTAAATTTGAATTGACTATTGATCAAACTAACATCATTTTTGATTCACTTTCTAGAATGCCTTATCAGACCGTTGTTGGTTTAATTGCAGAACTCCAAAAACAGGCACAAGCACAAATTCAACCTGTTCAACAACAGACAGTTTCTATGCCTATGCCAAATACAAGTAGTTAATATAAATAAAATAAAACGTCATAAGAGGAAAGGGAATCTATGACAGATACAGTATTCGTAGCTAAAAATGGTATTGTGGCAAATACATCGTTTGCCGCTAATTCCACAGGAATTTATTTTAATAACATAAATTCTACATCTAACGGTATTTTTGCTAACGGATCTGTAATTTCTGTTGGTAATTCTTCCGTTAATGTTTCTGTTAATTCTACAAATTTTACGGGAACTTCTAACAACTCATCTTATCTAGGCGGAACCATAGCTTCCAGTTATCAAACTACCGCCGGATTATCTTCAAACGTTGCAACATTATCTGCCAATAACTCTACGTATCTTAATGGCCAACCATCGTCTTATTATCAAACAAATGGTGGTTTGGCTGCTAATGTTGCTACTCTAACGTCTAACAACACTTCTTACGTTGGTTCTGTATCTGCTGCGAACGTAGTTTCTAATAATCAACTACAATCAAATCTTTCTAATTATCAAACAAACGCTGGATTAGCAGCAAACGTTGCAACACTAACTGCAAATAACTCTACATATTTCAACGGTCAATCCGTTTCATATTATCAAACGACCGCTGGATTAGCAGCAAACGTATTGTCATTAACTTCTAACAACACTTCTTACGTTGGTTCTGTATCTGCTGCGAACGTAGTTTCTAATAATCAACTACAATCAAATCTTTCTAATTATCAAACTTTGGCTGGACTTTCTTCAAACGTCGCTATTCTTTCTTCAAATAATTCTACATATTTCAATGGTCAACCAGCTTCGTATTATCAAACAAACGGCGGTTTGGTTTCTAATGTTGCTTTATTAACTGCAAATAACTCTAATTATCTAGGCGGTATCAGTTATTCTTCTTATGTAAACACAAGTCAATTAAGCGCAAATTTGAATAATTATCAAACGACCGCTGGATTGGCTTCAAATGTAGCTACGTTAACATCTAATAACACTTCTTATGTTGGCTCTGTATCCTCCGCTAATGTTGTATCTAATACTCAATTACAAGCAAATTTAAACAACTACGCTGCTTTATCTGGCGCCACATTCACTGGCGACGTATATATTTACCGTTCGTCCGCGCCGACGACTGGTGTTTTATTTTTAAATAATAGTGGAACTAGATATATTTATTATGATGGAAGTAATTACCAATTAAATGGAACCAATTTATATGTCAATGGTAGTTTAGCTCTTACTACTTCAAATTATAATAGTTATGCTCCTACGTTAACTGGTACAGGCGCTTCAGGTACTTGGTCGATTAATATATCTGGTGGATCAAATTCTTCTGTATACGCAAATCAATCCGTTACTAATACGTTTACTATCGGCACTGCCGCTTATCACGTATCTAATGGTAATATGGGTATCGGCACGAGTTCTCCGGCCTATTTGTTAGATGTTAGTGGAAGTGCTCGTTTTACCGGTTCTGTGATATTAAACACAACCTCTGGAATATATGCTAATGGTGGTTACGGCGTCGCGGGACAAACTTTAACTTCTAATGGTTCTTCAGTATATTGGTCGAATGGCATAAGTAGCACGAGCAATATACAAGTAAATTCTCTTGGTGTCGGAACAGCCGCTTCAGGAACTACTGGTGAAATCAGAGCGACTAATCAGATAACAGCTTATTATTCTGATAAGAGATTGAAGACTGACATTGTTCCTATAAGCAATCCCATCGATAAGATAATGAGTATATCCGGTGTAACTTACAGAAGCAACGAAATCGCAGCTAGTTACGGTTATACGGATGACAGCGAACAGGTTGGAGTTATCGCCCAAGAAATTGAAGCCGTGTTGCCACAAATCATTAGACCGGCGCCATTCGACACCGACTATGTTGATGGAAAACTTGTTTCTAGATCTGGTGAAAACTATAAGACGGTTCAGTATGAAAAAATCATACCTTTATTAATTGAAGCGATCAAAGATCAACAGAGACAAATTGAAGAATTGAAAAATAGAGGTTAGTAATGTCAACAATTTTGAATAGTTCTGGAATAGTTTTCCCTGATAGTACGACACAAACCACTGGTTCTTCACAACTTACTAGAATAAGCAGTAACATACCAGTTTTTAATATGCAATATAATGGAAGCGATTACGCTATTAGTAACGCGACTCAGACAAAAATGATTTTGAATACAAACAATTTTGATAGTCATGGTGGTGTGGACACAACAAATTATCAATACACTATTCCTATAAATGGATATTATAGAATCAATTACGGCGCTTCATTACATGGTTATTACTATATCGTATCTTCTATATACGGCATGACATATTATGATATGAATTTAAGAGTTAACGGAACTGATGTAGAAGATGGTGGTGTATATTACATGACTTCAGGAAGTTATGGTATGGGATTTATAGGTCAATCTGCTTCTATATTATTATATTTGAATTCTGGTCAAATTTTGACTCTTTACGCGCAAGGAAATGTGTTTACTTTGGGTTCGGGCATCGCGGTTCAAAGTTCTTTTTTATCTGGTCATTTAGTTAATTAAGGTTAATATATGTCAACTATTTTAACAAACACAGGAGTAACATTTCCAGACAGTACTACTCAAAGCAGTGCTGCGTATACTCCACATGTTGTTTGTAAAGCATCTATTACAACTTATCCAACTATTACAACTTATCCTGGTAGTTGGGTGTTAGTTCCAATTAATGCTGGGTCTTATGATAATTCGGGTTCTTTCGACGCAACAAATCATGTGTTTACAGTTCCTCAATCTGGTTACTACTGTGTTTCTTATTTGGTTGGTGTTAACGAAGCAACAAGTGGTGTTTTTATTTTTGGTTCAGCGATAGGAGTCAATGGACCTTCTTTTTCAGAAAATTATTTTCAACCTTATTTTGCCCCACAATCTTATCACACAAAAGGAACTTCGATTCTTCATTTTAATTCCGGTGATAAGATAGGTGTATATGTAATCGGTTATGGAAATCAGACTTATTCTGGACCCTGTTGTTGTGTAACAAATTATAATTTTCAAATAACCGCCGCAACTTTAGATATCCACCAAGTACGTTTTTAGGATTTAATTATGTCAACGTCAATTAACAATTCAGGTATAACGTTTCCAGATAGTACTACTCAAACCAGTGCGGCTATATTGAATAGTAATATACCTGTATTATCCGTATATTACACGTCATCAACGTCGATTTCTTCTGGAACTTATACGACTATTCCTTTCAATACGGTTTATGAAGATACTCATTCAGGTTGGAATTCCGGTGGAAATTATTATACAATTCCTATAACCGGATATTATCAAATAAACGCAGCAACTGGGGTTTATTATAGTTATTTGATGGCCGCTCTCACTAGATTAATGACAAGTAGCGGACAATCTTATCAAGGCGGTCAGATGAATGGATATACATATGGCGGTGGTAATGTTCCTGTAGGATATAATTTTAGAGGAAATGTAGACACCGTTTTTTATCTGACCTCAGGAACCACTGTATATGTTCAGGCGTTGGGTGTATCTTATAATAGCGCGGCGGTAACTAATTACGGTAATAGTTTACAACTTTATTATATCAGATCATAAGAGGAAATTATGGCAGACTTACATCTTGGACTTATTATTTTATATCCCGAATTACAGTCAAATATCACACCGTTTATTGACGGGAAAACTATCGTTCTACAAGATGATAGCGACGGTAAGGGACCGTATATAAAAACTTGGAATTATACACAACCAGAACCCACTCTTGAAGAGGTTATCGCCGCTTCAACATCGAACGCTGCTTTGGCTTATGTTGCCAATGTAACAGCTCAATTCGCAAACGTATCTTCTAATAATACTATATTAAATCCTATTAATCAACCGGTTATAAATATTGCTAATACACCACAACCTATATCTACGGGTACGCAGACTATATGACGATAACTACGATAGCTCCGGCACATTCTTTTGTTTATGATGGAGCAAGATTAAATATCTATCACGCTGATAAGGGTCAAGGATTACCAAAGCATACTCATGCTTACGCACATGCAACGTTTTGTACTTCGGGTTCTTGTATATTGAGAAAAGAAAATAAAGAAGTTATGTTTAATAAAGACACACAGCCCGCGAATCTAGTTGAAAACGAATGGCATGAGATAGAAGCGTTGGAAGATAATACAGTATTCATCAACGTATTTTCAGAAGGTAAATTCTAATGGCATTACCAACGAATAGACAACAATT
>JGI26470J50227_1000654_pt1 | contig 13732 bp, 15 predicted proteins | sample FreactTroBogLake_FD_50227 | JGI IMG/M metagenome (IMG submission 50227) | reverse complement strand
GCAGTTGCTGCCACAGCTCTTTCTCGCTCGGATCTTTATCTTCTATCGCCACTCCTTCCCCCAGAGGGTTACGTAACGTATATCGGCCCACTGACATTCCCNCCTCATGCGTAGGCCCCGAAGGTGACCACCGCGTGAGCGTGCATCGCCCGGAGCAGGTCCACCTCCTCCTTCTCGCCGATCAGGGACATCCACCCACACGTGCAGAGCGCCTGGTGGAACTGCCCCATGGGCACCAGCCCATTCCAGTGCTCGGCCCGAATCCGCTCTCTTTCTTCAGAATCGCTCATGCCAAATAGCCCTTACTGGACCCTCATAAGCAGAAGATCCGCTCTTCTAGCGGTGTCNTTCATCGCTAGCAGGTCTTCCACTGGTTCCACCGTGCGCGGATGCGCGGTTGGCGCCAAGCAAGCCAGGGGGCTTTTCGCTTGGTCTTCGATCGACCTAGGTAAAACATAGCAAGGGCATCTGACATGAGCCCCTTACATATGTATAGACACGCGGGGAGGGGAAATGTTAGGGGTTATGAGGCATTCAATTTTCTAGCGGGGGAGGCGATGTTGGCTTCTCATCCACTATCCAGTTAAGCACATCTCCATTGGTCATAGACATATATCTATTGAATTCTTCTTGCCCGATGGTTTCGGTCGTTCCCGTATTAGGGTTTCGAAATGTTATTCGAATCATTGAATTTCCCCCATTCCCAAATACCCTTTCATTCAGAATCCAAATGTCGTGTTCGATTATTCCCAGCCGAAACATGCACGACTTGTCACCTCAGAACCATTCGTACGTAATGAGACGCTGGGAGGGCGAACGCTTGGGCAGAGGAAGAAAATCTAAAATTATTCAAATTGGTACTCAGACGTATCGACGTAAGGAGCCAACTCATTGATAACAAGTTGATTTGCTTCTTCAAGTCCCATCTCGCCCTTTATTAGCATTCCAATCAACACGTCAGTTGGCTCCCATTTGTTATTTTGCCAAATGAGCTCGGCCACGCGCTGTTTTTCTCGATCTTCAACAAGTCGAAAGATGGCCAGAATGGTCTGACCGTCGTTGGTTCTAATGAAGTATCTATTTTTAACGGCTGGCTCCCAGCCGGGTGCCACTTCCCAATAGCCGCGCGCCAATACGGCCGAGAGCACCTTGTGACGATAGATGGCACCATCTTGAGTTTTGACTGTGACGAGTGCGTCTCCGCGGGGGAGAGAAGACTCAAAGAGGAGCTCGTCGCCACCTCTCACATAAAGAAGTTCACCTGGTTTTGCCATCGGCTTTCTCCCTTCGTTCAGAATTCAAGGTATCAGCTAGGTCTGACAGGTCAATCAATCAAGTCAAACTTGCGAAGAAGCCTCACGCTGCGCTCTCCCAACGAATATCTGTTCCAACGCAGCAATACCAGCGCTACCGCAATCATCAGCCCTGCCTCGACCAATGTCCCGGTCCAATCAGCGCCACCCGTCACCTGCGCCTTAAAGACCACTTCGCTCTGCATCATCAAAGGGAAGTCAGAGAGCCCGTGAAAGACGATGGGCACCCAGATAGATCCCGTAAAGATCATCAGAGCGCAGCAGAGAAACCCAAATGCAGCAGCATTGACCATCTGGCCGGCTGTGTAGTCAAAGGATTGTCCGCCGTAATAGAAGTTCGTCAGATGGAGTAATCCGAACTGAACCGACGAGATGATTGCAGCGGCCCACATCCCGTATTTTTCAAGAATTCCGTAGAAGAAGCCCCGACTCAGTAAATCTTCGTTCAGTCCAATAAAAAGCGAGAAGAGCAGGGCGCTCAGGATGAAGCAAATTGAATTGCCGTGCCACGTCGCATTGCGAAAGTTGGGGGAGACGAAGAAGAAGATCACGAAGCCCGCTCCGAGCAATCGGCGCAGCGGCACACGCACTTTCATTCGGTCCAACACCTGCGGAGTAAAGCGCCAAATCAGACCAACCCAGAGAACCGCACACACCGCGTGATAAAGAATGCCCTTCCAGTACCTAGGAATCGGCAAGCTATCCACATGCACCACATCAACTCCCCACAGGGAAAGCCACGTCACTCCGAAGAAAAGTAGTGCTGTCATCCCATGACTAGACATGCTTGTTGCAATTCTCGATTTTTCCCAAGTCTTCAATAGTTCTCCCATGTATTCGGCTTTGGCCGGTAAATCAACTTCATCGAATTGGCTGGAGCTATAAATCGCATCAAACGCTCCTTCTTATAGGTATAGAACTCCAAATCGCAGTTAAGGCATATGTAATCCGCATCCTCATCCGAAACGGTGCAGCCACCCACGTAGTAGATATCCGGATCTGGTTCTTCTTTAGGCAATCCACGGAGAATGATTCGGACATCACCATTTGATTTGCAGTCGGGGCATTTGCGCCTCATATTGATTTCAACCACTTAACAAAGGCACTATTACTCAAAGCCGACGCGCGCTTGGAACGAATAAACTCAATCGCCTGATCCGCGCTCTTGCCGTCTTTCATCAGCACTAACGCCATCACGAGCCCTGATCGGTTTGCACCCGCATGACACCGGATCACTACCGTCTCCTTCGCCATCCACTGCTCATAGGCCCAATCGGCTGCCGCCAGAATATTCGGCACCTGTGACTTCTCTATCGCAGTATCCAAAAACCCATACCGATACTCCTTCACCCCTGGAATCACCGGCTGAGCCAACGCATCCAGCGTCACCACTGCTGTGAAGGGATGTCGATCCGTAACGGAGGAGAAGACTTTCGAGGAGCTGATCATGTCCTCATCGCCCGTGCCACCCTGCCAGAGCCGAGGAAGTATCTCGGAATACCGCATCGGGTTATCGTCATAATCCTCGTCAAAGAAACCCACTACTTGAACCTCTCTCCGCACTTATTGCACTGGAAGTAGTAGTTCGTCAGATTCCACTTCTGATCAATATCCGTCGACCTACACATCGGACACTGCCTATTGGCCACATTGCCCATATCTACCCCCATCCCTGGCTATGTCACGCAGGGTAGAGGGGAGGGGTGACAGGGGCCGCTCAGCGGTACGCTCAGAGAGGCGCTTTGCCGAAGAAAGTTAGTTTGTTGACCCAGTGTCCAAATGACGTCCGATATAGCCGATGTAGATCTTGTTTGTGACACTCAAATCTTGATGAAAATGCACCCGGAGCTTGTAGCCAATCTTCAAATGAGAAGGCATATAAACCTTTTTCGACGGATTTACTTCCAAGGGGACGGGTAACGTCCTCTGACTTCTCATTGAAGGATTCTGATCCACCGTATCACTTTCGTTAGCAGCATACTTGTCGGTAGACCAATCACTGAAATAGCCAGATGGCGAACGTTCTAAGAAATCTTTTATGTGCGTCACAGATACTCCGTCGCTTTTGGCCCTCCCGTAGTCGTTAAGCATGCGTAGTCCACTCCAAGTCTTTCCAGCGTTGACACCCAACTCGTTCCGATCAAGGTCTTCTATTTCAGATTCGTCTCCGGTAAATACTAAATACGGCAGTCTTTCGAGAGACGAAACGATTTCAGAGAAATCCGTAGGAGTAAAGTCTTCTGTTAGATCCGTGGATGTAAGCCATGTCTGATCGCCGAATACGAGTGCATTTAAGTTTCTCTTGATTTCTCTCAAATCCGAGACTTCGGTCAATGAAGAAAGCGATTTCTTTACATGCTCCACATATTGTTCAGCTCTTTTTCGAGACTCGTATTCCTCAAGCTGATCGAATCTCAACTCGTAAAGATCGTCGTTCAAGCTGCCTAATTGAACTTTAAAATCCTGGACCTCTTGGCCTAGTTGGGTTAGTTGTGTAGAAATAAGCGGAAGCCGGTTTAAGGTGTCAGCAATTGAAGAAGCAACTTCAATCGTTAGGGACTTAACTCCGAGAGCTTCGCAAAGCTTTGCCTCTATGGCCAGGTATTCCTCGGCACCCTTTGCAACCGATGGGAATTCTGATTGGATTTCTGTGGTGTTGCTTCGGCTCAAATCTTCCGTGTTAGTTGACTTTGAATCCGCCTTAGTGGCGATGGTGTAGGCGACGATCCGCTTTCCACCGAGAATTGCGTCATTTTGCGCTGCCGTCAGTCGCGCTTCAATGCGCTGAACGGAATGCGGCAAGGCCGCTTCCAGGCTAAGGCGACGAGTGGCTGACTCCAGCATCCGGGTGACGACCCGTCCATCTAATTCTTCGATTTTTTCCTTTTTTACGAATGGGTGTCGCCAAGCGTCAAGCTTGCTAGCAAGATCGACCTCTGGATAGTAGGAGCGAATGCTTCCCCCGTGCACCGCGTGATTTGGCCCTATTTGTTCATTGAATTCGCAAGTTGCTTCGGTCGTGAGAACATAGCTCGTTGCTACACCTGATATTTTCCCAAAAAGTTTCTTGGAAAGTTCAAACTGTTTCGAAAATGGAACGGATTCATCCGTTCCCATAACAACCAGCGCACCTCGCCTTTGTGGATCGCAAGCAGCATGAATTAGGAACTCGACATCTTCAACGTCGACTATTCGAGGCTCGGTTCTGAGCGTTGCGAAATGACCGTCAAATAGCTCAATCTCCTCTAATTCTAGAATTCGTCTCATAAACCCAGGGTTCCCTGGAACTACCGGCCGGCTGATGCCTCGATGATCTGTCCTTACAGGAGAATCCATCTCAAAAAGAAAGAAACCTTCATCGTGCTGTTTGGCTGGTAGGTGAACGGTCAACGTCGAAATCCAAAGTTCGTTTTGTCCACGTTCTTCTTTATTCTCCGAAAGTCGAGCTCGAATAGTTTTAGTGCCATCTCGTTCAATTCTCTCGACGAGAACGACATCTGAAAACGGTGAATAGGCTATTACTGAATTCATCTCAAGTTTGTCGCGCGCGAACCTTCGAGGATTCGCCTTTGGGTCGTCATGGAGCCACTTATCAAACTGTTCGAGAACGATGTGCTCGTAGTCCACGCCCTTAGGAGTAAACCGTGTAAAGGACCTATAACTTAGAGGCATGGCCATCCCTTCGACGCGGAGAATTTTTCCACGATGAGCTGACATTGGAAAGGGGTGAGAGCCACCCTTACTACGTAGCGGCTAAGTTAGTTCATCTAGATTGTGCCCCAAAAAGTGAGAATTTTGGACATGATGGCTTCCATGTGAAATCTTGACAAGCGGATGATTTAGTGGCGGGCCACAAACCCATACAAAAGCTTGTGGAGTATTTGCGAATGACCAACCACCCGAAAAGAAGATGTGCTGGAAATCCCTAAACGTTCTTCCAAGGCAGTAGTTACCTTTTCAATCAATTTAGGAATGCAGTGTTCGATGCTTTCGAGCTGCTTCGTCAGCCACCCATTTATCTTGGGTAGATTCTGCGAAGTAGCCCACGCATTCTTCGCAATAGGCTGACCAGAACACTGGATTTTCAGAGACCTCAACTACGTAGACGCCACTTTCTGCATCAAAGCTGTTCATGTCGCTCAATTCAATTCACCCTTACCTGAGATCGCAGAGTTTAATTTTGGGGAGTTAAAGCTCAGTGGATCCAAAGTAATCAAGAATCGCCTGTTGAGCAACAGTAATTTGGGCCATTGTGTATTTATCCCAAATATCAATTTTGATAGACCTAGAATCATTTGCTTGCGGGGCTACATCCACAGATTGAAAACCTGGCTTCTTTTCCAAAATACTCATTATCGCCAACGGTGCTTCTCGCAAATTCAGCTCATAAAGTGAGGGGACGTTGATGATGAAAGAAAAATGATCCGGACGTTTCTTGAGTTCGACCGTTACGCCATTACTTCCGACGATGTCCGGCCGAGATTGTCGTGAGTTCACAGAAGGTTCGTGAATCCAACTGACTCGCGCGCGATCAGTCTCTTCAAGGAGTTTTCCAATAAATTTTTCGTATCTTAAGGTTGGCATCAATCCTTCTGGAACGGGATTGCTTCCTGAAAGAAAAAAGATTGCGTCTTCACAGAATTCGAACCACTCTTCTCGGTATCCCTTAAGGAAGAGTTCCCTGATTGTGCCTAGACTCTCGAAACGTTCGTACACTTCCTTGGTCCAAAGCCTGAGGCCATCAGCGCCTTTAATTTCGGGCATGAGCAAAATTTGATCCGTTGCGTCGTCCATGTTTTCCAGGGATCCGAGTACCGCCTTCACGCACTTCTTACGCATCGCTAGCGAGTTCTTCGCTTTACGCGCTTGCAGAGTGAAGGAATGGAGTTGGATGGCGGCCGCTCTGACATCGAAGTCATTCTCACGCGCGCCTGGACCGACGACTACTTCAAGGCGCTTTTCGATGAAGTCGATAGCCTTCGATCCAATGATCAGGCAGGCTTCGGCTAGACGTTCCCAGTCGCGTGGACGAATCTTTGGGGAAGCGACTGCGCTAAGGAGCCGCTGGAGGATTTCCGTTACCTCTTGGCGATTTCGGTCCTCCGCAAGCTCACACTCCCATGCCAAGTAGGCGCTGAATTGTGACCGGACGCGAAGGCCGCGTAGTGGCTGGGCGGGGTCGAACCGCTCGGGTTGTTGGTTGAACATTCCTTGCCTCCAAAAAAATCTTCGACATTTTGACAAACTGGGTTGCGCCTTGGTCGCTCTCTGTAGTACCTTCAGTGTAGTCAGCTAGCTGGCGGATTACGGGTCATTTAGAAGTTTCGGCTTATGCCGACTTTTTTTACCCCAAAATCACACTGGTTAACTACTCAGCTCAGTATTTACTGGAGTTTACACAGGACCTCACAAGAAGTCCACTAACCGAAAGGACAGTTCACATGTCTTACCAAGCTCAGCGCTACACCCAAAAGAAGGCCAAGAAGTCCCAAAAGAAGGCCTATGTCCATGGCTGCTCAGACAAGTTCCGTTACCGCTCCAAGGAGATGGCCACAGAGCACCTGGTGGCCATTCGCTACCACGCCTTGGCTGGGGTCCAGCAAGGCGCCCTGAATACCCGCATCCCGATCCGCGCCTATCAGTGCGATAACTGCGGAGGAGGTTGGCACCTCACCAGTCGCGAGGATCGCTACGCCATCAAGTTTGAGCTGGCCGCCTAATGAAGCGCCAAGACCCTTCCAGCGCCGAGGCGCTCCGCCACCTCCTGCCCGATGTCGGAGTCAAGTTAGACACTGTGGCAATGCTCCACGACATCGAGACCAACGGTTGGACTCCGACCTTGTACGAACGCAACGACTGGCGTGACATCAAGATTGAGATTTCCGCTCAGAACGGTTTTCTTATTCGCCTACGTCCGGTTGATGTTGACGATCAAGGATATGGGCAGTGGATACATGAAGTAGTCCCGATGGGAATGCGCGACAAGCTCGACGGCTTTGAAGCACTCTTCCCAGACTCGCTTGTTGCTGCTCGCGTTGAGTTCATCGACACCAACGAAGAATCACCAAAGGTTATCTTCGCGACGGCACAACGCGGTAAGTCTGTTGCCTCGCTTCTCTTCCACGCTCGCAACAAGTGTGAACACAAGACCGGAATCGAAATCTATGTTGAAAAAAAGGATGCTGCATGACCCAGACAGAAGAAATGAAGAAGCTCGTTGAACTCGTGGGAATCCCACCTTTTGAAGCTGAGAACGAAAAGTGCGATTGCTGTCCAGCCCGCGCAACACATCGCGTGGGGTTCACCACCGGCCATCTGGACTTTTGCACTCATCACTTCAATGAGAAGGAAGCCGACTTGGTGTTCAAGTCCACGGGCATGCTGATTCGCGCTGTTGAATCCAACGAGAAGGAGTCCAAGTAAGCATGACCGCTGTCGATATCCAGGATCGTGATCCACAGGCGCTCGCTCTTCCGATTGATCTGGAAATGAACGATGATATGAAGCGCGTCATCGACTTGGCCACCAGCGGCAAGAACATCTTTATCACCGGCAACGCCGGCACCGGAAAATCCACAGTTCTTGCCTACCTGCGCAAATACATCCTGGATGAAAACACAGCAGTCTGTGCTCCCACGGGCGTCGCCGCCATCAACGTCAGCGGCGTAACCATCCACAATTTCTTTAGCTTTGGCATCGATGTGACCTTTGAAAAGGTCCGCGGAGATGATTATTTCCCTCGCAATCGCAACATCATGAAGGTCCTTAAGACTCTGGTCATCGATGAGATCTCGATGGTCCGCGCAGACATGCTCGACTATGTCGACCAAGCTCTGCGCCGTTATGGCCCCAAGCGAAACAAGCCATTCGGGGGAGTCCAAGTAATCCTGATTGGCGACCTCGCACAGATCGCACCGATTGTCAGCACGCTGGATGAGCGTGACTTTATTCAGTCTCACTATCAAAGCGAGTTTTTCTTTGATTCCTATGCCATGCGCGAGCTGGAATACGAGACCGTCGAGCTCACCAAGATCTATCGTCAGACGGACACCTCATTCATCAATACCTTGAATGCTGTCCGTATGAATGAGATGCAGGATGAGCACTATGCCTATCTCGATAATTTGGTCGACCCAAGCTTCATCCCCGCCAGTGACGATTTCTACATCACATTAACTGCCACCAACAGCAAGGCGTCAGAAATCAACTCCGCCAAACTCAACGCACTCCAGAGCCCTCTGCGCCACTACGAGGCTCGAGTGACCGGACGCTTCCGTGAGAAAGATTTCCCTACCCAGCACATTCTCGAATTCAAGGTCGGCTCTCAAATCATGATGGTCAACAACGACCCAGATCGTCGCTGGGCTAATGGAACGCTTGCACTGATTACCGGTATCCACATCGATGAGGGCTCATCTGATCCCTACATCACCGTAAAAATCATGGGCGATGAGACCACCGAACACGAAGTCCGTGCCCACACATGGGATGTTCTTACTGCCGTCTTTAAGGAAGGTCGCCTTGCTTACGACCCCATTGGCACATTCACGCAATTCCCGTTCACGTTGGCGTGGGCGGTCACTATTCATAAGTCACAAGGCAAAACCTTTGACCACGTGATTCTGGATCTGTCCCGTAAGGCCTTCGCCCCCGGCCAGGTCTATGTTGCACTCAGCCGCTGTCGCGGATCAGAGGGACTAGTTCTTCAGACTCCAGTCACGCCGGACCAGGTCATCACGCACACGCGGGTTTCGGAATTTATGACTCGAAAGGATGTTGCATAATCCATGACGAATTCACGAAAGGTTACATTTAACCGATGAAGTTAACAGCCGGCGAGATTTACTTTATTGGCGAGCGCGATCTGAAGACCAATCAGGAGAGCGACTACGTCAAGATCGGCATAGTGCGCGAAGGAGCCAAAGGCCCCCGCACATCAGAGGAACGCCTCAACGAACACCAGACTGGCAATCCGCGCCAACTCTTCTTGCATGAAGTTATCGAAACGCCAGCCGTTGAAGAATTGGAAACGCGCATCCACCGCATCTTCGCACCGAAGGGCGTTAGTGGAGAGTGGTTCCAATTCACCAAAGAGGATCTAGCCACCGCCATCCAACAGGCCAAGAAACTGCGCGATGAAGCTGTGACCAATCTGGATGCACTAAGTAAGGCCGAAGAACTTAAAACCATTCCATCAAATGGAATCATCGCCCCAGCAACAGATGAGGCAAAGAAGTGGCAGTCTGCCTACATCGCTGCTGATGTCATCATTAAGGAAGCCAAGCGACTTAAAGATGAATTCGAAGTCCTCATCCTCGAGTCCGTCGATGACGAAGACGATATCTCCCACATCGTCACGACCCAAACCCGCGCCGGTGCCACCTACTTCGACGAAGAGCGCTTTATCGCCGAAAACCCAGAGCTAGCCAAGAAGTTCATGGTCACCAAGACTTCCTGGTCTCAACGCTTCACAGTAAAGAACCCCAAGTCGTCCAAGCCGGCCCTGTTCGATATCGACCCAACAATCTTCGAGCTTTTTGACGACTTCGGCCGAATGCTCGAAATCTCCCCAGAGTCCGATGATGACCGTGAGGCTCTGCATGCAAAATTTCTCGACGTCGTGAGCGTGGAGTCAAAAGCCATTTGGGATAAGCAGATTGCCGAGGCTCGACTTAAAGAACAGTGTGCCGAGGGTGAGGGAGTTGAAGGGGTTTGTGGGTGGCCGCGAATGAGCAAGGTGAAAGACGAGTTAGATCTCGAATCTCTGTCGAATTCAGGATGGGAATCGTTCGCTCGCTACTCAAGAACTAAAGCTTCAACGACTGCCGTCATACTCGAGGCAAAGCGGAACTATTGAGAGCTTCAAAATGTTGATATTGGAAACGTTCAGATGGGCCAGGCAACGAATTTCAAAAAATAGAGTTTTTCGCTCACTCAAAGACACCGGATGCGTTGGAAAGATCTCCAAAGCGTATAATTCGAGCGTGGATATAAGCGACGATGTTGTACTTCAAGTAAGAAACGGTCTGTTTCTTGCATCGAGCAGGGCGACTGGCGAGACCTATTTAGAACCTTTAATTAGAAAAAAGTACGGCTTATTGAAAGCCCCAGGCGAAAACTATGATGCTAAAGATTTAAACAATAAAAGATATGAAATTAAGGGTTCCAAAGTCTTGCTTTCTATACGAGAGAAAAAAAAGAATAAATCTCTCTTAGAAAAGGTAATATTTGAAAATGAAAATCTCGCCATATCAAGACTCATTTTCTTTAAGGACGCCCACAAGTCCGATTATGACGCAAATATTCAAAACATTAAAAGAGCCGAATGCGATGTATTCATTTATGTGCTGATGTTTGCAGACTGCATGAAGATATTTTCAGTGTCCGGAGACGAAATCGCATCAAAAATTCCTAACTGGAGTGACAAGCACGGCCTCAAAGATGCCCCAGGAGAGAATGGCCAATTCCCCATCAATAGAAAAAATTTGGCTCAGCATCTTAAGGATTTTCTAATCGACACTATGACTTATCGGGAAGCGGCGGAAATTTATGCGGAGCTATCAGACAAAGAAGGCCTTCAAGAATACGACGATACAGAATCGGAAGAAAAGTAAGCGCCTCAACGAGACTCACACAATTCCCCACCATGCCATTGAGAACCCAGATGTGGTCAAGTTTCTCCAAGGGCTTCTCGAATTGGAAATGCCGAAGGAGCAGATCCTTTATTCAATAGGAGTCGCATTGCTTGGCAAGATCTCTAATTCTGCAATCGTCACATTTTTAAAAGACTATGAAATGGAGCTACTCGAGTTTAATGACCTTCCGAAGTCGGAGTTCGACCTACTTGGCACGGCCTATCAGTACCTGAATTCACGACATGAAAATTTAGAAAAAGGATCGTTCTATACTGGCGGAGAAATAGCCAACGACTTTGTGCTCGATCTCGATTTTTCGAGTGGGCAGACAATTTTCGATCCTTCTTGCGGATCCGGTGCATTCCTTTTTCGGAGTGGCGCTGCACCTGAGCAAATATTTGGCGTAGATTTAGATCCGATCGCGGTGATGATCGCGAAATTCAACTATTTCCTGAAGTTTCCAAAAAGTCCTGCCCCACAGATATATTGTCAAGATTTTTATGAGTGGTTTCGAGCTAACCCGAACGCTAGGTTCGATTACATAATTGGAAATCCCCCCTATGGAGCAAACCTAACGTCTGAGACTATGGAATCTCGGTATGTTGTGTCAGGTGAGAGCTTTTCATATTTTATTGAATATAGCTTCCAACTCTTGACAGATGGCGGTTTACTAAGATTTCTCGTGCCTGAGGCATTGCTCAATGTTAAGCGACATAGTGATATTAGAACATTCATCCTCGATCAAACAGAGCTTACTAGAATTAAGAGTTACTCAAAGAAGTTCACTGGGGTTATGTCCAGCGTCTATATGATCGAGCTGCAGCAAGGAAAAACTAGAGACATATTATTTGAAGGCCTTCAAAGCAACTTAATACCTAAGCGAATATTTGACAATTTGAACAACAGAATTTTTGTGAATCTCAATAAAATTGATATGAAAATAATTGAAAAGGTTGAATCTGTGCCGGCATCCGATCTATCTTCAAGTATTTTCGGACTGGGAGTAGTAACAGGTGACAATGAAAATAGACTTTTAAGTTCGAAGGTGGAATTTTCAGAGCCAATTTATTCCGGCAAGGAAGTGGAAAAGTACCGTCTGCTACCCCCAAAGAATTTTTTGGTATTTGACCGGACCGTACTACAACAAGTTGCGCCTGATGAGATTTATCGTGCACCAAAAAAGCTAGTTTATAAAACTATCAATCTAAATCTTAAATTTGCCCTCGATACCACGCAGGCCCTGACGACTAATAGCGCCAACATAGTAATTCCGCAGGTATCGCATATGCACATCGAGACGGTTCTAGGATTTTTAAATAGCGATCTGTATTCATATTTGCACCGAAAACTTTTTGGTGGCGTGAATAAAGTTGCAAAAGAGAATTTGATGGCATTACCGATGCCTACATTGGATTCGAAGAAAAACGACTACATACGAGACTTGGTCTTACAAGCAATTCTAGATGGAAACGACTCTATCGTCCAGGAATATATTCACAAAGAAGTTTATGCTTTGGAAGACGAGGAAATTCGCCACTTGCGCGAAACGCTCGCGGTTTAGATCTTCAATCCTTACTAAGGCGTTCATAAATTGTGTAGGGTTTTTACGTGAACGAATTGGAAGATGAGTACCTCTTTCGGGAGGATTTGTTTGCGACAGTTCTTGAAGCCGCCTCGCTTGGCGATGGCACTCTGTCGAGGGCATCCTTGGGTAGTTTTCAATATCAAAATATGCGTCTTAGGCTTATTGACCCGCAAGGAGGTATTTGGAATCCAGGGCCTTCCTGGCCACTGAAGCCTGAACTTCGGGCAACCTTGTCGATTAACACAACTTTATCCGGTACTTATGAAGACAGAGAGGTATCCAACGGCTTATGGAGGTACGACTATCAGTCTGGTGGATCCGCCGGTAAAAATTCAAAGTTGCGGAAGGCAAAGGATCTTGGGCTCCCTCTCCTTTGGTTTCGGCAACAACCCAACCGAAAATATTTACCATATCGAGTTTTTGTGCTTGAGGATTTTCCTGATTTGGGTTTTTGCCACATTGCACCTGATCGCTCACTCGGGGAACTGATCAAATCTGAATCCGCTATTGAGCAACGATATGCAACCCGCCTAATGAAGCAAAGACTGCATCAACCAGCTTTCAGAGCCCGCGTCCTTGATGCTTATAAAATTAAATGTGCAATCTGTAAATTAAGCCACGGAAGCTTGCTGGACGCCGCTCACATAACTCCCGACAGCGATGATTCAACTTCGACAGCGGTGAGTAACGGCCTAAGTCTTTGTAAAATACATCATCGGTCCTATGACGTAAATCTTCTTGGTATCGACTCTAGCTATCGAATCCACATTCGAGAAGATATCTTGCTAGAACAAGATGGCCCGATGCTGGAACATGGCATTAAGGCCATGCATAATCAGATTTTGACGGTTCCGATAGCCCATACCGATAAACCAGACCGCGATCGTTTGGCCGCCCGCTTTGAAAAATTCAAAGCGCAATAACCCCTACAAACTCCGCAACACCGCCACAACCTTGCCCAGGATCTCTGCGTTATCGGCAGGGATGGGGGCGTAGTTCTCGTTTGCGGGTAGCAGCCAGTAGTGGCCATCCTTTTTGGAGAAGGTCTTGACGGTTGCTTCGCCATCGATCATGGCAGCGACGATTTCGCCCTTTTCAGCGTTCTTCTGCTGACGGATAACGACGTAGTCGCCATCGCAGATGGCGGCATCAATCATGGAATCGCCCTTGACCTTGAGCATGTAGACATCGCCCTTGCC
>JGI26470J50227_1000652_pt1 | contig 13736 bp, 13 predicted proteins | sample FreactTroBogLake_FD_50227 | JGI IMG/M metagenome (IMG submission 50227) | reverse complement strand
AGGCGGCCATTTTGCAGGACGAACAAGTTGATCATGGTGAACTCCTAAGGAATGTGCGCTAGTTTATCCTATAGCTCATGACAGTTTCGATAAATGAAGGCTGAAGCCGATGAATACCAAGTCCCCTAGCTTTACCCAGCAACTCCAAGCTGCATGGGCTTCTCAAGGCAGCATGCTGTGTGTGGGTTTTGACCCCGACCCCAAAAGAATACCGGCCTCCTTAGCCGACAAACCTGAGCCCATTTTTGAATTCTGCAAAGCAATTGCTGATGCCACAGCAGATCTTGTCTGCGCCTTCAAGCCCCAAATTGCCTACTTTGCCTCGCAGGGCGCGGAGGCTCAACTCGAGAAACTTATTGCCCACCTCAAGACGCATTACCCCCATATTCCGGTCATTCTGGATGCCAAGCGGGGAGACATTGGTAGTACCGCAGAACATTACGCCCTTGAGGCCTTTGAGCGCTATGGTGCAGATGCAGTGACTGTGAATCCCTATATGGGATTCGATTCAATTGAGCCCTATTTGCGTTACCCTGAGAAAGGCGTGATTGTTCTTTGTCGCACCTCCAATCCAGGGGGGTCTGATTTGCAATTTCTCCAGAATGCATCATCTGGTGAACCGCTCTATATCGAGGTAGCCAAGCTCGCTGCAAGCAAATGGAATACCTCGGGTCAAATTGGATTAGTCGTTGGCGCTACCTTCCCAGAGGAAATTGCTAAGGTCAGAAATCTAGTCGGCGATATGCCACTGCTCATTCCTGGAATTGGGGCGCAAGGTGGCGATATTGAAGCAACCGTTAAAGCCGGAAGCGTTACTCAAAAACCCGGCACTGGCATGATCATTAATTCCTCTCGAGCGATTTTGTATGCAAGTAGTGGTGAAGACTTTGCTCAAGCCGCAAGAAAAGTAGCGCTGAGCACAAGGAATGCCCTAAACGCCGCTATAGCTTGAATTAACGAGAGTGAATTTTTGGGTTTGGTGACAACGCAACCCGATCCATATTCTCCAGAATAAATTCTTGACGAAGGGGGTAATCAATACTGCCCCTACGACAATATTGGCCCTTATCAAAACACTTTGGTGCCGGTAGCGCCGAGGCTAGGGCTGCAGACTCTTCACGAGATAAGGCCGCTGGACTAATCGCAAAATAATGTTGGCTCGCTGCCCCCACGCCAAAGACGCCCTCACCCCACTCGACGGAGTTGAGATAGATCTCAAACAATCTTTGTTTGGGAAGGATCAGCTCTAAATAAGCAGTAATGAGAAGCTCTTGACCTTTACGCAAGTAATCCTGCTCTGAGGACAGAAATAAGTTTTTAGCCAGCTGCTGAGTAATCGTTGAGCCACCCCGTAAGGCTGTCTTAGATTGTCCTTTTCGCTGCTGATTCTTTTCCCAGGCTTTTTCCATATCTTCTACACGGACACCATGGTGCTGAAAAAAGATATCGTCTTCACTGACCAGTACAGCACGTTTTAAGTTTGAGGAAATCTGCTGGTAGGGAACCCAATCGGAACGCAATCCGCAAGACCAATGCATGCCACATAAGCGCCAGCGCTCTGCTCTCTCGAAAGCGGTATTGCTAGGATTGAACCAAGACCACAGACTGATCTGCAGAACAAAATAGAGCTGCATGACAATCAAGCCACTGAGCAAGCATTTTGCAAGATAAGCAAACCAACGCATTACTGAATCAAGAACGTAATTGAGCTAAGACTGAACGGGGTTGAATATGGGCACTCACTTTAGGTCCGCGCCAAATCTGGAATGCATCAGCAGCTTGCTCAACCAACATCCCCAAGCCATCACTCACTCGCGCACCCCGCTGCAGGGCCTGCTTCATCAATGGCGTACTCTTGCCGTACACCATGTCATAGGCAAAGCTAGCAGGTGTAAAAATATTGGCTGCAGCCTGATCGCTTAGGGGGGATTCATCTGTTAAACCCGCAGCGCTGGCATTGATGACCAGATCAAATGGGGTGTCAGTAATTGCAGCGTTCTCAAGGTCATCTAAAGACCGAACAGATAAAACAACATTCAGCACTTTGGCTGTACCTGAAAAAAGCTTACTCAAGTCTTGTGCTTTATCAAGCGAGCGATTAGTAATGACTAAAGCTTGTGGCTTTTGATCCAAGAGCGGCCCCAAGACACCGCGTGCAGCACCGCCAGCACCGACTAACAAAATGCGTGCATCCTGCAAATGAATACCCTGAGCCAATAGATCCTTGACCAAACCAGACCCATCAGTATTGTCCCCATAGATTTTCCCAGAATGAATCCACAAAGTATTTACTGCACCTGCTAACTCAGCTCTTGACGTAAGGATATCTGCAAATGCTGTTGCATCTAGCTTGAAGGGAACGGTGACGTTCATGCCCTTACCACCCGCAGCAAAAAATGCGGTTGCGGTTTGCATAAAACCATTTAAGGGCGCTGCAAGATATCCATAGTGCATTGCTTGCTGAGATTGCTGAGCGAATTGCGCATGAATCTGCGGCGACTTGCTATGGGCAATCGGATTTCCGACTACGGCATACACATCCAGGCCTGGAAAGTGACTGGGGTCGGTGTCTAAATGAATGGGGGTATGGTTCGAGCTCATCTTAACTAGAGGATAAGCGAATTTACTAATGACGCAACTCTAGGCGGTCAGCACCATCCCGAGTAAAGTCAAAGGTAGCAATCCAATCCAAGATATCAATTTGTTTTTGCATCGGCTCTGGGAACACGCCAAACGGAGCCGAGGCTCGCACAATCGCGAGAGCTTGACGATCTAGCTCAGGATTTCCAGAGCTTCGACCAATACTCAGGCCATCCTTTCCTTGGGGGTTATTAATAATTCGCCCCTGAGAATCCACGCTCACGACAATCACGAGGCTGCCATAGAGGGGGTGCCCATTAGCGCGAGGAAAGAAGCTGCTGCCATAGGCCTCTATCTTTTGTCGCATAGCGTCGTAGTAATGGGCAAAGACCACTGACTTAGTACTCGCACTGGTCATGACTTGATGGCGCATCCCTCGCCCCTCAATTTGTAGCCGTTTTGCTAACTCAGCTTCCAAGGAGTTGAACTGGGGAGCAATATGCTGTGCTTCGCCACTTTTTTGACCGCCAGACCGGGATTGTTCGGCCTTTAATTTCGCCAGCATTTGTTTTTGCTGTTTCTCCAATACCTCCAGACGTGCCTCAGCACCCAAGCGCGCTCGATGCAAGGCAGTGGCGTCCCGATCCAAGGTAGAACCGCCGCCCTGTAAATCAACTTGCGCTAATTTATTTGCCTCTTGAGTTTTCGCATGACTAGTCGCGTTCACCAGAACCACGCTCAATGGGGTATTAAGTCGACGAGCTTGAATTTCTCCCAAACCCCAGCGAAACGATAAAAAGATCAGATGGATGATCAAAGAAACGCAGATCGCTAATCCCAAAGGATGACGGCGCCAAGCTTGCTCAAATAAGGTCTGGGCTTTGCCCAGATGGAGCCATGTCTGCCTAGGAAGTGCTGGCATCATCCCCACCAATCTCTGGTGCAGACTCAATCTGCAATACCCGAGCACTTGCGCTCAGCTGCAGTAAATCGAGATCCGTAATTTCAACCTCAGCTCTTGTCATACGGGGATGGGTCGCTAACTCAGGAATCGCGATATGCAAAGGTACTGCCTCAAGACGCGACATCCCTTCCTTGAGGTGTCGTACAAAAACGGTTTTAGGTAAACCCTGTTGTTGCAACCAGCGTAGACACCAATATTTTTCTAGGCGATCCTGAAACTCACCATAAGCTTGATAGCAGGTCTCAAAATCCGCAGCGATTCCCATCAAGCTGGCATCCTTTGGAGAAAAAGGTGCCACTATTTTGGCGGTAACACCATGCTTAGCCAAGGCAATCAATTGCCATTGATTCACTAAATCGGTATAGCGGCGCAATGGCGACGTAGACCAAGCGTAGTAATCCAAACCTAAACCCTCATGAGGGCCTGGCGTCGTTTGCATCCGAGTACGCAATGGGCCCCAACCTTTTTGGGTTCGAAACAAACCGGGTAAGCCGTGCTCTGATAGCAAATGTCCTGCTCTGCTATTACAAAAGATCATCCACTCAGCAACAATCGTATCCAATATTGAACCGCGCTGACGTGGCACAATTTCAACGCACTGTTCACCAGCGCGTTCCTGAACCTCAAAATAGAAATCTCTTGCAAGCGCATTAGGATCGATGAGGCCCAATTGTTCAGCCCGCAGACCGTTTGCAACGCGTCGCTCTTGACGTGCAGCATGCAAATGTTGGGCGCCCTTCCACAAGATTGCTAACTCCTCTTGAAATGGGAATGCCCCATTTTGCGCGAGCGCTTCTTCGGTCACTAAATGCTCGAGATCTTCAAGGCATAAATTAGCAACAATCGGGACACGCTCAACAAGAATCTCGAGAGTCCCCTGCTGGATTACATCATCTTCATCAAGGTCTACATACATTGAGAGTGCGGCACGCTCCCCACCCTCATCCAGCGAAAATTGTGCAATGACGGAATCAGGCAACATCGTCATCTTGTCACCGGGAAAATAGACCGTCGACATACGATGACGTGCTACCAAATCAACTGGGTCATCCTTTGCAATCACCAATCCAGGAGCTGCGATATGAATACCGATGCGGTGACCACCACCCTCTAATGGTGTGACCGATAGGGCATCATCAATCTCTGTAGTGCCAGAGTCATCAATGGAAAATGCTTTGACCTGCGCAACAGGCAACCCAGCAAAAGCAAGGTCACAAAGGGCTTGATCAATGATCGTTTGCTCAAGATGCTCAGCGCCATGCGGGAAATGGGTCTTGAGAAACATTTCTTGATGAAAGGCCAGCGGAGAGTCGATAGCGCCACAACGAATCATCAATTGAGCTGCAGACTCACCAGTCTCTAAACATGCAGCTTGCAGTGCCTTGTAGGCATTGGTGTTTTTATCAGGATTGAATAACAACTGCTTCGCGATAGAACGCAAAGTTTCCGGAAATTGGCCTGCAATCAAATCCTGTTGCCAAACTTGTTGCTGCTCTAATTCTTTTTTCTTGCGCTCGATCGCTGCCAAACCTGCTTGTAATTGCTCTAAGGGGGCTCGCTGAAAACGTCCGCGCCCCTTGCGCCGAAAAAATACGGGGGCACCTTGCAATGCGAGACCGAGAGCCACTTGTTGTGCAATACTAGCTTGATTACCAAAATACTCTTGCGCAACATCAACTAAACCAAATTCCTCATCAGGAGCGCAGTCCCACAATAATTGCAAATCAATAGTGGCCGACAAATCATTGGCCTCAGTCATGACAGTATGCGCATCCGCATTTTCAAAGCGTAACCAAACCTCTTTCGCCTTGAGTTTGATTTTTTTGCCTGAGAGCGTTGTAGCTTGCCACGATTCTGTATCTCCTGAACCGCTGGCAGATTGAGTGGTAGCAATCTTGAGATCGCCACCATCTTCGAATAAAAGATGCATGTTTAAAGGGAGATTCCGCCGCTGGCTTCGAGTGCAACGCCATTGACATAACTTGCTTCATCACTAGCTAAGAATAAATACACATTAGCCATTTCTTCTGGAGTACCCAAACGACCAAGCCAACTCCGTTTTTCAATATCTTGGAGAATATTTTCTGGCATTGCTTTCACCATCTCCGTCGAAATAAAACCAGGGCAGACCGCATTCACTCGTACGCCCTTAGCCCCAAGTTCGCGAGCCCAAGTCTTAGTGAATCCAATGACGCCAAACTTCGTCGCCGAATAATTGGTTTGTCCAAAATTTCCGTAGATGCCAACCACACTCGATGCATTGACAACAGCGCCTTTGCCTTTTTCTAGCATGTAAGGTACGACGAGTTGAGTGCAATTAAAAACACCCTTCAGATTGACATCAATGACGGCATCGAACTGTGCCTCGGTCATTTTGACGAGTCTGGCGTCCTGTGTAATACCGGCGTTATTGATCAAAATATCGATCTTTCCATGACGCTCCAGAATTTGATCTAACGCTGACTGAATGCTGGCACGATCAGTGACATTCACTACATAAGGCTCTGCATTGGGTATTTGGGCGGCCGCAGACTTGACAGCTTCGAGGCTGACATCGGCAATCATTACTTTTGCGCCCTCTTCGGCAAAGCGCTTGGCAGTTGCAAAGCCAATACCTTTAGCGGCACCAGTAATGATGGCAACCTTATCTTTCAGTCTTTCGCTCATTGAGATTTTCTTTTCTTTACTAAAGACTTCGTTGAATGCATTCATAGTGCTTGCAAGATCTTTTGGTGCACGCCGCCAAAGCCACCGTTGCTCATCACTAAAATATGATCCCCTGGCTTTGCTTCTTTGGTGATTGCTTTGACCAAAACATTTAAGTCATCATGCGCCTGAGCCCTAGCCGACTGTTGATTTAAGGGCGACAAGACTGCTGCCAAATCCCAGCCTAAACTCTCTTTACCGGATTTGGCGCCATAGGCAAAAATCAAATCGGCTTTGTCTAAGCTGGCAGGGAGTTGTGCTTTCATCACGCCAAGCTTCATGGTGTTAGAACGAGGTTCAAGTACAGCCAAAATTCTGGCATTACCCACTCTGCGACGCAGACCATCTAGGGTGGTGGCGATGGCTGTGGGATGGTGTGCAAAATCGTCATAGACGGTGATCTCATTTACCATGCCAATCGTTTCTAGACGACGCTTCACATTCCTAAATTCACTCAAGGCGTTTGCAGCGTCTTCAGGACGAATGCCAATATGATTTGCAGCCGCAATCGCTGCTAAGGCATTGAGTTGGTTATGGCGCCCCATCACTCCAGAATCTGCTACCCATCTGACCGTGGCCACCTCTTTCCCAGAATGTAGGGCAGTGAAATCGTCTTCTGGCAAGGAAATCAGCCCCCACGTATTTTGTGACTCTTGACCAAATGTCTCTACTGGAGCCCAAGCTCCTCGAGTAATGACACGCTCTAATGCAGGCTCTTCGCCATTAACAACGACCAAACCGTTACTAGGCACTGTTCTCACCAAATGATGAAATTGAGTTTCAATTGCTGCCAGATCAGAAAAAATATCGGCGTGATCAAATTCCAAATTATTCAGAATTGCAGTACGGGGTCGATAGTGAACAAACTTACTGCGTTTATCAAAAAAGGCAGTGTCGTATTCATCGGCTTCGATTACAAAATATGGACTCTCGCCTAAGCGTGCAGATACCGTAAAGTTGAGAGGCACTCCACCAATTAAGTAGCCTGGTTTGTAATTGTTGTATTCCAAAATCCATGTGAGCATAGCGGAGGTGGTCGTTTTTCCATGCGTACCCGCAACAGCTAAAACATGACGACCAAATAAAACTTGCTCGCCCAACCACTGTGGGCCTGAGATATAAGGCAGGCCTTGATTGAGGATAGCCTCCATCAACGGATTCCCACGAGAAACCACATTACCAATCACGAATAGATCGGGCATGATTTCAAACTGAGATAATTGTTCTGGGGAATATCCTTCTATCAATTCAATACCCTGCGCTTCAAGCTGGGTGCTCATTGGTGGATAGACGTTTGCATCACATCCCGTTACACGATGGCCTGCCTGCCTGGCGATGGCAGCAATGCCGCCCATGAAGGTGCCGCAAATGCCTAAGATATGAATATGCATGAAAGAATTTTAGCTAAGGACTAGTAATGAATCGCAGACAATGGCTCATCATCATCGCAATCGGTTTTTTTTCCCTCCTTGCTGGGGTCTTCAGCTCGCGCTGGATGAACCAATCCCAGCTAGCGAGTGAGGTCGCTATTCAGCATTTTCTGAGCCATGAATGGCAAGATCCCGATGGCAAGCCAACTAACAGCGCTGATTGGCAAGGCAAACTCTTGGTGGTGAACTTTTGGGCATCTTGGTGCCCTCCCTGCGTCGAAGAAATGCCTGCTTTAAGCCGTCTTCAAACCGAGTTTAAGCAACAAAATGTCGTATTTGTCGGCATTGGCATCGATTCACCCTCTAATATTCGCGAATTCCTTAAAAAGACTCCAGTTACTTATCCGATAGTGATTGGGGGAATAGATGGCAGCAATATCAGCAAAGAGATGGGCAATACTCAAGGAGCTCTTCCCTTTACGGTTGTCATTAACTCTCAAGGGAAAGCGGTTAGTAGTAAATTAGGAAAAATAAGCGAAGATGAGCTAAAAAGCATCATAAAAGCTAATTTATAGAAGATCTTAGACAAATTTACTGTGATTCATTCATCAGATATTGATTGCATTTTGCCTACTTTTTAAGCAAAATTCCTTTCATATTAGGGTGATTCATAGTTAAAAGATTGGTTTTTAAACCTCCTGAAAGGGTATACTGAGCTGGAACTGGACGGCCTCAAAAACCCCTTAAATCAGCCTTTTTAGCCAAAAGCCAAATTCATCAACGGATCTCAAAAGCGCTTAAAAACACCTATCTATGTCAAAAAATCCTTCAATTCTGGTAGTTCAAGGTCCTAATCTCAATCTTCTAGGTAGTCGTCAGCCCGAGGTTTATGGCAAAACCACCTTGGAAGATATCCACCGAAAGCTGGAGCAATTGGCTAAAAGCCATGATGTGAGCTTAGATACCTTTCAAAGTAACCATGAAGGCGAGCTAATTGATCGCATTCAGAAAGCCAAACAGGATGGGGTAAATTTCATCATCATTAACCCGGGCGCGTTTACCCATACGAGCGTTGCCCTGCGCGATGTCCTTGCGGGTGTAGCCATTCCCTTTATTGAAGTTCATCTCTCCAATATTCACCAGCGAGAAGAGTTCCGGAAACATTCTTATTTATCCGATATTGCTATCGGAGTGATTTGCGGTCTTGGTGCACTGGGTTATGAATTAGCAATGACAGCGGCAATTGCCCGCGTACAAAAATAACTGTTGATAGAAAAAGGGTTAAACCATGGATCTTAGAAAACTCAAAACCTTGATCGATCTTGTTGCTGAATCCGGCATCTCAGAATTAGAAGTGAACGAAGGCGAAGATCGCGTTCGCATTGTGAACGCTGGAACATCAAATACTGGTGGTGGGCAAGTGGTTTATGCCAACCCCACACCGATGCAAGTGATGCAGTCTGCCCCTGCTCCCGTCGCCTCCTCAGCTAGCGCACCAGCAGCCGCTGAAAGTCCTGTTGTAGAAACTGGATTCACAGTGCACTCGCCGATGGTCGGCACTTTCTACAGGGCACCCAATCCCGAGTCACCAGATTTTGTAAAAGTAGGTGATACCGTCGCGGTAGGTCAAACACTGTGCATCATCGAAGCTATGAAATTACTCAATGAGATTGAGGCTGAAAAAGCGGGCGTCATTAAACAAATTCTGTGTGAAAACGGTCAGGGTGTTGAATTCGATCAACCGCTCTTCGTCATCGCTTAACTTTAGGTCGCCATGTTCGATAAGATTCTGATTGCTAATCGGGGCGAAATCGCTCTGCGGATTCAACGCGCTTGCCGAGAATTGGGCATTAAAACAGTTGTGGTCTATTCCACTGCCGACAAAGAGGCAAAGTACGTCAAGTTAGCCGATGAGGCGGTTTGCATTGGTCCGCCACCCTCACCCTTAAGTTACCTCAATATGCCAGCCATTATTTCTGCTGCAGAAGTCACTGATGCTGAGGCGATTCATCCTGGGTACGGTTTTCTTTCCGAGAATGCTGACTTTGCAGAGCGTGTTGAGAAATCTGGTTTTGCTTTCATCGGACCCAAAGCGGAGTCCATTCGCCTTATGGGCGATAAAGTCTCTGCCAAACGGGCCATGATCAAAGCAGGCGTTCCCTGTGTACCTGGTTCAGAAGGCGCCCTACCCGATGATCCCAAAGAAATCATTGCAACAGCAAAACGGGTTGGTTACCCAGTGATTATTAAAGCAGCTGGCGGTGGTGGTGGACGCGGCATGCGTGTGGTACATACTGAAGCGGCCCTGATTAATGCCGTCAATATGACGCGTGAAGAAGCGGGCAGGGCCTTTGGCAATCCAGAGGTTTACATGGAAAAGTTTTTAGAGAAGCCACGCCATGTTGAGATTCAGATACTCGCTGATACTCATGGCAATGCCATCTGGTTAGGAGAACGCGATTGCTCGATGCAACGCCGTCACCAAAAAGTGATTGAGGAAGCACCAGCTCCTGGAATTGATCGTCGCTTGATTGCCAAGATCGGCGAGCGTTGTGCCGAGGCCTGCAGAAAAATTGGCTATCGTGGTGCCGGCACCTTTGAGTTCCTCTATGAAGATGGTGAATTTTTCTTCATTGAAATGAACACCCGTGTACAGGTTGAGCATCCTGTTACCGAAATGATTACGGGTGTAGATATTGTGCAAGAGCAAATTCGAATTGCAGCTGGTCTGAAGTTGGCCTACCGTCAAAAAGATATTGTCTTTCGTGGACATGCTATCGAATGCCGCCTCAATGCCGAAGACCCTTTCAAGTTCACTCCCAGTCCTGGCCGGATTCAGTCTTGGCATATGCCAGGAGGACCCGGTATTCGGGTTGACTCTCATGCTTACAGCGGCTATGTAGTGCCATCAAACTATGACTCGATGATCGGCAAACTGATTTCCTACGGCAATACTCGCGAGCAAGCAATTCGTCGCATGCAAATCGCTCTCTCAGAAATGGTGATTGATGGCATCACAACCAATGTCCCGCTCCATCGCGAGTTGATGCTCGATCCAAACTTCATCGAAGGCGGTACGAGCATTCATTACCTCGAGCATCGTCTGGAAGAGCAGGCTGCCAGTCGCGGTAAAACCTAAAGATGGCCTATCGTGAACTGATTTTTACGGTCGTTGCTGAAATTGCAGAACCCCTAGGGGATGCACTGCTCGAACTCGGAGCCCTCTCTGTCACCGTAGAAGATGACGCAGCAGGTGGCTATGATGAAAACCCGCTGTATGGTGAGCCTGGTTTATCTCCCGAGGTTCAAGCTTGGGATCGCTCATCCGTCACAGCGCTCTTCAATCCTGAAATGGATCAATCCGATGCACCGGATTTCATCAGCAACTTGTTGGCTGCTCTAAAGGATCTGGGTTTTGAGATTCCCGCTCCAGAAGAAAAGCGTGTTGAAGAACAAGATTGGGTGCGGCTGACACAAAGTCAATTTGCACCAATTCAGATCGGTAAACGCATCTGGGTAGTTCCCTCTTGGCATGAGACGCCGTCGAACGATCCTCAAGCGATTTGTCTTGCAGTAGACCCGGGGTTAGCGTTTGGCACTGGTAGTCACCCCACCACCCACCTCTGTTTGCTCTGGCTAGAACAACATAATCAATTGCGTAATCAAACCTTGCTCGATTACGGGTGTGGCTCAGGCATATTGGCAATCGCGGCTGCAAAACTTGGGTGCACTGCCGTCGTTGGAACTGATATTGATCCACAAGCGATCGTCGCCGCTCAAAGTAACGCCCAAATCAATCAGGTCGATATTCAATTTGTTCTTCCGAATGAGGGAGCGGTTGAACTTGCACCTGAGGCTAAATACGACATTGTGATGGCGAACATCCTTGCTAACCCTCTTCAAGTTTTAGCACCAGCTTTGGTCAACAAAATCCGCCCGGACGGCCAAATTGTGTTGTCTGGTGTCTTGGCGCGCCAAGCAGATGAGGTCATAGCGACCTATCGCCAATGGCTAGAGCTATCGGTCTGGAAAGAAAGTGATGGATGGGTTTGTTTGCAGGGAACCCTACCAAGCAAATCCCAGGGTCATTTTTTAGTCGGGCTCAAAAAAAAAGTTAGGCCAGTCTTGTTAGTCTTGTTTTTGATTCTGACTCTCTTGTTTGGCGAGCATATGTTTAGACAAACCCTACTCCCAGCATTAGCACCAATCTCAGATAACAATGCAAATAAGTTTTCACACCGTGCTTTTTTTGTGCTGCAACAAATTGATCGCAAATTATGTAGCGCCTTAGGCTGCATAGATCGCCCTGTAAGCGATTTTTCAGCATGGAAGATCAACTCGGCTAGTCTTGCACTCGATCACGCTCAAGAGGGGCTTAAAAATCCTTCTAAGCAATCTATTTTGAAAGTTGACATCAACAATCGCATTGGAATTGCTGTTTTATGGCCCAATTTAGAAATTTCTTTGACAGATCCCGAGGAAACCGTAATTCAAACGATTGAATTTTCTCCCTCCGAATGGATCCCTGCTCAGTTTCAAGCACTGCATCCCAACTTTTTGCGCACTGGCGCACCTGCTTTAGAAAATATTCACTCTGAACTAGTAATTACCCTGCCTAATCAAGTGGCGGGCTACCGTGTGCGACTGTTTTATCCTTCTCACTAATTTTTTCTCTTAAACGGAATCTTTTTATGGCCAGCTTAATTTGTGGTTCAGTCGCTTACGACACCATCATGAACTTTGAAGGCAAATTTGCTGATCAAATTCTTCCTGAGCAAATTCATATTCTCAATGTGGCCTTTCTGGTACCCACAATGCGTCGAGAATTCGGGGGCTGTGCAGGCAATATTGCCTATAACCTGTATCTCCTCGGCGGGGATCCCATCATCATGGCAACAGTCGGTGGTGATGCTGATCCTTACCTCCATCATCTCCAAGCACTCCAGATTGATGCCACCCATATTCGCCAGATCAACGATGCTTTTACTGCGCAAGCAATGATCACGACCGATCAATCCAACAATCAAATTACCGCCTTTCATCCTGGCGCCATGAATGAATCGCACCTCAATTTAGTCTCTAGGGTAGTTGACGAACGCACCCAAAGCAAAAAGGGACAAGCCAAAATCGGTATTGTGGCCCCAGATGGTCGTCAAGGCATGTGGGAACACTGTCATCAGTTGGCTAACGCAGAAATCCCATTCATCTTTGATCCGGGACAGGGTTTGCCCATGTTTAATGGCCCTGAATTATTAGAATTGATCGATTTGGCTAGCTACCTGGCAGTCAATGACTACGAAGGTGAAATGCTTGCCAAAAGAACCGGGATGAATCTAGACAAAATTGCTGAGCGGGTGAAGGCGCTGATTGTGACCAAGGGTGCCGAGGGTGCTGAAGTTTATTCAGGCGGCAAAAAGATTGCTATTCCACCAGTACCCGCAGCCAAAGTTGTTGACCCTACCGGCTGTGGCGACGCATTCAGAGGTGGTCTCCTCTATGGCCTCGAAAATGGCATGGACTGGGAAACCACTGGCCGACTGGCTAGCCTAATGGGCTCCATCAAAATTACCCACCAAGGACCGCAAAACCACAAACCCTCCAAAGATGAGATTAGCGCTCAGTTCAAAATCGCTTTTGGCTTTCACTTCTAATGCGTTTGGGCAATAAAAAAGGGGCCTCATAAGAGACCCCTTGGAACTTCACACACCTACAAGCCGAAGCTTATGGACGTGTGCCAGTTGGGAAGGGCCAAGCAGCAGCAGGATTCAACGGAGTTGAAGCTGCAGCTTTTTTGGCAGCAGGCTTTTTAACAGAGCCCGCTTTTTTCTTCGCAGCAGGCTTACTTACTTTTTTTTTGCAGCTGGTTTACGCTTCTTAGCAGCTACTTTCTTAGCAGCAGGCTTCTTAGCAGCAACCTTCTTCTTAGCAGCTGGACGCTTCTTAGCAGCTACTTTCTTCTTAGCAGCTGGACGCTTCTTAGCAGCTGGACGCTTCTTAGCAGCTACTTTTTTAGCTGCTGGACGCTTCTTAGCAGCTGGACGCTTCTTAGCTGCAACTTTCTTAGCAGCTGGTTTCTTTGCAGCGGTTTTTTTCTTGGCGATTGCCATAATATTGCT